>ERZ779885.700-NODE-700-length-37212-cov-5.670425_pt1 | contig 37212 bp, 28 predicted proteins | sample MGYA00511554_ERZ779885 | MGnify/ENA primary metagenome ERZ779885 (study PRJEB29588, sample SAMEA2160998) | human gut metagenome | biome: human gut; feature: human-associated habitat; material: faeces | place: Denmark | collected 2008/2010 ... | reverse complement strand
GAGGCGGCAAACGCACTCAAGCAGATCGCCAAGAGCGGTCGTCGCGTGCTGTTCGTCGCCACCAAGAAACAAGCCAAGGAAATCGTTGCCGAAAAGATCGCAGCTATCGGTATGCCTTACGTTACGGAGCGTTGGGCTGGCGGTATGCTGACAAACTTCCCCACCATACGTAAAGCCGTCAAGAAGATGTCCACCATCGACAAGATGACCAACGACGGCACGTTCGATAATTTCTCCAAGCGCGAGAAGCTGCAGATCGCGCGTCAGCGTGCGAAACTCGAGAAGAACCTCGGTTCGATCGCCGACCTGACCCGTCTGCCGGCCGCTCTGTTCGTCGTGGACGTGCAGAAGGAGTCCAACGCCGTGAAGGAGGCCAAGCGATTGAATATTCCCGTATTTGCAATGGTAGATACTTGTTGTGATCCAACCGACATTGATTACGTTATCCCTGCAAATGACGATGCGACCAAGTCGATCGCTGTGATCCTCGACGCCGTGTGCGGCGCCATCAGCGAGGGCCTCGAGGAGCGAAAGCTCGAAAAAGAGAAGGAGGCCCAGGAGAATGAGGCTCATGAGGGCGATGCTCCTGCGAAGAAGGATGCGAAACCTCGTATCAAGAAAGCCGTGAAGGCTTCCGTGGATGCTGAGGAGGCTACCGTTGCCGAGGTTGTCGCTGCGACCGAGCAGAAAGCGGAATAATTCGCACGGAGATTATGGACGTTTCCGTCCCGTGCGAAGATCGCCCGAGCGATCCGAGTCGGTCGGGATACGGAAACGCAGAACGAAGTTCAAAGAAATTAAAACCAAGACTATGGAAATCAAAGCTGCAGATGTAATGAAGCTCCGCAAAATGACCGGTGCCGGTATGATGGACTGTAAAAAGGCCCTTGCCGAAGCCGAAGGTGATTTCGCGCGTGCCCAGGATATCATCCGTGAAAAGGGTAAGCTGGTCGTTGCCAAGCGTGCCGATCGTACGGCCACCGAAGGTGTCGTCGTAACGAAAATCGTGGGTCAGAAGGGTTATATCCTCTGCCTGGCTTGCGAAACCGACTTCGTAGCGCAGAATGCGGAGTACTCCGCTTCGGCCAATGCGATGCTGGACGTTGCGGTAAATAGCGATGCTGCGGACCGCGACACGTTGCTGGCTACGAAGAATGCCGAAGGTCGCACCGTCGAGGAGATGGTGACCGAGAAATCGGGTCAGACCGGCGAGAAGATCGAGCTGGCATACTATGCCCGTATCGAAGCTCCCTACTGCCATGCGTACGTACACTTCAACAAGAAGCTCGGTACGCTTATCGGCTTCAACAAGGTCGTTCCCGAGGAGGTTGCCCACACCGTTGCCATGCAGGCGACCGCTATGGCTCCCGTTTCGATCTCCGAGGCCGATTGCCCGGCCGATGTGATCGAGCACGAGCGCAAGATCGCTGTCGAGGCCATGAAGCAGGATCCGAAGAATGCCAACAAACCCGAGGCTATTCTGGAGAAGATCGCCGAGGGTAAGATGCGCAAGTTCTTCGAGGAGAATACGCTGCTCAACCAGCCGGTGGTAGGTGAGAAGGAGACGATCGCCGAGTATATCCACAAGGCGGACAAGGATGCTACGGTTATCGCTTACAAGCGTTTCGCGCTCGAAGCGTAATCGGTGATCCTATAACGAAAAATAGCGAAGGAATTTCCTTCGCTATTTTTTTGCTTTTATGATGCCGGTGTTTTTGAATTCCCATGAAGGGATTTCCCCGCCGCCGCCCCCCCCTCTCTCTTTCGACGGGGTGAAACAGTCGGATTTTTATGAATAGAGGCTTGGCAACGATTGCGGCCGGTGCCGAAAAAAGAGTATGGAAATGCCTTTTCTGAAGATTAGAGAACAATTTACTGCAATAATATTGTGCGCGAAAAATGTTCTAATCGATTCAGGTCCGATTTATTGTAATAACGACTCAATTTCTTCAAAAATATTATATCTTCTTCAGTTAAATAATTTCCTTCCCACATATATACATCGGCAATTTTCCACACTTCAGATGGAGTCATGATTTTCCCATCTTTTAAGATAATACGAAAAACCAAAGTATATCTACCATCTGAATCTGGAAGAAGAATGACATAACGTCGGAAAAAATCTGTAAATGCGGAGTTATCGCCATAATACAAGATAGAACTTATAAAAAAGTCTTCAGCAAGCATAACAGAATCAATCTTAAACGACTCTTCTTTTGGTGGCTGGTAGTAATGAGATATCCCTGCCGACGTTTTAACAACAAGATCGCATGGAGCCCACCAACTACAAAAATATACATGGAAAAGTAATGTGTCATTTTGAGGGTTGAACTGAAACCCTTCCGATTCGACATCTTCAAGCATCTTTTTTAAGAGTCCTATTGTGGGGGAAGAAATTTCCAATTTCGTACCTCTTTTCTGCTTCCAATCCGGACGAAAACATGGCTCTTTTTTCACAGGTTTAAGTCCATAAGTATAAATATTGACGTGCTCCGACGCCTCCTGCCATAAATCAAATAGGCTTGTTTGAGCATACGTGGTCAAACTAATTCCCAATAACAAACAAGAAAGAATTATTTTTCTCATAATCAGTTATTCAAATATTTATATTTACCATAAAAAATACTTTCGGATTGATGATTCAAAATAGCCGTACATTCAATTGGAACCCCATCGGTACTTACTGCATAATGAGTACGCAAAGGCAAGCCGTATTGTGCTCTAATCCTATTTTCGAGATTCGGGGCGGGCAGAACTTAAAGAAACAGAGAGCATAACTCTTGCTTGAATCCGATTCGGGAGTTATTTTCTGCAAATCCGCCGCAGAACCCAGAGCGGATAACGTCGTACGGGGCGCAGCCAGAGCCATACCCGAGCCAATACCCGGTGAATGGCACTACAATCCACAACTCCATAAACCTTGGCCGGGGGCATCGTTTCCGTGGTAAGGTTGCCATCGCCGAGCAGCGTGACCTCTTCCGGTGTCGCCTGAATGATGCGGTGTACGACGAAATTGCCTTGTACGGTTTCGGCCATCACCACCGCTCCGCGTCGCAGATCCTCGTGGCGCAGGGGCCGCAGCGTGATGACGCTGCCGCTGCGGAAGAAGGGCAGCATGCTCTGTCCCTGGACGCAGATTCGTACGTTTTGGCCTTCGAGCAGCAGGTCCCTCGTCTGGGCGAAGGCGATCCGGTTCGCTACGGTTTTTTCCATGATCAATTGTTTTCAGGCTCTCTGTTTTCCTTCGAGGACCGTGGCGTAGGAGAGTTCGGCCGCTGCCTTGTCCGGCAGGCAGGCCAAGTGCCACACAGGGGCTTGGGTGAGAATGTCCGACAGCGTACGGCAGATTCTATCCTGCAAATCGCTGTCGTAGGCGAATGCCGGGGGGCAGGACGGGAGCAGCGATCCGACGGCCCGCAAGATTGACAGTCGGGTGATTTCGTTGGCCGGGGCCTGGCTCAACCGGACGATTCCGGCAATCGGCCGCGAAATGTTGCGGTAACAGGGGGTCTTGCCGCTCCAGGGCGATCCGAAAGCGGTCGCCTGCCCCTGGTACATCCGGATAATCGGGCTGTCGTCGTTGAGCAGCCGTGCTCCGGGAATGTGCTCCTGCCACAGCCGGGTATGGGTGCTTTTTCCCGTGCCGGATTCTCCCAGAAACAGGACGGCCCGGCCTTCGCATTCGATGGTCGAGGAGTGTATCGCAATGGCTTCGGGGGAGATGGCGATGCCGAACATGATCCAAAGCCCGAAACGCATCAGGGATTGATGGGGTTCGCGTCCGTCAGCGAGCAGGTCGCTCTGTACATCCGGCGAATTGAACGCTTTGAAGAATAGCGTCGGACGATCCCCGTTGCGGGGAACCATGCGGAACAGGTAACCTCGCGGCGTACGCTCGAAGTGGCAGTCGGCTTCCGCATCGTCGAACGGAAATACGTCGAGTTCCCTGTTCGGCTCTCCTCCTGTTAATTCTTTATTTATCGTGCAGTCCGGAATCAGGCGCATGGTCAGGGATGCGGCCGGATCCGCTTCTGCGGCGAACGGTTCGAATGCCCGGGCCATGTGGCTGCCGGGTCTTACGAAGAGCCGATCGACCTGTTCCAGCCGGATGCGGAATCCGGCGATGATATATTCTCTATCCATTGTTATCGAGTGTGATGATGCGGTCGCAGTACTCCAGCGAGCTTTCTCGATGGGCGATGACCACGATGGTTAAATCTCTGTTGTGTTGTGACAGTTCGGCGATCGAACGGTTGATTCCCTCCTCCGTCCCGCTGTCGAGCGCCGAGGTCGCCTCGTCGAAGAATAAAATGTTGGCCTGTTTGTAGAGGGCTCTGGCAATGCCGATGCGCTGGCGTTGTCCGCCCGACAGTTTGTTGCCGGCCTCCCCGATCGGGGTGTCGATCCCTGCGGAGAGCGATTGCACGAAGTCTTCCAGCCGGGCGGCACGCAGGGACTCCTCGGCTCTCCGACGGTCGATTTTCTCCTCCTCTTCGCCCAGGGCGATGTTTTCCAGCAGGGTGCCGTCCAGCAGGAACACGTGCTGCGAAACGTAGCCGACGGCATTTTGCCAGCGGGGGTTGGCGGCGGTCAGGGGCTCGCCGTCGATCGTGATTTCACCGCCGGTGGGGGTATAGAATCCCAACAGAAGGTTGAACAGGGTCGTTTTTCCGGCCCCCGATGCGCCTCGGATACCGACGTGTTCTCCCTTGCGGATCGTGAGTGTCAGCCCGTGCAGCACCTCTTTGCCGCCGCGCTCGTCGTCGAAGCGGAACGAGAGGTCGCGCACGGCGATTTCACGTTCGAAGGGCTGCGGAGGCTGTGCGGCGGACGGTTCCGGCTTTTCGTCGTTCAGGTCGATGTCCCGCAGGATATCGATGGTGTAGCGGTTGTATTTGAGTGCCGACCAGCCGGACATCATGTTGCGTACCGAAGGCATCAGCCGCAACCCGGCGACGGCGAATACGCCGAAGAGGACCCGGGCTTCATCGCCCGGCGTACCGAGGCTGACCGCCACGAACAGCGCCATGCCGATCGCCAGTCCTACCTCCATGAAGATCGAAGGCAAGGCATTGACGGTCATATTTCTGGACTGAATCGTAACGATCTTGTCCATCGCCCGGTCGAAGCGGCGCAGCATCGAAGGAAAGGCATCGTTGATCTCCAGGTCGGCATATCCCCGGAAGGTTTCGACGACCGTGCGGGCCTTCTCGCGCTGGGCTTCGTTCTCCTGTACGCCGTAACGGTGGAGCCGTTTGCGCACGGCGCTGTAGTAGAACCAGACGGTCGGAATGAATACCAGCAGGACCAGTCCCGCGACTGTGGGGTTGTAGAACAGCAGCGCCGTGAACAGCAGTGCGAGCAGCATGCTCTCGCTCGTGATCGACGCGAGCGGTACGAGGATCCCCGTAACGAACGCCAGACAGACGAAATTGACGTTCCGCGAGAGCAGTGCCGAATTGGTGTTTTTGATGAATCCCAGCCCCCGGTCGTGATATTCGATATAGAGCCGCCGCGACATACACCGGTAGAGGTCGTAAATATACCGCCGTTCGTAGCGCAGCAGGAAGAGGTTCAGCAGGTTTTTGAATGCGATCAGTGCGACGATACATCCGCATACGGTCAGGGCGAACGCCCGGTCCGATTCGAATCCGCCCGCTTGGTACAGCCGTTCGAGCCAGGGGTTCGTGTGCATGCTCTCGCTGTCGAGGATCAGCAGCAGTACCGGAATCAGCAGAGCCAGTCCTGCGAAGTTGAGCAGGGCCCGCAGGAAGATCGTGCCGGAAACCAGGTAGCTCCGGCGGCGGAATCGGCGGGGGATGATGTCCAGCAGGATTGATCTCATGAAGCTGTTTTTCGGGACCGGTCTGCGATTGTCGTTCGCAAGAGCCGGCCTGCATTTTTTTGTATAAGTCGGGGACGCTCGCTCTTTCCGTTGCGGGATGCGTCCCAAAAACGTATCAAATATACGATTATCTGTTCGAAAAATTCGCCGTTTGTCCCTGTTTTTTCCGGTATTCGCTTCTGTTCTCCCCGTTTTTCAATCCTCCTTCTCCTCCACCCGCTCCGTGCGTCCCAGACGTACATACCAGAGATAGCCTTCCGTCCGGGTGTAACCCATCTGCCGCAGCAGGCGCAGGTACTCGCGGATCTGTTTGCGGTGGCGTGCGGTTTCCCGGTCGCCGAACTTGTAATCCACCACTACGGCCCGCTCGCCGTCGGTCATCACGCGGTCGGGGCGCCGCGTCGTTCCGCTGCCCGGCAGGATGATTTCGTTCTCGTTGCGCACCACCTGCCACCTGCCGCCGAACCACTCCGCCGTCACCGGATCCGCGAGGGCCTTTTCGACCAGCTCCCGCAGGCGGGGGGCCTCTTTTTCGTCGAGTACGCCGTCCTGGGTCATCGCTTCGATGGCCGTGTAGATCTCATCCGTTGTCGCGGCGTTTTCGAAGACCCGGTGCATCAGGATGCCGAAGTCGCGCGGGGTGAGTTCGGCCCGACCCTCTTCCTCGTAGTAGCGTTCTGCCGGCAGCCGCAGTTGCAACTGCGGCTCCGACGTGGGGTAGTCCCCGAGCAGGACGTGCGCGGCTTTCGCTTTCCGGTGCGTATCCGGCTCCGGTCCGGCGAATTCGCCGAATTCGTAGGTTTCGGCGGCTTCGTCCCGGGAGCAGCTGCCCTCCAGCCCGTCCAGCCGGACCGTGCCGTCCTCCGGGGCGATGTTTTGCAGGATCAACTGTCCGACGTTCGGTCCCTTGGCTCCCTTCTGCGGGATGAAGATGTGCAGCGACTCCACGGCCCGTGTCAGGGCTACGTACAGCAGATTGATGTTGTCCACGTGCGCGTAGATCATCTCCCGGTAATAGTCGGCCGAGAAGAGCGATTCGCCCATGCTGGTTTTATACCGCACCGGGAATCGGCCGATTTCCTCCAGCTCCTCGTCCGTGCCTTCGGCCCAGACAATGTTCGCCGAGAGTCCGCTCGATTTGGGATTGAGCGTCCAGTTGCAGTAGGGGATCAGCACCACCTTTTTTTCCAACCCTTTGGCCTTGTGTATCGTGGTGATTTCGATGGTCGTTTCGCCCTGTTCGACGCTCAGCGAGCGGCCGCTTCCCTGTTCGTCCCACCATTTGAGGAAGAGGGGAATGTCGGCTACGCGGCCCGCGCAGAAGTTGATGATCTGTTCGTGCACGGCTTGCAGGTAGGCGATCTCCTCCCGTCGCTCCTGAAGGTCGTACCGCATGACGATCCGTTCGAACGCCTCTTCGGGCGGGAACAGCCGCAGCGATTTGAGAAAGACGACCTCCTCTTCCGTGAGTTCCGCATCGAAGGAGGGTTTGGCTGAAAAATGGTTGTAAATGGCCCGGCTCAGCGAATCCGCAGGATTCATGGCCAGCTTCAGGCAGGCGATGACGAACGAACTGATCGGTGCCGTGCCGACGATGAGCGCCTCCTGCGTCATCACGTCGAACCGGTAGCGGGGATCCGTGTTCCGGCGCTTGAAGTCGAGCAGTGCCGAGGCGACTTTGGTGCCGTCCGTGCCGCTGCGCACCAGAATCATCATATCTTTTGGGCGGAACCCCTTGTTCACGAGAGCTTTGATGCGTTCGATGAGGGGCGGCTCGCCAGCGTAATGGGTGATATTGACGTAGCCGGGATGCAGCCCTTTCTTGCGGGCGCTCTGCGCGTGTTCGCAATAGGCCTCCTGCAGGGTGTCGCGCAGCTCTTCCCGGGCCTTTCCCCCCAGGGCGTGCGGCGGAGCCTGGGCGAGCAGTTGGTTCAGTGCCGTGTTGTCGCTTTCGACCACCTTGCCGATCATCCGGTTGTTGAACTCCACCACCAGCGGCAAGCTCCGGAAATTCTCCTTCAGGTGTATCGTTTCGGTGCTCGCTTCTCCCAGCTCCCGTGCCGCCCGGCGGTGCAGGATCTCCCAGTCGCCGCCCCGCCAGCGGTAGATCGACTGTTTGATGTCGCCCACGATCAGCACCGAGGTCTGTTCCGACTGTGCCATGGCGTTGCCCAGCAGGGGCAGGAAGTTTTCCCACTCCCGGGTCGAGGTGTCCTGAAATTCGTCGATCATGAACCGGTCGTAGCGGTTGCCGACTTTTTCGTAGATGAACGGGGCGTCGTTGTGGCGGATGAACTCCGAGAGGATGTTTTTGGTCTCGGAGAGCATCATCACGTTCTCGTCGCTGCACATCTGCCGTACTTTGCCGTAAAGGTCCTGCAGCAGGGCGAAGCTGCGGTAGTTCTCGCGCAGCAGGTCGGTGGTGTTCCAGAAGCGGATGCTGCGGTCGTAGCGGGCGCACAGTTCGGCCAGCAGCGGCTGAAGCTCCGCAACCAGCGGAAGGGCCGGCGAGTCCTTGGTGCACCAGCCTTCCGTCGTTGTGCTCATCTTGCGCACGGTAGCTGTGGGTGCTTTGATCTCTCCGGCGGCTGCGGCCGCGAAGTAGCCCGCGAAGCTGCGGCTCTTGCCGGTGAAGTCGGCCGTCGTGACGCCAGCGGTATTCATGAGGTTCATGGCCCGAACGCCCAATTCCTGAAACTCCTTTTTCCCGGCCTTGGCCCTCCCCGTCGCCTTGCCGACGATCCGGTCCAGTTCGGCCTTGGAACGCTCCGCCGAGAGGGTTTCGCGGTTGCTCTCCTTGAATATTTCGTTGCCCAGGGCGAGGATGCCTTCGCGTACATCCCAGCGTTTGCCGTCTTCGATGCGCTCCTGCACGAAGGCCGTGAGCCACCGTTGCAGTTCTTCGTCGATGCGGATCTGTTCGACTAGCGCATCCGCGCTCTTGGAGAGCACCGAGGCGGTTTCGATTTCTACGTTGTAGTTTAGATCGAGTCCCAACTCCTGGATGAAAGCTCGCAGAATGCGCTGGAAAAAGGTATCGATGGTGAGGATCGTGAACCGCGAATAGTCGTGCAGGATGCGGGTGCGGGCTTCCCGGGCTCGGGTGCGGACGGTCCGTTCGTCGAGCGACAGCTCCGTGCACAGGCTGGCCAGGTAGCCGCTTTTGCCGCCCGAGGCCAGCGTATGTATCTCCGACAGGATGCGGGATTTCATCTCCTCGGTGGCCTTGTTAGTGAACGTGACGGCCAGGATGTGACGGTACAGCGTGGGTTGCTCGACCACGTCCCGCACGTATTTGTATGCCAACTGGTAGGTCTTGCCCGACCCGGCGCTGGCGTTCAGTATTCTCGCTCTCACTTGATTATCGCTTCAAAATGTCGGATGAAGACGGCCGGTGGAATCCCGCTTTGCGGCAGGTTTGCTGCTGCCCGGGCATTTTTCCGGCCGCATCGATGCCGGTGGCGGATGAAGGCTGCCGGAGCCGGACGCCTGCCGGCTAAACCGACGTTCTTTTGGTAAAGGTAGCGATAAAATGGGAAACGGACGGAGAAATTCAAAAAAATATCGTATCTTGGCGTTACGAAAAAGCAAAAAACAGAAAAAACTATGAAAAGATGGATACTGAGCCTGGCGCTCCTGACGCTGGGATTTACGGCTTCGGCCCAGAATGATCTGATCGATCGGGGGGAGTTGGCTCCCGAAATCGCAGCGGCGAGCGGCGAGAAAATGGAGTGGCTTCCTTCCTTCAACGGTGTGATCGTCGAGGGGTTGTTCCGGATCCGGTTCGAGCGGGTGCCTATGGATCAGGCTCCCAAGATCGTTTTCAATACCAAAGGCGTTTACGACAGCCGTTTCACGGCGGAGGTGAACAAGAATAAGATGCTCGTGATTTCCGAGCGCATCGGTGCCCGCGAACGTTCCGAAACCGAGGTGACGGTTTATTACAACAATCTGGAGGAGATCCATATTTCGGGGGCGAATGCCACGTTCGGAGAACCGATCGACTTTCCGCAGGCCCGGTGCTGGTTTTCCAACGGGGCGGTCGTCAGCGCGGCGCTCGATGTGAAGGATCTTCAGATGGATGTGACGGGCAAGAGCGTCGTGGTCCTGATGGGCAAGGTCCGTTACTGGGATCTGAATGTTTCCACGGCCCAGGTGGACGCTGCCGCTGTCGAAGTGATGTCCGTGCGTGTCAATTCCACCTCCAAGGCCGACGTGACCATCACCGCTCCGGAGCGCCTCGAGGCGTCGGTCGGTACGAAGGGCCGGATCACCTGCATCGGAGAGCCCGAGTTGCTGCACACTTCGAACTCCCTGATCGGGGGCGAGATCACCTTCAAATAGCGCACTCGCCATGCCGGGATTCCTGCAGGAGGTCGCTGCCGATTTATACGACAGATACGGGGACGATATTTCGTCCCTTTCTGTTCTGTTCCCTTCCCGACGTGCACGGCTTTTCTTTATCGACGCCTTGTCCGGCATCGCCGAACGTCCTTTGTGGCAGCCCCGCTGGACGACTATCGACGAGTTGATGAGCGAGATTTCGGGTCTCCGCATCGGCGACCGGGTGCGTCTGGTGACCGAACTGTATAAAGTCTATTCGGAATTTCATCCCGAATCTTTCGACAAGTTCTATTTCTGGGGGGAGATGCTCCTCACGGATTTCGATACGATCGACAAGTACCTGATCGACGCCGATATGCTTTTCCGCAACCTGGCCGACATCAAGGAGTTGGAGGCCGACGTTTCGTATTTGAGCCCCGTCCAGTTGAAAATCATTGCTTTCTGGGCCAATTTCACGGACGAAACCTCCCTTTCCGAGGAGAAACGCCGCTTCCTGGCCGTTTGGCAGACGCTGGGCCCGGTCTATCGGACTTTCCGCGAGCGGCTCCGATCTCTGGGGATGGCCTATACGGGGATGGTGCACCGGGCGGCGGCCGAGCGGATCAAGGCCGGCGGTTTCGCATTCCCGGAGTCCCGGCGGTTCGTCGTAGCGGGCTTCAACGCGCTCTCGGAGTGCGAGAAACGGCTTTTCAAGTTTCTCTCCACGGCTGCCGAAACCGATTTCTACTGGGATTACGATACTTATTATACGGACAATGCCGACCAGGAGGCCGGTATGTTCCTGCGCGAGAACCGGATCCTGTTTCCCGCCCGGCGCGAACTTCCGCACGATCATTTCCGGTCGCCGAAGCGAATCGAAGCGATTTCCACGGTATCGAACGCCGTGCAATGCAAGTACGTGGCTTCGATCCTGCGGGAACTGGCTGCCGAACAGGGGCCGCTGGGGAAGGAAACTGCCGTCGTGCTCACGGATGAAAACCTGCTGCTGCCCTTGCTGCATGCTCTGCCTGCGGAGATCGGAAAGGTGAATGTGACGATGGGTTATCCGCTGAAACAGAGCCTTTCCTATTCGTTTATTGAACGATTGATCGAACTGCAAAACCATGCCCGGCAGAAGGAGGGCAAACCGCTTTTTTACCACGCCGACGTGCTGGGACTTCTGTCGCACCCTTATATCCTCGAAAGCGACCCCTCCCGGATCGTCCGTATGCAGGAGGAGATCGTCCGAAACCGGCGTATCACGGTCGCGGCGGAGTGGCTGGCCTGCACGCCGTTGCTTGCTACGCTGTTCCGGAGCGTCGAGGGGTGGCGCGGATTTTCGGACTACCTGCTGGCGGTGATCGCGCAGATTGCCCGGATGCCTTACGAAGATACGGAGGCACGCCGCCGCGTAGAGTTCCTGAACGTCATTTCCGAAGAGGTGATAAAACTTCGTAATTCGCTGGATAATTGTGAAATAGAATTATCTATATCGATCTATACTTCACTTCTTCGCCGACATCTGCAAACCCTGCGTATTCCTTACGAGGGAGAGCCTTTGGAGGGAATTCAGGTTATGGGTATCCTCGAAACCCGCAACCTCGATTTCCGCAACGTCATTTTGCTCTCGATGAACGACGACAACTTTCCAGGCAGTGTCGTGACCGGTACTTCGTTCATTCCCTACAACCTGCGGGCGGCTTATGCCTTGCCTACGCCGGAGCATCACGAGGGGGTTTACGCCTACTATTTTTATCGTTTGCTGCAACGGGCCGAGAACGTGCGGATGCTCTATTGCGCTCATGCCGACGACAAGACCACCGGCGAACAGAGCCGTTACATCTATCAACTGGAGTACGAAACTCCCTTCGAGATCCTCCGCCGGGAGGTCGGTATCGATGTCAATCGGATGGAAACCCCGCCGATCGAGGTCCCCAAGCAAGGGGAAACCGCCGAAAAGTTGGCTCGCTTCCTCGCGCCGGACGATCCCGTGCGGCTGTCGCCTACGGCTTTTTTCCGGTATGTGGCTTGTCCCCTGCGCTTCTATTTTCACTCCGTGGCCCGGTTGGAGCCGGACGACGAGATTTCGGAGGAGGTCGATGCACCGATGTTCGGTACGATTCTCCATGCGGCCTTGCAGCGGCTCTATGCTCCCTTTGTCGGGAAGACCGGCTGCGGAGAGGCGTTGCGTGCGCTGATCCGTTCGTCCGAAGTGGAGAAGGCGGTAGTTGCGGCCATCAATGAAAACTATTTGCAGGATGTTGAAGTGACGGTTGAGGATTATAGTGGTAATCTGTTGTTGGTCAAAGATATTGTAATCAGCTATATTCGGGGCGGCGTATTGCCTTACGACGCCGCGCATGACGATTTTACGGTCGAAGGACTCGAGGAGCGGATCGGGCAGGAGTTTGCGTTCGAAAGCGCCGGAAAATCCCTGCGTGTGGTCTTCGGGGGGCTGGCCGACCGGATCGACCGCCTGCCGGACGGTACGCTGCGAGTCGTGGACTATAAGACCGGCGAACCGCATCTCGATTTCCAGGGGGTCGAAGCGCTCTTTCGCGGAGAGGCCAAACAGCGTCAATCCAATATTTTACAGACGTTGCTCTATTCGATGATGCTTTTCCATTCGCGGGGTGTGGATGCCGAGCCGACGCTCTATTACGTGCGGGCCATGCATCGTGAGGATTATTCTCCGCGACTCATCGATCGGGAGTTGGAGCGTACGGGCGTGCGCTATTCCGAGTACCGCGAGCCTTTCGAACGGTTGTTGCGCGAAACCCTCGCCGAAATGTTCGATCCGGCGATTCCGTTCCGTCAATGCGAGGATGCCGAGCATACCTGCCGCTATTGCGATTTCCGCGAGATCTGCAAACGCTGACGCGGGCATGTCGCAGCGATTTTCTCCGTGTCGTCTTTTCGGAAAGGCGATTACATTTTCAATCTGCCCCTTGTCCGACGATCGCTTTTCGCGGCTGGTGCCCGCGTTCATAATTCTGTCCCTGAATCCTCTTTTCGGAGGGAGTCTGGGCCACTGTGCTCCCGAAGAGGTGTATATGAAAGTGTATAATCACGTTCGGAAAATCAGTTTGCAGCCTGTAAATACCGGCCATAGAGCGCCTCATATCTTGATCTGATTCATTGACGGACGGTGCGAGCGTATTTCCGACGATATGCGGGATCGGCTCGGAGAACCGCTTTTGCGGGAGGGTCGGTCAGTTCACAACGGATTTTTCGCGGGATGCCTGTAAATACTCCCGCAGGATTTTTTCGAGTTCCGTCGTGCCGATATCGACTGTTGAAGCCGTGATTGCGTAGGGGGATCCAAAGTATTTCATTTGCCAGCGCATAAGCCCTTTGGCAATCCGGTTTTTTTCCTCGTCGATCGCCCGGTCGGGATCGTGGAGTTCGATCCGGATGAATTTCTGCCCGTAGGTTCGGAATACGCTGAAATCCGCAATGCGCTGCCATTCGATCGTGAGGTAGATCCCTTTTGCAGGTGCATAAATCCGCAGACTGTCCGGAGTCAGCAACAGGGTCGGCTTGCTTCGAAAAAAATTTTTCAGCAGCATGATAAATAAGATGCAGAAGCCTCCCCCGAAGAAGATCAATCCTGCGATGCCGATGACCAGCCCGAACGTCCCGTGCGGCTGTACGATGACGAGCAGGCAGGAGAGGGTCGTCATGATCGCTGCGGCGAGCGTCGTGCCCAGCAATTTGCGGTGGCTGGGATAGATAGCCGTTTCTTTTTTCATTCGCGATTCGAAAAATTAGTCGAAGGACTGCATGCCCGACTGGGCGATGCGGATGATCCGCTGGTACTCGACGGGCGACAGTTCCATGAAGAAATAGTGGATCGGATCGACGCGCATGCCGTTGTGCCGCACTTCGTAATGCAGGTGGGGTGCGATCGAAAGGCCCGTGTTGCCCGAAAGTCCGATGATGTCGCCGCGACGGACCTCCTGCCCGCGGCGTACATTGACCGCCAGCAGGTGACTGTACGAAGTTTCGTAACCGTTGCCGTGGTCGATGACGATGGTACGGCCCGCTGTGGAGCGCGAGGCGATCTCCTTCACGCGGCCGTCCGCCGTGGCGAAGACGCGCGAACCTTCGGGCACCGTATAATCGACGCCCTGATGGGATTGCAGGGTGCGGTAGAAGGGATGGATGCGCATGCCGTAGGAGGCGGTAAGCAGCGTGAGCTGCTGGTTGATAACGGGCTGTATGGCCGGAATCCGGTTGCGGCCGTCGCCGACCGTATCCAGCAGACGTTGCAGTTCGAGGTACGATTCGTTGAGCTTGGTCAGCGTCGCTTCGGATTGTCTGACCTTCTCTTTGAGTTCCAGGATGATCTGACGGTCGGATTTGTCCAGCAGGCTTTCGTACGTTGCGAGCCGCTTGGTTTCATATTCGGTGTCGAAATCGTAAGGATCGGATTCGAAAAGGATGTTGAAGACGTTGCGGTCGCGTTCGGAAACATTTTCCATCACCGTGCGCAGCGAGTCGTAGCGGGCTTCGAGCCGGGTGTATTCGCTCCTCAACTGATCGGTGGAGTGCTTGAGCTCGTATTCGACGGGCGTGTCGAAGAAGAGCGAGAACCCGACGTAGTAGAGGATGGCTGCGCCGAACCACACCAGTACGTGAAACGTGATGCGGATCGCCTTCTGTTTGGGCGTGCGCGGTGTGGCGTATTTGATCGGTCTGCGGGTTCTTGCCATGTTATTCGTCGAAGGTATCGAGGTTGAGCTCCTGCATCTGTTCCATCAGGCGCTCGTACTCCTCGTTGGTCATATTGCGGTTGAAATAGTTGATCGGATTGACGACCTGTCCCATGTGGATCACCTCGTAATGCAGATGGGGGCCGGTCACGCCGCCCGTGTTGCCGACCTTGCCGATCAGTTGTCCGCGCACGACCTTCTCGCCGGGTTTGACGAAGATCTGGCTCAGGTGGGCGTAGCGGGTCTGGTAGCCGTACTGGTGGTTCAGGAGGATCTGCTTGCCGTAGCCTCTGCGGGGCTGTCCCAGGTCGGTGGACTGTACCGTCGCGTCGCCCGTGGCATAGACGTTGTTGCCGATGTTGGCCGCCAGGTCGATGCCTTTGTGCAGGATGCGTCGGTGGTAGATCGGGTGGTTGCGGTAGCCGAACGGCTCGATGCCGTGGCGCAGGGCCTGACGGTCGATGGGCCAGATGGCCGGGATCGCCGTGGACATGTTCTCCTTGTTCTTGGCCAGGATTTGCAACTCGTCGAACGAAACGGAGGTACGGTAGAGCTGGCGGCCGAAAGCGTCGAGCTGCTGCCACGTGCCGATCATCAGCGGGGCGTATTCGTCGCCCGCCAGAGCCGCGTATTTGGACGCCGGATAGGGGGTGTAGATGCCTCCGATATTCAGGGTGTCGGCCGAGAACAAAGCCCGGTAAACGAAGTTGTCGCGGTGGTGTATTTCGTTCAGTTTGCGCTGCTCCGCGCGGATCTTGTCCTGAAGGAGCCGGTATTTGAAGACCAGCTCCGAATTTTCGCGCAGGATGCGGTACATTTTCGGCGTGTAGAAGACATTCGCGAAGACGACGTTGACGATCGATACTGCGATGAAGATGATGAGGATTTTGCGAATGACACGGTAGGTGCGCAGGCGGAACGGGACCGTGACCACCTCATGAGTGGCCGAAACCACCTCACGGGTCAGGGCGTGGGGATCGAACGTCTGCTTTTTTCGTGCCATGATCTGAAAAACTCCTTGGAAGTGATGCAAAATTAAGGTAAAATATGTAATTTTGCAATCTTGTAACTTCTTTAAGTTTCGCGGATTCGAGCGGATGACAGCCTGAGCACAGGCAGCCGGAATCTGCGGAGTGTGTCTTATGAACAACGCAAAGAATTGAAAACACAGTATATGGAATCCAACAAAATTCGTCAGGCTTTCCTCGATTTCTTCGCAGGGAAGGACCATGTGATCGTACCGTCGGCACCGATGGTGGTGAAAAACGACCCGACGTTGATGTTCACCAACGCGGGTATGAACCAGTTCAAGGACATTTTCCTCGGGAATATTCCCCGTCCCTATCCCCGGGCCGCCGATACGCAGAAGTGCCTGCGCGTGTCGGGCAAGCACAACGACCTGGAGGAGGTCGGCCATGACACCTACCATCACACGATGTTCGAGATGCTGGGCAACTGGTCGTTCGGCGACTATTTCAAGAAGGAGGCGATCGGCTGGGCCTGGGAGCTGCTGACCGGGGTGTACGGACTGGACAAGAGCCGCATGTACGCTACCGTGTTCGAGGGAAGTCCCGAAGACGGGGTGCCGTTCGACCAGGAGGCCTACGACATCTGGCTGCAATACCTGCCTGCGGATCACATCATCCGCGGCAACAAGCACGACAACTTCTGGGAGATGGGCGACGTAGGCCCTTGCGGACCTTGCAGCGAGATCCACTACGACCTGCGCGACGAGTCGGAGATTGCCGCCGTGCCGGGCCGCGAGATGGTCAATCAGGGCAGCCCGCTGGTGATCGAGATCTGGAACCTGGTCTTCATGCAGTTCAACCGCAAGGCGAACGGTTCGCTCGAACCCCTGGCGGCCAACTGTATCGATACGGGCATGGGTTTCGAACGCCTCTGCATGATTCTGCAAGGGAAAAAGTCGAATTACGATACCGACGTGTTCCAACCTACGATCCAGCGCATCGCCGCCATGTCTGGCAAAACGTACGGTGCGGATGAGAAGTGCGACGTGGCTATGCGCGTGGTCGCCGACCACCTGCGTGCCATTTCGTTCTCGATCGCCGACGGACAGCTTCCTTCGAACGTGAAGGCGGGCTACGTGATCCGCCGCATTCTGCGCCGCGCCGTCCGCTACGGCTATACCTACCTGGGCTTCAACGAGCCCTTCATCTGCCGTCTGGTGGCCGGTCTGGTCGATCAGATGGGCGGGCAGTTCCCCGAGCTCAAGGCCCAGCAGACGCTGATCGAGAAGGTGATCGAGGAGGAGGAAAGCTCCTTCCTGCGTACGCTCGCTACGGGCATCAACCTGTTGGACGGCGTGATGGCCGAGGTTCGCAAGAGCGGCGGCGAACGCATTTCCGGCAAGGACGCTTTCCTGTTGTACGATACCTACGGATTCCCGATCGACCTGACGGAGCTGATCGCCCGCGAACAGGGGATCGAGGTGGATCTGGAGGCCTTCGAGAAGGAGCTGCAGGCGCAGAAGGAGCGTTCGCGCAACGCTGCTGCGGTCGATACCGACGACTGGAAGGAGCTGATCCATATCAAGCAGAGCGAGTTCATCGGTTACGACACGCTGAGCGCCGAGGTGAAGATCGCCCGCTACCGCCGTGTGTCCTCCAAAGGACGCGTTTCCTACCAGTTGGTGTTCGACCGCACTCCGTTCTACGGCAATTCCGGCGGTCAGATCGGCGATATCGGCTATATCGAAACCGCCAACGAACGGATCCCGGTCGTGGCTACCGAGAAGGAGAACGGCCTGATTATCCATATCGTTACCCAACTGCCCGAAAATCCCGAGGCGACCTTCATGGCCGTCGTGGATCCGGAGAAACGTCAGGCGGCTGCCAACAACCATACGGCGACCCATCTGATGCATGAAGCGCTGCGCAAGGTGCTCGGTACGCACGTCGAGCAGAAAGGTTCGCTCGTGACGCCCGAATACCTGCGCTTCGACTTTTCGCACTTCCAGAAGGTGACGCACGAGGAGCTGCGCCGGGTCGAGCAACTGGTCAATCGTGCCATTCGCGCGAACTATCCCCTCGAGGAGAAACGCGATGCCACCAAGGAAGAGGCTGCAGCGGCCGGGGCGATGATGCTCTTCGGCGAGAAATACGGCGACCGGGTGCGTATGGTGCGCTTCGGCACCTCGGTCGAGTTGTGCGGCGGTACTCACGTGAGCGCTACGGGTAATATCGGGTTCTTCAAGATCCTGAACGAAAGCGCCATTTCCGCCGGTGTACGACGTATCGAGGCCACGACGGGGGCGAAGGCCGAGGAGGTGATCTATGCGGCCGAAGATACGATGCGCAACGTGGCCGATTATCTCAATAACCCGCAGATTCTTCAGTCGATCAAGAAGATCATGGAAAGCAACGAGGCTTTGAAGCACGAGATGGAGGCCATCCGCCGCGAACAGGTGGCCGAGTGGGCCGCGAAGATCGTCGATTCTACGCCCGAGCGTGGCGGGATGCGGCTGATGGCTACGCAGACCGATCGCCGGCCGGATTTCATCAAGGACCTCGCTTTCGCCGTGCGTTCGCGTTCGAAGAATATCGTACTGGTGATCGGATCGATCAATGACGGCAAGCCGACGCTCACCGTCGCTTTGGGCGACGATATCGTGGCGCAGGGAGTCAATGCCGGTGTCGTGGTGCGCGAGGCGGCCAAAGCCATCAACGGCGGCGGCGGCGGACAGCCTTTCCTGGCGACGGCGGGCGGTAAGAACCCCGATGGCATCCAGGCGGCTATCGACAAGGCCGTAGAACTGATTGTGGAACAAGTAAAGTAATGTTTCGGATGAGTAATCGCAAAGTATTGCTGATGATCCTCGACGGTTGGGGCATCGGCGACGGACAGAAGGGGGATGTCATCGCACAGGTGCATCCTGCCTATATTTCGGAAATGACCCGTAAATACCCTCATGCGCAGTTGCGTACGGACGGCGAAAACGTCGGCCTGCCCGATGGGCAGATGGGCAATTCGGAGGTGGGGCACCTCAATATCGGTGCGGGCAGGGTAGTCTATCAGGATCTGGTGAAGATCAACCGGGCCTGCCGCGACGATTCGATTCTGAAGAATCCCGAAATCGTGAAGGCGTTCGAATACGCCAAATCGAACGGGGTGAGCGTGCACCTGATGGGACTGGTTTCGGACGGCGGAGTGCACTCGTCGCTGGATCATCTGCTCAAATTGACGGACATCGCCGATAAATACGGCATCGAACGTACCTACGTGCATTGCTTTATGGACGGCCGCGATACCGATCCGTACAGCGGCAAGGGATTCATCGAACGGCTGGAAAAGCACATGCGGGAACGATCGACGGGCGTCGTGGCCTCGATCGTAGGCCGTTATTACGCGATGGACCGCGACAAGCGTTGGGAGCGTGTGAAGGTGGCCTACGACCTGTTGGTCGAGGGCAAGGGCGAACATTCGTCCGATATGGCGCTGGCGATGCAGAAGTCGTACGACGAAGGGGTGACCGACGAGTTCGTGAAGCCCGTCGTGCGGATCGACGAGGACGGCAATCCGATCGGTATGATCCGGCCGAACGACGTGGTGATCTTCTTCAACTACCGGAACGACCGGGCCAAGGAGCTGACCATCGTACTCACACAGGAGGATATGCCGCAGCAGGGCATGCACACGCTGCCGCTCTACTATTGCTGTATGACGCCCTATGACGCCAAGTTCGAGGGGCTGCATATCCTGTTCGACAAGGAGAACGTGGCCGACACGATCGGCGAGTATGTCGCCCGGCAGGGGCTTTCGCAGCTCCGTATCGCCGAAACGGAGAAATACGCTCATGTGACCTTCTTCCTGAACGGAGGCCGCGAGGAGGAGTTCGAGGGCGAGGACCGCATTCTGGTCGCTTCTCCGAAGGTGGCGACTTACGACCTTCAGCCCGAGATGAGCGCTTACGAGGTGGCCGACAAGCTGGTCGGGGCACTCGACAGGCAGAAATACGATTTCATCTGCCTGAATTTCGCCAACGGCGATATGGTGGGGCATACGGGAGTTTATGAGGCGATCGAGAAAGCGGTGAAGGCTGTCGATGCGTGTGTGGCCAAAGTCGTCGAGGCGGCCCGTCGCAATGGGTACGAGGTCGTGCAGATCGCCGATCACGGCAACGCCGATAATGCGGTCAATGCCGACGGCACGCCCAATACGGCTCATTCGCTCAATCCGGTGCCGATCGTCGTGGTTTCCGACCGCGTGAAAACGGTCCGCGACGGTATCCTGGCCGACGTAGCCCCTACGGTCCTCGACCTGATGGGGCTCGAAAAGCCCGAAGCCATGACAGGACATTCGCTGGTGAAATTTAAGTAGGGGAACTCTTATAGATGATATAGAGCGGATTCTATATTGATTTTGATTTGCACTGAAAAACATCTGTTTTTCAGTGCAAATCTTTTTTAGAGGATTCGGGAGGATTTATTCCCGAATATTTTGTATTTTTCATAAATGATGTTATATTCGTGAAGGGTATTTTTTTGAATTTTAATTTAATGCCTATGAAAAAGTTTATCTGTTGCGTTGCGGCGCTTTCGGCATTGATCTTTTCGAGCGGTTGTGGCGACGACGAGAAGCAGGTCGAACCGGTCGATGAATATTGGATCGAATGGAAAAATGAGAGCGATTATCGAATCGATTTCTTTTATGTAGAAGGAGGGTATCGGTGGCATGACGGGATTAATCGTGGAAAGTATGTTTCCGTGCGGGTGTCCGGCTCACCGGAAGGTTTGTCGGACTATATTGAGGACCGAAAGATGGGGCTGTGGTATGAGCAGTTTGTCGTCGATGGCGAAACGTATGCATATATGGAAAACTACGACCCGTCGGGGTCGGGTAATTCCGCTGTGCCAAAGGGTTTGCAGGACGTGCAGCGCTATACTTTGGTAAATAAGGAGAAAAACGGTAGTCTGGCTTTGGTTTGGGTTTATACTTTCACCAATGCCGATTACGAGGCGGCGAAAGCCCGGGGTGCGGTGCATATTACGCTTGGGGAAATTTAATTTTTAGGAATATCAGGCATTTGATTCTTCCCGGAAGTCGGATTCGATTTCCGGGAATTTTCTTAAAAGATTCAAGAAACGAAGTTGTATTTTCGAATATTATCTATTACTTTTATAATGAAGTCAAATCAGCCTGAATTTAAATTATGAGAAAGATTCTTTATTTGTGGATGATTTGCGTCGTGCTGTGCTCTCTTGTAAGTTGCAATGACAGCGACGATAAAACCTATTCGTCCTATGTCAGCCGGTTCGTGTGGGAGAATAGGTGCAATCATAGGATCGAATATTTCTATGTAGAGGGGTGCATCACGAGATCCCAGGGAATAAAGTATGGAGAGCGGGCTGTAAAAGAATTGGAAGGACCTTCGCCCGTGGATTTGCAGACTTTTCTCGACGGAAGAGAAACTCATGTTATCTACGATTCTTTTACAGAAGGAGTTATAATTTACTGTTATATGGAAAATTATTATCCGTCGGGACTCGGAGAAGTTGCGGTTCCGAAAAGTTTGCAGGATCCCGATCGTTATGTTTACAAGGCTTATGAAGAGGGGGATAAATACGTCGTGGAATGGACTTATACATTTACCGATGCGGATTACGAGGCTGCCAGGGCTCGCGGACCGGTGCGCATCGGAATTGTTTGATTCATAACAGAAAAATCGAAGAAAACCCCGGACTGAACTTAAGTTCAGTCCGGGGTTTTCTCATTCGGTCGCTTCGGCGGCGTCTTACTATCGCTGTTCGGCCAAAAAGGTTTCGATATTCCGTTCGATGCAGCCGACCAATGTTTCGAGTGCTTCGACCGGGGCCCAGGCCGTGTGGGGCGAGAGCAGCAACCGGTCGGGGTCTGTTACACGCAGCAGGGGGTTGTCCGGCGACATCGGCTCGCGCGAGAAGACATCGATTCCGGCACCGGCCAGCCGCTTGTTGTCGAGCGCATCGGCGAGGGCCTGCTCATCGACGATGCCACCTCGGGCTACGTTGATCAATAGGGCCGAAGGTTTCATCAGGGCCAATTCCCGGGCTCCGACGAGGCCGCGCGTGCGGTCGTTCAAGGGAGCGTGGATCGACACGATGTCCGACCAGCGGAGCAGTTCGTCGAGCGGCATGGCGGGGTAGGGTTCCTGCCGTTCGACACCCGAAGTCGAAGTATAGGCGATCTGGCAGCCGAGGGCTGCGGCGACTTCGGCGACCTTGTGCCCGATGGCTCCCAGGCCGATGATACCCCAGCGTTTGCCGTAGAGCTGGTGGAGCGGCCGTCCGAAATGGAACGGAGCGTCGGATGCGGCGTATTCGCCGCTCTTGACGTAGCGGTCGTAGTAGATGCTCTGCCGCAGCAGGGCGATGGCGGCACCGATCGTCGTTTCCGTCACCGCATGGGTGGAGTAGCCGACAGCGTTGCGGACCTCAATCCCGCGTTCGGCGGCGGCTTCCAGATCGACGTTGTTCATACCGGTAGCGGCGATGCAGATCAGTTTGAGCTGCGGCAGCACCTTGATAGCTTCGGCCCGCAGGGGGACCTTGTTGGTGATGACGATGTCTGCGTCGATACAACGCTCGGCTATTTCACCGGGCGTCGTTTTTTCGTAGCCGGTATAATTTCCCAGTTGCTTGATGCGGGAGAGGTCGATTCCTCCCAGGCTGTACTCATCTAAAAATACGATATTCATAGTTGCGGTTTTATTTCGGGTCTTGTTTCGGTATGTGCATCCGCCGAAGCAGGGGCCTCGCCGAATAAGACCATCATTTTTTGTACCATTGTCTGCGGATCCGTGGTGGTACCGGGTACGGGAAACGGAGGTGTTTCCGCAGTTTCCGGTACGGATCGGGATTGCCGGGGCCTCGACGGAACAGTCGTAGGTTCCGCGTCGCAGCCGGCGGGCTTGTCTCCGGACCGGACACGGGCGATCTCGTTTGCGGACTGTATCGTCCATCTGTCGTGACCGGCGGATTACGGAGCTGCCTCGGCTATGCTTGTTCGCATCGTTCGCCGCTGTTTTGCAAAGATACGAATAAGCCGAGCGCAAAAGCAATTTTTATTTGCATTTTGCCGAGGCGGAGTATCTAAGACGAAGTCAAAGATACGAAAAGATGGACACTAAGCCAAACTTGGTTGAGTTTGTCCGATTCATATCTTAAAAACAAAGATACTAAAAGCCGAGAGAAAACGGGAATTGTTCCCGTTTTCCGAGGCGCAGCCTATTTAACCGAGGCTATGTCAAAGATAATAATATTTCGAAAAACGGATCTAACCGCTTCTGGATGGTCATAAATCCGTTCCGACAGCCGTTTGAGCGGTTTTCTTGTACGCGGGACGGCTGTTGCGGTCCGCTTACAGCTCTCCGATCACTCCCCGGACGACTACCGAGGCGCAGCCTATGCCGAAGAGGGCGGGCAGGTAGGAGATCGTGCCCGTGTTGGATTTCTTGTTCTGTTCTTCGCAGAGGATCGTCGCGCCTTCGCGTACCGGTTCGGCGGAGAATACGGCTTTGAAGCCGCTGCGTACTCCGGCTTTGTGAAGCCGTTTGCGCAGCATGTGGGCCAGCGGGCAGTGGTGGGTGCGGGAGATGTCCTCGATTTCGAGCCGCGTGGGGTCGGTTTTGGCTCCGGCGCCCATCGAGCTGACCAGGGGAATGCCGCGTTTCAGCGCCCCCAGGATCAGCGCCAGCTTGGGCGAGAGGGTGTCGATCGCATCGACCGCGTAGTCGAACCGTGCCGAGTCGAGCAACAGGTCGGTTTCTTCGTCCTTGATGTATTTATCGACTACGTGGAGTTCGAGTGTCGGGTTGATGTCCCGCAGCCGCTCGGCCAGCACCTCGGCTTTGGGCCGTCCGACGGTCGAGTGGAGGGCCACCAGCTGGCGGTTGATATTGGTCGGATTGACCGTGTCGGCATCGGCGACGGTCATGCGCCCCACGCCTGCCCGGACGATCATCTCGGCGGCATAGGCGCCCACGCCGCCCAATCCTACGACCAGCACGTGGGCCGCACGCAGTTTTTCGAGTTTTTCCGCTCCCAGCAGGAGCTCCGTTCTTTCGAGCCAGTTGTCAGTCATCGTTCGAATATCTCTCTGTAATTGCGGTATATCGCGCATTTCAACAGTTCAGGGTCGAGGTCTTTCGCTTGGGCGATCCGGCGGTAAATCTCCTCGATCGGCACGTCGCTTTCGTCCGTTTCGGCGAAGAGGTTTTCGACCGGCGTGCGCCGCAGGGCTTCGACCGTGCGGGGTGAGCGGAACGTCCGCTCCCCGAAGGAGAGGTAGTAACCCTTCTTTATGGCTTCGGCCGCCTGCTGGGACGATCCGATGAAGCCGTGGAAGATCACCGCCCGCAGTGCATGGGGAGCCAGTTCGCGCATGACCGCTTCGAAGGCCTTCACGCAGTGCAGCACGACCGGTTTGCCGAGCCGTTCGGCCCAGTCGAGCTGTTCGCGGAAAATCCGGAGCTGGGCCTCCCGGCCGACCGTGCCGGCATAGTCCAGGCCGATCTCGCCGACCAGATCGACTTCGCCGAACCGGGGGACGATCTCTTCGATTCGCCGTGTTTCCGCCTGCCAGGGATGAATCCCTGCGAAAGAGGGCTCCAAAGCCTTGCCGGTGGGACGGTGCGTGTGGATATCGACTATGCTGCATTTCATAATGCGGATCGCTCTAAAAAGACAAAGTTATGATTTTTCAGTCGATTAAAAAAAATCAGGCTGCTCTTTGCTGTTCGTATCGGAAAAAATCGTATCTTCGCACGCGATTTGGTGTGTTATTACGCTAACAAACATTGCCTGGAAATCTCAATGCAAAATAATTATCTGTAAAACAACCATTTATTAATCATGTCGAAAATCATTACATTACGCAAAGGTCTCGACATCAATCTTCAGGGTAAGGCCGTGGAGAAGCTGGTCAAATTGCCGCTCGCTCCCGAGTACGCCGTGTCGCCTCTCGATTTCGAGGGTGTGACGCCCAAGTTGCTGGTGAAAGCCGGCGACCGGGTCAAGGCGGGTACCCCGTTGTTCTTCAACAAGTACAACGAAAGGGTGGTTTTCACCTCGCCCGTCAGCGGTACGGTTTCGGCGATCAATCGCGGTGAGAAGCGTTGCATTCTCAACGTGACGGTTCAGGCCGATGCGACCCAGATGTACGAAGAGTTTGCCAAGCTGAACGTGCAAACCGCTTCCCGCGAAGAGATTATCGATCTTTTGCTCAAGTCCGGGCTTTGGCCCATGATTATCCAGCGGCCTTACGGTATCATCGCCGATCCGAGCGACACACCGAAGGCCGTTTTCGTTTCGACGTTCGATTCCGCACCGCTGGCTCCGGATTACAATTTCGTGCTGGCCGGTGAGAAGCGGAACCTCGAAACGGGTATCGAAGCGATGCGCAAGCTCACTTCGGGCAAGGTCCATCTGGGCGTGCGTGCCGGTGCGGAGGGCGAAATGGCATTTCTGAAGGGGGCTGAAATCCACACGTTTGCAGGCAAGCATCCGGTAGGTAATGTAGGCGTTCAGATTCATCACGTCGATCCGATCAACAAGGACGAGCGGGTATGGACGGTGAATATTCAGGATCTGGCCATCATCGGCCGCCTGCTGAACGAAGGGCGCGTCGATAGAACCAAAGTCATCGCGGTCGCAGGCTCCGAGGTGAAAAATCCCCAGTACTATCGGCTTATCGACGGTGCTCCGGTGGCTTCGGTGCTCAAGGACAACCTGAAGCCCACGGCCCACAATCCCCGCATCATTTCGGGCAACGTGCTTACGGGCCGCAAGACCCCGGCCGACGGTTTCATCGGTTTTTACGCCAATATGGTGACGGTAATTCCCGAAGGCAACCACTATGAATTGCTGGGTTGGGCGATGCCCCGTCTGAACAAGTTTTCGGTTTCCAGGGCCTATTTTTCATGGCTCTGCCCGAAGAAGGTTTACGACCTGGATACCAATCTCAACGGCGGCGAGCGCCCGTTTGTGGTGACGGGACTGTACGATAAGTACCTGCCGATGGACATCTATCCCACCTACCTGCTCAAGGCGATTCTTGCGGGCGACATCGACAAGATGGAGAACCTCGGCATCTACGAGGTCGTCGAGGAGGATTTCGCGCTCTGCGAATTCGTCGATCCCTCGAAGATCGAGATGCAGCAGATCATCCGGGACGGTATTAACTTAATGATCAAGGAGGCATAACGATGGGAGGTTTAAGAAAATTCGTAGATAAAATCAAGCCGACCTTCTCCGAAGGCGGCAAGCTTTCGTTCCTCGCATCGACCTTCGATGCGTTCGAAACGTTCCTTTTCGTGCCGAATACGACCACGAGCAGAGGAGCCCATATCCGCGATTGCAACGATATGAAGCGTACGATGATCGTGGTGGTCGTGGCGCTGATGCCGGCCTTGTTGTTCGGTATGTACAATACGGGCTACCAGGTGGGCATGACCGGCTGGGCAGCCTTCTGGTTCGGTTTCCTCGAGGTGCTGCCGATGATCGTGGTTTCCTACGTGGTCGGTCTGGGCATCGAGTTCTTTTTCGCCCAAAAGCGCGGACACGAAGTCAATGAAGGTTTCCTCGTGTCGGGTCTGCTGATCCCGATGATTATGCCGGTCGGTACGCCGCTCTGGATGATCGCGCTGGGTACGGCTTTCGCCGTCATCTTCGGCAAGGAGGTCTTCGGCGGTACGGGTATGAATGTCTTCAATCCCGCGTTGGTGGCGCGTGCATTCGTGTTTTTCGCCTACACGCCCTTTATTTCGGGTGAGAAGGTCTGGTTCGCCGACGACGCTGTTTCGGGTGCTACGGCCCTCGAACAACTCGCTACGAGTGGTACGATGAGCTATTCGACGGCGGACGCTTTCCTGGGATTCATTCCCGGCTGCGTGGGCGAAACCTCGACGCTGGCGATTCTGATCGGCGCAGCGATTCTGCTCTTTACGGGCGTCGCTTCGTGGCGCACGATGTCGTTCGTCTTTATCGGCGGCCTGGCAATGGGATACTTTTTCCAGGCACTCGGCGTGACGACCTACCCCGCTTGGGAGCATCTGATCGTCGGCGGTTTCGCTTTCGGCGCCGTGTTCATGGCCACCGCTCCCACGTCGGCCCAGACCCGTACGGGCCAGTATATCGTCGGATTCCTCACCGGTGCGCTCGCCGTGTTGATCCGTGTGGTCAATCCGGCCTATCCCGAAGGTATGATGCTTGCGATCCTCTTCATGAACGCATTGGCTCCGCTGGTGGACTACTGCGTGGTCGAGTCCAGCATCTCGCGCCGGAAGAAACGTGTTAAATTGGTAAAATAGGGGAGATATGGCAAAGAAAAAATTCGTATGCAGCATTTGCGGACATGTCCACGAAGGCAACTCCGCACCCGATACCTGCCCTGTCTGCCAGGCTTCCTCGTCGGCATTTACGGAGGATCGGTCCGGCCGGAAAAAGGGCTGGATGCACAATCCCAACAGCAACACTTATATCATCGTCTATTCTACGGTCATGGTCGTCATCGTGGCGACTCTGCTGGCCGTGGCTTCGCTCTCGTTGCAAAAGCGTCAGGCGGAGAACGAGTTGCAGGAGAAGAAGAGCAATATTCTCCAGTCGCTCGGGTACAGCCCCGACGAAAATCCGCAGGAGTTCGACCGGGCGCTGGCCGATTTCGACAACCAGGTCAAATCCTTCGTCCTCGATGCCGACGGTGTGAAAACCGAAACTCCCTCCAAGGAGGTCTTCGCGATGCTCGCCACCAACCAGAATATCCGCGATAATTACGATGCCAAGCGTCTTATTCTGTTTCAGACCGAAGACGGTCGCGTCGTCATTCCGCTGATCGGTATGGGTCTTTGGGGCGATATCTGGGGGTATGTGGCGCTCGAAAAGGATATGGATACCGTGTCGGGTATCGTCATGGCCCACAAGGGCGAAACCCCGGGCCTCGGTGCCGAGATCGCCACGCCCAAGTTCCAGGCTCATTTCGCCGGCAAGAAGCTGTTCAAGAACGGCGAGTTCGTATCGGTCAGCCTGCGCAAGGGCGGTGCGAAAGATCCCGAGCACGAGGTAGATGGTATTTCGGGCGGTACGAAAACCTCGGACGGCGTGACGGCCATGCTCCGCGATTGCCTGTCGGCTTACCTGCCTTACTTCGAAAGTCAGCATCAGGCCGTAGCACAGTCGGCACCCGCTGCCGCGAACGAGGCTGCAAGTTCGGAAGTGTCTAACCAGCAAAACGTAAACGAGAGCCATGAGTAATGAAAAGGAGTCGATCTTCTCGGCTAAGAATTTGAAATACCTGACCAGTCCGTTCTCTGCGAACAATCCCGTCATCGTGCAGATCCTGGGTATCTGCTCGGCCCTGGCGGTAACCGTGCAGATGAAGCCGGCGATCGTAATGGCCCTCTCGGTGGCCGTCGTGACCGGTTTTTCGAGTATGGTGATGTCTTGCCTGCGCAAGGGCGTGCCTTCGCGTATCCGTATTATCGTTCAGCTGGTCGTGATCGCCGCGCTGGTGATTCTCGTGGACCAGATACTGAAGGCATACGTCTATGAAGTGTCCAAACAGCTCTCCGTCTATGTCGGTCTGATTATCACCAACTGTATCGTAATGGGTCGTGTGGAGGCATTCGCTCTGGGCAACAAGCCCTGGCCCGCATTCCTCGACGGTATCGGCAACGGTCTGGGCTACGGTATGATTTTGGTGATCGTGGCCTTCTTCCGCGAACTGTTCGGTTCGGGAACGCTGCTCGGCTACCAGATCGTTCCCGAAAGCTGGTACATCGCCAACGGCGGCGGCTATTCCAACAACGGTCTGATGCTCTTCCCGCCGATGGCGCTGATCATCGTGGGGTGCATCATCTGGGTACATCGTTCTCACAACAAGGATTTACAGGAAAAATAGGAGGGTAACGTATGGAATCATTGAATATCTTTATCCGGTCGATCTTTATCGACAACATGGTCTTCGCCTTCTTCTTCGGCATGTGTTCCTACATCGCCGTATCGAAGAGCGTCAAGACGGCCCTCGGCCTGGGTCTGGCCGTTACGTTCGTGATGGTGATGACCGTGCCTCTGAACTACCTTTTGTACGAATACGTCCTCAAAGCCGATGTATTGGTCCCGGGTGTCGATTTGAGCTTTTTGACTTTCATCGTCTTCATCGCCACGATCGCCGCTTTCGTGCAGCTCGTGGAGATGGCCGTCGAGAAATTCTCGCCGACGCTTTATAATCAGTTGGGTATCTTCCTGCCGCTGATCGCCGTGAACTGCGCCATTCTGGGCGGTTCGCTCTTCATGCAGCAAAAGGTCGATGCGCTGGAGATCACTTCGCTCTGGCAGTCGATCGTCTATGGTCTGGGTTCCGGTCTGGGCTGGTGGCTGGCGATCGTGATGATGGCCGCCATTCGAGAGAAGACGACCTACTCGCAGATTCCCGCTGCACTCCGGGGTCCCGGTATCGCATTCATCATCACGGGTTTGATGGGTATCGCGTTCATGATTTTCTCGGGTATCAAGTTGTAATCCTTTAAAAGAGATAAAAAGATGACGTTAACAATTATCATAGCGATCGTTGCCTTTCTGGTGATAACCCTGGCACTCGTGGGGTTGCTTCTCTTTGCGAAGGCGAAACTGACCACCTCGGGCGATGTCACCATCGACATCAACGGCGGGGAGAAAGTGCTCATCGCCGAGAGTGGCGGCACGCTGCTTTCGACGCTGGCCAACAACAACGTGTTCCTGCCGTCGGCATGCGGCGGCGGCGGTTCGTGCGGCATGTGCAAATGTCAGGTGCTGGAGGGCGGCGGCGAACTGCTGCCGACCGAAACGGGCTTTATCAACCGCAAGATGGCCAAGGAGCACTGGCGCTTGGGCTGTCAGGTGAAAGTTAAGGAAAATCTCAAGATCCACGTGCCGGAGTCGGTGCTGGGCGTCAAGAAGTGGGAGTGTGAAGTGATCTCGAACCGCAATATCTCGACCTTCCTCAAGGAGTTCGTGGTGAAATTGCCCGAAGGCGAGAACCTCAAGTTCCGCAGCGGCGGCTATATCCAGATCGACATTCCGAAGTACGATGCCATCAAATTCTCCGACATGGACATCGAAGAGCCTTACCGCGAGGATTGGGACAAGATGAAGATGTGGGATCTGGTGACCAAGAATCCCGAACCTACGTTCCGGGCCTATTCGATGGCCAACCATCCGGCCGAGGGCAATATTATCATGCTCAACATCCGTATCGCCACGCCTCCGTTCGACCGGGCTACGGGTACCTTCGCCAAGGTGAATCCCGGTATCTGCTCGTCGTACATCTTCTCCCGCAAGCCGGGCGACAAGGTGACGATTTCGGGTCCTTACGGCGAGTTCTTCCTGCCTGACAACCTGCCCGCGACGCAGGAGCTGGTATTCATCGGCGGCGGTGCAGGTATGGCACCGATGCGCAGCCACATCATGCACCTGTTCAAGACCGAGAAGACTTCGCGTCCCGTATCGTTCTGGTACGGCGCCCGCGCGCTCAAGGAGGTGCCGTATATGGATGAGTTCCTCGAAATCCAGCGGGAGTTCCCGAATTTCAAGTTCCATCTGGCGCTCGACCGTCCGGATCCCCAGGCGGATGCCGCCGGAGTGAAATATACGCCCGGATTCGTGCACAACGTGCTGTATGAGAATTACCTGAAGAACCATCAGGCTCCCGAGGACAATATTTACCTCATGTGCGGTCCTCCGATGATGATTTCGTCGGTGGTGAAGATGCTCGACAGCCTGGGCGTGCCCTCCGAGAATATTCTTTACGATAATTTCGGCAGCTGATAGAGGTCTATATTCTGATGTAAAAAGAGGTTACGGTGTAAACCGTAACCTCTTTTTTGTCGGTAGAAGCTGCTTGACAAGGGTATGGATCGGAAAATTCCCGGCCAATTCAGGGATTCTTGTCCTGCAGGTTGTAAAGAGTCCTGTTAATTTCCCGAAGGCTTCTCTGCGGTCATTCGGAAATCGACGGGAATGACGAGACTGACCTTTACGGCGTCACCTTTTTCGTCGCGGCCCGGTGTCCATTTCGGCGAGGATTCCAGTATCCGGGTCACTTCATCGCTGAAGCATTTATCCGGGGACTGCAAAATCTTTATGTCGCCGACGCTGCCGGCTTGATCGACAGTGAATTGTGCTACGACTTTCCCGCCGAGATTATTTTTGAAAGCCTCCGCCGGATAACGGATCTGACTGTTTACCCAGTTGTGGAAAGCCTTCATATCTCCGCTCTGGAATGAGGGCATCTGCTCTGTCTGTTCGAGTGCGAGCGTGGCATTGCAGACGGCGATCTGGGAGTAAGCGGTTTCATCCCGTATTTGGACTTTCGAAGCTTTCCCTGTCGGCGGCCTTTCCGGGAAGATAGGCGGCGTATTTCTCGCGCATTTCGGGCGTGAGATTCTCTGTTCCTACGATGCTATAGGTACCACTGGGAAGTGTAAGAGAGCGCAGGCCGGTGACGGGATCCGTCTTGAAATCGGTGACTTCCCCATCGACTACGAGCAGTAGGTCGTAGTCTTCGTTTTCCGGGGAGGCGGTTTTTTCGGCGGTTTCCGCTGGCGGGTCGGTCGGGGTGTAAGCTGACGGCAATTTGTCCTGGATGCGGATTTCTGCCGCTTTGGAGGTGAATCCGAAAGCTGCCAGCAGGCCGGTGACGATGGGGAGCATTGCGATCAGGCGGAGCAGAGCGTATCTGCTCTTCATAGGCGTTGTCATCATTTGGATTCGTTTTTTTGTTAATGAATTGGTTAATGAATTGGACAGACCGTCGGCTACGTCCGGACTGTAACCGAACTGCTGCGTGAAGATGGTTTTCAGATAATTTCCTGTGTCGTGCCCCTCGGCGAGTACGTCGCGGTCGGCTTCGAACTCTTCCACTTCGGTAAGTGCGCGTGCTGCGAGCCACGCGAAAGGATTCCACCACAGCAGGGCTTTCAGGCTCTCCATAACGATCCGTTCGAGCGAATGGCGGTGGATGACGTGACTCTTTTCGTGGGCGAAGATCGCCGCAATGTCTTTTTCTGCGACGGAGCGGCTGATATAAATCGTGCGGAAGAAGGAGAACGATGCGATTTGAGCAGTAGGGCGTACCAATACGATACGTCCGATTCGTTCCTGTGTACTGTGTCGTCGCAGGCGTCGGATCAGAAGCGCTTGCCGGAACATGGAAGAGAGTAGAAGAAGTACTCCGCAACCGTACACGATCCATATCGCTGCCTCGTAATCGAACGCGGCGGCGGAAACGGAGGGGGCGGTGAAGGTGGTTTTGGCGGGAGTGCCTGCGGTGGCGTAAATCACCTTGCCCGGCCAGACCGGAATTCGGAGCAAGGGAATGAGAGCCGCCGCGAGGAGCGACCCCGTGAGGCAGAGCCGTGCTGCGAGGTACCCCGTGCAATTGCGCAGAAACAGCAGGTATGCGCCGTACAGTATGCCGCTGCAAACGACTGTTTCGAGGATGTATCGGACGATCTCTTTCATGACTTGTCGGTTTTATGTCGGGCTTGCCGGATGATGGCGAGGATTTGTTCGGTTTCTTGTATCGAAAGGTCTTCTCGCCGGGAGAAGAAAGAAACCATTTGGGCCAACGACCCGTCGAAGTAGGAGTTCAATATCGAAGAAACAACCGTCTTGGCGTACTCTTCTTTGGGAACGAGCGGGTAGTATTCGTAACTTTTGCCCCGTTCCGTACGTCCGACGTAGCCTTTGTTCTCGAGTATTTTGACGAAAGTGGCGATGGTCGTATATTTCGGTTTGGGCTCCTGCATTGCGGCGATGAGATCATTGATGGAACCTGCGCCCAGTTGCCAGAGGATCTGCATGACCTCTTCTTCGCCGCGTGTCAGTTTTTTGAGGGTGGTATTGTCTGTTTTCATTGTGTTTTTATTGGTTTACTACAAATTTAGTACTAAAATTTTAGATGTGCAAATAAATCTACTAAAAAATTAGATGAAAAGGTTGTTTTGTTCGGAAGCGATATTTTAATTTGCCCGTGCCTTGTACGATTTTACGTAGGTTGCGCCTCGGAAAACTGTAAACAAGTTCCCGTTTTCTCTCGGTTTTCACTATCTTTGCAGAAGATAGGAGGCGGTTCGGCAATCTTTGCGTGCAAGCCCGCACGATTGCACTCACCTTTCACTATCTTTGCCGTATGAAAAATATCGTATTTGATCTGGGAGGTGTGGTTTTCGGGCGCGATCCACGTAAGTGGGAGCCGGAATTTATGGAGTTCTTCGCGTTCATCCATGCGGAGAAAATGCCGGAATTTTGGGTGGATTACGACCGGGGCACCCTTACGCTCGATGAGGTCGTCCGTATATTGAGCCGGGAAAAGGCGTGCGATGAGCGGGTCACGGCCCGTTTTATTCGGGATGCGATCGACCGGCAGGAGGAGATCGTCGAAACCCGTGCGTTGGTCGGCGACCTGAAACGGGTCGGTTATAAGTTATATGTGCTGTCGAACATGTCGCGGGAGTTCATCGACTTCCTGCGCAAGATGCCGGTTTACCGCTGTTTCGACGGGGAGGTCATCTCCTGCGAAGAGCAGGTCGTGAAGCCCGAGCCGGAGATCTACCGTCGTCTGCTCGATCGTTATTCGCTCGATCCGGCCGAAACCCTTTTTATCGACGACCGTCCGGTGAATCTCGAAGCCGCCCGTACATTCGGTATTTCGACTTTTCTGTTCCGTCACCGCGAAGCGCAGCGGAGCTGCGATGAGTTGCGGAAAATGCTGTTGTGAAACGGGCGCTCCCGGCTCGGAGCCGAAATCATAAATTTTCGTTTATGAAGGCGTTGTGGATAAAAATTGTCCTATTGGCCGTCGCACTACCGGGCGTTTGGGGAAATGTTGCGGCGCAGGTAACCATCTCTGCCGATTTCGATACGGGCAGCATCGGGTCGGTCCGCCGGATCGATTCGGTGCGGATGCTTCATGCCGCGAAAAATTCGCTGGAGGTGATGAGCTTCGGAATACGGTCGCGCATTGACCCCCTCAATCCCGTCGATACGGCCCTTCTGCCCAGCAGCCGCTGGTTCCATTTTCGCCTGGAAGGGGTGAAGGGAAAGCTGATGTTTCTGCATATTCCCAATACCGAGATGGTGCGGCCGTTTTATTCGTACGACGGGGAGGAATACCTACGCTTCGATGCAGGCGAATGTTCGCTGCCGCAGACGGTCTATAAATATTTCCTGCACGACACGGTTTATGTCGCTTATTTCCTGCCTTACAGTCATGCCCGACATAAAGCCAAAGCCGACGAGTGGGCATGTTCGCCTTTCGTGCGACGTCAGCGGATCGGCCGGAGCGGAGAAGGACGTCCGATCGAAATGCTGATCCTCACGGATGCCACTGTTCCGGACAGCCTCAAGCGCCGGGTGTGGATTCACTCCCGTGTGCATACCAGCGAAGCACCTGCTGCATGGTATCTCGAGGCAATGATCGACGAACTGCTTTCCGATGCGCCTCTTTCGCGGGAGATTTTGCGCCGCACGGTTTTCTACGTGGTTCCCGAGACCAATCCTGACGGTGTTCGGGGCGGTTATTCCCGTTCCACGGCGCAAGGTGTCAATCTTGAAATCAACTGGGATCGGCCCGACTCCCTGACACAGCCTGAAGTGAGGGTCCTGAAACGCACGATCGACAGCCTTTCGACAGAGCGTCCTTTCGACGTAGCGTTGAATCTTCACTCCCAGAGTGCGCCGTTCGTGACGTACTGGATTCATACGGCGAAATCGACCTCTGCAAAAATGTATCGACGCAAGATGCTGCTGTCGGCCCTGACGGTCGCCCATACGCCGTATTACCGTCCCATCGACCAGCGTTTTTCGGAAGCTGCTCCCCGGTATGCCGAGGGTTGGTTCTGGCAGCGCTTCGGCGAGAGAACGCTGGCCGTGACGTTCGAAACGCCCTATACTTATTATAATAACGATCCGGCAGGGGAATGGGTTTCCCGGGAGAGTTTGGCTGAATTGGCACATGCGTCGCTGTTGGCCTTGAGCGACCTGCTCGATTTGGGCGGCAGCGAGCGACGGCAGGCTGATTCGGAGCGGATGAAGGCGCGGGGCAAATGGTTGCGCCGCACGGCGAAGGACCGTCAGTTTTTCGGCGGTTCCTATCTGGTCGCGGAGCGGAAAGGGGCCTCCGTATCGTTCGTTTTTCCCGATGTGGCCGAAGGTCGGTATGAAGTGTTCAAGTGGATTCCCGGACCGCTGGATAAGAAATTCGCACGCGAGGAAAACCGGTGGCAGCCGATCGGCGAGGTCGTGCAGGAGCAGGCGGGGCGGCTCGTGTGGCGTTACCAGGCTGCGGCTCCGGGCGATGTGCTGGATGTGATTTTGCTCGTACCTAAATCGGAGCGATAGGGTGAAGTACAAGGGGACAAAAATTGTAAAGTTGTGTCTTCTGCGCTTATTTTTGTGTTCGAAGTGGGAATTTTTTGAACGGCTCGCTGCAATTGGAATTTTTGACTTGTCAGGCTTTCACTTGGTAAAAAGAAAGTCAGGCAACTCTTGAAGAGTTGCCTGACTGTGGGGTTTCTTCATCGTTTGTAGCGAGAGAGAGACTTGAACTCTCGACCTCATGATTATGAATCATGCGCTCTAACCAGCTGAGCTATCTCGCCATAGCTTTCCGTTTCAAAGCGAGTGCAAATATAAACCAAAAAGTTGAACGGACCAAATCTTTCTCCGAAAAATATGTCCTGAAAATGCATGTTGAATCGTATGGCATTGATTTTGACGGGTAAAGGGAAGTAAAATGAGAATCGTATATGGTGCAAGCGAAGACTTCCGACTTTCAACCTCTGCCGCTCAAGATACTCAATGTCTTGTCCCTCCTGGCCGGAGCATCTCTGCTCGTGGCCGTTTCGTGGGAGATTCTCCTGGGGGACCCGCGGCATTATTCGACTGACTACCTGCTGTTGCAAGGGATCGTCTGTGTTGTTTTTCTGGCCGATTTCTTTGCCCGGATGTGGATGGCTGACCACAGTTGGCGTTTTTTCTTTCGCAATCTCTATTTCTTTCTTCTTTCCGTTCCCTATTTGAATATCGTCGATTGGATGGGGATCGAACTTTCGCATGCGGAAGCGATGCTGATGGGACTCGTACCTCTTTTGCGGGCTTTGCTGGGGCTGTATGTGCTTTTCACCTGGATCATCAATAATCGGGTTACGCGATTGCTGACCTCCTACGTCTTGTCGATGTTGGTGTTCACCTATTTCGCCGCTTTGATTTTTTATGATTACGAGATCGAAGTCAATCCTGCGTTGCACGATTTCGGCGATGCGATCTGGTGGGCCAGTATGAACCTTACGACTGTCGGTGCCGATATCTTTGCCGTGACGGCCGTCGGTAAGATATTGACGGTGTTGCTCCCTACGTTGGGAATGATGATGTTCCCGATTTTCACGGTGTATGTCACTCAGATTTATACGCGCAACAGAAAGTCCGACTCTTGATCGGAGTCGGACTTTGCGCATGGGATCCGCTTTCGGACGGATTATTTTTTTTGTTCCCGGAGCAGGTCCCGAATCTCCGTAAGCAACAACTCCTCCTTGGACGGTTCCGGCACCGGTGCCGGCGCGGCTTCCTGTTTTTTCTTCATCAGCTTGTTCATCATCTTGACCATCAGAAAGACGCAGAAGGCCAGGATAGCGAAATCCACGCACTGTTGGATGAATGCGCCGTAATTCCACCAGATCGGTTCCGCAGGAACACTCTCCGCCGTACCCGACCCGATTGCGTCGGTCACTACGTGTGTCGCTTTCGAGGAGAGGTCGCGCACCTTGCTGATGTCGAGCCGCAGCGACGAGAAGTCCGTATTGCCGATCAGGGCGCCGATGGGCGGCATCAGGATGTCATTGACCAACGATGAAACGATTTTTCCGAACGCACCGCCGATGATTACGCCGACAGCCATGTCCATTACATTGCCTTTAACGGCGAATTCTTTAAATTCTGATATAAGTCCCATTAAAACAACTCCTTTAATATAATTCCATAGAGGATTATACCATATTTTTTGTGTTGTACACTAAAAAGTTGACATTTTAATTGCCTTTTTTCATTATTTCGAGCTGTTCCCTGTATTCGCTTGTATCATTCAGCCTTATGGCATTACTCATGTGATAAAGAGCAAGCTCATATGAACCCGGCGGCGTTAAGGCATAAAAAATATAATATGCGGCAAGAAAGCTTAAATGTGCCGCAAGAGCCGTATCTCCGCTTTTTTCATAAAATATAATCGAGATTTCCAGAACAAAGTATAGATTGAATTTGTTATATACATCTTCGGAAACATAAAAATCGTCAAGTATATTTGCTG
>ERZ779885.696-NODE-696-length-37383-cov-4.309901_pt1 | contig 37383 bp, 33 predicted proteins | sample MGYA00511554_ERZ779885 | MGnify/ENA primary metagenome ERZ779885 (study PRJEB29588, sample SAMEA2160998) | human gut metagenome | biome: human gut; feature: human-associated habitat; material: faeces | place: Denmark | collected 2008/2010 ... | reverse complement strand
GCCGAGCGCCTGATCCGCACTGACAAAGCACAGATCAGTGTAGAGCTCAGCGGTCTTTTCGTTATAGTTGCCGGTACCCACCTGGGTCAAAAAGCGGATCTCCCCCCGTTCCCGCCGGGTGATGAGGCAGATCTTGCCGTGGCACTTATAGCCGGCGGGTCCGTAGATCACCCGGCACCCGGCCTCCTCCAGCTCCCGGGCCCAGGTGATGTTGTTGCCCTCGTCAAAGCGGGCCCGCAGCTCATCCGTATCCTCCAGCTCCACCAAAATTTCCTGTGTCGTGAGGGCGTCCGCCCCCACAGGGAAGCGGTGGAGAATGATCTGGATGGCAACGAGGACAGCCGCCTCGAACAGGCCCAGCCAATACATACCGGCACCCACAGCCATACCGATGGCGGCGGTACCCCACATACCGGCGGCGGTGGTCAGTCCGCGGATAGAGTTGCCGTTTTTGAATATGACACCGGCACCCAGAAAGGATATGCCGCTGACCACCTGGGCGGCAATGCGTGCAGGGTCGGCGCCGCGAAGACCATCCAGCGTAACACAGTCCAGGAAAGCGTATTTTGAGACGATCATAAACAGCGCGGAGGTACAGGCAATGATGCAGTGGGTACGGATGCCCGCCTCCTTACGGCGCTTGCTGCGCTCCAGGCCCACCAGCGCGCCCAAGGCGGCAGACAGCAGCAGGCGAATGAGAAATTCCAGATTGTCGTAAACAGTCAGGGTCGCTTCGGGCACATATTGCGTCAGTCCGGAAAGCATAACAGTCTCCTTTCAGCGGCACAGGCCGCAGGTATGGTACAGCAAGTATAGTGTGCATCGCCGTTTCTTATGCGGTATAGCGGCATTGGTCGGTAATAGCCTCCTTCAGCCGCCGCAGCGTCGGATCGTCCAGATCCCGGGGATAGGGCAGATCCGTCAGATCAAATTCACAGATCGTACTGTCCGGGTGCATGACAATGATCCGCCGCCCCAGCAGCAGCGCCTCCTCCAGCTGGTGGGTGACCAGCACGATCGTGCGGGGCAGCTTCTCCTGAATGGCCAGGAGTTGGCTTTGCAGCTCGGCGCGGGTCAAAAAATCCAGCGAGGCGAAAGGTTCATCCATCAGCAGCAGCTCCGCCTGTCCTGCCAGCACCCGGGCCAGGCCCAGACGCTGCTTCATGCCGGTGGACAGTTCCACCGGAGTCAGGTCGGCGTAGTCCTCCAAGCCCACCAGCCGCACGAATTCGCTGGCGCGCTCATAGCGCTCCTCTGGTGTTTTCCCCACGCCGCAGGCCATGGCCACATTCCGCTGCACGCTGGTCCAGGTGATGACATAGGGATCCGGACTAAGCATGGCACTGTGCCAACCCTCCGGAATCCGTATTGTCCCGGTGTCAGGCATCTCCGTCCCCGCCAGCAGCTTCAGCAGCGTGCTCTTGCCGCAGCCGCTGCGGCCCACGATCACGGTGATCTCTCCGGCAGGAATGGTCAGCGACAGGCCGCGCAGCACCTGCCGGGTACGGCTGGGCCGCGTCTCGCCGGTCAGGACGATATCCGTACCGTAGGTGGTATAGGCCTTATCCACATGGTCAAGAACAACTGCGTCCATAGCGATACCTCATTTCCTCGTTTCGGCCGCCGGGCAGATAGACGGCACGGCTATCATAGCCCCGGCGGTGGGGCTTGTCAAGCGCCGTCGTCAGCCCAGCATCCCCAGTATCTCCTGCAGGCTGAAATTCTCCCGGTAATAGTCCAGTTCTCCGGCGATCAGCTCATCCAGCACACGCATACCCAACACCTCCACCGGCGCCTTGTCATCCGTCAGGATGTGATCCCCACCGGTGTAGACCGTCAGATCGGCGGCCCCCTCCGCCATCATGGCGGCGTAGTCCCCGTCGGCCAGCGCTGCGCGGCTGGCGGCAAAGCGCTCCGGCAGGCCGGGCGCATTGGTGCAGAACACCTCCGTATTGGTGTTTCCGGGCACATCGGCCAAGTAGGTGTACGCAAACACGCTGGCCATCGTATCGCAGAGGTACTGGTTGATGGAGCCATCCTCCCGGGAGGTCATGTTCAGGTTCACCACCATGACGCCCTCCGGCTTCAGATGCTCCGCCACCGCCGCGAAGAACTCCCGGCTGGACAGCTGGAACGGAATGGTGATGTCCTGATAGGCGTCCACCATGATCACATCAAACTTCTCCTCCGACGCGGTCAGGTAGGCCCGGCCATCGGCCACGGCCACCTCCACTTCCTCCGGCAGGCCGAAATAGGTGCGGGCGATATCGGCGATCTTGCCGTCGATCTCCGCGCCCTGCACGGTCATGCCCGGAAAATAGCGGACGCAGTATCCGGCGTAGGTGCCGGACCCCATGCCCAAGATCATGGCGCTGCGGCCTGCGTTATCGGAACCGTCCATACCTGCCATACAGGGGGCTGCCAGAGCGTAGTCGTAGTACATTCCGGTGAGCTTACCGTCCTTGTTCTGCACCGACTGTACGCCGAAGAGCACATTGGTGGAGAGTGTGGTGGTGTGGTCATCGTCCTTGACCTGAAGGTAGTTGTAGATCGACTCGTCCTCCAGGGCCAGATTCCTCTCCCAGAAGGCAAAACTATAGGTGGGCAGCGCAAAGCACAGCCCCGCCACCAATACCACCGCAATGATACCGGTGACCGTCCTTTTCCGTTCAAAGATGAAGTAGACAATGCCGATAGCGGCCAGCACACCCGCAAAAATCAGGAACGTGGCCGCCGTACCCACCGCCGGGATGGTCAGAAACGTGGGCACAAAGGTACCGATGATGCTGCCGATGGTGTTCAGCGCATTTAGCTGCCCCACGGTCTTACCGGTGTCATCCAGATTGTCCACTGTAAACTTGGTCAGGGACGGCGTTACGGTGCCCAGCAATACGCAGGGGAAGGCGAAAATCACCAGGCAGGCGGCCAGCGCCGCCCAGACCAGAAAGTTCTTCGTTACAAACGTGGCCAGCAGAAACGATATCCCGGCGATCATCCATCGGCCCGCAAAGGGTATCAACGCGATCCAGATCGCGGCGATGATGACCCGGCCATAGAGTCGGTCCGGCGACTTGCTCTTGTCAGCCATCCGTCCGCCCCAGATGTTGCCCACAGCCATAGCGACCATTATAACGCCGATAATGACCGTCCAAACGATTTGAGATGAGCTGAAATACGGCGCCATCAGGCGGCTGGCGCCCAGTTCCACCGCCATGACGGACATTCCCGCGAAAAACTCTGTCAGGTATAAAAACCACTTACTATGAGTCAGCTTTTTCTCCATGGTACAAGGTCCTCCTTATAATACGCTTCTGTCCACCACGGAAACTACAAATGGTTCTCCCTGGATCGCCTTGTATTATAGCGTAGCATGACCGTTTCCGCAAGTACCTCTCTGTTTTCATGGCCTTCCCGCTGTTCTTCAGCTGCGCAGAAAAAGCCTCCGTTTCCGGAGGTTTTCTCTTATTTTGTGTCAGCTTTCTCGGATCGTTCTTGACAGAGAATAACGAAGCCGGTATGCTGATAGCAACGGGAGGTGCGGCGCCATGATGGATGGAAATATCATATTATCCGTAGCGAAGGCCATGGAGGTCCTGCAAATTCTGAGTCAGGCCGAAAGTCCGCTGTCGCTGAAGGAACTGGCCACCCGGTGCGGATACCCGAAGAGCACCGTATTCGGCCTGCTGACCACCATGCGGGCCTATGACGTGGCAGCGCAGACGCCGGACGGAAAATACACGCTGGGCCTGCGGCTGTTCGAATATGGGCGGCAGGTGGAACGGTCCTGGGACATCTCTCTGGTGGCCCGCCCCTATATGGAGCACCTGTGCCAGCGGACCGGAGCGTCCGTCATGCTCTCGGTGTGCGAGGGCGGCAGCGTGATCACGCTGGACCAGGTGGAGACCCGGGACAATCTGCGCGTCGTGTCGGATATAGGTTCCCGGCTGCCAATCTACTGTACGTCGCAGGGCAAGGTCTTTCTGGCACATATGTCCCGCACCAGTGCCGAGGCTCTGCTGCGCGCGCAGCATATGACCCAGTTCACCCCGCACACCATCACCGATCTGACCGCGCTGATGCAGGAGATCGATCTGTGCCGTACCGACGGCTACGCCATTGAAAACGGCGAATACAAGATCGGCCTGCGCTCCATTTCCGCACCGGTCTATACCGTGGAGGGCAAAGCACGATACACCGTTGGCGTGATCGGTATGTTCCGCAGCACCCGTTCCGATGAATTCCTTGCGGCGGTGGAACAGGTCTGCGCCGCCGCGTCCATGATCTCCACTGCGCTGGGCTATCGAAAAACGGAGGAGCTTTTGTAAGCCATACCTCCGCCGTTATCGGCGCACTGGAGAACGCACTGCACATGATCGCTGCCGAGGGTCACGGCTGAGCCGCGTATGCCTTTGCAGCGTTTCCGGCAACGGCGAAAACGGCTTGTTTTCCAGTCAGTATCCTGATGGGTAATGAGAATGTGCCGAATGGACTGCGGTGCAATACCCGGCCATGCCATCTTCTCCGCCAGCCGTTCGTAGTTATAGCCGGCGTCGATCATGATGGCAGTCCCGCCGCCTGTTTTCAAGACGCTGTCTGCTCTTTTCTCACATTTTTTCGTCAAATACCCTCGCAGGAAAAACAAAAATACACGTCCGGCCCAGTCAGGCCGGACGTGCGTATATTCTCGGGCCTCACAGGAAGCGAGACCCGGTCAAAGCGCAGTCCCTTTTTTCGGTACGAACAAACCACGCATATCGGCACGCTCCAGCTCCAGCAATGCTTTCTTCCTTTGGATGCCACCGCCATAGCCGGTAAGGCTGCCGTTTGTACCCACCACACGGTGGCACGGGATCATGAGAGAGATCGGGTTATGCCCCACCGCGCCGCCCACCGCCTGCGCGGACATTTTGGCCAGCCCCTGCTGGCGAGCCGCTTCAGCAGCGATCTCTCCGTAGGTCATGGTCTTTCCATACGGTATCGTCAACATGATGTCACAGATACGCTTACGGAACGGTGTGGTATCATAGCGCAGCGGCGGCAGAAACCCCGGTTCCTTACCGGAAAAATAGATATCCAGCCAGCGACCGGCCTCTGCAAACAGCGGGTGTTCCCTTTGTGCAGTCACTTTCGGCAGAACACTGCCGAAATACCGCTGCCCGTTGAACCATAGACCAACGAGCGCCTCATCGTCGCAGGCCAGCGTGATCCTACCCAGCGGCGACATATACTCGGATGTCCAGATCATCTCTTTCCCTCCAATCTCTTTTTCGGCTTATGATCTTTCAGCTCCGGAATCGCTCCGCCGGCCACTGCCCACAGATACAGGCTCGCCACGCTGCCATAGGGCGAAAAGCGGCGGCGGTACTTTTCAAAGAGCCCTCGGTCGATCTTTCGGTGGTGGTACACCATGCGCAGCCCCCGCTGGATGGCAAGGTCGTCGCAGCTCAACACGTCCTGCCGCTGCATGCAGAAGAGCAGGATCATCTCCGCCGTCCACACGCCGATGCCCTTGAGGGACGAAAGCTCCCGGATAGCCTCCTCGTCGCTTTTTTGCCAGATACCTTCTAAATCGAATGCGCCGGTGTGGACCTTTTCGGCAAAATCCGTGATGTACTCCGCCTTTTTGAACGTCATGCCGAGCGACTGGAGCTTAGAAACACCTGCGGCGAGGACCGTCTCGGCGTTGACCTCGCCGAGTGCCGACAGCATCCGCTGCCAGATCGTCTCCTGTGCCTTGGTCGAGATCTGCTGGCCGACGATGTGGTGCACGACGGCGGAAAAGAGGTCAGTATCCACTTTTCTCTCGACATGGCCGATGCGGTCGATGACCTCGGCCATGCGCTTATCCTTCTTTTTAAGATAGTCGGTCTCCTCTTCCCCGTAGGCAAAATACATTGAGCTTCCTCCCCGCCGCGTCATCTAAAACGTATGTTCTATATATTATATGGTGCCATTTTCTTTCTGTCAAGCGTGCAAGCTTTTGTAACGGACTATCAAAAAAATTTTCGAAACCCTCTTGACTGAAAGTGTACTTTAAGTTGTAGAGTATCAGTGAACTTTAAGAACAACAAGTTTTTTCAGGAGAAATGTCTCATGAACAAGCCTTATATCGTATGCCACATGATGACCTCGGTCGACGGACGTATCGACTGCGCCATGACCGAGCACCTACCCGGCGTGCAGGAATATTACGACACGCTCGACGCGCTGGACGCGCCCACACGTATCAGCGGCCGCGTGACCGCGGAGCTCGAAATGGCGCTGCCCGGAAAGTTTGAGGCCAAGACCGCCGAAGCACTTGGCAAGGGGGCCTTTTCCAAGGCCGCCGACGCCGAGGGCTACGAGATCGTCGTTGACACCCACGGCACGCTCCTCTGGGGTGAGAGCGCCGAAGACGAGCGTCCGCTGCTCATCCTGACGAACGAGCAGGTCAGCAAGGAGTACCTTGCGTATCTCAACGGCAAGGAATTCACCGCCGGAGAGGTGTGGTTTTTGAAAGAATTTGAATCGTGGGACTGAGAGAAACAAAAACACAGCCTGCAAACCGTAACGTTCGGAAAGAACATCCCCCTGCCAAAGACAGAAAGGAAAAAGTGAATACGGGCATATTCGAAAAATCGCCGGGGCAAAAAGGCCCTGGCGATTTTTGCGTGCCGGCACGGAATCCCGCGGCGGCGCGCGATTCTTTCTTATGTGTTTTTATCCACCTGGTGGAACTGCTTGAGATTGCCGGTCTTTTCGCTGCGCTTCTCCAGCTCCTGCTCCACTTCTTCCAACGTGATCCCTTCATTGACCATCAGGACCATCAGGTGGTACAGCAAATCGGAGATCTCGAGTACGGTCTCGTGATTATCGCCATTTTTAGCGGCAATAATCACTTCGCTGCACTCCTCTCCGCATTTTTTCAGAATCTTATCGGTCCCCTTTTCAAACAGGTAGCAGGTATAAGACCCCTCCTGCTTTTCCTCCTTGCGGGAAAGAACCGTCTCGTACAAATGCTTCAAAGCGTCGTTCATTGCGTCATACTTTCCTTTCTGGCGTCACAATCTCACGGAAAAAGCAGCTGTGACTGCCCGTGTGACAGGCCGGGCCTGTCTGCTCCACACGCACAAGCAGAGTGTCGCAATCGCAGTCTCCCGCAATGGACACTACTTTCTGCAGGTGGCCGGAGGTCGCCCCTTTGTTCCAGAGCTCCTGACGGGAACGGCTGTAAAACCAGGTATAGCCCGTCTCGAGCGTTTTGCGGAACGACTCCCGGTTCATATAGGCGAGCATCAGAACCTCCCCGGTACGGTCCTCCTGGACAATCGCGGGAAGAAGCTCGGCCTTTTGAAAATAGTCTTCAAGAAATGAAAAATCTGTGGGGGTCATGCATTACACCTTTCCTGTCTGGCACAGAGCAATCGCCTGGCGCAGGCTGAGATCGCCGGAATAAATCGCCTTACCGCAGATCGCGCCGTACAGCTTCAAATCCGCAAGCGTCACAATATCTTTGAGACTGCTGACGCCGCCGCTCGCGATCACGTTGCACGAAACGGCGCGGTTAAGCAGATCCAACTGCGCAAAGTTCGGCCCGGACAGCGTGCCGTCGCGCGAGATATCCGTAAAAATAATATACTGCACCCCGATAGCGTCCATCCGCTTGCCAAGCTCCAGATAATTGACGGAGGACGTCTCCGTCCATCCTTCGGCCGCCACCATTCCCTCGTTCGCATCGATGCCGACGGCAATTTTGTCGCCGTACTTCTTAACGGCTTCCTCAACGAGCTTGGGGTTGTTGATCGCGGCGGAACCGAGGATCACCCGGGACACACCCTTGGACAGATAAAAGTCAATGGTTTTCATCGTGCGGATACCGCCGCCAATTTCAATCTGCATACCGCAGCCTTCAATGATCTTTAAAATCAGATCGGTATTGACAGGCTCCGTCGCGATGGCGCCGTTCAGATCGACGATATGGAGCCACTGCGCCCCAACCTTTTCAAATTCTCTTGCTGTGTTGACTGCATCTCGCGCCACCTTGTACGCCGTACCGTAATCGCCCCGCACAAGCCGGACGCAGCAGCCGTTCATAATATCAATTGCCGGAATGACGATCAAAATGATTCACCCTTGCCTTTCCTCAACGGGAGCGCCCGGACATGCGGGAACCGCTCCGCGCGGTGTATCCTGCAGACTGCCGCCTTACAGGGAAAAAAGCCGCTATTTTTATTGTGTCTTTCTAAAAAACACAGCAGCCGCAAACGGCATTCTATCACTATTATAATACACCTTTCGTAGAAAGCAAGCCTTTCTTTTCACAAACTGCAAGGCGGAGAGCGTGTGCCGCCGCCTTAAAAAGAGCTTCCGCCTCATGGTGGGCATTCGCTCCGTATTCAAGCCGCAGATGCAGGGTGATCCCTGCGTTCATCGCGAGAGCACGGAAAAACTCCTCGGTCAGGCAGATATCGTATTCTCCGCAGCGTTCCTGTGAAAACTCCGCCTGAAACCGGAGGAAAGGACGTCCGCTGACGTCGACCGCCGCAAAGGCAAGACTCTCATCCATCGGAACAAAGAAACTGCCGAAGCGGGCAATACCGGATTTATCGCCCAGAGCCTGCCCCAGCGCCTTACCAAGAACAATCCCGGTATCTTCCACCGTATGGTGGCCGTCGACCTCAAGGTCACCCTTGCAGGAAACCGTGAGTCCGAAGCCGCCATGCACGGCGAAAGCCGTGAGCATATGATCAAAAAAACCGATTCCCGTCTGAACAGAAACATCGCCGCCGTCAAGACAGAGCGATACGGCAATATCCGTCTCCTTTGTGGTTCTCGTTACAGCCGCTTCTCTCATGCCTTTTCCTCCCCTCTGAGCAGTGCGGTAAAGGCCTCAAGGAAGGCCGCGTTCTCCGCCTCACTGCCCGCTGTCACGCGCAGATAGCCGTTGAAGAGACGGACGGCAATGCCGCGGGCCAGAAGGCCGTCGAAAAGCTCCTTCGCCTTGCCGGTCTTGAGGAAAACAAAGTTGGTGCAGCTGTCATAAAGCGTAAACACGCCGGGGAACTCCTCCTGCACCCGGGCGAGAGACGACTGCAGCGCTCTGCGGGAATCCACAATCTGCGCACGGGCTCCGGCCTCCCACTCGCGCTCTCCGAGCACAAGCGTACCAATCGCCTGGGAGAGGGAGTTGACGTTGTACGGCGACTTGACGGCGCGCAGCACCCGAGTCAGGCGAGGAGCCGCCACCGCGAAGCCCAGGCGCAGCGCGGCCGCGCCGATTGCCTTTGAGCAGGTACGCAGGATGATAAGATTATCGTAATCCTCCACCTCGCCGAGAAGGCTTTGATCCCAGAAATCCATATACGCCTCATCCAGAACGACAAGCGCGTCCACCGAGCGGATCAGACGGCGCACCTCCTCCCTCGGCAAACCAAGGGAGGTCGGATTGCAGGGATTGGAAAAGACAATCATTTTGACGTTCTCCGCCTGCGCTTTTGCAATAACCTCATCGACGTCGATTGTCAGATCGTCCCGCTTGCCGCAGGCAACGACACGTCCCTCGGCAAGGGAAGCGTAAAACTGGTACATCGAGAAATCGGGAAGAATCACCATCATCGCATCCCCCTTCATCAGGAAGGAAGTGCAGAGAATGGAGATCAGCTCATCCGACCCGTTGCCCGCCGTGACAAGGTCGGGGGAAATCCCGTAATAGGCAGCGAATGCCTGCGTCACATCACGGGAAAGCGGATCCGGATAGCGGTTAAAAGCGGCCCGCGCCGCCGCCTGCGCAATACGAGCGCGCAGTTCCTCCGGCAGTGACAGGAAGGACTCGTTCGCATCCAGGCGAATTGGGTAATCCCCGTCGATCGGCTCGTACGGGACGAGATCCCGGATTTTTTCGTTGAGCTCGTACACGGTTACGCTTCCTCCTTCCGAACGCGGATGGAGTTCGCATGCGCCGTGAGGCCCTCGGCCTCCGCAAGACGGATGATATCGTCCGCCTGCGGCAGAAGAGCGCTCTTCGTATAATAGATGAAGCTCGACTTCTTCACGAAGCTGTCTACGGAAAGCGGTGAGAAGAAGCGCGCCGTCCCGCTGGTGGGCAGGACATGGTTCGGACCCGCAAAATAATCGCCGAGCGGCTCAGGCGAATAGTTGCCGAGGAAAACAGACCCTGCGTTGTCAAGACGACCAATGTATTCCATCGGATCGCGGACGCAAACCTCGAGGTGCTCGGGAGCCAGCTCGTTCGCGAAGCCGACCGCCTCATCCATCGAGGCGCAAACGATGATCGCGCCGAAGTTCTTCAAAGACTCGAGAATGATCTCTTTTCTCGAGAGCGTCTGGACCTGGCGCTCAAGCTCCGCCGCCGTCTCGCGGGCCAACTGCGCGGAGGTCGTCAGCAGGATGGAAGAAGCCATCGGATCGTGCTCCGCCTGGCTCATGAGGTCGGCGGCCAGATAGCGCGCATCCGCCGTCTCGTCGGCAAGGACAAGGATCTCGCTCGGACCGGCCACCATATCAATATCCACCGTACCGTAAAGCTGCTTCTTCGCCGTGGCGACATAAATATTGCCGGGGCCTACGATCTTGTCCACCTTCGGGATACTCTCGGTGCCGTAAGCCATCGCGGCGACGGCGTGCGCGCCGCCTACCTGCAGCACACGGTCAACCCCCGCCACGAGGGCGGCCGCCATGATATCCGGGTTGGCCTTCCCCCCCTTGACAGGCGTCGCCATGATGAGCTCTCCGACGCCGGCAATCTTGGCCGGGATGGCGTTCATCAGCACGGAGGACGGGTACGCCGCCGTACCGCCCGGTACGTACAAGCCAACGCGGGCGAGTCCGCGGATCCGCTGGCCCATCAGAACGCCGTCCTCACGCGTCGTCAGCCAGCTCTGCTGCTTTTGGCGCTGGTGAAAATCACGGATGTTTTCCGCTGCCTTTTTGAGGGACTCGACAAAGAGCGGATCGGCTTTCTCCGCGAGAGTCTCGACCTGCTCACGGGGCAGCTCGAGTGTTTCAGGCGCGCCGCCGTCAAATTTGTCGGCATACATGCGCACGGCTCTGTCGCCGTCACGGCGGACATTCTCAAGGATCTCCGCCACGGCGTTCTCGACCTTGCGGCCTGCCTCGCGGTTTCTCTCCTTGAGAAGCTTGACATATTCTCTGGCGGACGCGCCGCCTTCCAGGACCATCTTGATCACGTCGTTTCCCCCTCTTCTCTTCTCGTCTCGCGCTCCATCTGACTGACAAGCGCTTCAATCTCGCGCTTTCTGAGCTTGAGCGACGCGACGTTCACAATCAACCGCGCTGAAATCGGGCAGACCTCCTCGACAATCTCGAGACCGTTCTCCTTAAGGGTCGTCCCCGTCTCGACAATGTCGACAATGGCGTCGGACAACCCCAGCAGCGGAGCAAGCTCCACAGAGCCCTCAATTTTGATGATATTCACATCCATCCCGCGGCTCTCAAAAAACGCGCGGGCCGTGGCCGGATATTTTGTGGCAATGGTGCGGGCGGAATAGCCGCTCCAGAAATCGGCCCCCTTCGGCGCGGCCAGCGCGAAGCGGCAGCGGCCAAAACCGAGATCAAGCACCTCGTAAAAACTCGAGCCATGCTCCATAATGGTGTCCTTGCCGACAACACCCATATCGCAGACGCCGTGTTCCACATATGTGATCACGTCGGCGGCCTTCGCGAGGACAACCTCGAGTGAATCGCCAACCGGCAGAATCAGGCGGCGGCCCTTGTTGCGGACGGCGTCGCAGTCATAGCCGATCTTTTCAAACAGGGCGACAGTGTCCTTTTCCAGACGGCCCTTTGTCAGCGCAATGCGAAGCGGCTTCATTCCTTGTCTCCCCCTTTCCCGGTTTCCGCGTCCAGGCACAGCTCCTGTACCTTCGCCCCCACCACGGCGACGCGGTCAATACCGCGGCGCCGTGCGTAGGCAATCGTCTCCTCCTTCGTCTCAAAGACGGAGGTCTCGCATGTGCCTCCCTGCGCGGTAACGCCCGAGGCGAACAGGAGCGCCTTCATCTCATAGCCCTCCTCGCCGAACACGAGGACGTTCGGCTTCGGACAATCGGGCGCATAGCCCTGCTCCTCGAGGAGCTTCGCCACTGCGTCGACGTTGACGGAGAAACCAATGGCGGGCATCGGCATGTCAAACCGGGAGAGAAGATTGTCATACCGGCCGCCGAGAAGAATCGCGTCTCCGCAGTCCTGCGCATAGGCGCTGAAAACAACGCCGGTATAGTAGTCGTTGCGCTGCACCAAACCGAGATCCACCATCAGGCGGTCCCCAAGGCCCAGCTGGACGAGACTGCGGTAAAGCGCATGCAGATACTCGAGCATCGAGGACGCCTCTTCGCTCCGGCAGAGCGGAGCCGCCTCGGCAAACACCTCTTCACCGCCGAAAAGACGCGGGAGACGGCGCATCGCCGCCACGGACGGCGTCTGCTCGAGACCGTCCAGCAGCGTGTTGAGCGCCGCATAATTCTTCGCCTCAATGGTGGAACGGATATCCTCGCGCTGCTCCGGGGAAATCGGAAGCTGATCCGCAATGACGCGGAAGAAACCGGCATGGCCGAGCTCCAGACGGAAATCAGGCGTGCAGCAGGAGAGCGCCTCCACCGCCGTCGCAATCGCCTCGAGATCCGCACGCTTGCCGGACGCTCCGAGCAGCTCGACGCCCGACTGCAGCACTTCGTCGCTGCGTCCCGTCAGGTTCGGATTGTTGCGGTAGATCCGCTGCGTATAATAAAGGCGCAGCGGCTTTTCCTCGTTCTGCAGCCTTGTCGCCGCCAGACGGGCGATCGGCATGGTGGAATCGGGACGCATCACAACCAGCCTTCCGCGGCGATCCGCCATCTTATACATAATCTCCGGAGCGATACCGGACGACTCGGGATCAAAAACGTCCATGAACTCCATCCCGGGCGTAACCACCTCATTGAAACCGCGCGAGGCAAAGACCCGGCTTAGCTTTTCCTCCACCATACGGTGAATCAGACACTCCTCAAAAAGGAGATCCTTCGTCCCCTCGGGTGTGACCTTGCTGTATCTCTTCATCTGCAACATACTCTCCGCTCCCCCTTTTTAATGCAGGGAACGGCCTTTCGCTTTAGTGTGCTAATATAATATCATAATAAATTACCATGCGTCAAGTTTTATTTTTCACAGTCCTTCGCCGGCTGCAATCGCCTAAAATGGGAAAATAGCCCGTTCATCCCGCTTCGGACACAGCGATACATGCTGTTCAGGGAAACGTGGCGCGCTTTTACCGTCCCGGAAAAGACGGAAGCACCCCCTGCCTTTTCCCACAGATAAGTCTCACAGCGGACAGAGTAAATCCCTGGCGCCGGAGACAGTCAGGTCCTGCCTCGCCATTGTCGGGAAATCAGAACAGCGTCATCTGCGAGCTCTGGGGCAAATCACGGAGCGCCCCGGCGTCGCGGAGCGTTTCCACCACGGACTTGGAAACCTTGGAGCGCGACTGCAAATCGTCAACGGAAATATAGCTGCCAAGCTGACCGGCTTCCCAGAGACTGTTCGCGGCAGCTTCGCCGACGCCCGCAAGCGATGCGAACGGCAGACGGATTTTCCCGTCCTCGACCAAATATTTCTTTGCATGAGAGCGATAAAGATCAACCGGCAGAACCTGTATGCCGCGGGCAAGCATTTCATTGACGATCTGGAGGGTGGCGAACGCATCCTCCTCCTTCTTGCTCGCTTCCTTGCCCTTCATCTGAATCTCATTCATTTTGCGGCGGACGGCGTCGCGTCCCTGCGCGACAAGCGCACCGTCAAAATCTTCGCCGCGCACAGAGAAGTAGGCGGCATAGTACTCGACGGGACGGTGTACCTTATACCAGCCGAGACGCAGGGCCGAAATCATGTAAGCGGCGGCGTGCGCCTTCGGGAACATGTACTTGATCTTGAGGCACGATTCAATGTACCATTCCGGGACCCCGTGATCGCGCATAGCCTGCTTGTGTTCGTCTGTGAGAAGAGACGGCGCCTTGCCCTTACGGGTGATCTCCATGATCTTGAACGCCATCTTCGGCTCCAGTCCCTTGAGCAGCAGATAGGTCATAATGCTGTCACGTGTGCCGATCACTTCGGAAATGGTGCAGGTGCCGTTTTTGATCAAATCCTGCGCGTTTCCGAGCCAAACATCCGTGCCGTGGGAAAGGCCGGAAATCTGCAGAAAATCGGAAAAGGTTTGAGGCTGGGAATCGACCAGCATCTGACGCACAAACGGCGTGCCGAGCTCCGGCAGCGAAAACGTACCCGTCTGCGAATCAATGTCTTCCGGCGTTACGCCAAGCGGCTCCGTCGAGTGGAAGAGAGCCATGACCTCCGGATCGCTCATGGAAACCTTCATCACGGGAATACCGGTGTATTCCTCGAGATAGTGATAAATGGTCGGCACGTCGTGGCCGAGCTCGTCAAGCTTGCAGATCGTATCGTGGATGGAATGAAAATCGAAGTGCGTCGTAATGTTGTCGGAGTTCTGGTCGTTGGCCGGATGCTGCACCGGGCAGAAATCGTAAATCTCGTAGCCCTTCGGCACGACGACCATGCCGCCCGGATGCTGTCCGGTTGTGCGCTTGATGCCGGTACAGCCGATGGAAAGGCGCTGCTCCTCGGCGCGGTGATACGTCAGCCCCTTCTCCTCGCCGTACTTTTTCACAAAGCCGACGGCCGTCTTATCAGCGACCGTAGCGATAGTACCGGCCTTGAACACGTGGTCCTTGCCGAAGAGCGTCTCCGTGTAGCGGTGCGCGCCGCTCTGATACTCGCCTGAGAAGTTCAGATCGATATCCGGCGTCTTGTCGCCGTCAAAGCCGAGGAAGGTTTCAAACGGGATATTATGACCATCCCGGTCGTAATCCGAACCGCATTTGGGGCATTTCTTCGGCGGCAGATCGAAGCCGGAACCATAGCTGCCGTCGAGGATGAATTCGCTGTTTTTGCAGTTCGGGCAGATGTAATGCGGTTCCAGCGGGTTAACCTCCGAAATACCGGACATGCTCGCAACAAAGGACGAGCCGACCGAACCACGGGATCCGACGAGATAGCCGTGCTCCTCGCTGTTGGCCACCAGCTTTTGCGCCGTCATATACAGCACGGAGAAGCCGTGCTTGTTAATCGAACCAAGCTCGCGCTCAAGACGCTTGCGGACAAGTTCCGGCATCGGGTCGCCGTAGACCTCCTTCGCGCGCTTCCAGCAGATGGTATTAAGCTGCTCCTCCGCTCCGTCGATGAACGGCGGGAAAACGCCGTCCGGAATCGGGCGGATTTCCTCGATCATATCGGCAATCCGATTCGTATTTTTGACGACAATCTCGTACGCCTTCTCCTCGCCGAGATAGGAAAACTCCTGCAGCATTTCATTGGTGGTGCGGAAATAGAGCGGCGCCTGATTGTCGGCGTCGCTGTAGCCCTGCCCCGCCATCAGAATGCGGCGGAAGTCCGCGTCCTTCGGGTCAAGAAAGTGAACGTCACAGGTAGCGACAACCGGCTTGTGAAGCTTCTCGCCGAGGCGGACAATGGTGCGGTTGAATTCACGCAGCCGCTCCTCATCCGGCACCAGACCATCGCGGACCATGAACTGGTTGTTGCCGAGAGGCTGGATTTCCAGATAGTCGTAAAAATCCGCAATCTTGCAGAGTTCGTCCCAGGGCGCGCCGTTGAAGATAGCGCGGAAAAGCTCGCCCGCCTCACAAGCACTGCCGAGAAGCAAGCCTTCCCGGTACTGTACAAGCACACTCTTCGGAATACGCGGCTTCTTGAAAAAATAGTCGAGGTGCGACATGGAAATCAGCTTATACAGATTCTTCAGCCCCGTCTGATTGCGCACCAGAATAATCTGGTGATACGGCTTGAGCTTCTTCCAATCGCCGCCGGTGAGGGACGTGTTGATCGTCTGTACGGTCTGAGCGCCCGTATCCTCGTGAAGACGCTGCAGCAGCGCGGCAAAAATCCGGCCGAGAACGGTGGCATCGTCGCTGGCACGGTGATGGTTGAACGGATCCAGCTTGAGATACGCAGCCACTGTATCGAGCTTATGGTTTTTGATATCCTTGAGCAGAGAACGGCACATCGGCAGCGTGTCAATGTAAGTATAAGGGAACTCCAGTCCGCAGCGCAGCGCGGCAGCCCGCAGGAAGGATGTATCAAACTCGGCGTTATGAGCAACCAGAATGGCTTTCTCGCTTCCGCAGAAACGGAAGAATGCCTCCAGAGCCTCCTTCTCCGACGGCGCGTCGCGCACCATATCGTCTGTGATGCCGGTCAGCTGGACAATCTTCGGCGGAATCGGCTTCTCCGGATTGACAAAGGTATCGAACGATTCAACGATTTCCCCGCCGCGCAGACGCACGGCGCCGATCTCCGTGATGCGCTCCTGATTCGGGCTCAGTCCCGTTGTCTCGATATCGAAGGAGATGAACTCGCCGTCAAACGGTCCGTCCGACTCGCCCTTGACAGCGGGCACCATATCATTCAGGAAGTACGATTCCACACCGTAGATCACCTTGATATGACCGCCCTTGCTCTTTACCTTCGCAGCGGCGTTCATCGCATCCGGGAAGGCCTGGGCGACGCCGTGGTCCGTAATGGCAATGGCCGGGTGGCCCCATTTGGCGGCGCGCATAATCAGATCGCCGACACCGGAAACGCCGTCCATACTCGACATATTCGTGTGCAGGTGCAGCTCGACGCGCTTTTCCGGCGCATCGTCCACCACCTTGACCTGATCGACCGTCGCCACGGCACGCGGGCGCAGGACAATTTCATGGTCATATTTATCGTATTCCACCTCGCCGCGCACCACAATACTCGTTCCATTCGAGAGCTCGTCGAGCGCTTTGCACTGTTTGGCGTCCTGCAGAATCTTCAGCGTAATGGAACCGGTATAATCCGTGATATTGATGGAATAAATCTTGCGGCTTTGGTCGCGCGTCAGGCGCGTCTCAAGCGAAAAAATCTCACCCCATACCGCCACACTGCCGGAATCCGGCGCAATTTTTCCAATCTGCATCAAACGGACGCGGCCCATACGTCCGTGGATCTCCTTCATCGTTTCAGGAACAATAGCAGGCAGCAGAGACGCTCCGCTGCGCACGCTGACTACAGGCGGTACACGCTCGCCCCATGCCTCGGCGGAACCGCCCGTGCCGACAGGCTGCGGCTTGCCCTGGCGCGCGGCCGCCTTCCGTTCATGGGGCGACTGACGGTTCATGGTGCTCTCGTACTGAGAAACGGTTTCCACCACGGCCTCGCGGCGAAGCCGCTCCTCCGTCTGCCGCTGGCGTTCGATATAGGCGCTGCTTTCCCCGTCCACGGCGGTAACGCCGTCAAAATCGACGGCGATCGTCAAACCGAATTCCTCCGCAATAATGCGGCTCATCAGCCGATCCGCCCGGCGCTGCCGCATCAGATCCGCTCCGCCGTGCGCCAGTGTGACGATGATCTTTCCTTCCTCGAGGCGTGCCGTGGCGTCGGAAAAGGTACCGTTGATGCTCGCGTCGCGGCGTTTCATCTCGAGAACAAGGCTGGGCAAATACCCGGCACAAAACGATTCGGGCGGAAATTTCGGATGCAGGCTGGCCCGCGTAAGCTGCAGGCCCGGAGCCATCGCCACCCGCTTTTCCGCATCATAGAGCGCTTCCCGTTCTACAAGAGACGGAAAAGCGACCGTCGCGGCCACACAACGGTTCACCGGATCAATTTCAAGCGTTTCCAGCACGCCCTGCGTGATCGCCTCCGGCAGCTGATCCAAACTGAAAAAGGGACTGAAAAAATCCCCAAAGGTTTTGTTCATGGAACGTTCTTCCCTCTCTGCCATTCTCAAAAACAGGGCTCCGGACTTTCGCCCGGCGCCCTCCGTTCTTTTCAGAGCAATTCGATTTCCTTCATCAGCTCGTCGACAAGATGCTCCTCCGGCACCTTGCGCACAATTTCCCCTTTACGGAAAACAAGGCCTTCCCCCTTGCCGCCGGCAATGCCGACGTCGGCCTCGCGGGCTTCTCCCGGACCGTTCACCACACAGCCCATTACGGCGACTTTAATGTTTTTCGTGCAGGAGGCAAGCCGCGCCTCGACCTCATTGGCAATGGCAATCAGATCAATCCGCGTGCGGCCGCACGTCGGGCAGGAGACAAGCTGCGGGCCGGGACGCAGACCGAGGGCATGCAGGATATCAAGTCCCGCCGCCACCTCGCGAACCGGATCCGCCGTCAGCGAAACACGCAGCGTATCGCCGATCCCGCGCTGCAGGAGAGAGCCAATGCCAATGGAAGACTTGATTAAACCCATACGCTCCGTGCCTGCCTCCGTCACACCGAGATGCAAGGGATAATCGCAGCGCGAAGCGCAAAGCTCATATGCGCAGATGGTGGAATCCACCGTCGACGACTTGAGCGAGAGCACAATATCTCCGAAATCAAAGCGCTCCAACAGCGAAGCATGATACAGCGCGCTCTCCACAAGAGCCTCCGGCGTCGGCGCGCCGTATTTCGCCAAAATCTCACGCTCCACCGAACCGGAATTGACGCCGACCCGGATCGGGATACCGTGCATGCGGCAGGCGTCCGCAACCTCCTTGACACGGCTATCGTCTCCGATGTTGCCGGGATTGATGCGGATCTTGTCCACTCCGGCAGCAGCGGATTCCAGTGCAAGGCGGTAATCGAAATGGATATCCGCTACAATCGGAACGCTCACGGCCTCCTTGAGGGCGGCGATGAGGCGCACCGCATCCATGTCCGGCACGGCGGCCCGGATGATATCGCAGCCCGCGGCCTCGAGAGCCTTCGCCTGACGGACGCTGCCCTCGATATCGGTCGACGGCACGCTCAGCATGGACTGTACGGTAACAGGAGCGCCGCCGCCGATGGCAACGCCCCCCACTTTCACTTGTCTGCTCATTGTGTCACGCTCCCAATCCCTGGCCTGTAAACAGGCGCAGAATATCGCTGAAGGTCACAACCACCATAATAATCATCAAAAAGATAAAGCCGGCCGCCGTGACCACACCCTCAAACCGGCGGGGAATCGGGCGGCGTACCACAGCCTCGACCAAAAGGAACAGAAGACGGCCGCCGTCAAGCGCCGGAATCGGCAGCAGATTCATAATGCCGAGGTTCACGGTGATCACCATAATGATATAAATAATATTACTCAGCGCCCCATAAAAGCCGTTGCTTTCCATTCCCGCCGTGGCAGCCTGCGTAATAGCGGACGCGGTACCGACAGGGCCTGCCAGATCGTTGAGTCCAAACTGACCCGTGACCAGCATGAACAGGCTCTGCCACACAAGGCGGACGATCGAGATGGTATCCTCCACCGCTTTCTGCAGAACGGAGCCAACCGTCTTGGGAATGGCCAGCACCTTGAAATCAAATACAATACTCGTCGTGCCATCCTCTGCCGTGACGGTATTCAGCTTGACATCCGGGAAGGTAATCGTTTCTCCTTCCCGCTGAACGGTAATCGAGGTTGTCGCATCGGAATCGCTGAGATCGAGGATCGCCATTGCAAACTGCAGGTCACGGTCAGTGCGGATCCCATAACCGCCAATCGAGGTGATTTCATCTCCCACCTGGATTCCGGCCGCCTGAAGAGCAGAGCCTTCCTCAAACCGCGCCACAACATTGGAGCCCATAAGAGGCGTCTGCAGCAAGATGATCAGCATAAGGATAAGGCCGAGCACAATATTCATCACCGCGCCCATCGCGACGACAAGAATCCGCTTCCAGACCGCCTTGCGGTTAAAAGCCCGTTCGTCGTCACTGTCCTCCTGCTCGCCCTCCATGGCGCAGTAACCGCCAATGGGAAGCAGGCGGAGAGAATACTGCGTCTCTCCCCTCTGGAAGCTGACCAACTGCGGACCCATACCGACAGCAAACTCATTGACACGGATACCGCAAAGCTTTGCCGTGAAGAAGTGGCCGAATTCATGAATGGTAATCACAAGCCCAAAGAGAAGGACCGCGATAATCACCAGCAATACCTGCGTAATAAGAGATCACCTCATTTCAAATTTCAGCTCCGGGAAAGGACATATTCACGCGCCGCCCGGTCGGCGTCCAGAATCTCCTGGAGCGTCGGCGCACCGTTTCCGGCCGGCTGCGCCTGCGCAGCCTCTTCCGCCAAACGGGCAATTTCCAGGAAGGGAAGCTTTCCCTCAAGGAAAAGACCGACGGCGGCTTCGTTTGCGCCGTTGAGAGCGGCAGGCGCAAGTCCTCCGCGTTCCAGCGCGCTCCTGGCCGCACCGATGGCCGGGAAAGCCTCCGGATCCGGAGGGTAGAAAGTCAGCGTTCCCCACTCCGCCAGGCTCAGACGGCGAACCGGGGACGGGAAACGCTCCGGATACGTGACCGCATATTGAATCGGAATGCGCATATCGGGTACGCCGAGCTGCGCAAGCACGGAATAATCGGCATATTCAATCAGAGAATGAACCACACTTTCACGATGAATCACAACGTCGATTCTCGAAGGCGGCATGGAAAACAGCCAGGACGCCTCAATGACCTCCAGCCCCTTGTTCATCATGGTGGCGGAGTCAATGGTAATCTTCGCCCCCATACTCCAATTCGGGTGGCGCAGCGCCTGCTCCGGTGTAACATTTTCCAGTTCCTCACGCCTTTTTCCGAAAAAAGGTCCGCCGGACGCTGTGAGAATCAGCCTGGCAACAGCCTCCTGTCCCGGACTGCCCTGCAGGCATTGAAAAATGGCGGAATGCTCGCTGTCTACCGGCAGAAGCTTGACGCCCTTCGCGGCAACCCGCTCCGTGACAAGCGCGCCGCCCGCCACCAGCGTTTCCTTGTTGGCGAGCGCAATGTCCTTTCCCGCCTCCACGGCGGCTAACGTCGGCTCCAGGCCCACCATCCCGACAACGGAATTGCACACAAGATCCGCTTCATCCAGGGAGGCAGCTTCGCACAGTCCCTCCATCCCCTCCACGACCTTGACATCCAGATCGCGGACGGCCAAACGGAGTCTCTGAGCCGCCTTCGGATCAAAGACCGCGGCCAGGCGAGGCCGGAATTCGCGAATCTGCTGTTCGAGCAGGGAAACGTTGCTGTGCGCTGCAAGCGCACAAACAGAAAGTCTCAGCCCGCGCACAACGTCAAGCGTCTGCGTACCGATGGAGCCGGTGGACCCCAATATGGAAAGCGTTTGTTTCATAGCTACACACCAAAGCCCTTCTAGACGGAACCGAAGCCGTCCATAAGGGCGGCTTCGGCACAAGCTTCGTTCATGAATCCTTCCCCAAGGAAGGACGGTTTGCAAAAACTTACAAATGGCCGCCGCCCGTCATGTCGGGATGATCGGCAGCAGCTGGATCAGCAGCAGGACAAACGGCGCAACAAAAATCACGCTGTCAAAGCGATCGAGGATACCGCCGTGTCCGGGCAGAATATTGCTGAAATCCTTGATATGGCAGCTTCGTTTAATGAGGGAAAAACTCAGATCGCCAACGACGGAAACGCCCGATCCGATTAAGCCAATCAGAGCAAGCGTCAGATAATTGACCGCTACCGTTCCGCCGTAGAACTGCTCGAAAATAAAGCCAAACACCAGCATGGCGGCAACATTCAATACAATTCCGCCAATCAATCCCTCCACGGTTTTCTTGGGACTGATGGAGGGACAAAGCTTGTGCTTACCCCACAGGCTGCCGGCGGCAAAAGCGCCGACATCCGCCGTCCAGGCGGCAAACACGGCAATAATCACATGGAACATGCCGTGGTTTCCCCCGCTGGTGCGAATCGCAATCAGCGTCTCGAGAGCGGTCGGAATCAGGATCGTCATGCTGTAAATGACAGCCGCCTCACGGAAAGTAACCGTATCGTGATAAAAAATCAGCGAGCTGAAAATCACGACGGTATAGACATAGTAGGCGACCTCGTGCCAGTACATGCCCGGCAGGAAGGGCGTCACAGCAGCGAAGACAAGGCTCGGCATAAAAAGAACCACCTTGCCGGCAAGTCCCAGGGCCTTCACAATCTCCACCACGGCGAGAACGCTCATCACCGCCACCGCAATGTTCAGCGCGAGCGGGAAAATATCGTTGAAAACAACGATCGCGGCCATAAACAGGATCAGAATGGACGCAGATACCACTCTCGATTTCAACAAGCTATACTCCTCCAAAGCGCCGGCTGCGGTTTGCATACTCCCACAACGCGGCATTCAGATCTTCCGGACGAAAATCCGGCCACAGAATATCCATGATGACATATTCCGCATACGCAGACTGCCATAAAAGGAAATTACTCGTGCGATGCTCGCCGCTCGGCCGGATAATAAGATCCGGATCGGGCTGCCCCGCCGTATAGAGAGCAGAGGAAATCATATCCTCTGTGATGTCCTCCGGCGCAAGAGTTCCCTCTCTTACCTGCCGCGCAAGCGTGCGGAATGCATGTGTCAGCTCGGCCCGCCCTCCGTAGTTCATGGCGATATTCAGCTGCATTCCTGTCCTTCCGGCGGAAAGCTCCTCCGTCTCCCGGATCAGTTCCTGCAGCTTTTTCGGGAAAGCCGTCGTATCGCCGAGAAACCGAACGGCAATCTCGTCATCCCGAAAATCGCGCAGCGCCTCGTCAAGATACTGACGGAACAGCACCATCAGAGCGGAAACCTCCTCCGCAGGCCGCGTCCAGTTCTCCGTGGAGAAAGCATAAACGGTCAGATAACGGATCCCGATGGAAGCGCAGTAGCGGGTGATTTTCTTGAAATTGGACGCTCCCGCGGCATGACCGGCGGAGCGGGGCAGCCCCCGCTGCTTCGCCCAGCGGCCGTTGCCGTCCATGATAATGCCCAGATGAACCGGAAGCTTTTGCGGCAGTGTATCCTCCATAAGCGTATCCTTTAAATCTCCATAATTTCTTTTTTCTTCTTTGCTTCGACGGACTCGATTTCCTTGCAGTACTTATCGGTCAGATCCTGCGTCTTTTTCTCCGCCTGCTTGAGATCGTCCTCCGTCAGCTCTCCGCCCTTCTTCTTAAGCTTGAGCTTATCCATCGCTTCGCGGCGGATGTTGCGCACAGCCACCTTCGACTCTTCGGCCATCTTGGAGATCTCCTTGGCAAGCTCCTTTCTGCGATCCTCCGTGAGCTGCGGGAAGGTAATGCGGATGATCTTGCCGTCGCTCTGCGGATTGATACCGATATCGGAGGTCTGAATCGCCTTTTCGATCGCGCGGCAAACGGAAGCGTCCCACGGCTGAATGGTCAGCACGCGCGCCTCAGCCACGGAAACGGCGGCCAGCTGGTTGATGGCGGTAGGAGTGCCGTAATAATCAACGCGCAGCTTGTCAAGAACGGCGGGATTCGCACGGCCCGCACGGATCGCCGCGTAATCGTTCTGCAGCACCGAAATGGTTTTTTTCATATGGTCTTCCGCTTTTTTCAAAATTTCCTGCATGTTTTATGCCTCCTTCACGAGAGTCCCCACGGACTCGCCGCAGATTGCTTTGACAATATTGTCCGGGTGATCGATGTTGAACACAAGGATTGCGATGCCGTTCTCCCGGCAGAGAGTTGCGGCGGTGCCGTCCATCACCTGCAGATTCTTGTTGAGAACCTCCATGAAGGTGAGGGTGTCGTATTTCACCGCGTCCGGATTCTTCTTGGGGTCACTGTCATACACACCGTCGACCATCGTGGCCTTCATGATGATATCGGCGTCGATTTCCGCCGCACGCAGCGCCGCGGCGGTATCCGTAGAGAAGAACGGATTGCCGGTGCCGCAGCCGAAAACGACGACGCGGCCCTTTTCAAGATGACGCACAGCACGATTGCGGATATAGGGCTCCGCAATCTCCTGCATGGAAATGGCCGTCTGCACCCGAACCGGAACGTCAAGCTGCTCGAGCGCATCCGCCACGCCGAGCGCATTGATGGTGGTGGCCAGCATCCCCATGTGGTCGGCGCGGGTCCGATCCATCTTGCCGCTGCTGCGGCCGCGCCAGAAGTTGCCTCCTCCTACCACGACGGCAACCTCGACGCCCATCTCGACGCATTTCTTGATGGGTTCACAGATCGAAAGCACCGTATCGAAATCAATGCCGTGCTTTCCGCTGCCGGCGAGGGATTCTCCGCTGAGCTTTAAAAGGACGCGCTTGTACTTTGGCTCCAAGATATAACACCCCTATTTTGAATTTTCTTCCGTTTTATTTTACAATAAGCGACCGGTAAAGTAAAGGGGAATCCATCCAATCCTGACAAGATTTATAGTTTAGTCATATTCCGGGCGGCCGCTTTTCATGCGTTCTCTCCGGAATTTTGCAGAAAATACAGCTTCAGACCATCCCGGCCACAGCGCCGATCAGGTGCACCAGCAAAGCGGCGAACCATGCTATCACACACTGACCGACAGCAACGCCGACCGCCCATTTCGCGCCGAGCTCACGGCGAATGGACGCGATAGCGGCCACGCAGGGCGTGTACAGCAGGCAGAACACCAGCAGAGAAGCCGCTCCAAGCGGGGAAAGAACGGAGGAAAGAGCGTCAGCCGACGGCAGCAGCACGGAAAGTGTTGCGACCACGCTCTCCTTCGCCATAAAGCCGGTAATAAGAGCCGTGGACACACGCCAGTCCCCAAATCCAAGCGGCGTAAAAATGGGAGCAATCAGACTGGCCACACCGGCCAGAATGCTTTGCTGCGAGTCCGTTACAATATTCAGCTGCAGATCAAACGTCTGCAGGAACCATATGACGATGGTTGCCGCAAAAATCACTGTAAACGCACGCTGCAGAAAATCCTTCGCCTTCTCCCACAGGAGCTGGGCGACATTCTTTGCGCCCGGCATGCGGTAATTGGGAAGCTCCATCACGAAAGGAACCGGCTCGCCGCGGAACAGGCTTCCCTTCATCAGCAGAGCGGCGAGAATCCCAATCAGGATGCCAAGAAAATAGAGCCCGATCATCACGAGGGCGGCATGCTCCGGGAAAAAGGCCGCCGTGAAGAATCCATAGATCGGAAGCTTGGCCGAACAGCTCATGAACGGCGTGAGAAGAATCGTCATTTTGCGGTCACGCTCCGAGGACAGCGTTCGGCTCGCCATGACGCCCGGTACCGTACAGCCGAACCCAATGAGCATCGGCACGATGCTGCGCCCGGAAAGACCGATTTTGCGCAGCAGTTTATCCATCACAAAGGCAACGCGCGCCATATAACCGCTGTCCTCGAGCATGGACAGGAAGAAAAACAGCGTAACGATAATCGGCAGAAAACTCAGCACGCTGCCCACGCCGCTGAAAATGCCGTCAATCACAAGGGAATGAAGCACCGGATTGACGCCCCATGCTTTCATGGCGCTGTCCACGAGCTCGGTCAGTTTTCCGATCAGAACCTCCAGCACACTCTGCAGCGATGCTCCGATCACATGGAAGGTCAGGAAAAAGACAGCCGCCATAATCCCGGCAAAACATGGCAGAGCCGTATATTTTCCGGTCAGCACACGGTCAATTTCTGTGCTCCGCACATGCTCGCGGCTCTCTTTTGGTTTTACCACGGTCTCACGGCAGACTTTTTCAATAAAATTAAAACGCATATCCGCAATCGCCGCCGCGCGGTCCAGGCCGCGCTCCGTCTCCATCTGACAGACGATATGCTCGAGCATCTCTTTCTCGTTTTCATCGAGGGCCAGCTGCTCCAGGATCAGCGCATCGCCCTCTGCCAGCTTGCTCGCCGCAAACCGCACCGGAATATCCGCCCTTGCGGCGTGATCCTCGATCAGATGCATGATCGCATGCAACGCACGGTGGACGGCACCGCCGTGGTCATTCGCCTCACAGAAGTCCTTTCTGCCCGGTTTTTCCTGGTATTTGGCCACATGGACAGCATGGGCAACCAGTTCCTCGATTCCCTCGTTTTTTGCAGCGGAAATCGGGATAACCGGGATGCCAAGTCTCTCTTCCATCTGGTTCACGAGCACAGAACCGCCGTTTTCGCGTACCTCATCCATCATGTTGAGGGCCAGTACCATCGGAACGTCGAGTTCCATCAGCTGCATCGTCAGATACAGGTTTCGTTCGATATTTGTCGCATCTACAATATTGATGATGCCGCGCGGATGCTCGTTCAGAACGAAATTCCGGGTGACGATCTCTTCGCTTGAATATGGAGACATCGAATAAATGCCGGGAAGATCGGTGACCAGCGTGTTTTTCTGGCCGCGGATTTCACCGTCCTTCCGGTCTACGGTCACGCCGGGGAAGTTTCCGACGTGCTGGTTGGATCCCGTTAATTGGTTGAACAGGGTGGTCTTACCGCAGTTCTGGTTTCCGGCCAGCGCAAAGGACAACAGCTCTCCTTCCGGCAGCGGATGCTCCTCTGCCTTATTGTGGTACTTTCCGCCCTCTCCAAAGCCGGGATGCGGAATTGCTTTCGCATCCGGCTGCTCTTTTTCTTTTACAGCGTCCCGCATCTCATCAATGGCAATCCGTCCGGCATCGGCGAGGCGGAGTGTCAGTTCATAGCTGTGAATCCGCACTTCCACAGGGTCTCCCATCGGTGCATACTTTACCATCGTCACTTCCGCCCCCGGAATGATTCCCATATCGAGGAAGTGCTGCCGCAGCGCGCCCTCTCCTCCTACCGTGCGGACGGTCGCTGTTTTGCCGATCGGCAGTTCTTTCAGTGTCATATATTTCACTCCTTATTGATTCTCATTATCAATAGTAAGTATATGACACGATTCGACTGCGGTCAAGCAATTGTCATTATTTCTCTTTTTGTTTTTCTTCGAGCTTCTTCTGTACACTCGGAAACAGCTCCAGATCCGTGTGTGGGATTGCCTGGGCCGCTTTCATCATAGAGATGAAAGCGGCGACCTGGCCGAACTGGATGTAGACCATCTCGTCCAGAATGTGGTCAATATCGTCGATGCAGGTCCGATCCAGCAGGATTTTTTCTGCTCCCGCAAGCGACGTATTTCCGGCGCAGATCAGGCGGCTGCGGTCCATATCCGGGTACATGCCGATCGTGATGGCGGATTCCTTTGAAACGTGCTTTCCAAATGCACCAGCCGCGTAAAACCGGTCAATTTCTTCCATGGAAATGCCGGATTCACGCATCATGTACTCAACCATCGTGTAGGCCGCTGACTTTGTACGAAGGAATTCGGCGATATCACTCTGATAGAAGCACAGCCCTTCACTATATTCAACGCACCACTCTCCCGTCTCCGGGTCTTCCTTGATCTTTTCGGACCGCTCCGGCTGCAGGGTGCCGAACAGGTTGATCCATCCATTTAGGAATAATTCCGCGAGCAGATCGATAATGCCGGAACCGCAGATGCCCTTTGGCTTACCCTCTCCGATTACATGGCACTGGATTTTCCCGTCTTCTATTTTTACCGTATCAACAGCGCCTTCTGCCGCTCGCATGCCGGTTTTGACCACGCCGCCCTCGAGCGCCGGACCGGCAGCGCCTGCGCCGCAGAGCAGAAATTCCCGGTTTCCGACGACAAGCTCGCCGTTCGTTCCGATATCAAAAAAGACGCTGATCGTTTCTTTTTTATAGAGTTCCGTTGCGATCATGCCGCTTAATATATCACCGCCCAGGTAATTGGATTTTCCCGGCACGCAGTAGACACATCCCTTCATGGGAAATCCCATCTCTTTCGCCGGAAGGAATCCGACGCGGTCCGCGCGCACGGCGTACGGGGATGAAAAGACGCAGAACGGATCCAGTCCCAGCAGGAAATGAATCATCGTTGTGTTGCCGGATACGACCATTGAGAGAACATCCGACGGCACAATTCCTGTCTTTTGGCGAAGTTTTTCAAAGAGCAGTGTAAATGTCTCCATCGTACACGCACGGATGTCCTGCAGTACCTCCGGTTTATCCTTACAGGCAAAGATTCTCGTCAGAATATCGGTTCCATAGGCAGTCTGGCGGTTGTATTCGCTCTCCTCGGCAAGCACGGTACCGTCGCTGCAGTTTACCAGGCGCACAACGACGGTCGTACTTCCAAGATCAGCGGCATAGCCGTAATGCTCTGCTGCTGTATCGCCCGCTTCCAGATCAACCGCCTGCCAGATGCTTCCATTCCATGCGAGGGAAACCGTTATGTTATAGTCTGCCTCATCGCAGATGGGATACAGTTTCTGCAGCGCTGGAAGGGTAAATGATGCGGTGATTCCTTTCTCTTTTAATGCATCCAGTATCCGCATCTGGCTGGAGCGGGCGTCCTCCTCCGTCGGCGGGACCAACTCCAGATACTGTTTCTGTGTTATTCCTCTATTCATTATTACTTCCTCATTTCCTGATCATTTTTCTGTTTCTTATTGTAGCACTTTTCTCTTTTCCAGAGAACTTATTTTTTTCACATTTTTACTACATTTCCATCACAGATTCCCATTATACTGCAAAGCATAGAAACAAAAAAGGAAGCAAACAAAACCGGAAGCCGGTTCCGGAACACAGTTTAAAATACAGATACCAGAAAGGAAGTATTTATTATGATGGACTACAGAAACAACTACAATAACGAAAACGAAACCAATAATGAGAACATGATGGCAGCAGAGCAGAACAGCTTCAACGGAAAGAAACCTTCTTCCAAAAATAAAAAAGCTGCTAAGCTTGCAAAGAAAATCGGAGCCATCGCCTTAAGCGCAGTTCTGTTCGGCGGTGTTGCCGGCGGTACCTTCCAGGCAGTCAACCACTTTGCCGGAAGCACGACAGCCACTGCAACAACAACCACTGCACAGCAGACGACTTCCAACAGCAGCCTCTTAAAAGCCGCTGCCACATCCTCAAGCTCCACTTCCACCGGAACGATGGATGTTTCCACGATTGCGAAAAACGCAATGCCGTCGATCGTCTCCATCACAAACCAGTCCGTACAGGAAGTACAGAACTACTTCAGCATGTTCGGTTACGGTGCCCAGACTCCGCAGACCGAGGAGACCACAAGCTGCGGTTCCGGTATCATCATCGGAAAGAATGACACCGAGCTTCTGATCGTCACCAATAACCATGTAGTAGAAGATGCCGATACTCTTTCTGTCAGTTTTGTAAACAATCAGGTCTGCAAGGCAAATATCAAAGGTACCGATGCCGATAACGATCTTGCCGTCATCGCCGTTCCGCTCTCCGAGATCCCGGATGACACGATGAGCAGCATCGCTGTTGCCACGATGGGCGATTCTGATTCCGTTGAGGTCGGCGAGCAGGTCGTTGCGATCGGCAACGCACTCGGCTACGGCCAGTCCGTTACGACCGGTATCATCAGTGCTGCAAACCGTGTGATCGACAGCGATTCCTCTTCTGACGGAAGCTCCGATGGAACAACGGCAGATACTTCTTCCACTGATACAACCGGAAAGACCTACTTACAGACCGATGCAGCCATCAACCCTGGCAACAGCGGCGGCGCTCTTCTGAACATGAACGGAGAGGTCATCGGTATCAACTCCGCAAAACTTGCTTCTACAGAGGTAGAGGGCATGGGCTATGCAATCCCGATCTCCCGTGTTTCCGATATCATTGAAAATCTGATGAATGAGCAGACCAGAACAAAGGTTGCCGCAGAAGATCAGGGAACGATCGGCATCAAATGCCTCGATGTCAGCAGCCAGATCCAGCAGGCATACAATATGCCGGCCGGCATCTATATCTCCGAAGTAACCTCCGGCGGTGCCGCTGAAAATGCAGGTCTGAAATCCGGATACGTTCTGACCAGCTTTGACGGACATTCCATCACCTCCACCAGCGAGCTGAAATCCCTGCTGCAGTATTACTCTGCCGGCGAAACCGTCGAGGTGGAAGTACAGGTTCCAGACAACGGATCCTATGAGACAAAGACCTTCTCCCTTACCCTCGGAACGAGCACCAGCTCTTCAGATGATCAGCAGAGCGATTCCCAGCAGAATGCGGGTTCATCCCGCTCTGCAGAGGGAGGAAATACCCTGACCTCCGCTACTCCTTCGATCTGACTGCCCGCTCTCCCGTGAAAGAAATCCATAAATAAAAAACATCATAAGCATGAAAGAAAGGCCCCGAAACATAACTCCAATGTTTCGGGGCCTTTCTCCTATTCTCTTAATCCATTTCTTATTTTTCTGCTCCTGCAACTGCCTCGCGGGCTGCTTTCTCTTCCGGATCTTCATCCAGAATGGAGAATGCAATATTGGTTGCATGGTCCGCGACACGCTCGAGTCCGGATACAAGATCGGAGAAGATCATGCCGGCTTCCGGCGTACATTCGTTGCGGGTCAGACGCTCTACATGCTTCTGCTGCAGATCCCGCTCCTCCTGATCAATGGAATTTTCAATATCAATGATCTCCTGCAGGTGCTGCAGATCATTCTTTGCAAACATTTCGATCGACTCATCGAGAATTTTTAATACCATATCCAGCATCTCGGAAAGATCCAGTTCGCCCTGTTTGCTGAAGGTCACATTGTCATTCGTCATCTGCACAGCAGAATCTGCAACATTCTCGGCATGATCACCAATCCGCTCGATATCATTGACCACATGGAACAGCGCACCGATGCGCATAACGTCTGATGTCGGCAGCGATGCCTGATTTAAGTGAACCAGATAGTTCGTAATCTCTTTGTTCAGGAAATTAATATTTTCCTCGACACGGTAGACCTCGTCGATTTCTTTCTGATCGCGGGTCACCAGTGTATTCATCGCGCGAATCAGGTTGGTCTCTGCCATCTGTGCCATACGCTCCATCTCACGGACAACCTGCAGAACTGCAGTCGTCGGGGACATCGCATGTTTCGAGCTGATGTAGGCAAGCTCGAACTTTTTGTCTTCCTCGTCATTTCCGCGGATGATAAAGTACGTTGCCTTCACCAGAAGCGGGGTAAACGGCAGCATCAGGAGTACCTGGCATACTTTGATGATCGAGTTTGCATTTGCGATCATACGGCCTGCTTCGTTTCCGGAAATACCCATAAAGAAGTCAACTACCTGATTTCCAAACAGCAGGAAAATAATGGAGCAGACAATCGTTCCGGAAATGTTGAACAACAGGTGGACACATGCCGCACGTTTTGCATCTTTTTTGCAGCCGAAGCTGGCAAGAATAGCGGACATCGTACATCCGATGTTGCATCCAAGCATCATAAACAGACAGATCGGAAGTCCCATCAGGCCCTCTCTTGCAAGAAGCATGATGATTCCGACCGTTGCAGAGTTACTCTGCAGAATCGCGGTAGCCACCCAGCCGACTAAGAATGCAAGAAACGGATTCGTCAGGGATCCGAGGGCGTTGACGACTGCCGGGATCTCTTTTGCTTCGTTCAGGGCTCCTGAGATACCGGAGATACCCATAAACAGAATACCAAATCCCAAGATAACCTCGCCGAGACGGCTGATCGTCAGATTGTTCTTTACGAACATAACCATCAGAACACCGATGATGACAAACAGTGGCGCGATATCCGCAAGGTCAAACGCAATCAGCTGTCCGGTAACTGTCGTACCGATGTTTGCTCCGAGGATAATTCCAGGAGCCTGTGCCAGTTTCATCAGACCGGAGTTTACGAAGCTGACCACCATAACGGTTGTAGCGTTGGAGGACTGAATCAGCGCGGTAAAGAAAATACCGACCAGAAGACCGATCACACGGTTCTTCGTAAATACCTCCAGAATGCTTCTCATCTTGGATCCGGCAACCTTCTGCAGTCCTTCACTCATCAGCTTCATTCCATATAAGAAGAAGCCCAGACCGCCCATCAAAGACACTATTACACTCATATTCTTTTTTCTTCCTTGTCTTTTTCTGATGTCTTTTCAAAATCCCTGTCAAAGTATTTTCGTGTTTTGGTCTCAATATTTTACATTTACTTAACGCAGATTTTACAAGACACCTTTTTTATCATAAAAGAAATCATGACATTTGTCTATAGAAAAATTAAAAATTTCGACAAGAAATTTTCAGATTCTTTTCGTTTCTTTCTTGCATTCTACTTGATAATATTGTAACATTTAGGATGTTTCCATATTATGAGGCGACATTTCCGCCTACAAAATTCAAAAGGAGAGAAAACTATGGAAAAGTTTAGCAAGCTGATGGAAAACACATTCAAGCTGCGGGAAAATGGAACAACGGTCAAAACCGAGATCATCGCCGGTGTCACCACGTTCATGACGATGGCATACATTCTTGCCGTCAACCCGAACATCCTTTCCTCCACCGGCATGGACCACGGCGCTGTCTTTACCGCAACGGCTCTGGCAGCCTTCCTTGGCACCCTGCTCATGGCACTTTTCGCCAATTATCCATTCGCTCTGGCACCTGGAATGGGCCTCAACGCCTATTTCGCCTACACCGTTGTTCTCGGCTACGGATATAGCTGGCAGGCAGCCCTGACCGCCGTTTTTGCAGAAGGTATCATCTTTATTGTACTTTCTCTGACCAACGTCCGTGAGGCGATCTTCAACTCCATTCCAGTCAGCCTGAAATCTGCAGTCAGCGTCGGCATCGGTCTGTTCATCGCATTCATCGGACTTCAGAATGCAAAAATTGTACTGCCGAACTCTTCAACCGTGGCAGGCCTCTATTCCCTGTCTTCCTACAATGCCAACCTGCAGTCTGCAGCCACATTAAACGGAACAGAGTATGTGGCAGGAACGTTTAATGATGTCGGAATCACCGTTCTGCTCGCAGTCATCGGTGTTATCCTCACCGCCGTTCTTGTCGTACGCAATGTAAAAGGAAACATCCTCTGGGGAATTCTTGCAACCTGGATCCTCGGCATGATCTGCCAGGCATGCGGTCTCTACGTTCCAAACCCGGCAAACGGCTTCTACAGCCTGTTCCCGGATTTTTCCAACGGACTTTCCATTCCAAGCCTTGCCCCGATTTTCGGAAAACTGGATTTCTCCATTCTGAAAACAGGCGAGTTCTTCGTGATCATGTTTGCATTCCTGTTTGTCGATATGTTTGATACCATCGGAACTCTGATCGGTGTATCTTCCAAGGCAAACATGCTCGACAAAAACGGAAAACTTCCGCGCATCAAGGGCGCGCTGATGGCAGATGCTGTTGCTACCTGCGCAGGTGCTGTTCTTGGTACTTCTACCACAACGACTTTCGTTGAGAGTGCTTCCGGCGTTTCCGAAGGCGGCCGTACCGGTCTTACCGCTGTTACCACTGCAATCCTCTTCGGCCTCGCTCTGTTCCTCTCCCCGATCTTCCTTGCCATCCCGTCCTTTGCAACGGCTCCGGCACTGATCGTGGTAGGCTTCTACATGCTGACCAACGTAGTCAACATTGATTTCAGCGATCTTTCCGAGGCGATTCCGTGCTACATCTGCATCGGAGCTATGCCGTTCTTCTACAGTATTTCCGAAGGTATTGCCATGGGAGTTATCTCCTACGTTGCAATCCAGATCCTGAGCGGAAAAGCAAAAGAAAAAAAGATCAGCGTGATCATGTACATCCTGGCTGTTCTGTTTATCTTAAAATACCTTCTTCTGTAATGGCTTTTTAACGATACAGAACCGCATAAAAAGGCTCCTGTCCCACAGATTTTATTCTGTGAAACAGGAGCTCTTTTTATGCTCTGAATCAAAAATTTTTATTCTGCCAGGGTCCGGTAAAAGCAGGTGCGGTTTCCGGTGTGGCACGCTGCGCCGACCTGTTCTACTTTGGCAAGGATTGTATCGTTGTCGCAGTCGATCAGAAGCTGTTTTACATACTGCACATGGCCGGAGCTCAGTCCCTTCGTCCAGAGCTCATTGCGGCTTCTGCTCCAGTACGTCATTTTTCCAAGGCGCAGTGTCGTCTCAAACGCTTCTTCATTCATGTAGGCGAGCATCAGCACTTCGTCATTTTCCGCATCCTGTACAACAACCGGAACCATGCCGTCGCTGTTTGTCTTAAAATCCGCCCAGGTAAAATCACATTTTAATGCTTGTTTCATCTCTTGTTCTCCTCTTTTTCTGCTCTTACAGGCTGCCCTTGGTCGAGAGCACGCCGGCAATTCTCGGATCGAAGGAAGTTGCCTCATCGAGTGCCTTCGCAAATGCTTTGAACATCGCCTCGATGATGTGGTGGTTATTTCCGCCGTCAAGCACTTTGATATGCAGATTCATCTGCGCCGCATAGGAAACGGCGTAAAAGAATTCTTTTACCATCTCGGTCTCCATCTCTCCTACTTTCTCCCTCGTAAATTCTGCCTGGAAAGAGAGATACGGTCTGCCGCAGAGGCTGGCAAGCTTTGCACAGTTCGGATCCGACCTGGATGCCGATACAAAGGCGCGTCTGGAGCAGGGTGTGCGTATCGTGGAAGTATTAAAACAGAACCAGAATGCACCGGTTCCGGTAGAAAAACAGGTGGCCATTCTTTATGCGGTAACGAAAGGAATTCTGTCAAAGGTTGCAGCTGAGGATGTCCGCGCCTATGAGGACGGACTGTATACCTGGCTTGATACCGATGCAGAGGGTGCTGCCGTGATGCAGGAGATTTCCGCAACCGGAAAACTCGAGGCAGATACCGAAGAGAAGCTGAAAAGTGCGCTTGAATCGTACACCGAAAACTTTATCAATACAAGACCTGCAAAATAAGGAAAGAAGGAGGAGCCTATGGCTGCAAACATGAAAGCCGTAAAGCTGCGGATCAAAAGTGTCGAAAGCACGATGCAGATTACCAAGGCGATGGAACTTGTAGCGTCCTCCAAGCTGCGAAAAGCGAAGGAGCGGGCTGATACCTGCCGTCCGTATTTTCAGGAGCTGTACCGCACTTTGCAGGATATTGCAAAAGGAAACACGGAATTTTATTCCATTTATGCAAAAGAGGCAAAAAACGAGAAATGCTGCTACGTGCTGGTTGCCGGAGACCGCGGCCTTGCGGGCGGATACAACGCCAATCTGTTCCGATGCTTTGAGGCAGATGCCAAAGGAAAAGAGATCTGCGTGGTTCCGGTCGGTAAAAAGGCAGTGGAGTATGCAAAATCCCGGAAACTGGACATTCTGACGGACAGCTTTGCCGAGATCGCAAATCTTTCCGTGGCAGACAGCTTTGAGATCGCGCGCGCACTGTGCCGTGAGTTCAGGAAAGGGACTTTCGGACATGTGGAGCTTTGTTACACAAAATTCGTGTCGATGCTGTCGCAGATGCCGGTTTCCGTGCCGATCCTGCCTCTGATTGACATTGCAAAAGAGGACGGAGAGGATCCGGAAGCGAAAAAAATCCGAAATCTGATCCTGTATGAGCCAAACGGTGTCGAGGTATTCGAAGCGATTGTGCCGGAATACTTAGGCGGCCTGATCTACGGCGGTATCTGTGAGAGTGTGGCAAGTGAGCTTGCGGCACGCCGTACTGCAATGGAGGCGGCAACGGGAAATGCAGAGGAGATGATTGAACAGCTCAATCTGTATTACAACCGTGCCCGTCAGGCAAGCATTACGCAGGAGATCACGGAGATCGTCGGCGGTGCGGAAGGCGTGTAAGAGTGGAAACAAGAAAAGTGAGGAGAAGTCGTTAAATGAGTGAAAAACACATTGGCGAGGTTGTGCAGGTAACGGGTCCTGTTCTGGACATCCGTTTTCCGGAAGGAGAGCTGCCGGCACTTCTGAATGCCATCGAGATAGACAACCACGGCGAGAAGCTGGTTGTGGAAGTGGCGCAGCAGACGGGCGACAACATGGTCCGCTGCATTGCCATGAAGTCCACAGACGGACTTGTCCGCGGAACGAAAGCAGTCGACACGGGCGGCCCGATCGCCGTTCCGGTCGGAGAGGAGTGCTTAGGCCGCGTGTTCAACCTGCTCGGTGAGACCGTAGACAATAAGCCGGCGCCGGAAACAGCAGAAAAATGGCCGATCCACCGCGATCCGCCGTCCTACGAGGAGCAGGTTCCGGCAACGGAAATCCTCGAAACTGGAATCAAGGTCGTTGACCTGATCTGCCCGTATGCCAAGGGCGGAAAAATCGGTCTGTTCGGCGGTGCCGGCGTTGGAAAAACAGTCCTTATCATGGAGCTGATCCACAACGTGGCAACGGCACACGGCGGACTTTCTGTTTTCACCGGTGTCGGAGAGCGTACCCGTGAAGGAAATGACCTTTACAACGAGATGAAAGAGAGCGGTGTTATCGACAAAACAGCACTGGTCTATGGACAGATGAACGAGCCGCCGGGAGCGCGTATGCGTGTCGGACTTTCCGGCCTTACCATGGCAGAATACTTCCGTGATGTGAAAAATCAGGATGTGCTGCTGTTCATCGATAATATTTTCCGATTTACGCAGGCAGGTTCCGAGGTTTCAGCTCTGCTTGGCCGTATGCCGTCCGCAGTAGGATACCAGCCGACGCTGGCAACCGAGATGGGCGCACTGCAGGAGCGTATTACTTCCACAAGAAAGGGATCCATCACATCGGTACAGGCTGTTTACGTGCCGGCCGATGACCTGACCGACCCGGCTCCGGCAACAACGTTTACCCATCTGGATGCCACGACGGTACTTTCCCGTGAAATCTCCAGCCAGGGTATTTACCCGGCTGTTGATCCGCTCGATTCTACCAGCCGTATCCTGACACCGGAAATCGTAGGCCATGAGCACTATGAGGTAGCACGTGCCGTACAGCAGGTGCTGCAGAGATACAAAGAGCTGCAGGATATCATCGCCATCATGGGTATGGACGAGCTGTCCGAGGAGGATAAGCTGACGGTCAGCCGTGCCCGTAAGGTACAGCGTTTCCTGTCCCAGAGCTTCTCGGTAGCGGAACAGTTTACCGGTATGGAAGGAAAATATGTGCCGTTAAAAGAAACTCTGCGCGGATTCCGCATGATCCTTGACGGCGAGTGCGATGATCTTCCGGAGAGCTGCTTCCTGTTTGCAGGTACCATCGACGAGGTATTTGAAAAAGCAAAAGCACTGAATCAGTAAAGGAGGAATGACGTATGAGTACATTTCCTTTACGTGTCGGCACGCCGGACGGACTTCTCTATGAGGGTGACGTAGCGCGCGTTGTCTGCAGAACCATCAGCGGCGACCTGGCAATTCTGCCTGGGCACTGCAATTACTGCACTGCACTTGGTATGGGCGAGGCGCATATTGTGCTGGAGGACGGAACGAGAAGAAATGCCGCCTGCATCGGCGGAATGCTTTCCATGATGAACGGGGTCTGCCGTGTCCTGGCAACGACCTGGGAGTGGGAAGAGGATATTGATGCAGAGCGCGCCGAGGCTGCCAAACACAGGGCTGAGCAGGCGCTGGCAAACGGCGGTCTGACGGACAAAGAATACCGTATTGCCGAAGCCAAGCTGCAGCGTGCGCTGGTGCGGTTGAGTGTAAAAGAATAAAAAAACAAAAAAAGCCTTCGACGAATCTGGGAAAATCCGATCGTCGAAGACTTTTTTAACCGAATCAAGTAAGTCCCCTGCTTCCATTGCGAAAAGCAATAAGCAG
>ERZ779885.694-NODE-694-length-37428-cov-5.748160_pt1 | contig 37428 bp, 32 predicted proteins | sample MGYA00511554_ERZ779885 | MGnify/ENA primary metagenome ERZ779885 (study PRJEB29588, sample SAMEA2160998) | human gut metagenome | biome: human gut; feature: human-associated habitat; material: faeces | place: Denmark | collected 2008/2010 ... | reverse complement strand
TGTAGATACTCTGGCATAAATAACTGCCTGACGTTTATCATTTTCGATATTTATGAGAATACTACCTATGATCTTCAACAGGAATTGAAAAAGAACTTTCCAAAGCTGAATCTGGTCGTACTCATTGGATCGGTGCGAAACACGCATAGGGTAGATACCGTATTTGCAGATTATAAACCGGCAATTGTTTTTCATGCAGCTGCACACAAGCATGTGCCACTTATGGAAGACAGCCCGAATGAGGCCATCAAGAACAATGTATTTGGAACTTATAATGTAGCGATGGCGGCAGGAAGAACCGGTACGGAACGCATGGTTCTCATTTCTACGGACAAAGCCGTGAATCCAACGAATATCATGGGAGCATCCAAGCGTATCTGTGAGATGATCATTCAGGGAATGCAGCATCGGTTTACAAAAACCAATTATGTGGCGGTACGATTTGGAAACGTATTGGGAAGTAACGGAAGTGTGATTCCCCTGTTCAAAAAACAGATCGCAGAGGGCGGTCCGGTTACGGTCACAGATAAAAATATCATCCGATACTTTATGACCATTCCGGAGGCGGTATCTCTGGTGTTGCAGGCAGGAGCATATGCGAAAGGTGGAGAAATTTTTGTCCTTGACATGGGAGAGCCGGTAAAAATTGATGATATGGCAAGAAACCTGATCAAATTGTCCGGATATGAGCCGGATGTGGATATTCCGATTGTTTATACCGGATTACGTCCGGGGGAGAAGATGTTTGAAGAATGCCTGAAAGAAGAAGAGGGATTGCAGAAGACAGAGAATGATCTGATTTTCATTGGCAAACCGACTGAATTCGATCAGGAAGAGTTTTTTGAACATCTCAAGGATTTGAAGAAGACGGCTTATGAAGATGATCCACAGATGAAGGTGGTAGTGAAACGATTGGTGCCGTCTTATCGGGTTGAAAAAGAGTTGATAAGTTTTAGGGGAAAAGGATCGAATTAGATTAGCTGAAAGTGGTTTATCTTTGAGGTTGTGAATGAATCGTTGGGTCGTTCATGTAAAAAATAGCAAGATTGAAGACGCCAGTGAAGTAGTCCGGAAAGCAACGAAAAATCAAAAGAAATAACATTGTGATAGAGAAGAGAGTGGTGGCTCTCTTCTCATTTTACATTTAGAGATGAAAGGAATTCCGTGGATGCTTGGTGGTAAGGATGGCACGTTGCTTCGATGTGGTGACATGGGTATAGATTTCTGTGATATGAATCGAACTGTGACCAAGCATTTCTTGAATGTATCGGATGTCCACGTCTGCTTCTAAGAGACTGGTTGCAAATGTGTGCCGGAACATATGCGGCGTAATGTGTTGATCAATAGAAGCCAGTGAAGTATATTTCTTTATCATACGACGTACAGCCTGATCGGATAGTGCCGCACCATTCTGTGTAGTAAAGAATTGGTTACTGCCTTGAATCTGAGGAAGATAATTATTGTGATATTCTATCAGAACTCGTAATACATCCTTATTTCCAATTTGAACAATCCGCTCCTTGGAGCCTTTTCCGTAGATTAGTATTGTGCCGTCATATAAGTCAACATCGTTGTCCCGCAGTGCACACAATTCTGAAATGCGTATTCCGGTAGCAAAAAGCAGTTCGATAACTGCAATATCTTGCAACGCTTTTTTCTTTTGATAATCCGTCTTTGCGCAGGCACGTTGCTGATATATCGTGGATAAGAGGGTTTCAAGCGTGTGTAAGGGAATCGTTTTGGGCAAAATTATGGATTCGCGAAATTTTATCTGCATTTTATTAAATGGATTCGTAGAAATACTTTCTTTATATTCCAAATAGTGAAACAGTGCTTTGATCGAAGCGATTTTCCGTTTGACCGTTTTGGGTTTGTATTCCTGGTGCAGGTCGCTTATGTATTTTTCCAGCATATCTGGCGTGATATCGGAGATTTTTAGATTGGAAAAATGATTGTGAAACTGTTTAAGGTCAATGCGATATGCTTTAATGGTTTTGGTATCCAGACGCTTCTGATCCTGACAATGTTCCAGATAGGTATTGATCTGTGTTTGTAAATTATTCATGGCTTCTCCTTTGTGTATTATGCTTATTTATTCGAATTATATGGTACATGATACAGTGAAAAATTGGCAGATATGGAGAAAGATAATTGAAAATGAGGGCGGAATAAATTGTAAAAAATGCATTGTTGAGTATTATATTTGGTGTTAGTATGTTATAATAGATGAAAGATAATCAGATATTATCTAACACAAATAATCTTAACTATCAATTATGCAAAAGAGGACTCAATATGAATAATCATGAAATAAAAATACTTATTGATAAATATCTAAAATTGGAAGAGCAACACAGAAATCAATTACTTCTCATTTTGGTTGCAAATGTTGAAGGCGAAAACTCAGAATATGATGATTATAAGAATACCTCTGTTTTATCAGAATACTATACCTTAGAAGAATTTGAAACGCTAAGTACTACATATAAGAAAATGGGATATGAAGTTTTAAACTACTTTAGTGAACGAGATTTCATGAGGGACATAATAGATAATCAAATACAAATTAATGATAAAAAGCTATTAGTAATTAATTCCGCCCAAACAGGTACCTATATTGGTAGAAAATCTTTAATCCCTGCTTTTTGTGATTATTCGAAAATAATGCACACAGGAAGTAATCCTTACGTAGTAAGTTTATGCCGCGACAAGTTTCATACGAACTCCATACTTAACAACTATTTTCAAAATAGCCTTCCTACATATGTATATGCACAAAACCAAAAGTGGATTGGAGGAAAACGACCAATAATTGGAGAAAAAGTTATAGCAAAATTGAATGGAGAATCAGCAAGCATTGGCCTAACAGAATCTAATGTCTTCGTTTATTCCCCTAAAAGTGATTCTTATTTATACCAACTTACAAATCAATATAGACAGCCTGTCATAGTACAACCCTTTATTGATGGGTATGAAATTGAATTACCAATTATTATTGGAAAATGGAAGTTTGCATTACTTGCTGCTGGAATAAAAATGAATGATTCTAAACTACTTGGCGGCAAATTTCTCGATTATAATACCCGCTTTAACCATACATATGATTTTTATAACTATGACTCTTTTAATAAGATTTTATCTGAATCCATAAAACGAGATGCGATAAAAGTGGCTGAAATACTTAACATAGAAAATTTTGGGAGAATTGACTTTAGAATTGATCCTAAAGGAAATTATTATATTTCAGATATTGCTACAAATCCTCATATTACAAAAGATTCATCTTTTTCCTATATCTTTAATGAATTAGGCTACTCATATTCTGAACTTCTATCAGCAATGATTGGCGTAACCTTATCAAAATATTTACCTCTAAATAGGTTTTAGAATATAATTGGCTGCAAGTTACTTTAGCACGATAACTTGCAGCCTTAATAAAATTATTATACATCACTCCAATAGTAAAGTGAAGTATAGTCAAAACTTCGTCCCCAGTATTTCCACGCTTCTTGATAATTTTTACACAAATCAAATAAAAATGTATCTATTTTTTCGAATGGTATACACATTTGTTCGTTAATCACTTGTTGAAACAACTGATATTTTTTTCGATAATAGGATTCATCTATTATACCGTCTATATGTGTGGATAATTCGTCTAGTCTTTTTTGTGCACTATCAAACTGTTGTCTGAATAATTCCAAAACCAATAAATTATTATTTATACAAAGTTCATAGAATTGCTCGCGATTTTGAGGCAAGTTACTACTTTTTTCCAATAAGATTTGGTAAGCTTCTTCAATGTACCCATTAACTGCCAATAATGCACTATAATTAGAGATGATAAATATATTATCTGCATTTTGATTTAAATCAACTATTTTTTTATATGCTGACAATACATTAGCCTTTGAACGCTCATCGGACAAATAGATTGCAATCAAATAATTATTGTCAACAATATGCAGTCTTGGAAAAGCAATATGTATATTGCTTTTTACTAGTTCTTGAGCCTTTGATATCTCACCAAGAGCTTCTGCAAAATGACTACATTCAATTAGAATACCTGCGTGATTGACTAAACTCATCAGATATTGAATTGGATTCAGCGAAGCACTCTGATTCGGTAAGGGAGAAAAGTATTTAACACTATCTCTAATATATTTTTCTGCATAAATGCATTCGTGCATTGAATTGGCTTTCCTTCTTAAAATATTCATTATTGTCGAAGCGTTATCATCATAATTTAATCTTGGCTGTAAATAATTCCAGATTTTCTTTTCGCATTTTTTTGCTTTCTCAATTTCTGCAACATGTGAATATGAGGAAATTAGTGTCAACATTACTCTTAAATATAAGTCTCCCTCGCTATTCAGATTTTCCAATGAATATTCCTCTAAACATGAAATTGCTTGCTGACGATATTTTTCATTTAATAGTTTGGTTAATGAAACAGACTTCAAAATATCTCTTTCTGCCAATAGTTCAATCGGTAAAAATTCGCCAATCGAATCCAATATAGAGATAGCTTTTTCATAATCTTTTTGTGTATATTTTTCAAATGCTAATTGTATATTGTCGAAAAAATCTTTTATATCAGGGTTCAATGAAAGAATCTGTAAGTAATTAGTATTTTCAATTGGTAATTCATAGTTCTGTTTTGCATATAACAAAACAATGAGTATCGCCGCATTCCGCATATTACCAAGTTGAAATTCAATTTCTATTCTACGCTTATATTCAGAAGGATATAATTCTTTTATACAAGCCCTCATTCGCTCATAATAAAGTATAATATTTGTATTCGCCCTATTTCGGAAGAGCAACTGAATGATGTCATGTGAAAAATTGCTAAAATTTTTTTGGGTAACAATAAGTTCCATATCATTAGAACGTTTTATTGCATTGATAAATTCTTGTTTATTCAATTCAGTAATTGTTTCTAATTCGTAATTGGAGAAAGTACTGCCGATTAATGACGCATATTCTAACAACTGAGATATTTGCGCTCCGCTTGCTCCCAAATTTGTTAATTTATCTTCGATTAATTTCTCCAATATACCTTCTGACTGAAATTCCTTAATTTCTAAATCGAAAAATTGATCCTGATCGTTCATTTGTAAAGCAATCTGTTTAATTACTTCTAAATGACCATCTGAAAGTTTGTACAAAATTCTTTTTATTTTGTCGTCTATTTTTTCCTTTACACCAAATTTCTCTAAAATAGTATCCATATCCTCATAATTAATAGGATTCATTTTATGTTTAACAGTTTCTGGTGAAGAAAAAACATTTTGTAAAATAGGATCCATTTTTTCAGATGTTTCAGTATAAATTATAATAAATTGACATTCTGCTAAAAAATCGAAAAAACTTTCATCTGTAGAAAAAAATAGGTGCAACAATTCTAGAGATTTTTTGTCAAAAAACTGTATATTATCGCAGATAATAAGAGACCTTCTTTTGTCAAATAAGTAATTTAAACGATAGACAATATTTTGTTCATCTTCGTTCAAGAAAAAATTTCGTCGTTTTTGGTAGATTTCTTTTTGATTTAGCTTGTCAGATATAATTTTTTCTTGTAATTCCCCTATATATGGAGCAGCCTTTCCCAGCTTTGCAATAGAGTCAACTAAATTTTTTTTCTTATCATTAAGTAGTAATGAGTTGAGTTAATGCACGTTTTATACAATAGTAATCTCTATCTTGGCAAAACTGATCTCCTTTTATATAGCAAATAGGGCAACTATATTTTCCAGATATCTCCTGCATTAATTTATCAATAACAAATGACTTTCCTATGCCCGCTTTGCCCAATAACATAATTACTTTATCTGAATTAAATGCTGATACATCATTAACTAATTTTATATATATTTCTTCCTGATTGCTAAACATGTTATCTCCTGTATTTTTGTCTAATTATGCTGAGTCTTTTTCGTCTATTTCTGATAGATAATATCTGATTATCCTTTGTAAAGTCATGACATAAGAGTTTGCCAACATTTTTAAAGAATAAAAAGGAATATTAGCGGATGGGAACATAAATCTACCAATAAATGTAGATATATGATATAATTAACAAAATTGTGTATTGTGAAGAAAGCTGAGGAATAGAAATCATGGAAGCGGAAAAAGAATGGCTGGCGGAAGATGGAGTCGATGATGCCGGCACAATTAGTGTTAATACAGATATTGAGTCAAATGCAGAGACAATTTATCCGGCCAGAAATATTAAAATTGATAGAGTACAGTTCTCTATTTTTGAGTTGAAACGTAGATATGATAAAGGATTGATTTGTCTGGATCCAGATTTTCAGCGAAATGAAGTGTGGAGTACAAGGCAGAAATCAGAGTTGATAGAGTCTGTTGTCATGGGAATCCCATTGCCACTCATTTATCTTGCGGAGACAATGGAAGGGAAATTAGTAATTGTAGATGGACGGCAAAGACTTACTACGTTTTTTAAATATTTGGATAATGCGTTTGCAATTAATGGGTTAAAAATCATGACAGAGTTAAATGCCTGCAAATTCCGGGATCTTGAGAATGATGTGAAAAAGAGCAAATACGCAACTGAAATTGAGGATTTTCAGCTGGTTATTCAAATTATTAAATATCCGACGCCGGATCGTGTTCGGTTTGACATTTTTGACCGCGTTAACCGTGGTGGAACACCTCTGAATAATCAGGAGATGCGTAATGCACTCTATCAAGGAGCTGCGACCAGATTGCTGAATGAATTGGCAGCAAGTGAGGCGTTTAAAGAGGCAACGGGGCATTCGGTTAGTCCGCTTCATATGAAGGATAAGTATATTATTTTGAGGGCCTTGAGCTTTTATTTATGGAAGAAGGACATTCTTAAGAAGAAAAATGGAGAAACGGTGGTCTATCGAAGCGATATTGAGGAGTTCCTGAGTTATTCCATGGAATATTTGAACTGGGTGGACGACACTTCAAGAGAAGAATTGAAAGACTTATTTCTCAAGGTAATGAAACGTTGTTATGATAAGCTGGGAGAGGATGCATTCCGAATTCCTACAGATAGTGGAAGACGTAGACCTGTCAGCATGACATTATTTGAGAGTCTATTTTATTTTGTGACGTTGATTGAAGAGGAACAAAAGGAATTACCGGTGGGAGCAGAACGAAAAGCATTGGACGATATGCTTGAGGACGGTGTATTCTTAGATGCATTGACTTATAATGTAGATAGTGCGGTTCATGTACAAAATCGATTTGATACGGTCGAACAAAAATATAAGGAGATTATGGATGCTTAAAGAAATATTTGTAGATGGATATAAGAGTATTAATCAAGAGAGCGTGGAATTAAAACCGTTCACTTTGTTTTCGGGAGTTAATTCTGCAGGAAAATCTTCGATGATCCAAGCGATAAATTGTGTGTTTGATCTGCAAAGAAAACAATCAGTATCACAAGATAATCGGGGCGATGCGGAAATTGGCAGATTTGTGGATGTCCGAAATAATATCAAAGGAAACAAAGAGATTGTTTTTAAAATGAAAGAAGAGGACCTACGAGGAAAAATATATGATTTGGAGGTGATTTTTAGCGGAAGTGAGACTAGTAATGCGACGAGGATGGAGGCTCCTTTCAGTTTGCTGCATAAGAATTATTTTGATGAGTATAAGAAAATTTATCTTTCGGTAGAGCGGATTGGGGTGCAGAATACCTATGAATTGAATGTTCATAATCATCTGGCTATTGGGGAAAGGGGAGAGTATGCGTTTTCGTATCTGGCATATTTTGGTCAGGATGCATTGAAGGAGTCGGATTTCCTGTATCATCCGGACGAAGTTGGAATGAGTCTGAATAATCAGGTGAATTATTGGATGGATTATTTGTTGGGATTTCAAATTCGGGTGAAATCAATTCCGGAGGTAGATCAGGTGATTGCAACGTATGCAAATTCGAAGAGCAATCGATATTACAGAGCTACGAATGTCGGAACCGGAGTGACCTATATTGCGATGCTGATTATCGCAGCACTATCCTGCAGAAAGGGAGACACGCTCATTATTGAGAATCCTGAGATTCATCTCCATCCAAGAGCACAGTCCAGATTGATGGAGTTTGCAGCTTTCTTATGTGAGCGAGGATTACAGATAATTATGGAGACACATAGTGATCATATTTATAATGGCATGCGTAAGTGTATTAAGCGAAAAGCATTAGGCAGAGAGCAAATCGCAGCATACTATTTTGAACTGGATGAGACAATGCAGACAAAAATCTACCACATTTCATTCAATGACCAGGGAGCTGAAGAAAATCATCCATATGGAATGTTTGATCAGTTTGATGATGATCTGGATGAACTGATCGGAATGTAAGAGGCGTCTATGAAGGAAATTTTACTAAATGAAAAATCGCTGGATGGGCAGTTTGAAAACATGGAAGATTTTTACCAGACACTTCCTGTGATGAGCCGGAACTTGAAGATGCTGAGAGATAATCAGGTGATTTTACAAAAACATAGTTCATTGTATCAGCATAAGATAACGAAAAATATATCATTATTTGATCTACAAAATAAAAAAGGAAATGTAGATCCGACCAAAAGAGATAAGTTGAATATGTGGAAACGACAAATAGCATCGCTTATGAGAACACCGCCGTTTTGGGATAATGATTCTGAAAGTGCAGATTCTATTCAGGAAGCTGCAAAACGAAATACGGATGTGTTGTCTTTTTCACATGATGAGTATAGAGACAGGATTCTATATGTTCCTTGTGATGAGGACATATATACGGTACGTTCTGCTGTCAGCACAGAATATCTTGCAGAGACGATGTTTCAAAAGAAGTATATTGACAGGATAGAGTATATCAGACAACGGTATCAGGATGGTAGAATACGGACTTGTTACATTGATATGGAAACCAACAGTGTTGAGGAATTGGAAAAGCAGGAATTGGAAGAATTGATAGAGGGGTTGGAACGGTTTGAAGCTGCTTCGACCTGGAAAGATATTTTATCAGATAGATTTTTTGATTATAAAAGCTATCAACCACCTTCGACTAAATATAATGTTTTTGGAAATGGACAATTTGCTGGTAAAAATATTGATAAATTTCGGTGCGGGCAGCATTCACAGGTAAGATGTTGGGGGTATCGGGAAGAAGAAAAATTTTATGTACTTCGAATAGAGAGAGATCATAGATATAGCGATCATGGTTAGATTATTGACAGGCCGTTTTTACAGGTTATGTTCGATCAGACGGTTTTAAAAATAGATTTCCATCTGGGTATGAATCTACCTTAGTTTTGTCGGTGACCGGTCTGCTTTTTGGTGATATCTATGGTTGCCTAGTTATCATTGGTGAAAAATAGGATAACTATTTAACAATAATTATGTAAGCGCAAAATAATACGACGAATTTAGGAAAATCCGTCGTATTATTTTGCGCTTACCATTTATATGTGGAAAAGAATGTTATAGAAAACACAAAAGTAGAGAGGTACAGAGAGGAGAACATGATTGATTTGGAATGCGGATATTATATAGTGAACCGAAGCCGGAAGCAAAAGAATTCTTGAAGAGTCTATATGGAATATGTTTCCTGATTCTTGGTATTATGATTATACTGGCGTATCGCTGTAAACGTATCTATTGGGGGATGCGCCGGGAATTAAAAGCAGGTCGCTTGCATGCGCAGCCGGAGAGTTATGACTATAACTTAATGGAGGCGTGGAAGTGTCTGGAGAAAAAGATACAGCATTCAATCACCTGCTTTACTTTATCCAATATCAGAGAACCGGACATATAGAACAGGCAAATGAACAAATACGGAAGGCAGAACTGGACATATATAAGGAACAGTAAGATGCCGGATAGGAATCGGTGTATGTTTGAAGCGTCTGTGGCACGGGTTATATGGTCTTTACGATTGAATCCGGTTCATATTTTGCAGGCACTAAATGCAGACAAAGAACTCATAAGGCAATTGCCTATGCCCGCAAGATACCATTGTTATAAGAACATTCAGTCATTTTTTGAAAAACACTTGTCAGACACTTGCCCGACTATTGAGGAACTAATGTTGGCATATGAGGATAAAGCAGATGAAGAAAAACGGAAAAGAACAATTTTATGAGGAGCTTGAAAAATTTGTTGTTACGCGATTGAGAGCCTTTCCTACGTTACGGTCCTATGAATCGGGGGAAAATTGGGAAAATGCGGAAGAAAGACAAGTGCATATGGACATAGATTGGGTAAAACGTCAACTTTTGCGTCAATCACGAGGAAATGTTGAATGTCCGCATATAACCAATCATACAATCTGTCATGAAATGTTTTGGAACGCATGCAAAGGATATTCAAGGCTTTATATTCAGATTAGAGATCTGACATCAGAGCAAGAGGGATATTCTGATTGTTTCAAGACGAAAGTAGAAGGGGAAGAAGAAAGCGGGGTGGTTACCCTTTCGTGCACATTGCTGTCGTTGCAGATGCTTGACTATGACACAATGATGTTTCAAGCGATGGAGAATGAGAATGAGGAATACCGACAGGCTGCAATAAAACATTACCGGCCATATCTGTTTGATTATGTAGCTGAGATTAATCAAGAACAGTACAAAAAAATACAGGAAATACAGAGGCAGCAAAAAAGTGAAGAAAGCGACTTATCTTTTATGGAGGACTCGGATAATTCCTATTTTTGGTTGGAATGTACCTTTGAACCAAATGATAAAAAGTCTTATTTAGAACTTGATGGATATGTTGTGCAGAGTGCCAGCCGTATCGAGAAGATTAGAGCACAGCTGAGTATACTGGAGAATGATAAAAATTCTGCCAAAATGAAAAAAGAAGTTTTGGATGCGTATAAACTGAAAAGACCTTGTGTCTCCGATCCGCAATTCTGCAATGAACTAAAAAATAAGCTTGACCGTCTGGAATCAATATACATATATCGCATCGGTAATGGAAATTGCGTTTATGCAGGAAGCAAGAACCAAGACAGTAGCTTTTTCTATGACATAGGATTTAATTACAAACATCAACCGAAAAAGCTTACAAGCAGATCAACCTATAATTATTCTTCTGCGATGCATAAAATATATGCACAGACCCCTTCCTTTTTTATTTTATCGCATTGGGATATGGATCATGTCGCTGGAAGTTATGCAGCTAAGAAAGGTTTCCTGGACAAGAAATGGTTTGCTCCAGATTGTAAAGATGCTGGTACGAATATCATGAGACTGGCAAAATATCTTGATATGAAAGGAAATCTGTTGCGTGTGGACCGGTCAAAGGGAGGTCGGTTGCTTGGAAAATTTAAAATTGGAAGTGATGATGTGACATATAAGCTGTTTATGGGGCAAAAGGCTTCTTATGATAGCAGTTATGCTAATTGTGAAGGCATAGTCATTAAATACGAAGATCCCGATAATACGGTGCTGATGATGGGCGATGTGAATTATGCATCGTATAATATTGCCGTCACAAAATATAATAATTCGGTGAAATCAGCTTCCGGTACTCCGGAAACCGAATTTGCAGACACGCAGATAGATTATCTGATCGTTCCCCATCATGGCTCAGAACATACGGCGTATGATTTGATTACGGATAGTGGAAGGGTGGAGATGCAAGGAAAACAGGCTATCATATGTTGCACGAATAAAGAAAGTGATAACAGACCAAATAAGGATCATAGAGATGAGCTTGAAAGAAGGTTTGAGGTAGCTACGACGGAGAAGGAGGGAAAGGCAACCGATTTTATACAGATACAATTGTGAAGCGGATTTTGGAATACGGGGGGAAGTGAAACTGGCGAGAAATTCACCGATTATGCTTCCACGTATGTTCGTTGGACCGGGGAAACGCGGAAGTAATGCTGGATGGAGGAGCAAATTCCATGGTTGTAGTGTTGTCGAAGGAAGATAGTCGCGACTTTGGTGAGATGGCTGGATATGTGTGCGACTGGGAGAATCGGAGAGAGATGCGGTTTCTTGATTATCTTGGGGAGATAACACGCGAAGATAGCGAACCGTATAAGTGGGACGAGGTGGAAGAATGACCAATGCAATGTGAAAAAAGCAGGGGGAATCGGCGGCAATTGATAAATCTAGTCGTAGGCTGGCTTAGGTTGGCTTAGAGTTAATGTTTGCGGAAAATGATAGTGATTTATGATATAATGAAGCCAGCTGATGCTGGCGTAGGTCATGGATTACGCTTACAGGTGACAGGACTTAGCGGATATTATACGTTGTTGGATCAGTCTCAAAATCATTTTCCTAAAACACAAATGCCAAAGCCAGAACTTTCTGAACACATAAATTCATATCAGAGGGAGAGAGCTGGATATCGGATGGAGCCTGGAACTTCGGTTGTTATACGTTTGAATCCGGGTAAATTAGGAACTATGGATTTAAAGAAAACAGTGAAGAAGTATTTGTGTGGTTCCAGAGTGCCGGTGTATTACAATAATGAAAGAATTGGGCAAACCTATGAAGAAGTTATGGAAGCTGCTCATGCGGTGGAGGGAGAAAAGGTTTATGAACTGACAGATGAAATGAAAGAGAAGTTCGACGGTGCATTTGTTGTGCAGATGCTTTCTATCGCAAAGGAATTACGCTAGATCATCCATTTATGATATGGTTAACGCAGAATGGATTTCGGTTAAATAAGCATTATCAAAGACAATTTGCACAAATTATTTCTTGTATCCGATGTGATGATGCGAAAGATATTATCTCTGAAATAAATGTTATTCGTCAGCAATTGATTAGTTTGCCGGAACATCATGGAGTGGATATAAATGGTTTTCCAGAACTTAGCGAGAATGATTTTTGGTTTATGGAAGAGAATGACACAACATTAATTGAGTGAGACATCCATAATCAATGTGCATGTGTCAGAAACATGGCGAAAAAGGAGAAAACTTAAGGATGAAAGGTCAATATACGAAGCTATTCCTTATAGGAAATGGATTTGATCGCTGGCAAGGACTTCCTACATCTTACGGTGATTTTAGACAATATTATTTTGCGCACATCCTTGAAATTACCAAAGAACTTAGAATCAAAACGGAAGTGGACGATGCTGGACGTCTTATTACGCCGGTAGAGAAGATTTTTGGCAATATTTTCAATCCAGAAGCATTACCTGGTGAGTTCTTCTGGAATTTTGAATCTTCAATGGCGTTGCTAGATGATCAGAATATATCACTGTATTTTGGCAAAACAGATAAAGGTGTTTATCAAATGCAGGAAACACTTAATTCTGCGTTGAAAATTCTACGAAAAGTTTTTGGAGATTGGATTAAATCAATCTCGATCGCAGATAAAGATACAGGGTATAGATTTGATGATAGCTGCTATTTTATCAACTTTAATTACACTAATACATTAGAAAAGAGATTTCAAGTTGATGAAAGAAATGTGAATTATATCCATGGGGATTTTTCAGATACAGAATCAATTGTGTTTGGCCATTCTACGCATCCGGAAAGGGCCTTTCCTGAACTTATGGAGCAAAAGTTTATTCATAGAGTTGGTGGAGACAAGAGTAAAAGATTTAGAGAACTATACCTTGTAGAGAATGCCTTGTATGAAACCGACAAACAGGTACAGGACAATATAGATGATCTCTGCGAGTTTATGACTATAGATGGAGTGCACATAGAAGAGATAACTGATATTTATGTTTTAGGACATTCATTTGAACGTCATTTATGCAACACAGCATCGAAGATTGGGACTTCAGAAGGAAAATATTTCTTTTCCAAAAGAAGAAATGCTGGAGAAAAGATTGTTTGGAAAAACAAATGTCTATACAGATGGAGAGGGGAAGATTCATGAAATAGATGAAATTATACCCAAAGCCCGGGAGGCTGTCCGCAAGAGATTTATAATGGAACAGGCTGCTAGAACAAAGGAAGTGATAGAAGACCTTTGTATATTAAAGCATGTAGACCAGCTCCCTGATGATTGTTATTCGGTACTTGCCGCTGCGGATTATATAGATGGCGGCCATGACAAACGTGTTCAGAATGCAAAGTGGCATATATCCTATTTTAGTGATAAGGATAGAGAACAGATTGAAAAAGTAATGAATAGAGCTGGTTGCGCAGATTATAAGCTTTATCAAAGTATAGATGAGTGTATAGAAAAGTTTGAGAAGTAGGGGCTTTTGGTTGTACAGTTGACTATATCTTTGTGCACAGTAGCGGTTAGGTTGTTTGCTATAACATATCTTGACAACAAAAATAGTCGAAAAAGGGAAAGAATGTGGATATATCTGCATACATATGATATAATCCCATCTTTGACAGTTGGAAAGCAAAAAAACGGTTGTAAAGCCAGTGAAATGGTGTGGAGCTATATAGGAGAATTGATTTTTAACATGCTTGTACTGGTCGGTGCAGTGAAGATGTCAGACCGAGTGGTTCGGGAAATGATGGGATTGTAAAAAATAAAATTGCTGTAAATTTCACTGCGAATAAGTTGAATGATTCACAGCGAAAGGGTATAATATAGAAGTAGAGAAGAGGTAAGCAATTTTTCGAGGAGGAAAGATTATGCCAAATATTAAACCTATTTCGGATTTAAGAAATTATACAACAGTAATCAATGAAGTCACCTATGGTAATAGAGTTTATCTTACAAGAAATGGACATGGACAGTGTGCAATTATAGATATGAAAGAGCTGGACGAATTAGATAAACAGAAAGCACTTTATACATTAATGAGCAAACTAAACGAAGCAGAAGTGTCTATTCGAGAAGAAGGAACGATATCAGCAGAGGATCTGGAAGCAGAACTGGGGGTATAATTGTATTGAAAAAAATAGAATATTCACAGATTGTGAGGAAAAAACTGAATCAGAGAAAATAATTATTGTTGAAATGTTTGATGAAAGAGAAGATTTTATGTATAAGCTATTCGGAATTTCAACAAGAACACAGGAATCAATAGATTACTGGGGCGATGAAGATTAAATAACAACAGGGTATGTATGGTAAGAAACTGTACATACCCTGTTGTGCGTTGAGAACTTATTCTATAATATTTCCGCTATTGTTATACCGCATATTTCCATGAGAATCGAACATTTGTGCTTTTTCATTATGCAATTGGTGTTGATATTTATAGAAAATAGTAGTGTTTTATGGTACAATAAAATATCGGTATATCACATATGACAGGAATTTATATAAGAAACAAAGGAAGGAAATAGATGGTCCATTCAAAAAAAATAGATGAAACTGCAATATGGAAAGAATATGAGAAGAAGGCGGATGCCGGAAGTGAAAGATGCATATGGGTAAAAGACGTTTATGAGTATGCAGCAAATTATTTGAAGGATGTTCGTAGAACGTTTGAAAATTATACATTACATGACGAAACACACATCTTAAATGTATTGGATGCCATGGGTGGATTGTTGGGAGATCAGATTAGTAATCTCACTGTAGGGGAACTGGAACTGCTGATTCTGGTTGCAAGTCTGCATGATGTGGGCATGGTTTACACAGAGGAGGAGAAGAAAGAACAGTATGAGGATACAGCGACCTGTAAAAATTTTCTCAGAGAATATTATCCGGAATTTCTGGGGAGCCCAGCAGAAGAGTGGACGAAGGATATGCAACAGAGGTATCTTCGTGAGCTGCATTCTAAACGGGTGGGGGATGTATTAAACAATAAAGCATGGAATGAACTGATTAACAAGCGCCCAATGGAGGTTGTATCACAAGAGTGCATTGTAACTGTCTGTGAGGCACATGGCTATAATATGTCAGAAATTATCGGCAATCACAATTTGGATTACTTACATGCAAATGACGTAAGTCCACTATTTTGTGTACTACTGTTACGATTGGGCGATTTGTTGGATTTTGATGATACCCGGGCACCCCAGATATTGTATAGTTATGTAGAATGTAACGAGAAAAGTCGTGAAGAGTGGAAGAAACATCAGGCATCTGCAGGCTTTTCTTATCCTGCATCCCCTACGACACAAGCACTCCCTTATAAAGCCCGGTGCATGAATCCCGGAGTGGAGCATGCGGTTCGTAATTTTCTGGACTGGGTTGATGATGAACTGGGAAATTGTGCAAAATTACAGAAGTATTGTCATCAAAGCTGGCAGCAGAATTTTCCATTTCCAAGAGCCATCTTGCGCAATGAAATTGAATCCGTTGGATATGTGAGCGGAGATTTCTGCATTACAATGGATCAGACGAAGATTCTGGAATTGCTGACAGGCGAAAACTTATATGATAACCGGGATGTTTTTGTGAGAGAATTACTCCAGAATGCAATCGATGCCACTTTACTTCGAGGAGAAATGGATCCTGATTTTAAACCGGAAGAGTCGCGTATTGATTTCTCTGAGTGGAATGATAAAGATGGTAACATCTGGTTCCGTATTGATGATGAGGGAACCGGAATGACCATGGGAATGTTGCAAAGATATTTCCTCAGAGTGGGAAATTCGTATTATTCTTCCAAAGAAATCGAGAGAGACTTAAGAGATCACCATAAAACAGAAAAGTATCATGGTATCAGTCGCTTTGGAATCGGATTTCTGTCATGTTTCCTTAACGGAGACTATGCGGAGGTATCGACGCTTTATTTTGACTCTGATAAAAACCGTCGGGAAGAAGAGACAACGAACTCGAACTTCAACAAGCATTATGGATTACGGTTGCAGGTAACGGGACTCAGTGGATACTATACGTTGTTGAACCAGGCACAGAACCATTTGGCAAGAGAGCAAATGCCAAAACGGGGGAACTCTGATTCTGAAACTTCCTATCGACAGGAAAGAAACGGATATCGGAAGAATGCCGGAACCTCAATTGCGATACGTCTGAATCCGGGAAAGCTGGGAACATTGGATCTGAAGAAAACAGTGGAAAAATATCTGTGTGGTTCCAGAGTGCCGGTGTATTACAATAATAAGAGAATCGGACAAACTTATGATGAGATGATGAAAGCAGCTCATGATGTAGAGGGGGAGAAAATTTATGAGCTGACAGATGAAATGAAAAAGCAGTTTGATCAGGTGTTCCCAGAGGTTCGTGGGCAGTATCCAAAAATTGCTGTGACAACCATTCCTTTGGATACAGAAGAGGATCGTGTACTGCAAGGTGTATCTGGTGTACTTGTAAAATATGACATACGTTTTGAAAAAACTCCCTGCTGGCAGGTGAGAGATTTAACATATCAAATTGAAGGACATGTTGAAAAAAATGATAATTCGCTTCAAATGCTGTTATATAGTAGCTGTACGGGAAGTCATATAAGTTATGTCTACGCATGGGAGGAATTCAAGGAGAAATATGGTGCGAAAGCTATAGAGACACTTGCAGAAACATTTGAAAAATGTGATGTGTGTCCAAAATCAGAAGAACAGTTGGGAGAGGTATGGAGTCCGTTTGAATCATCCGTTAGTTTATTTGAAATCTGGCGAAGCTATCATAATTACACACAACGTCGGAGAATGAAAATTTTACTTGAAAAATGTGGATGCCCAGATATTGTTCATCAGAAATCAAATTCTCGAGACGAATTGATCAGGTGTGCATATCAAGGCGTTTCCGTGGGCGCATTGACGGGGATACATCCTTCAAATTATTCTTGTATGGGAATATTTTTCCTGGAAAATAAGTGGCAGCCAGGGACACAGGCCAGTCGTGCAAAAGTGACGCAATTGCCGATAGAAGTAGGATTATATATTTGTGGCGTTGCAAATAAATATAAGATGCTAGATCTTATGGAAAACCAATATATGTGGATCGGATCTGTTGCAAACTTTACACAAAAAGATTGGAAAACGGTCAAAAATCTGCCGCTGCAACAATGGATGGAAAATTGTATGAAGGATTATTTTGAGCAAAGAATAAGTTTCTTGAAAGAATCTGCCTTATCAAAAAGCTATAGGGTTAATATTTATATACAGGTTTATAGTGATAGGGCTTTAGTGAATCTGTATCAGGATATGTGCTTACAAGAACATAATCGAATGGAAATCAATTATGAAAAAGGACAATCTATATCATTCGATGAGAGAGAACAAGAAGAATTAGAGGAGGTCCTGGATTTATTCCCACCAATGAGATTCTGCGAAGCTGCAAATGACAAGAGCAGAAGATATCTTTGCAGTGCAGATTCGAACTATCGGAAAGGAATTACTATAGATCATCCTTTCATGATCTGGCTCATGAAGAATGCTGTCTTAATGAATAAATATTACCAAAGGCAGTTTAGACAGATCATAAACTGTCTTCGATATAGTGACGCAACAGTTATTATCTCTGAAGTAAATACTATTCGCCAGCAATTGAGCAACTTGAAGGAGCATCATGGAGTGGATGTGGATAATTTTCCACAACTTAGCAGGGACGATTTCTGGTATATGGAGGATGAAAGTGAGACTTTCGTATAGGTGGAAAGTAGAAAATTAATGAAACTACGTTCTTGGTATACAAGAAGCAAATTCATATAATAATAGTACAAGGACAGATTAGTTTGTCTGGGTGAGCTGACACCATAAAAATCTGACATTTTAGCCGGTTTGTAGGCTGGCAGGTTGGGGAGCAACAGAAAAACTCCACAGTTAGGGCGCATATAGAGAGGCGAATAGTTGGCAGACAACAGAAAAATCAGCATCAAAAGATAAAGAAAGGTTGTCCAAAAAGGACAACCTTTTTGAAGTTAATTGGGGAATATGGCAAAATACAATAAGAAAACGGCTTTGAAGGTCATTAGAGTCAAGAATTTGGGATTATAAAATCATTTGAGGGTCTGATGAAAGCCGGGCCCTCTATTTATATGTGAATAGAGAGAGGTACAAAGAGGAGAAGGTATATGACACAAGAAGAAAATTTATGTATTTATACAAAAGAAAATGATACAGAAGCACATTTTAGAAATCAGGAGCACATTATTCCGGCGTGCATTGGTGGGATACAAAAATTGCCGAAAGGATATGTCTCAGATGAAGTGAATACTTTGTTTTCGGCATTAGAATTGAAACTGGCGAGAAATTCACCAATTACACTTCCACGTATGTTTGTAGGTCCGGGAAAACGTGGAAGTCATAATCCCAAGAGACGCGGAGGAGCCAGTAAGATTGTCTCTGTGATGAAATCGAATGAAAATGGTATGTATAGTCTTGGATATATCCGAATGGGAACGCCTATTACCATTGACCAGATTCATATTACACAGATGGAGAACGGAAAACATCAGGTTTCGTTTTGCTTTGACACAGAAGAAGTGGATAAGGAGCATTATCTGGAAAAGGTGACAGAATGGATGCCGGAGGTGAAGTCGTTTGATGGACAGACTTGTGTGATAATAAGAGAAGAAGGGCTGGCTGAGAATGAAATTATACTGGGACAAGCGGGAAATCGATGGTATCTGGCAGCTCGCCCGGAAATGGATGAGGAAAAGCTGAAGTCAGAGACAGCAAAGGAAATCCGGTTGCTAGCATTAGCATGTGAACAGGAAATGTTAAATCAGTCTGCAACAAGTGAGGAAGAGAAGATACCATCTGGCATTGACGGTTTTGGAAATTTGTGTGTAGAAAAGAGTCAGGTAACTTCCAATATGCACCAAATGATTGATATGAATGCCTATAAGCGCGTCGTCGCAAAGATTGCATTTAATTGTCTTGCAGAAGTCCGTGGCAGAGACTACGTTATGCAACCGAAATTTGATTCTATACGTGAGGCTATATTAACAGGAGAAGAGATTAATCATGTAGTATTCTTTCAAGAGAGAGATAAAAAACACACGGAAGTTCTAGACAGTTTAGGAAATGCAAAAGGCTTTGGAGTCTGGAGACATACAGTAATCATTACATGGACAGGGGACAGGCTCGTGGCAGAGGTTATGTTGTATGGAACCTCTAGTCCTATGCTCGTAATTCTGGCACAGGAGAATTGCCGTGACTTTGGAATCATGGATGGATATGTGTGTGATTGGGAAAATCATAGAGAGATGCGATTTATGGATTATATTGAAAATACGGTGGCGGATGAGTAGAAAGCGTATGGGACATTCGGCGAAGTCAGATAAAATCGTTTGGAATACAGAAAGAAAGTAGATATATATGTAGAAATATGATATAATATCTTAGTTTTGAGATAATAGAGCTTAATAACAATTTTCAGAAGAGAAAGAGGAAAACAAATGTTTGACTTTATAAAAGAAAGAGAAGCATTTGAAAATAAAGTATGGCTCAGTTCCCCCACCATGCATGGACCGGAACTGGAATACATAAAAGAAGCCTATGAAACCAACTGGATGTCAACGGTTGGTGCAAATATCAATGAAGTGGAGCGATTAGCCAGTGAAAAGGTAGGATGTAAATATGCAGTCGCCCTGTCAGCAGGAACCGCAGCACTTCATATGGCAGTGAAACTGGCAGGGGTAAAACCGGGAGATAAAGTATTCTGTTCCGATATGACGTTTGATGCAACGGTGAATCCGGTTGTCTATGAAGGTGGAGTTCCGGTATTTATTGATACGGAATACGATACCTGGAATATGGATCCGGTGGCACTGGAAAAAGCATTTGTACTTTATCCGGAAGTGAAAGTGGTTGTTACAGCACATCTATACGGTACACCGGGAAAAGTGGATGAAATCCGAAATGTATGTGAAAAACACAATGCGATTTTGATCGAGGATGCAGCAGAATCACTTGGTGCGACTTATAAAGGAAAGCAGACGGGACAATTTGGTGATTTTAATGCAATCTCATTTAATGGAAACAAGATCATAACCGGATCAGCCGGCGGAATGCTTCTTACGGATGATGAAGAAGCAGCCAAGAAAGTGCGGAAATGGTCGACGCAGTCAAGAGAGGATGCACCGTGGTATCAGCATGAGGAATTGGGTTACAATTACCGTATGAGCAATGTGATCGCAGGCGTGGTGAGAGGGCAGTTCCCTTATCTGGAAGAGCATATTGCGCAGAAGAAAGCAATCTATGAGAGATACAAAGAAGGACTTAAGGGACTTCCGGTACATATGAACCCGTATGATGCAGAAAAAAGCGAGCCGAATTTCTGGCTCAGCTGCATGATCATCGAGCCGGAAGCAATGTGCAAACAGATTCGTGGTGAACAGGAAGCACTCTATATTGGAGAGACAGGAAAAAGCTGTCCGACAGAAATATTGGAGGCTATCGCAAGCATCAATGCTGAGGGACGTCCAATCTGGAAGCCGATGCATATGCAACCAATTTACCGCATGCATCCTTTTGTGACAAGAGAAGGAGACGGCAGGGCGAAGACGAATGCTTATATCAGCGGTGGGACTCTTGGAAAAGACGGAAAGCCACTTGATGTGGGAATGGATATTTTTCATCGAGGGTTATGTCTGCCAAGTGACAATAAAATGACAGCGGAGCAGCAGGATCGAATTATAAAAGTAATTAGAGAATGTTTTGCATAGGTAGGAGTTTACGATGCAACATAAACAGGGATTTTATGAAAATATGTAAAACGATTGGTAGACATTGTGTGTTCATTGGCTGTTTTGACATTATTCTGGTGGTTGTACATAATTCTAGCAATTCTGGTTCGTGTAAAACTAGGATCTCCGGTGCTGTTTAAACAACAACGACCGGGCAAAAACGAGAAAATTTTCAGTATGTATCAGTTCCGGACTATGACGGATGCAAGGGATGAGAATGGAGTATTGTTGCCGGATGAAGTCCGGTTGACGAAGTTCGGGAAGGCACTTCGGGCTACATCGTTGGAGGGCAACGATATAATAAGAAAAACCACAAAAAGCCTAGAAAACAAAGGGCTTCGTGAGGTTAGTCCCATATATTTCTTTAAGGGTTGCAACCGGTTTCCTAATGATTTCATAGCAATGATACAATAGAGGGGAGACGTTTGGCTTAAATAAATGCTAAAAGTCGTTTTGTCATGTAAAAAGTGTAGCCAAATTATAGATTGTTAGATAGATAAAAATAAGAAAAATTTAAAGAACTTAAACAGACAATCAAAGCGTGAAATCTTGTGATGGTAGTTGTAGATTGCCCTGAGTAAGAATAAAGAAAATCAACTATAACACTTACTTACAAAGCATACCATATTGTTGAAAAGAGCAATGTAATGCATCTATCGTCTGTGTGATTGATGGCATGCAAGCCGCAATTGCAGAAGGGGCAACAGAGAGTGTTTGGGAACTATATACAAAGGAATTCAGACAGGTACATTTGGAGTATATAACTGTATCAGCTTGAATGGTAACAAAATCATTAACTGATCAGTAGGTGGAAGGTCACTGATAGATGATTTGAAAGTGGCAAACAAGTTCACAGTTGGTCTCTGCTTAGACAAGAGAAAATACTGATTGACACTAACATGAAGAACTTGGATCCAACTATAGAATGTCAAGCGTAATTGCCGGTGTTGTCGGAGTGCGATTGATTATTTAGATAAGTATATCACGCAGAAGAAAGCTATCTATGAAGGATACAAGGAAGGGCTAAAAGGACTTACGATAGAAATGAATCCATACGATTCAGAAAAAAGTGAACCAAATTTCTGAATTGGCTGCATGATTATATGTCCTGAAGCAATGCGTAAGCAGGTAAGGGAGGGCAGGAAGTGATTTATACTCCTGAACGTGGTAAGAGTTGTCCAACAGAGATACTTGAAGTTATGATTCTAAAATAATCCAGAGCGCTGTTCTATTTGGAAACCTATGCATATGCAGCCAATTTACAGAATGAATGGTTTTATCGGAAGAGAGGGCACTGGTAGGGCTAAGACCAATGCTTATATCAGTGGTGGAGTTATCGATACATATGGAAATCCGTTTGATGTTGGTATGGATATATTTCACAGAGGTTTATGTCTGCCAAGCGATAACAAGATGACACCAGAGCAACAAGAGGAAGTAGTAGCAGTTATGAAGGCTTGTTATGAATAAATAATTTACATTCAGATGTTGACATGGTGTAATAAAGGAGTAGATCAGATGAACAAAAAAATAACTGTTGCGGGAACTGGATATGTTGGGTTATCACTGGCTGTATTATTAGCTCAAAATAATGAGGTAATGGCTGTAGATATTGTGCAAGAGAAGGTAGATAAAATCAACAAGAGAATCAGTCCAATTAAAGACGAATACATTGAAAGATACTTGATAGAAAAAGAATTAAATTTGTTAGCAACTACAGATGGAGAGGCTGCTTACAGAGATGCAGAATTTGTTATAATTGCGACGCCGACCAATTATGATGCAAAGCAAAATTATTTTGATTGTAGTGCTGTGGAAGCTGTTATTGATCTTGTTATTAAGGTCAATCCTAATGCAATGATGATAATTAAATCAACGATTCCTGTTGGTTTTACGGTAAGAGTTAGAGAAAAGTATAGTACAAATAACATAATCTTTAGTCCTGAGTTTTTAAGAGAGTCGAAAGCGTTGTATGATAACCTTTATCCGTCACGTATCATCGTTTCGTGTGATAAAGAAAGTAGAGATAAAGCCAAGGAATTTGCAGGGTTATTACAAGAAGGCGCGCTAAAAGAAAATGTAGACACTTTATTTATGGGGTTTACAGAAGCAGAGGCTGTTAAGCTGTTTGCTAATACATACCTGGCACTTCGTGTTTCCTATTTCAATGAATTGGATACATATGCTGAATCGAAAGGTTTAAATACACGGGAGATAATTAGTGGTGTGTGTTTGGATCCTAGGATTGGTTCGCATTACAATAACCCTAGTTTCGGATATGGTGGATATTGTTTACCCAAGGATACAAAGCAACTTTTGGCAAATTTTCAGAATGTTCCGGAAAAACTTATTGAAGCAATTGTTGAGTCGAACAGAACAAGAAAAGAGTTTATAGCAAATCAGGTTCTAACAAAAGCAGGATATTATGGTTATGATGATGATTTCGAATATGATACATCGAAAGAACAGCATTTAGTAATTGGTGTATTCAGACTTACTATGAAGTCAAACTCTGACAATTTCCGTCAGTCTTCAGTTCAAGGGGTAATGAAACGAATCAAGGCTAAAGGGGCAACAGTGATAATTTATGAGCCTACGCTTGAAGACGGAACTACATTTTTTGGCTCGAAAGTTGTCAATAGCTTGGATGAGTTTAAAAATCAATCGATGGCGATTATTGCAAATAGATATGACCCTTGTCTTGACGATGTTCAAGATAAGGTTTACACAAGAGATATTTTTAAAAGAGATTAAAAGAATAGTTGCTTTGGAGGATTTATTAGATGAAAATTCAGCTTATGAATGTACAGCGACAGCATGAAACTTATGCTTCTGAATATGAGGAGGCAGCACTTAGGGTGCTTCGCTCAGGTAGATATATTGGTGGAGAAGAGGTTTCTTCCTTTGAAGAAGAATTTGCAGCATATGAGGGATCTAAATTCGGCATTTCATGCGGAAACGGAACGGATGCAATTGTATTGGCATTACGAGCACTTGGCATTGGTAAGGGTGACGAGGTTATAACAGTTTCTTGGACTTTCTTTGCAACTGCAGAAAGCATTGCCGCAGTTGGAGCAACGCCTGTATTTATTGATGTTTGTCCAGATACGTACTGTATGAATCCAAAATTGATTGAAGCTGAGATTACTGAGAAGACAAAGGCAGTTCTTCCGGTTCATTTTTATGGTAATTCCTGTGATATGGATGCAATTAGAGAAATCTGTAAAAAGCATAAGCTTTATCTGATTGCTGATTGCGCACAGTCAGCTGGAACAGAATACAAAGGGTCTCGTAAAGGTACTTTGGGAGATGTATCTTGCTTCTCTTTTTTCCCTACTAAGAATCTTGGTTGTGATGGAGATGGGGGGATGGTTCTTACAGATAATGAGGATGTTGCAAGAGCATGCCGTTCCTTAAAAGTCCATGGATCGGGTGAAGATGGTTTATGGACACTAAAGCGAGAATATGCGTTGAGAGGTGAAGAATTACCTACAAACTTGCCTGTCGGAGAGAGTAAGTATTACAACTACTTGATTGGATACAACTCAAGACTGGATGCTATTCAAGCGGCAATCCTTCGTAAGAAGTTAACTCATCTTGATGAGTTTATTGGTGGAAGAAGAAAAAACGCGGATTTGTTTAACCTTGCATTTGCTGAAACTGAATGTGTTACCCCTACGGAAGCTAAAGATGCATATCATTCTTACTATATTTATGCGCTTAAGCATAATAATGCTACAGAAATAATGGAAAAGCTTAAAGAAAACGGTGTTCCGTGTGGAACATATTATCCAGTACCACTTCATCTTCAAGGAGCATTTGCTTCTCTTGGATATAAAGAAGGTGATTTACCGGTAACGGAAGATTTAAGTAAGACTACATTTGCGCTTCCTGTTTTCCCTGAGATGTATGACGAAGAAAGAGATTATATTGTCGAACAGGTAAAAAATGCATTGGCAGAATAAGGTGGAGGATAAAAAATGAAGTACGCACTTGTTGGATGTGGAAGAATCGCGGTTAATCATATTAAAGCATTTAGAAATAATGGGCTGGAGTTAGTAGCTCTTTGTGATCTTGACTTAGATCATATCGATGTTCTTCTAGAAAAAAACGATTTTTTAACAGATGCTCATAGATACACAGATTATAAAAAGATGGTAGAGGAACATCCTGAAATAGATCTTGTTGCTATTGCAACTGATAGTGGTGTACATGCAGAGATTGCTCTTTACTGCATGGATCATGGAATGAATATCATTGTTGAAAAACCAATGGCTATGTCGATGGAAGATGCGACGGCAATGATTAAAAAGAGTGAAGAGAAGAGAGTGAAGCTTTCTGTTTGTCATCAGAATCGATTCAATGTTGCTGTTCAGGAAATGAGAAAAGCTGTCGAGAGTGGACGCTTTGGCAAGCTTTCTCATGGCTCTATTAATGTAAGATGGAATAGAAATTTAGCATATTACGAGCAGGCTCCTTGGAGAGGTAAATGGGCTTCTGATGGTGGTTCGCTTATGAACCAATGTATCCACGGAATCGATCTTCTTCGTTGGATGATGGGTGATGAAGTTGAAGAGGTTTATGGTGTAACCCGTCAGCGTTTTCATGATTATTTGGAATGTGAAGATGTTGGTATGGCTGTTCTTAAGTTTAAAAATGGCGCCATTGGTACTATTGAAGGAACGGTAAATGTTTATCCTAGAAATCTTGAAGAGACCCTGTATATGTTTGGCGAAACTGGAACAGTAAAATTGGGTGGTACTTCTTGCAACAATATCGATGTTTGGGAGTTTGCAGAAGAGGCAGAAGGAGATGGTGATAAATCTGGTCTTCATGAAACTACATCAAATGTATATGGGAATGGTCACACTAGTCTGTATGCAGATGTAATTGATGCAATAAAAAATGATAGAAGACCATATGTTGACGCATACGCTGGCCGTAATGCACTTGAAATTGTACTTGCAATTTACAAGAGTCAATTAACCGGACAGCCTATTAAGTTACCATTAGAGAATTTTGCCAGCATTGAAATGAAAGGTATGTTTGGAGAGGGAAGTTTATACGAGGAGAGATGATATGAAAAGAGTTATTACATATGGAACATTTGACTTGCTACATTATGGACATATCAATCTGCTTAGAAGAGCAAAGGCGCTTGGTGATTATTTAATTGTTGTTGTTTCATCAGATGAGTTCAATTGGAGCGAGAAACATAAAAAAACATATTTTTCATATGAAGAGAGAAAAGCACTACTTGAATCAATTCGTTATGTAGATCTTGTTATTCCGGAAGAGAATTGGCAACAGAAGAGAACAGATATGCATGAATATCATGTAGATATCTTTGTAATGGGGGATGACTGGAAAGGAAAGTTTGATTTCTTGGAAGAAGAGGGTGTTGAAGTTGTTTATCTGCCAAGAACACCAGAGATTAGTTCAAGTAAGATTAAGAAGGATTTATACGATGCAAATGCTGTTGATGGTGAAAGCAGAACTAGTCATAATGAGATTAATACTGATCCAAAGTAAAAATGCTTGGTACAATAATAGATGTAAAAGGAGTAGTCATATGCAGCATAAACCATATGGACCATATGAGAAATATTTTAAACGACCATTGGATTTATTGTGTGGGATTTTTGTTGTTATAATTTTTAGTTGGCTTTATCTTGCTTTAAGTATTTTAGGGTTGATTTTTATGAGAGGAAATCCATTTTTTACACAAGCTCGCCCAGGGAAGAATGGTCAAGTATTTATGCTTATTAAGTTTAGAACTATGGATAATAGGAAAGATAAAGATGGTAATTTATTGCCAGATGAAGTTCGTTTGAATCGGTATGGTAGATTCTTGAGAAAGGTCAGCCTTGATGAGATTCCGGAGGCCTTTAATATTATAAAGGGAGATATGAGTTTAATCGGACCAAGACCATTATTAGTTCAATATCTACCTCTTTATTCGGAAGCACAGATGCATAGACATGATGTAAGACCTGGGTTATCAGGATATGCTCAAGTAAATGGAAGAAATTCTATCACATGGACTCATAGATTTGAACTTGATTGCGAGTACGTTAACAAGATTACATTTTTAGGAGATTTGAAAATTATCATTCAAACAGTCGAAAAAGCGTTTATTAAGCGTGAAGGGATTAGTTCTGCCACATCTGATACAATGGAAGATTTTGATGGAACAAATTAAGGAGAAGAGTATGGAACCCAAAACCCCATATTATGTAATTCATAGGGAAGAAATTGACGTTAATTTTAAAAAGTTAGAAAATGCTTTAAAGAAATATTGGAATAACTACATCATTGGTTATTCATATAAAACAAATGCTCTTCCTTGGATTATTAAACATTTCGACTCATTAGGGTGTTTCGCAGAAACTGTGTCGGAAGATGAGTATAACTTAGCAAAGTTGATTGGAGTTCAAAATGGAAGAATTATTTACAATGGACCAATTAAATCAAAAGAAACATTTATAGATGCTGTAAAAAATGGTTGTATTGTAAATATTGATTCGCAACGTGAAATCTCATGGTTGAGTGATTTAAGTTTAGGTTTAGATAGAAAAGCAATAGGAATTAGGGTTAATTTTGATATTGAAAAAATGTGTCCGGGGCAGTCTCAGTGTGCTGACGAAGGTGGAAGATTTGGATTTTGCTATGAAAATGGAGAATTTTCTAAAGTAGTAAAGGAATTGAAAAATAAAAATATTAGGATTTGCGGTATTCATTTACATACAAGTTCCAAAACTAGAGGAATAGATATATATCGATCTATTGCTGAGATGGCATGCAAAATTCAGACAGATTTTGAGTTGAACTTAGATTATGTAGATATTGGTGGTGGATTTTTTGGGGGGCTTCCTTCCAAACCCCAATATGAAGAGTATATTGAACAGATAACTAGTAGACTGTCAAAATGTTTCGATGCCAACAAAACAAAGTTGATTGTTGAACCAGGGATGGCAGTCATTGGTGGATATGTTAGTTATGTAAGCACAGTAATTGATGTGAAAGATACAACGTATAATCGTTTTGTTGTTACAGATGGAACAAGAACGAGTATTGACCCTTTGATGACTAAATCTGCATACTTTGTTAATTATGAAAGTATAAATAGGAATGACACTATCGCCAAACAAGTAATCTGTGGATATACATGTATGGAACACGATCGATTGTTTGTTGCTAAAGATGAGCCGGAGCTTTGTGTAGGCGATCGTATTATCTATAATAAGGTGGGGGCGTATACAATGTGCTTAACACCACTGTTTATTAAATATTTTCCAGCAGTTTATGTAGAGGAAGAGGGACAACTTCGTATAGTTAGAGAACCATGGACTGCCAAAGAATATGTAATGAAGTCGGAATTGGGAGATTGAATTAATGAATATACTGATACTAAGTTCGGGAACAAGAAATAAGATTGTACAATATTTCAAAAAAACATTAAAGGGCAGAGGAAATGTTATATGCACAGACATGAGTAATCTTGCTCCATCTATTTACGAAGCAGATAAGTTTTATATAGTACCGAAAATGACAACTCCTGGATACATAGAGATTATACTTGACATTTGCAAAAAAGAGAAAATAGAAGGTGTGTTAAGCCTTATCGATCCAGAGTTATCCCTACTAGCAAAAAATAGAGAAAAGTTTGAGGCAATTGGCACAACTGTGATTGGATCGTCATATGAATTATGTGAGTTATCTTTAGATAAGATGCAAATGTATAAGTGGCTTAGTTCTCATGGATACAGATGTGCAAAGTCTTATATGGATTTGGATGAATTTTTGGTAGATGTTAATTTAGGAAAGGCAAAATATCCAGTTTTTGTTAAACCATCAAGGGGCAGTGCTAGTATTGCCATTTCTAAAGTATATGATCAGGAAACTCTTAAGTTGATATTTAGTAATTCTAGAAATCTAATGATTCAAGAATTTCTCGATGGTCAAGAAATTGGTGCCGATGTATATATAGATATGATTAGCAAAGAAGTTATTTCAATTTTTACTAAGAAAAAGATTTTAATGCGTGCAGGCGAAACTGATAAGGCTGAGTCATTTAAAGATGAGAAACTTTTTGAATTAATTAAAGAATTTGTAGTTGAAGTAGGGTATTGTGGTCAAATAGATATCGATATTTTTGAAGTTAATGGAGAGTACTATATCAGTGAGGTTAATCCTCGCTTTGGTGGTGGATATCCACATGCCTATGAAAGTGGTGCAGATCACATGGAATTAATTGTAAACAATCTTCGTGGTGACAAAAACAAGTGTGTGATTGGTGATAACTATGAATCTGGCACTTATATGATGAAATTTAATGAGGTTATGCTCAGAAAGGATTAAAGATGGATATTCTTATATTGACAAATTTCACATCTACTTTTTCTAAGACAGATAATGATAGATTCTTATATTTGGCAAAAATCTTAGCAAAAGAAAACGAAGTAGAAATTGTTACAAGTGATTTTTGTCATGAAAAGAAAGAATATAGGCGCAAAACGGAAAGTAAATGGTCATTTAAGATTACATTTCTTCATGAGGCTGGCTATTCCAAAAATGTTTGTTTTAAACGTTTTTATAGTCACTTTATATGGGGGAAGAGCGTAAAAAAATATTTAGATAATAGAAAGAAACCAGATGTAATATACTGTGCAGTGCCGTCTATCTCAGCTCCTTATAAGGCTGCGCAATATTGTAAGAAGAATAATATTCGCTTCATTATAGATGTTCAGGACTTATGGCCAGAGGCGTTTAAAATGGTGTTTAACATTCCATTAATATCGTCGCTGTTGTTTTGGCCATTTAAATGGATTGCAAATAAGGTATATAGTAGTGCAGATGCGATTTGTGCTGTTTCTAGTACATATGCAGATAGGGCGCTTAGTGTTAATAATAGGTGTGAGAAAGGCACTGTGGTATTCTTGGGAACTGATCTTAATACTTTTGACGAAAATGCAAGTACGCATTCACCATTAATTAAAAATGATGGTGAAGTGTGGCTAGCCTATTGCGGAACACTTGGTAGTAGCTATGATTTAAAAATAGTTGTAGATGCGTTATCAATAATTGAAAATCCACCTAGGTTTATTATTATGGGAGATGGCTACTTGAAAAATGATTTTGAGTTGTACGCGGAAGAAAAAGAAGTGAAATGTGAATTCCTTGGAAGAGTTGCATATGATCAAATGTGTGCAGTTTTGACTTCTTGTGATATTATTGTTAATCCGATAGTACATAATGTAGCACAAAGTATAATTAATAAATATGCTGATTATGCTGCTTTGGGGTTGCCAGTAATTAATACCCAAGAATGTGAAGAGTATAGAAATCTGGTAGATAAGTATCAAATGGGATTCAATTGCAAGAAGGATGATGTTATAGATTTATCAGATAAAATTAAAGTATTAACAGACAATCAAAAGCTGAGGATAAGAATGGAAAATAATGCCAGAAGGTGTGCAGAGGAAAAGTTTAACAGACAGCGTACTTATTCTGAACTTACAAATCTTGTGGGAGGGGTACCGCTAACAAAGTCTGGTAAATGGCTAGGCTATTGTGGAACTCTCGGCAGTAGTTATGATATTCCTTTGGTAATTGATGCATTATCTATAATAAATAAGCAGGAAATTGAGCCGCTTTTATTTGTTGTAATGGGAGATGGACCTAAATATCAAGAGTATAAAACTTATGCTATAGAAAAAAATGTATTTACTCTTTTTACAGGGCGTATTCCTTATGATGAAATGTGTGGAGTTCTACATCAATGTGATATAGTTGTTAATCCAATCAAAGGTGGATCTGCAGCAACAATCATTAACAAGCATGCGGACTATGCGGCATCAGGCGTTCCTTGTGTTAATACGCAAGACAGTTATGAGTATAGAAAATTAGTTGAAGAGTATAGGATGGGTTATAATTGTAGCAATGCAAATGCAGAGGAATTAGCAGATAAATTAAAAGAGCTTTTGTGTGATAAAACTATGAGGGATACCATGGGAATAGCTGCAAGAAAATGCGCAGAAGAAAAATTTGATAGAAGGAATACGTATAGCGAATTAGTAGATGTAATTATTGGAGAATAAATAGTGAGACAGAGGATAATAAATTTTTTGAAAAATCATCCAATTTTTGTTAGGCTATGTTGGAATATGGCTAGAACTTTTTTATATATTTGGGGATTTTTTGTTCCGATTCAAAAGAAGACCATGATTTTTTGCTCATTTGGTGGTCGTAAATTTGATGATAGCCCTAAGGCAATTTATGAAGAAGTATGTTCTAGAAAAGAATTTGACGATTGGAACTTGATATGGGTGTTTACAGAGCCAGAAAAGTTTGAATTGCATAGAGGCAAAAAAGTTAAAATTGACACTATCCGATTTTTTCATGCGCTTCTTTATAGTAAAGTGTGGGTGAGCAATTCGGGAATGGACCGTGGTATTGAGTTACATAGAAAGAAAAATGTGATTGTTGAAACATGGCACGGAACTCCTTTAAAAAAAATAGGTGGAGATGAGAATCAGAATTCTTTAGGCGGTGGAATGGTTGCACCAAAGGGGAAGCCGGACAATAAAACCATTAGATGTGCGCAAAGTGAGTTTGACAGAGACATATTCGCACGTATATTTAATGCAGATAAGGATGCAATTTTATTATGTGATTTGCCCAGAAATGATGCATTGTTTAGATATTCATTAGAAGAGATAGAACGAATAAAAAATAAACTTAATATAGGAATTGAAAAAAAAGTAATACTATATACACCTACATATAGAGAATACTTGATAGATGAAAACCGGAATACATTTCTGGCACCTCCAATGGATTTAATGAAATGGGAAAGAGAATTAGGTGATGAATATGTTCTTTTGATTCGTGCTCATTATGCTGTATCTAATGCGCTTAATATAACAGAAAGCAGTTTTGTTAAAGATGTATCGGATTATCCATGTTTAAATGATTTGTATATCATATCAGACATGATGATATCTGATTATTCAAGTACTTATTTCGACTATTCAATTTTAAATAGACCTATGTTTTGTTTCGCATATGATTTGGAAGAATATGAGAAGAAACGTGGTTTGTACTTGAATATAAAAGAAGAGTTGCCTTGTGAAATTGATAGGACAGAGGAATCTCTTATTTCTAATATTAAAAATGTAAAATTAGAAAAGGCAATAAGTCGTACAAAGGAATTCAGTCAAAAATACACCCCTTATGCAGGTGGTGCAAGTGCTAAAGTTGTAGATAAAATTTTAAGTCAATTATATGGAGAAAGATAAATACTCTAATGAAAAAGATAGTAATGATATTAACAAACGGATTTGATCCAGATCCTCGTGTATACAAAGAAGCATATTATTTAGTAAACCGAGGATTTAAAGTTACTGTACTATGTTGGGATAGGGATATTAATAGAAATAATCCGGTTAAAGAATCAATAGATGGAATCAATGTAGTAAGATATAAAATTCCATCTGAATACGGAAGTGGTAAAAAACAAATTTTTGCATATACAAAATTTATAATAAGATGTAAAAAATATTTATGTGCTAACGATGTTAATTATGTGCATTGTAATGATTTGGATGGAATGATAGCTGGTTATATTTCCTCAAATCATAAAAGTAAATTGGTTTTTGATATGCATGAACTATACGAAGATGTTGGAGAAGGTCATAAACTAAAACGAAAAATTCTCAGATTTGTTACAAAATTAATGATTAAACGATGTGTTGCAGCACTTTATGAGAATGATATATATTTAAATGATAATTATCGAGATATTAGGTCAAAATTAAAACCACTGAAAAATTATCCGGATTCTAAGTTGATTGTTCCGATGAATAAGCTGTCAGCAGAAAAATTTAGAATTGGCTATTTTGGTGGTCTTAGGACACAGATTCCGCAGTTTACTACTTTATTTGATGCAGTAAAAGATATGGATGATGTGGAAGTTATGATTAGAGGAACTGGTCCAGATTTAAAGATGTTGCAGGAATTGTCAAGAAAGTATACTAACGTTACAGTTGGAGGTCCTTTTGACGGAATAAAAGAATTGACGGATTTATATGCGAATATTGATATTGTGTATGCTGGATATCGCCCTGATTCAGATACAAGGGAGTATGCGGAGGTCGTTAAATTTTTTGAATGCATCCTGACGGGAACACCAATTATTCTCACTGATGTGTATACAAGCATGGCGAAGCGTATTGTTTCTAGTGGATATGGAATTATATGTGATACATTGAATGTGGAGCAGGTGAAGTCAGCAATAATTAAACTGAAAACAGAAAGACAGTTTTGGGATGAATGTTCTAAGAATGAGAAAAGAGATGCTCATTTGTATGACTGGAATGAAGCTGTAAAAATATTGGATGAGGTTTACAAATAATTTATGCGAGAAGGAGAGTAATGAAAAAGAGTATAATTAAATCTACAGCACTTATTATGGTTTTTACATTGCTTTCAAAAGTACTTGGTTTTGTAAAATCTATGATCCAAGCGTCATATTTTGGTGCGAATGAGGTAACAGATGCGTTTAATATAGCAAATGGATTTTCGACTAATATTTTGTATTTGATTGCTACAGCTATTTCGGTTTCTTTTGTTCCTGTATATACTAAATACAGACTTGATGACAAACAAGATGAAAAACAAATGGCGAGTAGGACTGTTACGTTTTTATATTTGGCTGGCGAATGTATTGCTATTGTGATATTTATTTTTGCAACACCACTAATGAAAGTGGCTGCACCATCATATAATGGAGAGCAATTAGCCAACACAGTGTTGTTTTTTCGAGTATTGCTTTTAGGATTTTGTTTTTCAATTGGAACAAATATATTTCAGCAATTGCTTAATTCTGAAAAAGCATATGGTTATTCTGCTGTAAGTTCATTAGTAAATAGCGTTGTTGTTATTATTTGTATTGTAATGCTTCATCGGTATATAGGCATTTGGTCATTAATAGTTGCAATTATTATTTCTATGATGGCACAAAATATAGTTGTTGCATATAGAGGCAGAAAGTATGCAAAGTTCACTTTCAGATATGGGATATGGGATGATTCTATAAAGTTGCTTTTGATACAATCTGCTCCTATATTTTTTAGTCAGGGAACTATTGAAATTAATGAAATAGTGGATAAGGCATTGCTGGCAAGTGCGGAAGCTGGAGCCGTTACGGCGGTAGCATATGCAGGCGTACTTAATGGATTTGTTACACAACTTTTGAGCATTTCTTTTTCGACAGTATTGTTTACAGAAATATCAGAGCTGGCTGTTGGAAATGAAGTAAAAGAGATACGTAAATTATTAAATGAAACGTTGAAAATAATAGTAGTTATCAGTATTCCAATTATGATTTTTGTATTTCGACAGGCCAACGAAATTGTAACAATAGTGTATGGTCGAGGCAGTTTTGGACAAGAAGCTATATCTATGACGGCTAAGGCACTAGCAATTTATATTTTGTGTTTAATGCCATTAGTATTGAAAGCTATTATTGTGAAAGCGTACTACAGCTTTAATGATACAAAAAATCCAATGAAAATTAGTATAGCTGGCGTTATTGTAAATATAGGAGTATCTGTAGCTTTATCGCATAAATTGGGAATGATTGGCGTAGTTATTGGCACGATTATTGCTGAATGGGTTTGTTATATATCTATGTATCTGCATTTTAATTATAAACATATAAGAATTACGGATAACAAAACATGGAGCAAAAATTGGAAAATGATAGTGGCATGTATACTTATGTATTTGTTTGTTGAAGGATCTAATGCAATGACTGCAATGTTAAATATTTATCTAAGGTTTGTCATTAGAGGAATTTTATCATTTGGTATGTATTTCTTTGTATTGTTATTTCTTAGGGATGAAAGTGTTGTAAAAATAGTTGGTATACTATTTAGCCAAATAAAAAAATATTTAAGGAGGTGAGAGGCTGTATGGATGATCAAATTCAAGAACAATACGATATTTCAGTGGGAAAAATTTTTTCAAATTTCTTGTGTTTATATGCCTTAAATGTATTTGTAAGAAACTTTTATGTTATTGAGTCATCTATGATCATAGTAGGAATATGTTTCGCAATTTCTATTATGGTTAGAATAAATTATATTAAATGTGCATTTAATAGTATGATTTTTATGGAGATGATTTTCTTTGCTTTTTTAGTTTTTACATTACTTAGGTATTCTGGATATAATAGAGTAATTTTGATAAGGTGCTTTTGGACAATAGCATTTTGTATTCCGATGTTTGCTTTATTTTATAAAGTTTCAAATTTAAATATGGTTTTAGCACAGACATCACATGCAGTGACTTTTGTCATTGTCCTTATGCTAGTTGTAACACTTACGGCTGACAGAGGACAAGCTGATTATGATATGACCGTAGGATATATCTTATTATACCCTATTTGTTTTAGTATGAGCCGAATAAGGGAAAATAAAAAATACATATGTCTAGTACTGATGAGTGGTTTGATAATACTAGTATATGGATCAAGAGGACCATTATTAGCAGTAATGATTTTTACACTGATGATATTCTTGTTTGACAAAGAAAAAAGGAATGCAGAAAATTTTGTTTGGCGTATGATATTAGTATTTTTTGTAATTATTGTATGCTTCTTTTATAGAGAAATTTTGTTATTTGTCAGAGACATATTTAACAATAAAGGGATTTCGGTTAGAACGATAGAAAAATTACTTATGGGGAATATTGCTGTTGATAGTGGTAGGAGTATTTTCTATGACTTAGCAATTAAAAACATACATGAAAAGCCTATTTTGGGATGGGGCATTGCCGGTGATGTGGTTTGTATGGAACAATACCCACATCTGTTGTTCTTGGAAATAGTGCTGGATTTTGGGTACATAATTGGCGGGATGTTATCTTTGTTTGTATTATATAGAATTATTAAAACATTTATAATATTTCACTTTAAAAATGAAGAACTTTGCATCTTGTTTTGTTGCGGATTTGTACCATTGTTATTATCACATTCTTATTTACAAGAACCGCTATTTTGGGTGTTGATGGGATTTTCTTGTTCTAAAAATGCAAAAGAGTATTCGCATAAAAGCAGAATTCATAATGCGAGGTTTATAAGGTAATGATTTGGAGGGTGACAATGATTTTAAGTATAAGTGGATATAATTGGAGTGGAAGTGGTGCCGTGATGGATCTTCTAAATGAATATGAAGAGTGTAAAGTTATACGAAGTCCAGAATGGTATTTGATTGATCAACCTGATGGAATACGAGATTTAGAAATTCATTGTTGTGGAGATGGTTCTTATTTTAATGGGGATGTAGCCATTCAGAGATTTATACAGTTTGTAAAAAAACATAAAGACTACTATAAAGTAACTAACGGTAAATTTGAACAATTATCAAAAGAATATATCGATTCATTGATAGATGCTGAATGGATAGGAAATTCTGTATTTGATGTATATAGACTGTCTGGTGTTGAAAGCATGTTATGGAATGTAAAAAGATATATTGATATTGCTATATACAAATTAACAAAGAAAAAGCTAGATTTATGTGATAGAAAAATGTATTTAGCAGTCAATCCAAGAGATTTCATTGATAAAACAATGAATTATATAGATGCATTAGTTAATGCGGCAGGGGGGGAAAAACAAAAGATAAATGTTGTAAAACATTTAGTTACGGCAAACGATCCACTTTCGTGTTTGCGGTATATCAAAAATGGTAAAGTTATTATAGTTGATAGAGATCCTAGAGATTTATATATAAGTGCAGTAGAAGAATATGCAAAATGTTTTCCTACTAAAAATATAGAAGATTTTGTTAAGTATTATTCAGCATGGAGAATAAAAGATAAAGTTTTAGATGACAGGATTCTTCGTATACAGTATGAAGATTTAGATTATGATTATGATGAGACAATCAAAAAAAT
>ERZ779885.676-NODE-676-length-38253-cov-5.210535_pt1 | contig 38253 bp, 30 predicted proteins | sample MGYA00511554_ERZ779885 | MGnify/ENA primary metagenome ERZ779885 (study PRJEB29588, sample SAMEA2160998) | human gut metagenome | biome: human gut; feature: human-associated habitat; material: faeces | place: Denmark | collected 2008/2010 ... | reverse complement strand
CCACGACCCTCTGGTTCGTAGCCAGATACTCTATCCAACTGAGCTACTGGCGCACAAATTTCGCAGAAGGAGAACTATACATACTCGAAAGTGAAAAAGCAAGAGTTGCGAGAAAATATTCCCTGATCGAATGCAGGTATACCGCCGCAAACGAAGCGGCTGCTGCTGAGGAAACGAAAATGCCCGGGCAGTCTGAACTGTCCGGGCATTTTGAAGGAAGATTCACGTTTGGGCGGAAGCGATCACAGATCAATCCGCACGGCGCTGAATCTCGCTTACGAACCAATGACGGCCGTCATCATCCACTTCTTCCTGCTTAAGAAGACCGTGACCGGTCTGTCGGCAGAAATCGGAAAGGTCAGGCGTGCTGTGCGGATCGGTACTCCAAACCGCCAGCACGGCTCCGGGCGTCATCTTTGCAAGAGCCTTTTTGGCACGGAGAACAGGCATCGGGCACGAAAGGCCGGGAAGCCGCAGCGTCTCCACGCTCTGAGGTTCGTTGTGCACGTTCGTCATCAGAGCTTTCCTTCGATCCAGGCGCGGGCTGCTTCGAGCGCTTCCGGGAGCTTCTTGACGTCAGAACCGCCGGCCATGGCGAGGTCAGGCTTGCCGCCGCCCTTGCCGCCGAGGAGACCGGCTACGAAGCCGGCAAGCTCGCCGGCCTTCACGCGGCCAGTGAGATCCTTGGTAACGCCGGCGGCGAGCTGGACGCGGTCTTCACCGGTGACAGAGGCGAGAATCGCTACGGCGCTGCCGAGCTTGTCCTTGACTTTGTCCATCGTTTCGCGAAGCGCTTTGGCGTCTGCGCCGTCAAGACGAGCCAGCAGAACTTTCACGCCCTTGACGTCGCGGGCCTCAGCGATGAGCGCATCACCGGCCTTGGCGGCCATCTGGCTCTTGAGCTGATCAATGCCCTTTTCGAGCGTGCGGATCGTCGCGATGGCATCGGCAGCCTTGACGGGGACTTCGCTCACCGGGGCCTTGAATTCGCGGGCAGTTGCAGCAAGGAGGCTCTCCGTGTTCTGCACCCAGCTGAGTGCATTCATGCCGGTGACGGCCTCGATGCGGCGCACGCCGGCGGCGATGCCCGACTCAGACACGACTTTGAAGAACCCGATGTCGCCAGTGGCCTTGACATGCGTGCCGCCGCAGAATTCGGTGGACTTGCCGATGTCGAGCACGCGCACGACTTCACCGTAGCGTTCGCCAAAGAGCATCACTGCACCAGTCTTTTTGGCTTCTTCAATCGGAAGCACGCGCGTCTGAACCGGCGTGTTCTTGAGGATCTGCGCATTGACGATGCGTTCGACCTCGGCGATCTGTTCGGCTGTCACGGGTTTGCCGTAAGAGAAGTCAAAGCGCGTGGATTCGGGCGTCACCAGCGAACCCTTCTGGGCAACTTTGTCGCCGAGCACCGTGCGCAGTGCAAAGTGCATGAGGTGCGTCACGGAGTGGTTGCGGGCAGTGGCTTCACGGCGGGCTTCGTCGACCGCCAGGTCGAACTTGTCGCCCACGGCGACATGACCTTCAGCAACGTGGCACTGCAGGCCCGTCACGGCGGCCTTCACGCGGAAGGTGTCGAGCACCTTCAGAATAGCCGTGGCGTTCTTGGCTTCGCCCTGATCACCCACCTGACCGCCAGATTCCGCATAGAACGGCGTGCGGTTGAAGACCACTACGCATTCGCTGCCGGCTTCAACCCGGTCAACCGGCTCGCCGTTGGCGTAGAGCGCCACGACTTCAGCGTCTTTTTCGGTGAGGGTTTCGTAGCCCGTGAAGACCGTGTCGGCACCGGTGTAATCCAGGCCCTGAGCCATCTTGAATTTGGCCGATGCGCGAGCGGCGGCGCGCTGGCGTTCCATCGCGGCGTCAAATTCAGCCGTGTTGACCGAAATACCGCGTTCACGGCAGACGTCGGCCGTCAGGTCAGCCGGGAAGCCATAGGTGTCGTGGAGCTTAAAGACCACATCGCCCGGCAGGACGCCCGTTTTGTTTTCAGCAATAGCGGCATCGAGAATATCCATGCCCTTGCTGAGCGTCTGCAGGAAGCGGCGTTCTTCGGCCTCAATCACCTTTTCGATCTCATGGTTCATGAGTTCGGGATAGGCTTCGCCCATTTCCTTGCGGACGGCGTCGACGAGCTTATAGAAGAAGGGGCCGCGGGCGCCCAGTTTGTAGCCGTGGCGCAGAGCGCGGCGGCAGATGCGGCGCAGCACGTAGGCGCGGCCTTCGTTGCCCGGCACCACACCGTCAGCGACGCAGAAGGCGCAGGCGCGGATGTGGTCGGCGATGACCTTGAGGGACGGCGAGTTGATGTCGGCAGGAACCGTCGACACGCTTTCGACCGCGGCCTTGGCGGCAGCGAGCAGGTTCTTAAAAAGGTCAATGTCGTAGTTGCTGTGGACGCCCTGAAGCACCGTAGCAATACGTTCGAGACCCATGCCCGTGTCGATAGAGGGGCGCGGCAATTTATGCATTTCGCCCTTTTCGTCACGATAGAACTGCATGAAGACGAGGTTCCAAATCTCCATGTAGCGGTCGCCGTCTTCCTCGGGGCTCCCCGGAGGGCCGCCCTGGACGGAAGGACCGTGGTCATAGAAGATTTCTGAGCACGGGCCGCAGGGGCCTGTATCGCCCATCATCCAGAAATTGTCTGACATGTAGCGGGCGCCCTTGTTGTCGCCGATGCGCACGATGCGGTCGGCGGGAATACCCACTTCTTTATGCCAGATGTCATAGGCCTCCTGGTCTTCGGCGTAGACCGTCACCCAGAGCTTTTCCGGCGGCAGGTGGAAGTGTTCGGTGAGGAGCTCCCAGGCGAAATGAATGGCATCCTTCTTGAAATAGTCGCCGAACGAGAAGTTCCCGAGCATTTCGAAGAAGGTGTGATGACGGGCGGTGTAGCCGACGTTGTCGAGGTCATTGTGCTTGCCGCCGGCGCGGATGCACTTCTGCGACGTTGTGGCGCGCTTATAGGGGCGATGATCGAATCCGAGGTAGACGTCCTTGAACTGATTCATGCCGGCATTGGTAAAGAGAAGCGTCGGGTCGTTGCCGGGAACGACGGGGCTGGACGCCACAATGGTGTGACCTTTGCTTTCGTAGAACTTTAGAAAGGTCCGTCGAATGTCTGCGACTTTCATTGGAAATCGGTTTTAGTTGATCTGCTGCGTCGGTGCGTGTACCAAAGGGTCTGCTCTGCCGCCGGCGCGGATAAATGGAGAGATGCGTCATCCGCCGCTCTCCGGCAGGGATGATGGATCCGAAACTAATAATTTTAGACCTATTGGCCCGACAGAATCTTTCTCCGGACGGGTCTGTGCGTAAAAGATTGGGCGTTCGGCTTGATGCCGAACGCCCAATGATTCATATCAGACGTTTTCGAACGGTGTGTCAGGCAATGCGCGAATAGCCGCCGGCGCGATTAGATTCGCGCAGGTAGCGGTCAAACTGCATAGCGACGGCACGAACGAAGATCTTGCCCTTGGGGAGCACCACCAGGCGGTCGGGGTAAAGCTCAACCAGATCGTGATGAACATAGGGCTTCATCTTTCCAAGCTCGTAGGCGAAAACTTCGTCGAAATGGATGCCGAATTTGTCTTCCACATCCTTCTTCTTCAGCTCGAAGTTGCACATGATCTTCATGATCACATAACGGCGCAGCTCATCGTCTTCGTTGAGGTGATAGCCGCGGTTCGTGGCCAGCCGTCCTTCTTTAATGGCGGCGGCCCAATCGTCGAGTTCGCGGGGATTGCAGGCATAGGCGCTGCCGATCTTCGAGATGGAGGAGACGCCCAAAGCGACCATGTCGCATTCTGCTTTGGTCGAGTAGCCTTGGAAGTTGCGCTGCAGCGTACCTTCGATCTGCGCACGCGAGAGCTCATCGTCGATCTTGGCGAAGTGATCCATGCCGATGTAGCGGTAGCCGTTGGCGGTGAGGCGCTTGATGGCATCAAACATGATGTGCACCTTAGTCACTGTATCGGGCAGATCGGCGGGCAGAATTCGGCGCTGGGGCTTGAAGTGGTTGGGCAGATGCGCGTAGTGGTAGAGCGCAATGCGGTCGGGCGAGAGTTCAAGCACTTGGTCGATCGTCTGCGCAAAGGTTTCGCGGGTCTGCTTCGGCAGACCGTAGATCAGATCCATGTTGATGGAGTGGAACCCCTCGGCGCGGGCTGCATCCATCGTTTCCTTCGTCATTTCAAAGGGCTGAATGCGGTTGACCGCCTTCTGCACATCGGGATTAAAGTCCTGGACGCCCAGCGACATGCGGTTCAAACCAATTTCACGGAGCTTTTTCACCTTCGAGGGACCGCAGGTACGCGGATCCACCTCAATGGAGAATTCGCCGCCGGTTTTAGCGAGCGGGAAGCGCTTCGTGAGCGTGTCCATCATGAGTTCGAGCTCATCCTCGGTGAGGAACGTGGGGGTACCGCCGCCGAAGTGCAGCTGTTCGAGCTCCTGCGACCCCGTCAGATGCGCCTTCACCAGATCAGCTTCCTGACCGATTAAATCGATGTATGCCGCGCTGCGGCTATGGTCGCGCGTCACAATCTTGTTGCAGCCGCAGTAAAAGCACACATCGTTGCAGAACGGCACATGCACATAAAGTGAAAGCGGAGCCGGTTCTTTGGCTGTGCCGCGGCCCGCTAAAGCGCGGGCATAGTCTTCGGCAGTGAATTCGGCATTGAACCGGTCTGCTGTCGGATACGAGGTGTAGCGCGGAGCAGGCACGTCGAACTTCTTGAGGAGGTCCATGTCAGGCAGCTCGACGCCGCTGGTTTCCGAATTCGTCATTTTGTGGGGGCCTATGTTTAATTATGACTTGGGTTAAACTTCCTGCTATTATTTTGGAAGCTTGAGTGTCTTTCTTGATGATTATCAACGTGAGGATCAAGGTCGATTGGATCGAAGGGATTTTCCCTGCGAATTCATCTTTATGAGAGCCAACGCCTTGATTCTAGGCAGTCAAGATTATTCAAAAATTAGCTTTTCGAAGCTCCGCTCCCTGTATGTGGATTGTCGCCAATAAAGCGCTGCCGTCAGACGATACGTCTGCGGTGAGGCTTCTTAGCCTACGACTGCTGCATTCTCGTCCTCTGCTTCGGAACTATGAACAGCTGCCGGCCCATGACCCCTCAGGACCGGACGACACACCAAGATGAGGAAGAAGTGGTGGCACTTAATAATCCGGCAATGCTCCTGCGGTCAACGTGCTCGAACTGCAACCTGCGTGAATCCTGCCTCCCGACGGGACTGACCCTGAAGGAGATCGAGCGGCTTGAAGAACTGGTGACCGGCAATCGCCGGCGCATCAAGCGCGGAGAGTCGCTCTTTCGTGCCGGTGACCGTTTTGACACGCTCTACGCCGTCCGTCTTGGATTTTTGAAGAGCACGGTGATGAGCAGCGACGGCCGCGAGCAGGTGACCAACTTCTTTATGGCCGGTGAGATGATCGGCTTTGACGGCATTTCGAGCGGCGTGCATTCCTGTGACGTCACCGCGCTTGAAGATACGGAAGTCTGCGTCATCAATTACGACAAGTTTGAAGAGGCTGCGACCTCCATGCGCTCCATGGGCGCTCATGTGCTCAAGATGCTCTCGCGCGAAATCGTGCGTCAGCACGGCGTGATGCTGCTTTTGGGCTCGATGCACGCAGAAGAGCGTTTGGCGGCGTTCCTGCTTTCGCTTTCTCAGCGCTTTGAACAGCGCGGCTACTCGCGCAGTGAATTTGTGCTTCGCATGACACGAGCGGAAATCGGCTCCTATTTGGGCTTGAAGCTCGAGACCGTGAGCCGCGTTCTGTCGCGCTTCTCGCACGACGGGCTCATTGAGGTCAACCAAAAGCACGTTCGTATTTTTGATGCGGAAGGCCTGCGGGCCATCGTTTCAGGGGTGCCGCTTTCGGAGCAGCGCTAAGCCGCTAAACGTCTGACAGCACGTGTTCCTTCCAAAGGAGATGTTCGATTTTTTCGGATGTCTCCTTTTCTTTCATTCGGCCGCAGATAAAAAAAGGCCGCAACCTTGAGCGGCTGCGGCCTGAGACAGGAGGAAAGAGAGAGTTAAAGATTTGCGGTCGGGGCTCGCATTAAGCTGCGGGCTTGCCGAACGTATGCTTCATATCGCCCACGAAGAGAATCACGTAGATAAGGAGCGCAACAGCGAAGCCGAGCAGGCAGCACTGAGCCATGGACATGAACTTCATGGACGGGATGAGATACCAGCCACCCGCATCGGAATACATCTGGATGATGGATTCCTGCAGCGGAGAGAGCACGGTTCCGAGGGGGACATCGGAATTGTCATAGCCGCAGTCGCCGGTCGGCAGGAACCAGTCCGGAGCCCACTTTTCAAGCGGCAGACCGAACGGATAGTGCGGTTCGAGCGAGCAGCCCTGCATGCCAAAGAGGGCATCAAGGTCTTCAGAGTGAATGGCGTGGTGAATCGAGGAAAGCTTCACCGAGCACATGATGCCGTAGATGCAGCCGTAAACGCCGCACACATAGGCGATGATGCGCATGATGAGAGCCTTCGGCCAGGCGAGCGTGAAGAGGCAGCCGAACGTCATGCACAAGAACGCAAAGCGGATGTACACGCACTGTTCGCACGGCTTCATGTAGAGCCACACCTGAAACACGTTGTGGGCGATCAGCACGAGGCCAGCACTCAGGATGGCGATCACGAGCCAAGGCCAACGCGTCTGGGAGAACAGACCGATGCGGTCAAGAAGCGTATTCATTTCTCAGATCCTGAGGGATTACTTCTTGGAAAGTTCCGTGATGAGGTCAACGAGACCCTGAACGGAGCGGATGGACTTCGTCATGATGAGGTACTTGCCGTTGACGACATAGGCCGGAATGCCCTGAATCTTGGCGACGTCGTAGCTGGGCTTCCAGCTGTCAGCGAGCTGCTGAACTTCAGGCGTCTTGCGGGCGGCTTCGAATTCTTCAGCGGTGGCGCCGATCGCATCAAGACCGGTCTTGAGGAAGGCCGCTTCACCAGAGGCCCAGCGTTCGCCCTGACGGTGGTAAGCCTTGTAGATCGCATCCTTGGCTTTCTTGAAGATCGACTTGGGATCTTCCCAGTCGGTGATGCCGGCAGCCTTGTCGCGCAGCTGGCACCAGGCGAAGAGTTCAGAACCGGCACGGCCGTACTTGCCCTTCGTTTCAATGTGCACCATGTCGAACTTAAGGCCGGTGGCCTTTTCAGCAAGCGGAACCATCTTCGGGTCAACGCCCACGTCGAACTTGAAGCAGAACGGGCAGTCGTAGGACCAAACCTTCACGAGCTTGCCTTCACCGCCAGGAAGGGGCTTTTCAAGGGTGATGTAGTCCGCGTCCTTGCCTTCCGTAAAGGCGAAGGCGGCAGGAGCGGCGGCGGCAGTCGCAAACAGAACGGCAGAAGCGATGAAAGTGCGGCGAAGCATGGTGATGTGTCCTATTCCTTTATGTACAAAGTTCTGTACGGTTCGAATTCAGTGTGTCGATTCAAGACCCGTGCGTTTCCGAGTGAAAGGTTCGCGGGCCGACCGGCGCAAAAGCATCACAGGGCGACTCTTTAAAGGAGTACAGAGCGACGCTTAAGAACTAAGTGAGAAGGAGTATAAGAACGCCGCAGCCACTTTGGGTAGTGCTAAGTGTACGAAATACCTGAAATTGCGGGAATCTCCCCGCATCATCATATAGATTGAAAAAAGGGATTTGCGAATTGTGAAACTGCCTGTGCGTCAACGGCGCCGAGGGTGAATGACGACGCTAGGGGTGCGGCAGCCGGAGAGTTTTGGGGTGTTTGCAGGAATGGCTCGCAATCACGTCGGAGCCAGTATTCACTCATCCGCAGACAAAAAAAGCCTCGCAGGCGTTTTCCCGTCGCCCGCGAGGTTCAACCCTCAATTTTCTCAACCTAAAGTCAGGAGAAACACGATGAAATCGTCTCTCTCGTCGCTTTCATCGTGAGAAAACTATAACCCGATAAGCCTGCCATAGGGATTTCTAATTGGTGAAGGCTGCAACAAATCATGAATGGTCTGCGGCACTAGGCCTTTTAGGCAGTTCATTCGAATTGCATTAAAGATATTGCCTTACCAATATGGTCTTGCATTGGTGCGTCGATAGGTTTCAAGCGGCTCCACAGCAATAGAAGCAATTTCACTGGCCGTAAGACCTGCAACACGTTCCTTGCCTGCGTAACCGTGCAGCATGACGGCGCCAAGCACTGATTCCACTGTGTCGTAGCGCTGCCCGAGGAAGCTTGCAATCATGCCTGAAAGCACGTCGCCGCTGCCCGCAGTGGCGAGCGAAGCCGTAGCGTAGGGACTGAGCCATGTGCGAGAGCTTCGCATGGCAATAAGCGTGCCCGGTCCTTTCAGAACGGTGATGGCGCCAGTCTGCAGGGCAATATCACGAACGGCATTGACGCGGTCGCTCTGAATGATCTGAGGCGTCACTTTCAGCAGTCGGGCGCCTTCAGCTTCATGCGGCGTAAGGACGGTGGCTACTGTGCGGTGCAGCAGTGTGGTAAGGAGCGCTTTGTCCCCGGCAATGAGGTTGAGGGCATCGGCATCGAGTACGAGCGGGATATTCGAGGCCAGAGCGGCTTCAAGCCGAGCCTTGGCAGCGGCGCTCTGTCCGAGTCCAGGACCAATAACGGCAGCGGTGAAGCGGCTGAAGTCAAGCGGGGTGCTCGAGAACATCAGTTCCGGCGCGACCGGGTCCACCATCATGGCGTTGGGCGTAAGCAGCTCAACCGTTACGGTCCCAGCCCCCATGCGCAGCGCCGCACGGGCTGAAAGGAGCGCCGCGCCGATGTGGCCTTCCGCACCACCCACGACGGCAACGTGCCCGAAGGTGCCCTTGTGGGAGAACTTCGGACGAGGCTGGCAAATGTGATCAAAGTCGGAATACTCGATGAGGCCCAGACGCGTGAGCGGAACGGAAACGTCGAGTTCGCTCACAACCACTGCACCGGCCGCGTCGACGCCTTCATTCATGTAGAGTCCGGATTTGGCCGAGAGGAATGTAACAGTGGCATCAGCGGTTACGCCGGGCATCGTGCCGACCCAGTGACCGGTTTCGCTGTGAAGTCCAGAGGGCACATCCAGAGCCAGTCTGAAGCATTGGCGTTCGTTGAACCAGAGTATGGCGTCCAGATAGTCGCCGGTGATCGGGCGCTTGAGACCTGTGCCGAAGAGGCCGTCCACAACGGCATCGGCCTTTTCTGTCATGTATGGGTCGGAGATCACGGTGCCGCCGAGGGCGATCCAGTCGGCAAGCATTTCGCGGGCGAGCTCAGTCTTGGGTTCTCCGCCGGGCATGACGAGCTGCACCGTGTGACCGAGGCGCTTGAGCTCACAGGCGCAGACAATGGCGTCGCCGCCGTTATTGCCTGGGCCGGCAAGCACTGTGACGTGCGGACACGGCAGACGTTCGTCGAGCCACTTTGCGGCGAAGGTGCCCGCACGGCGCATCAAAGTGTCTAGGCCCATGCGCACGGCGCAGCGGGCTTCGAGTTCACGCGACTCTTCAAGGTTCATGATGGTTCGACTCATCTTGGGTCCTTTCGATGTATGAGAGCGGATTTCACTGGTATGCAGCGCAGATGCTGTGCGCAGCTCTCAATTTTTCAACAGTGCCGTCATTCTAAAGGCGGATCAATCAGATGGATCAAGGCGCACCGAAAAGCGCCCGTGAAGGCACAATATCAACATCAAATGTTTTGTCCGTTCGCATGAACACCCGAGTTCCATCATGAGCCGCATTCCGCTTATTCAATTGCCTGCGCCCCGTGCAGAGCGCCCCAATGATCCGCTTGAAGAGAAGACTTTCAAAGAGGAGGTGCTTTTTAACAGCAGTTTCGTAAAGATGGTGAGAGACGATATCAAGCTGCCTGACGGGGGACTTTCCAAGCGTCTCTACCTGACTCATGGCGGAGCCTGCGCCATGGTTGCGCTCGGCGACGACGGCACCATTCTGCTCGAACGCCAGTGGCGTCATCCGCTCAAGCGCAGCTTCTGGGAACTGCCCGCGGGAAAAATAGACCCCAATGAAGAAGAAATCGCCTGCGCTAAGCGTGAGTTGATTGAGGAGTGCGGCGTTCAAGCGCAGGAATGGACCAAACTCGGCGTTATCAACAATGCGATCGGCTACAGCAATGAGCACATCGCCATCTATCTGGCCAGAGGTCTCACTGAAGTTGAGCAAAAGCTCGACGAAGGCGAGTTCCTGGAGGTTTACCGTGTGCCGTTTGGCGAGGCTTGGGAGATGGCTGTTGACGGACGCATTACGGATGTGAAAACCATTTCGGGCATTTTTTGGCTCAAAGCCTGGTTTGAGCGAAAGGGACTTGAACCCTAAAAGACGTTCGGCCGTCCTTTTCTGCCCAAGCACTCTGGCCGTCGGCAGTGTTTGCCGGCGGCGCAGAAAGTGCGAGGCGGATGAAGTGTGTTCACACCGCCGAGAGGTGCTTCATGCGGCTAAGCAGCATGCGCAGTGCAAACAGCATGAGCGCAGAGACTAAAACGCAGATGAGCGCCATCGCCATTGCAACCGAGGCCGAGCCTTGCTCGAACTCGTTGACAATAAAGGTTGAAATCACCAGAACATCGGGCGGCGAAATGAGGCTTGCCGCAACAAGTTCGCGCAGCACGATGATGAAAATCATGATGAAGCCCTGTACGATGCCGACGGCAATGAGGGGCAGCGTGATGCGCGTTAAGACGAAGAAAGGTGATCCGCCGCAGACGCTGCCGGCTTCTCTGAGTGACGGGCTCACCTGCATCCAGGCAGACGTCGTGTACTGGATGGCGTAGGGCAGAAAGAGTATGACGTATACCAGCACCATAAAGCCCATGGTGTTGTAGAGCGGTACCCAGGTGTAGATCTGGTTCCAAAAGAGCATCAGACCGATTGCCATGACAATACTGGGGAGCATTTCTGGGAGCAGTCCGATGCCTTCCAGAAGGCGTCCCATCCGTCCAGAATGACGGATGAGCCAGACGATGACAGTGCCGAGAAAGCTCGCAATTACGCCGACTGAAAGCGCAAGCATCAAGGAGGTGACGAAGGCGTCGAGCCCCTTTGCGTTTTCGGTAAAGAGCTCAACGTAGTGCATCAGCGTAAAGTTGCCGAGCGCCAGCCCATATCCTCGAATCTTAATGAGCGAGGTGGCGATCACGGAAAACCATGGCACACCGACGGCAAGGACGAGCACGATGCCAATGTATAAAGCGGCAGCGCGGCGCGGCCAGCCGGAGAGTTTCCAGAAGGCCGGACGTGCACCCTTGGCGCCGACCAGCCGAAAAGAGCGGTTGGCAGTGATCCAGCTCTGAAGCATCCACATCGCCATGCAGATCGTAATGAGAATGAGCGAGAGGGTTGCCGCAGCTCCGAAATTGACCGGAGCAGTTGTGGCATAGGCATGGATCTTCGTGGTGAAAACGTCAAAGCCGATGCGCCGGCCCAATGTCGACGGCGTGCCGTACTCTGCAAGCGTCTTAACAAAGACGAGGAGCATCGCAATTGCATAATTGCCGGTCACAAGCGGCAAAAGGACTTGCTTTAAGCGTTTGCTGAAACCCGCACCGGAGACTGCCGCGGCTTCCTCAAGATTGCCGGGCACACGCATCAGCGCATTCTTCATGATCGTCGTCATGAAGGGAAGCGCGTGGAGACTCATTACGAAAACGAGCCCGCCCAAGCTGAAAAATGCCGGCGTAACTGCGCCTGCTGGCGGCAGAAGCTGTTCGAGCAGTCCGCGCTTTTGCATGAAAAGAATCCAGCCCATCGCACCGATGTAGGGCGGCGTCATGAAGGGGATCAAAAGAGCGACATCGAGCCAATGACTTTGCCCCCAGGATGTGCGGGAAAGAAGCAGGGCCAGAGGGGTGGCCATCACCGTTGTGAGCACAACGACCAAGCCGGCAAGCACGATCGAATTGACGACCGTTTCGACATTCTCTGAAGCAAGCGCCGCATCCAGTGCATGCTGCACAAGCAGGGATTCATTCTCGCTGCCGGTGAAGGACGTGATGAAAATGCTTCCCAGAGGACAAACGATAAAAATGACGAGTGCGGCAAGCGCAACAATAGCGGAGAGCCGGACGCCGGCAGATGCGCTCGGATGCATGCGTACCTCGATAATTTGAAAGATGACTCAGCCGCCGGGATGTTCTGGCGGCTGAAATTTGCTGGTTTCGCGGATGAGGTTTAACGATTGCCTTTGGTCATCTGCAGAAGTTTGGCTGCTGCATCATCAGACTGCTGCATCATCGTGTTCCAGTCGAGATTGCTGAAAGTACGGATGTCATCGAGCCCCAGACGGCCGCTTGCCTTGACGTCCGTACGCCCCGGCAGAAGGAAGGCCTGAGCCACCAGTTTTTGCGCATCATCTGAGAGCAGGTAATCAATGAAGGCGCGTGCTGCCGCTTCGTTCTTCGTCGACTTCAGAATCATCGCCGGGCGCGGGTTCACAACGGTCCCGGAGGCCGGGTAATAAATGCCGATGGGTTCGCCCTTCTTAATCTGCGAGTAGGCGTTGTAGTCAACGCCGGCAACCAGAATGGCTTTGGCTCCCGTAAGGACGGATTCAAGCGCTGCCTTATTGGCGCCCGCGACAGCCAGTCCGTTTTTCGCCATGCCTTCCCAGGTGGCCCAATCGCCCTTTGTGGCATATAGATAGCCCGCGAGGAAGTCTTTGCATGAGCCGGATTTTTCCGGATCGGGAATGGCTATTTGACCTTTGAACTTGGGATCGGCCAGTTCCTTCCAGTCGGCATTGAGATTCGGAATAAGCGTCTTATTCCAGATGACGCCCATTGCGGAGGCTGATGTGCCAAAGAGTGTGCGGTCCGCGTCAATGAAGTCGGAGCGCAGTTTTTCAGCATTTTTGGCGTCCGGGTACGAAGCGAGAATGCCGGATTGCTTGACGGCAAGGCCATCAGACCAAGAGGCGAGCACGACGACGTCGGCAACGGGATTGCTTTTTTCTGCTTCCAGACGAGCGAGAATCTTGCCCGTGGTGCCTTCAAAAAGCTTTACCTTAATGCCGGTCTGTTTTTCAAATTGAGCAACATACTTGGCATTGAGTCCAGTGGGCGAAGGCATGTAGACGGTAACGACGCCTTCATCGGCCTGAGCTGCCGAAAAGGGACTCGCGAAAAGAACGGCTGCAGAAACGGCTGCGGCTAAAAGATTTTTGGACATATTCAGTACCTTCCTGAAAGATGAATGCGTTTGAAGTCAGCCGCCGACGGTGACTATCCCGGCAGGATTAACGGCAATGTGAATCTGAGAACCAATGGTTTGCGGCGCGCTGTGGGCAAGCCGCCAGTGTTTGTCACCGACACTCACATCAATAAGCCAGCGGCCCCCGATGTATTCCGTTTGTTCGACGCGAGCGGTGAAAATGAGAGAATGATTAGACGATGAATTCTCTTCTAAATCAATGATTTCAGCGAACTCTGGACGAAACATGCGTTGATCATCAATGAAATTGGATTGCCCGACAAACTCAGCTACGAAGCGAGTGGCTGGATGCGTGTAAATGTCGATTGGCGCCCCGGCTTGCTCGAGTGCGCCGTGATTCAGCACGAGGATGCGGTCGCTCATGCTCATCGCTTCTTCCTGGTCATGCGTCACAAATATGGAGGTCATGGCCAGGGCACTGGTGATTCGTTTAATTTCGCCGCGCATGGTTTCACGCAGCTGAGCGTCAAGCGCAGAGAGCGGTTCGTCAAAGAGAACAATTTTGGGGCGTGAAACGATTGCTCGGGCAAAACCGACCCGCTGCTGCTGTCCGCCTGAGAGTTCCGAAACGCGCCGGCCGGCAAAGTCGGCCAGACCGACAAGTGAAAGCGCGTCTGTCACTTTGGATTTCAAGTCGCTGAGATCTTTGCGTGCACGCAGAGGAAATGCAACGTTTTCGAAAACCGTCAGATGCGGCCAGAGCGCAAAATCTTGGAATACGAACCCGATATTGCGTTTCTCAGGGGGCAGATTGAGACCCAAATCGGCGCTGAAGACGGGCTTGCCGTCAAAGAGAATCTCTCCGGCATCAGGCGTTTCCAATCCTGCAATCATTCGCAGGAGCGTGGTCTTGCCGCACCCTGACGGACCCAGGAGCGTAGTAAATGCACGGCTGCTGAATTCAATGGTGAGCGGCGGAATCACTGTTACGCCTTGGAAGGACTTCGTGATGCCGCGAAGCGCAATACTCATGTTCTGTTTCCAGTTTTCCAACCGCCATATTGGCGGAAGGATTTGAAAAGGAAAGAATTTCTAACCCTACGAGCTTGCGAGTCTATAAAGCATGCATCAAGTTTTAATGAAGCAATGATGACGATTTGATGACGCCGAGCGGTTTCGCTCTTTCACAATTAGCCCATGCCAAGCGCAGTCAAAGAGGTGTAGGTTCTTTGCACCATGAATGACATGACGTCGGTATGCAGTGTGCAGACCGAGGATTGCGATGAGGAGTTTTGGATGACGGAAGTGGTATTAAAAGTTGGGGAGCCCGCGCCGGATTTTGCATTGAAGGATGACCACGGCTGCGTGCGCACGCTGAAGGATTTCCAAGGCAGGAAACTGATTCTTTATTTTTATCCGGAAGACGAAACGCCTGGATGCACCATCGAGGCTCAGGGATTTCGTGATCACCTTGAAGACTTTGCGCGAGCCGGATGGCAGGTGGTCGGCGTCTCCAACGACGATGTGGCGGCGCACTGCGGGTTCCGTGATCATCACGGCCTGAATTTCCCGCTGCTCTGCGATGTGGACCGCATACTTTCGAATGACTGCGGACTGATGTCCGAACAGGTGAAAGATGGGAAAACGCGCATCCGCATCAATCGATCAACTTTGTTGATCGATGAAAACGGACGGCTTCTCAAAGTGATGAAAGGCGTCGTTGCGCGTGAACATGTTGCAGAGCTTTTGCAGATGCTTTGCAGCAAGTGAAAGAATTTGCTGTTACGGAGTTGGGGTGGTGAACCGCTCTCTGGGCAAATCTATGAGCATCCAGAAGGCATCAGCGTAGAAAGGATCGGCAAGATGATGCTCAACCGTGGACGGTAGAGGAATGACTTCCTTCAAGTCCAAGACGCATTCCATCCATCCCTCAGCGGCTTCTTTAACCATGCTTTCGAGTTCTTTGAGGCTGCTGCCCATTGTGATGGCGCCTGGGGGGTCTGGAACAGAAGCGGAAAAAGCACCCTTATCTTCTTCCCAAACAGCGACAGGATATCTCATGAAAACACGTGTGGACAGATGTATTAAACGTTATTAACTCAAGCGTCTATCTTATAGCATGGAATGCCTGTTGCGCTTTTTGCCACTTGTTTGTCTGTATATGTCGTTTAATTTTTGCGGCAGACATAAGAAAAAAGCTCCGCCAATCAATATTGGAAGAGCTTTCTTCTGCCTCACGCATAAGCAACAATGGCGGAGAAGGAGGGATTCGAACCCTCGAGGCCCGCATTTTGGACCTGCACCCTTAGCAGGGGTGTGCATTCGACCTCTCTGCCACTTCTCCGCATCATTGTTTTGGATGCGCAGAGGCATGTAATCTGTGGTGCGCCAGGCAGGATTCGAACCCACGACCCTCTGGTTCGTAGCCAGATACTCTATCCAACTGAGCTACTGGCGCACTGAGAAGGGGAATTGTGCATTCGTTTTAGGGAAAGTGCAAGTGTTTTAAGGGTGTATGCCGTATTTGCGTGATGATTAAATAAGGTGAAAACACAAGTTGAAAAAGAAATAACTTGATGAAGACGCGCCTCGCAACCAGTAAAATAATGGGCTTCAATCGGGCGCACTTTCCCTTTCCGAAAGATGACGGAGACTATGGGCGCATCGGTTCAACTCTCATCCCATTCGGCCGCCTTTGAAGCGCCCGACCACATCGGCATGACTCCACGATTAAGCCTTCGCAACATTACGAAGCGCTATCCGGGCATTACAGCAAACGATCATGTATCGCTTGATATTGCGCCCGGTGAGGTGCTCGCCATCCTCGGCGAGAACGGCGCGGGCAAGTCCACCTTGATGAAAATCATCTACGGTGCCGCCCGTCCAGACGAGGGCGAAATTTCTTTTGACGGGCATCCGCTCGGCGTTGAAACCCCTGCACAGGCGCGTGAACTCGGCATCGCAATGGTGCACCAGCATTTCGCGCTTTTCGATACGCTTTCGGTTACGGAAAATGTAGCGCTTGGTCTTTCGACCGGTATTTCGGCTGCAGAGATCGAACGTGAAATTCGCTTGCTCGGCGAAAAGTACGGTTTAGAGGTGGATCCCGCCTCGGTTGTGATGGAACTCTCCATGGGTGAGCGCCAGCGCGTTGAGATTCTTCGCGCGCTGATGACTAAGCCGAAGCTCCTCATTCTGGATGAGCCGACTTCCGTCCTCACGCCGCAGGCAGTGCGCAAGCTCTTCAAGACACTGCATCAGCTTTCGAGCGAGGGTGTCTCCATTCTCTTTATTTCACACAAGCTCGATGAAATCCGTGAGCTTGCAGACCGCTGCGTTGTGCTTCGCGCAGGCAAAGTTGTGGCGAGCGTTGATCCGAAGGCTGAAAGCGAGGAAAATCTTGCCCGCCTTATGATCGGCAATGATCCGCCGACGGTGCGCGAAGGCACGGCCAAGGCTGGCGAAGTGGTTTTTGAGATGCGTCATGTCAGCGCGCCCGGATCGACGCGCGTCTGCGGTATTGAAGATGTATCGCTTGCCGTGCGTGCGGGTGAAATCGTTGGCATTGCCGGCATCTCGGGCAACGGTCAGGCTCGCTTTATGGCGGCAGCTTCAGGGGAGTATCTGTGCGAGGCTGATCGCGTTTTGCTCTTTAATTCGCCCGTCGGAGAGCTCGATACGCATGCCCGCCGTATTTCCGGACTGCGCTATGTGCCCGAGCAGCGTCTCGGTCATGCGGCAGTGCCGGAATTGTCGCTCACGGCCAATACCTATCTCACCGGCGACTCGCTGGTGCGCAGCGGCTTTATTCTCCGCGACCGCGCAAGAAGTTTTGCCAATCTCGTCATTGAGCGCTTTCACGTGAAGACGCCGAATGCTGAAAAAGCTGCCGGCAGTCTGTCGGGCGGCAATCTTCAGAAATTTATTATGGGACGTGAGATTCTCAATCGTCCTCGGGTTCTCTTGGTTCATCAGCCGACTTGGGGTGTCGACGTTGGTGCTGCTGCCGTTATCCGCAACAGCCTTATCCGACTGCGCGACGACGGCGCTGCGATCATCGTTGTCAGTGAAGAAATCGACGAACTCTTTGAGATCTCCGACCGTATTGCCGTGATGTACCGCGGAGCGCTGTCTCCGGCGGTGCCAAAGACCACGATTTCCATTGAGGAAGTCGGCCGCTGGATGTCCGGTCTCTGGCCAGACTCTCCCTTCACGCAGAAAACCTCGGAGGCGCACTGATTATGCTTCAGTTTCCGATTGCCATGACGCCGCGCACCGAGCCCGCTCGTGCACTGGCTTGGCTTTCTCCTGTGATTGCCTTTGCGCTCACAGTTTTTACGGGCTTTTGTCTTTTTGCCGCATTGGGTCAGGATCCCGTAAAGGCGCTGGGCGTCTTTTTTATCGCGCCGCTCGATTCGCTGCGCGGATGGACTGAAATCGCTGTCAAGATGACGCCGCTGCTGCTCTGCGCTGCGGGCCTTGTGGTCTGCTTCAAGGCCAACGTTTGGAATATTGGCGCCGAAGGCCAGCTGATCGCCGGCGCCATTACGGGCGGCGTGGTGGCGCTCGCCTGTGATCCGTCTTGGGGCCGTTGGTATGTCGTTCTTGTGATGCTCGCATCAGCCGTGGGCGGTGCGGTCTGGGGCGGATTCACGGCGCTTTTGCGTCACAGATTTCATGCGAACGAAATTCTCGTTTCTCTGATGCTGGTGTATGTCGCGCAGTTTCTGCTCGCTTGGTGCGTACAGGGACCAATGCGCGATCCCATGGGTTTTGGTTTCCCTCAGACGAAGCTTTTTGAAACAGGGGCGATGCTGCCGGTGCTCGAGGGAACTCGTCTCCATGCCGGTGCGCTGCTGGCGCTCTTTTCTGCGGTGGGCGTATGGCTCCTGATGGATCGAATGGCGCTCGGCTTTCAGTTCAAGGTCTCCGGCATGGCGCCCTTTGCTGCGCGCTATGCGGGCTACCATCCGGGCAAACTCATTTGGGCATCCATGCTCATTTGCGGGGCGCTTGCTGGTCTGGCTGGCGGCATCGAAGCCTCTGGTCCTCTTGGTCAGCTCACACCGACTATTTCTCCGGGGTATGGATTTGCGGCCATCATTGTGGCCTTCGTCGGGCGTCTCTCGCCGCTTGGCTGTATTCCTGCAGCCTTTGTCATGGCACTCTTTTATCTTGGCGGCGAATTGGCGCAGAGCCGTCTGGGGCTGCCGAGTTCGATCACGGGCGTGTATCAGGGACTCCTTCTCTTTTTCATTCTCGCTTGCGACACGATGATTTTTTACCGTCTCTCCTGGCGAGGCCATTCGGCTGACGCGGGCAAGGAGGTTCGATAAATGTCGATTGCTGCCTCCATCATTGCCTCGACTTTAAATGCCGGCACGCCGCTCCTTATCGCGGCGGCAGGCATCGTGATTCATGAGAAGTCGGGTGTTCTCAATCTTGGCATTGAGGGCATCATGCTCATGGGTGCGGTCACGGGTTTTACCGTCACGCTTTCTACGGGTTCCTTTGCGCTCGGGTTCCTCGCCGGCGCGGGCGTCGGTATTCTGCTCGGACTCCTCTTTGCGTTTTTTACGCTCGGCATGCATGCCAACCAATATGCCGCTGGCCTTGCATTGTCGCTTTTCGGCGCGGGACTCTCGGCCTTTATCGGCAAACCGCTCCAGGGACAGGCGCTCGCGGAGCGCAGTGTGTCGGGCATTCCCGGGCTCGAAAATATTCCATTCTTTGGTGAAGCTTTCTTTTCGCAGCACATCTTGGTGTACGGCGCCTGGGTGCTGATCGCTGCAGTTTGGTACTTCCTTTTCAGAACGCGTGCGGGTCTGGTGCTTCGCGCTGTCGGCGAGTCGCCGCAGTCCGCTTTTGCGCTGGGCTACCCGGTGCTGCGCATCCGACTCTTTGCTGTGCTCTTCGGCGCGCTTTGCTCGGGTGTGGCGGGTGCTTATTTGTCGTTGGTTTATACGCCGCTCTGGGTCGAAGGCATGACGGCCGGCCGCGGGTGGATTGCATTGGCACTGGTGACTTTTGCAACCTGGCGGCCGCTGCGCGTGGTTGTCGGCGCTTACCTTTTCGGCGGCGTGACGATGCTGCAGTTCGCCTTCCAGGGGATGGGCATTTCCATTTCGCCGCAGTTCATGGCAATGACGCCTTATCTCGCGACGATTCTCGTGCTTGTGCTGATTTCCCGGAACCCCGCTTGGATTCGCCTCAACGTTCCTGCGTCGCTCGGCAAACCTTTTTCGCCTAAAGGCTGAGAACCTGCAGCGGGCTGACGCGCTGCCAAGAGTTCAGTTTTTTCGGGCAACAGTTTTTCTTAATTTCATTGTTCTCAAAAGGAGTCAACGAAGATGAACAAGCGCTTTGCTTTCAAGCTAGCATTCGCTGGTGCTGCCGCCTTGGCGCTCACGGCCTGCGGTGAGAAGACTGAACCGCCGAAGGCGGCTGAGCCCGCTAAGACCGCTGCTGCTCCAGCAGCTGCGAAGGAGCCTTTGAAAGTCGCTTTCATGTATGTGAGCCCGGCCAATGAAGAAGGCTGGTCTACTCAGCATGACATTGCCCGCCGCGCGGTTGAAGCGAAGTTCGGCGATAAGATCAAGGTGACAACCGTTGAGAATATTCCCGAAAATGCGGATGCCGAGCGCGTGCTGCGTGATTTGGCTCAACAGGGCAATAAGCTCATCTTCGCCACTTCGTTTGGCTACATGAACTCTGTTCTCAAGGTCGCCAAGGAATTCCCGGATGTGAAGTTTGAGCACGCTACGGGCTATAAGACTGCGCCCAACGTGGCCAACTATTCCGCGCGCTTTTATGAAGCCCGCTATCTTGCGGGCAAGCTCGCGGGTGCAACCACCAAGTCCAATATCCTCGGCTATGTTGCCGCGCTGCCGATTCCAGAAGTGCTTCAGGGCATCAATGCCTATACGCTCGGCGCTCAGAGCGTCAATCCCAACATTGAGGTCCGCGCTGTCTGGACCTCCGCTTGGTATGACCCGGGCAAGGAGTCCGATGCTGCCAAGTCGCTGATTGGTCAGGGTGCCGACGTTATTACGCATCACACCAATTCTTCGGCGGTTGCTTCGGCCTGTGAAGAAGCTAAGATCCCGGTGATTTCCTACAACACTTCGATGAAGCGCGCTGCGCCCACGATGCTGATCGGCGGCGTTATTCATATTTGGGATGAGTTCTATGCCGGCCGCATTCAGGCCGTCATGGACGGAACCTGGCAGCCTCAGTCCATCTGGGGCGGTGCGCCTGAACACATGATCGACCTCGTGGACATTAAGGCGACGGATGCCGTCAAGGCCGACATTAAGGCTGCATACGACAAGATGGCAGCCCGCGAGTTCCATCCGTTCACCGGTCCGGTTGTTGACAATACTGGCCGTCAGGTCTTGGCTGAAGGACAGAAGGCTACCGACGCCGATCTGCTCACGATGAGCTGGCTCGCCAAAGGCGTGGCCGGCAAACTTCCGAGCGGAAGCTAATATTCATTGACGTTCATCGTTGGGACCGCATATTGAGATGCAGGTTCGGCTTTTCAGCCGAGTGCTCAGATATCGGTCCCAATTCATTGTTCGAATTTTTGTTTTTGGAGTTCTCCAATGATGCAGAAGCGTACTGCTTTGAAGTTGGTCCTGGCCGGCGCCGCTGCGGCGATGCTCGCGGGCTGCGGCGACAAAACCGAAGCACCCAAAGAGGCTGCCGCACCGGAAAAGACCGCTGCCGCTCCCGCCGATAAAGCTGCAGGCCCCTACAAAGTGGCTTTTGTCTATGTGAGTCCGGCGAGTGAGGAAGGCTGGTCGCGTCAGCACGACCTCGCCCGTATCGCGCTCGAAAAGGTATATGGCGACAAAGTAAAGTTCACGACGGTAGAGAACATTCCCGCCGGAGCTGACAGCGAACGCGTGCTTCGCGACCTCGCGCAGCAGGGCAACAAGCTCATCTTTGCGACCTCGTTCGGCTACATGAACTCGGTTCTCAAGGTCGCCAAGGAGTTTCCGGACGTTAAGTTCGAGCATGCGACGGGTTATAAGACTGCACCCAACGTGGCCAACTATTCGGCCCGCTTTTATGAAGCGCGTTATCTTGCCGGCAAACTAGCTGGTGCGATGACGAAGACGAACGTTTTGGGCTACGTCGCTGCCGTTCCGATTCCTGAAGTCCTCCAAGGCATCAATGCCTATACGCTTGGCGCTCAGAGCGTCAATCCCAATGTTGAAGTTCGCGTAGTCTGGACTTCGGCTTGGTACGATCCGGGCAAGGAATCCGATGCCGCCAAGACGCTCGTCGGTCAGAAGGCCGACGTGCTCACGCATCACACCGATTCGCCGGCCGTTGTGGCTGCCGGTGAAGATATGAAGGTCCCGGTGATCTCCTACAACACGTCTATGAAGCGCATTGCTCCGACAATGCTTTTGGGCGGCGTGGTTCAGAGCTGGGAGGAGTTCTACACCGGCCGAATCAATGCTGCGATGGACGGCACCTGGAAGTCCCAGTCGATCTGGGGCGGCATCCCCGAACACATGGTGAATCTGGTGGACATCCGCTCGGATGCGCCTCAGTCGGTGCAGGACGATATTCAGGCGGCCTACAACAAGATGGCGGCCCGCGAATTTTCACCCTTCACGGGGCCGATCGTGACGAACGAAGGCCAGACCGTGGTTGAGGCCGGCAAGACGGCTCCCGACGATGTGCTCCTCAATATGAACTGGCTCGTCAAAGGGGTCGTGGGTAAAGTTCCGACAATGAATTGATGCGGCAGAGCGAAGGCTTAGTGCTTTCGCGCTGACGTTCAGAAAATTCAACTCCGGCTGGATTCGTTCAGCCGGATTTTTTTACCCGTCCGGCTGCGGAAAGGTCATGGGGAAAAGTCAAAACTTGTGCGTGCGTTTCAGCCGCTCAGTCATCATCGGATGACTTTGCTTTTGGGAATAAGAGGTTATGGGTGCTATACGCCTCGCAGGCGTGAAAAATTGTTCCGAAAGTGTCAGTAATGCTTCGCCAAATGAGGGTCAAAGCGTAAAATTTTTCTGCTTGATGCGTTTCGCCAGCAGGCTGACGGTGTTTCGCAAAAGCTTTGGACCAGCATAAATTTTGACGCGCCGCGCACAACTTAAGAAAAAGGACGGGCCGTGCAGAACTATTCCCTTATCACGAGTCTCGTAACCGGCTTCGGCCTTGCGCTTCCCTTCGGTTATCTCGCCGAACGTTTCCTTCGGTCACCCGCCCTGGTGGGCTACATTCTGGCAGGCGTGGCAGTAGGCATTATTCCGGGACTGCCGCCTGTGAACGAAGCCATGATTGAGCAGCTCGCAGAAATCGGCGTGATGCTGCTGATGTTTGGTGTGGGTCTGCACTTTTCCGTTAGAGATCTTCTGAACGTGCGCACAGCCGTTGTGCCTTGGGCGGCTGTTCAGATGATGGTGACGGCTATTCTGGGCGCCTGCGTCGCCATGGGTTTTTGGCACTGGTCGTTTGGTGCGGCAGTGCTCTTTGGGCTCACCATTTCGTGCGCTTCAACGGTGGTGGTGACGAAGGCTCTGGAACTTCGCCGCATGACCAATGAAATCAATGGTCAGGTGGCCATCGGCTGGCTCGTGATGGAAGACCTCATGAGCGTGGTGCTGCTCGTTTGCCTGCCGCCCTTCGCACAGGCTGTACAGGGGGCGGACGTCTCTTTGAGCGCTGTGGCCTGGAAAGTGGCGACCACGCTGATTTGGGCGGCAGTTTTTGTCGTGCTGATGCTCGTGGCCGGCCGCAAGGTGATGCCTCGCCTTTTGCGGGAAGTGGCGCTGACGGGGTCCAACGAACTCTTCACGCTGTCGGTGCTGGGGTGCGCTATCGTCATTGCTTACGGCGCCGGGGCCATTTTCAATGTGAGTTTCGCTCTGGGGGCGTTCTTTGCCGGCATGGTGATGCAGGAAAGCCGCTATGCACATCGGGCGGCAACAGATTCTCTGCCGCTGCAGGACGCCTTTTCCGTCCTCTTTTTCGTGTCCGTTGGGATGATGCTGGATTGGCACGTGTTCCTGCAGCATCCGATTGAAATCACGTTGGTGGTGCTCATCATCATCATCTGCAAGATGACTTTTGCAACCACTTTCGTCACCATCGCCCGCTGGCCGCTGGAAACGGCTTTTACGGTCGGGGCCTGCAACGGTCAGATTGGTGAGTTCAGCTACATCCTTGCAGCTCAAGGCATTGCCCTTCATCTCGTCGACAGCTCGATGATGAGCATCATTGTGGCAGCCTCGATCATTACGATTGCCTTTAATCCGGTGCTCTTTGAGGCGGCTCCCAAACTGATGCGCATCTTCACGTCGCGCTATGCATGGGCAAGACGTGCGGCTATGCGTCCTGCGCCTTTCTCGCAGCTGCCGGAAAATGCGCCGCGGGAGATTCTGGATGGTCAGATGATTGTTGTCGGCATCCCGGAGGACGGCGCTCAGGCCTTTTTTGATTCACTCCTTAAAGCCAAACGCCGCACGATTGTGATCTGCGGCGGTTCTGCGCCCGTTGATCGTCTGCGGGAGGCCGGCATCGGCGTGCTTTTCGGCTCTCCGTCCGATCCAATGGTTCTCGTTCAGGCGCATGTGCTCAGCGCGGGCGTGCTCGTTATTCCTTCAGGAACCGCGGCAGAAGCGAAGGATGTGGTGGATGCTGCCCGCAAACTCAATAAAACGCTGCCCATCGTGGTGCTCACCAAAACCATTGACGACGGCGTGTTCTTTGATCAGACGGATAAGAACCTGAAGATACTCTGCGAACCGCTGGTCACTTCGCTCACGGTGGCCGCCACCGCTATTGAGGAACTTTTCCAGCGTGAGGAGAGCGAAGCCGAGGAGGAAGCCAACCGCAAGACGGTGCGCGAAATTATCAATGAGGAATACATGCGTACCGTCGCAGCCGTTCGCACTGGGGGCGCATCGGATGCGGCCGAATCTCAGAGCGACAAACTGCAGGCCGCTGCCGTGACAGTGGCTGACGAAGCAATGTCGGAAGCCAAGCGGCAAACCCCGGCCCAAAAAACACTGCGTGAAGCCGCGCGCGGCTGGGGCAGGCGGACTGCATCCGTTTTCTTTTGGAGAAAACGGGGCAGCGATCACTCGGGCGATGCTGAGCCCGCGGATGAGGCAAAGCCTGAAACGACAGAGCAGACAGCGCAAACGCCGCCCAAAGCTTGAGAAAGTCTGCAAAGATCTCATTTGGCTTGGTTTGGGTCTTCAGCCCGCTGAAGGCTGATGGCTCGGTTTTTCTGCTTTTCGTCGTTTGAGTGACTTTTTCATGCCCACGGAACACACGCTTTTGCTCGCACTCTTTGGTCTGCTTGCGCTTACCGTCGGTCTGCTCGCTCTGCTGATTTATCTGGTGCTTTCAGATCGACACCGCCGCGGCGCAGAAGATGACGACCTGTGCGATGCGCTCCTCGAAGGCGTGGCGGGTGCTAAGCGGGAAATTGAAGGGACCGTGGCAAAGACCGATGCCAGACTTTCTGCCGGGCTCTCGAGTTTGATTACCTACTCAACGACCGAACAGAAACGGTCGTCAGAGTCCGTGGAGCGGTTTGCGGCGTCTGCGCGCGGTGATTTGGCGCGCATGAATGAAACTTTGGCCAAAGAATTTCTTTCGCTGCAAAGCATGGTGGACGAGCGTTTTGCCAAGGTGCTCCAGACCAATGCGGGCGCTCAGGAGGCGCTCGGGGCGAAGCTTTCGGCTGCGCTCGCTGAAGTGCGGGGCACGGTGGATGCCTCGCTTGAAAAGGTGCGCGCAGAAAATGCACAGAAGCTCGAGGCCATGCGCGCAACCGTGGAAGAAAAGCTGGACCGAACCCTCTCAGAGCGGCTCTCGGCGAGTTTTCGCATGGTGGATGAAAAGCTCGGTCTTGTACAGTCGGGGCTCGGTGAAATGCGCCGCATGGCTCAGAGCGTTTCGCGCCTGCAAAATGTGCTGGCCAACGTGAAGACGCGAGGCACCTTCGGCGAGGTGCGCCTTGCGGCCATCCTTTCGGAAATCCTGACCCCCGCTCAATACGCTGCTCAGGCGCGGCTCGATCCCAAATCCGCCGAAGCGGTTGACTTTGCTGTGCGACTGCCCGGACGTGCGGATGATGCGCCTTGCTGGCTGCCGATCGATTCCAAATTCCCGTTGGAAGATTGGGAGCTTTTGGAAAATGCCGAGCGCGAAGGGAATGCTTCAGCTGCCGCAGAGGCCCGTAAGGGGCTTGAAAGAGCGGTGCTTAAGCAGGCCAAGTCGATTCGCGAGAAATATGTGCGGCCGCCGGTCACGACAGAATTTGCGGTGATGTTTTTGCCGTCCGAAGGACTTTACGCCGAAGTGCTTCGTACGCCCGGGCTGTTTGAACGTCTGCAGCGGGAATTCCGCATTACGCCCGCAGGCCCCACGGTGATTGCCGCGCTGCTCAACAGTCTCTTAATGGGATTCATGACGCTTGCCATGGAAAAGCGCTCGAGCGAGGTCTGGAAGATCCTCGCGGAAGTGAAGACAGACTTTGCGGTCTTCTCTCGGCAGTTTGAAACGGTTGAAAAGAAGTTCCGCGAAGCACAGAGTTCCCTCGAACAAATGTCGGTTAAAAGCCGCCGTATGGGAGCGCGCATGCAGGCTATTGATGCTTTGGCAGATGGTGAAGCTGCGTCAGCAGGTGTCGTGCCAAAGCTCGATGAAGGGGAGGCGGCCGCGGCGAAATGCGTCAACGATGCGTTTTGATCGCATCAAATTGTTTGATTTGAGAAGCATGTCTGAACACGTGCTCTAAGATGCTGATCTGAAAAATTATTCTCTCAGGACACCATGGATTCGTTTTACCACGCCATTCAGACCATCTGCGTCTACGCAATCCCGCTGATCTTTGCGATCACGCTTCATGAATCTGCTCATGGCTGGGCGGCAGGACGGTTGGGGGATCCGACCGCCACGATGCTCGGCCGCGTGACGATCAATCCGATTCCGCACATTGATCCCATCGGCACCATTGCGGTGCCCGGTGCGCTCCTGCTCATGAGCGCGCTTACAGGGGGCGGCGGACTGCTGTTTGGCTGGGCAAAGCCCGTGCCGATTAATCCGCGGTATTTCCGCAATCCGCTCAAGGCCATGACGATCACGGCAGCGGCCGGACCGCTCTCCAATCTCTTGCAGATGATTTTCTGGGCACTCTTGCTCAAGGCGCTCGCTGCCGTTGGGTTTTACGACAAATTCGTGATTTCTGTTTGTGCCGCGGGCATTTCCGTGAATCTGATGCTGATGGCCTTCAACCTCATCCCGATTCCGCCTTTGGACGGCGGCCGAATTGTGCGGGGGCTGCTGCCCCGTCAGGCAGGAATGGCCTTCGACAAGATTGAACCCTACGGCTTCATGATTCTTCTGGTGCTGATGGTGGGCGGAGGTCTGTCGTTTTTCGTGCGTCCTTTCCTGATGTTCGGCCAATGGATCATTAACCTGGTTTTGTGATTTTTTTGTGGGGGCACGTTGAAAATGACGATCTGTCGCAATCCTAAAAACTGTATGGCGCTGCCGTCGGCATGGGTGCTTCGGTTTATTGATGAACTGCCGCCCCATGCAAAAGTGCTCGATGTGGCCTGCGGAGAGGGGCGGCATACGAGTCTCTGCCTCCTGCGCGGTTTTGACGTCACCGCGGTGGACGCAGATGTTACGCATCTCGAACCGCTCGTCGGCACGCCCGGCCTCACTCTGGAATGCAGAGATTTGGAAGCTGAGCCCTGGCCCTATGCCGAGGAAGCGTTCGACGCCATTATTGTGACCAACTATCTTTATCGGGCGCATTTTTCCCATTACTGGCGCTCGCTCAAGTCGGGCGGCTTATTCCTCATGGAAACCTTCACGACCGTGAATACCGCCATTTGGGGACGCCCGCGCAGTCCTGAGCACGTCCTGCAGCCCGGTGAGCTCCTGCGCCTTGCGCCACAGGAAGCGCGCATTTGCGCCTATGAGGAAGGGCTCAACGCCGACGAGCTTGGACTGGAGCGTATTGTCTGGCTCAAGCCCGGAGATGCTGAAGTGCTGGCCCTGCGGCTCGGCGCGCGGTGAATTGTCTGAAACATTTCGAGAGCATGCCGTTGGCGCTGTCAACTCATTCAAATGCTTGGCAAGCGTTTGCGCGGGCCGGCCTTTGATAGAATCAGCAGATCTTTTTTCAACCCGCAGGCGAAGCCGTCTGATTTCAACACATCAGTAGCTTCCGACGGCGCCCGATTGTGACGGGCGCCTGAGGCAACACCTTGTCGGGTCCGATTCACTTTGCGGAAACATAGAGTAAATGTCCTTGCGCGCGTTTCGACTCGCTGCCGCCTGCGCGGCGATTGCCTCCCTTTCCGGCTGCACCTTTCTCGGAATCGATTTCAATGACGAGAAGGTTCAGTACGAGTCCTCCAACTCGCGCGCGAACCTTGAGGTTCCGCCGGATCTGACGCCGATCCAAAATGACAATCGCTTTGCCGTGCCGTCGCGCAACGGTGTGGTGAGCGCCAATGCCGAAGCTCAGCGTGCTCAGGCTGCGTCAGGTCAGGATCCTTCGGCTGCATCGAGCCGAATTGTGCCGCTGACGGTGTCGGCTAAGGTAATGAAGGACGGTCAGGATCGCTGGCTGCGCGTCAACGCGGCGCCGGAAAAACTCTGGCCGGTCGTGCAGGACTTCTGGCCTTCCGTCGGTCTCGTCGTTCGCGAGCAGAATCCGAAGACGGGCTATATGGAAACGGAATGGGCGGAGAACCGCGCCAAGCTTCCGCAGGACATTATTCGCCGCACGGTCGGCAAGATTATTGACTTTGCATACTCCACGGGTGAGCAGGATCAGTACCGCGTTCGCCTGGAGCGCAACGACGACGATACGACCGATATCTATATCTCGCACCGTTCGATGGTTGAAGTCATGACCGGCCGCGACAATGAGAGCAGCGTCTGGCAGCCTGGTCCTACGGACCCGACGATGGAAGCAGAAATGCTCCAGCGCCTTGCGCTTCGCATTGATGCCGAATTTAATCCCGAGGCCTCCGGTCAAGAGCAGGAAGCTAACGCGCAGCAGATCGCCAAGGATCTGGAAATCAAGCCTGTTGCCCCTAAGGCAGCCATTGAAAACGGCAGCGACGGCAAGGCTGCCGCAGTGGTGCTTGACGAAGGGTTTGATCAGGCTTGGCGCCGCCTCGGTCTGGTGATCGACCGCATGGGCTTTGAGCTCGTCGACCGTGACCGCACGGCTGGCTGGTATCTCGTCCGTTATCTGGATCCTGCCTATGAAGCCAAGGTGAAGGAATCCCGCGGCTTCTTTGCCAATGTCTTCGGTTCTGACGAAGCGATTGAAGCGCCCACCTATCGTCTGCACTTGGGTGATGAAGGCGCCAAGACCCGCCTCACGGTTCAGGATGCCGAGGGCGGCGAAGACAAGACTGGCGTTGCGCCGAACATTCTCAGCCTGTTGGCGGAGCAGCTTCGCTGATTCGGTTTCGAGATGAACTTTTTCATTAAGTGCCTCAATGCCGTCGGTCTCCATACGGAGGCCGAACTGGCTGCGGCACGCCGAAAAAGTGCACTCGAGAGCGGCGCTCAGCCGACAGTGCCGGAGGTTCCGAATTCGCCGGCGGCTCTTGATCATTCGCCCGCCGGCGTGCTTTACCGCCGTACTGCTGAAGATCTTGCAGTGATGCCGGTATCACTGCAGGTACAAGTCAAGGCTCAAACCGTTGTCAAACTCCAAAAGATGGTTGAGCGCTCGCTTCTCACTCAAGAGGAGTTTGAAATTTGGAAGCGCCGCATCATGATGCTTTAACGCATCAGGCGCTTCGGGGAATTGCACTCATGTCGACAGAGTCTATTCAGCCGAATTGCTCGAATAATGCGGCATGGAATGATCCTTCTGCAGGTATGGGGCTGCGCCTCTTGGCATTGCTCGGCAGCGTCGTTCTGACGCTCTTTAATCCGCAGGTGCGGATTGACCGCAGGGGATTCGCAATTGGGCTTGTCGGCTGGCTGCTTGCGGCTGCTGCCGCTTATGCCTTGATGGATCCGATAGCTGACGCGGCATGGATTTCCGACAGTGCGATTTTGGTGATTGCCAAGATCTACGGCTGGGCAGCGGGCCTCTGGAGCATCGGCGTAACCGTGCTTTGTGCAAGAAGAGCGCACGATTTTGGGCTTTCGGGCGCCTGGGCACTGCTGCTCTCTGCAGCCGGGATCAATATCCTCTTTCTGCTTGCATGCCTCTGTCTGCCGGGGCGTCCAGAGGGCCTGGCATGGCCCAGGGCCGATGATGCGGCCGAACTTTTCCACGGCACGCATCAAACGGTCTGCCGAAACGAATAACCACCCCAATGAAGGCAGGTGCGGCAAAATAGCGCACTGCACTAGATATTTTCTATTTGAGAGACAAACGCAATGGCTGATGCAATCCGCAAGGGCATGCTGGTAACGATCTCCCTCGTGATGGCTGATATGACGGGCCGAACGCTTGAAGAGACCCCGCCCGAAGGCATGGTTTATCTTCATGGCGAAGGCGATATTTTTCCGCGTCTGGAAAAAGCGCTCGAAGGGCATTTCGCCGGCGAGGGCTTCACCATTCATCTCGAACCTGAAGAAGCTTTTGGCGAATACGATGCCGATGCGATTCGGTGCATACCCGTGGAGAACTTTGCGCATCCCGAACGTCTGGAAGTGGGAGAGCTCGTGGACGAAGTGCCCGGCGAAGCGCCCGACGGCCGCTCCTGGCGCGTGACGGATATGGCCGACGGCATGGCCGTTCTGGAAGCCAATCATCCGCTCTCCGGCGTCGGACTGCAGTTTGCCGTCAAGGTTTTGGATGTTCATGAACCCTCAGAGGCCGAGCTTGAAAGCATGGAGGACGATGGTTCCGCTTCGCTCGTTCCGCCATTCCTGCGGCTTGCCGACAAGATCGTTTCGGAGGAGGACGATGACGATACGCCTTATGAGGCTGCCGACGGGGAGTCGGCGGACCCCTACAGCGACGGATCGTCCATGGCTAAACTCGCCAAGCCGCCTCGCATCGTGCGTTAAAGCGCCTGAGTTTGCCGCGAGGCGAAGCACTATTGAACAAAAACGAAGGGGCGGTTCCGCAGGTTCTTTTGCAGGACGGAATACGCCCGTCATCTAAGATGCATGGTTAGCCTTCTTCACTGTCATTGGCAGACTGCACGCTTGGGCAGCATTAAAAGCAAAACCTGCTTGAGCGTCATTAGCTTGGGCGCTGCATCTGAAGTCCGGCGCTTGAAATCAGTGAGCGGCTTCCGTTTGCCTCTCGCACGACAGGCCTGCGGGGAGGTATGCAATGCTTTGTGTGTCTCCCGCGGTCCAAGCATGGTTATCCGGAGGACCCAATTAGGCGGCTCTGATGTCTCATAAGCCTATGAGCATGCGGTCGGTTGCCTGATTTGACAAACGATTATGAAGTCCAGAGGCGTCCGTCAGTACGCCGTTTGGGGAGCTTGCCTGTCGAGATTTTGACTAAAAAACAACAAATAAGCCTGCATATCTAAGTATACATTTTAGGTGGTTTTACCAGTACTTATACTGCGAACTATTCTCATTTTTAGTTGCATTTGCAATAAGATTCGCAATGAATACTCGCAAACCACTCTCTTGCATTTCCACAAAGCGCCCCGCACGCAAGCGCTTAGCCATTGCATTGTCTCTGGTGTTTTCCGGCTTGGGGACGCTCTCGCTGTCTCAGACCGCAGCTGCCGCAGATGACTATCAAACGATTGACGGCGTCGGCGTGACGGCTCAGGCGCTGAAGATTGATATCTCTACGCAGGAAACGCCGCAGTCCGTATCGGTCATCAGCAGTAAGACGCTTGAAGAAGGGAATATCCGCAAGCTGGATGACTCTATGCGCTATACGCCGGGATTTTTCAGTCAGTACGGCGCGGACTATGACACCGACTGGATGAAAATGCGCGGCTTCAGTGTGACGACCCTCATTGATGGTCATCGTCAGTTCTCCGAAGGCTTCTTCCAGACTTCTGTTGAACCCTTTGGGTTGGAATCCGTTGAAATTATTCAGGGACCGTCTTCCTCCCTTTTTGGTGATTCGCAGCCGGGCGGCGTCGTTAATCTCGTGACCAAGAAACCGACCAAAACGCCGCAGCACAGCGTTTCGATTTCCGGCGGCTCTAACAAGTATGTTCAGGGCGGCTTTGATTTTGCAGATAACGCTACTGAAGACGGGACGAAGCGTTATCGCATCGTAGCGATGGTCAATCGAGAGGATTCGTTCCTTGACGGCGTTGATAAGCACCGCGTCTATCTTGCGCCGAGCTTCACGATTGATGTGAGCGACAGAACCAGTCTGACGTTCTTGGCGAACTACCTGAAGGAGAAGGGCAAGCCCAACAGCGCTTTCTTCCCGACCATGGGTACTCTTCATGCCCGCAATGGTCAATATATTTCTCCGAGTACCAGCTATGCACTTCCCACTGATGATCTGGACAAGGATCAGGTGAATTTCGGCTGGGAACTTTCGCATGAGTTCAACGACAACTTGAAGTACAAGCAGAGCGCGAATTTTTCTTATACGGATATGTATCTGAACGTCGCATCCGTTTATGGTTCGGGGGATTATTTTCCCACTTTGAATCCCCAACCCATGCTGCCGAGGAATGTGCTGATCAACGACGGCATTGAAAAAGCCGTAACTTTCGACAATAACCTGACGTACACGAATACATCAGGGTTATTTGATAATCTGTTCCAATTGGGTTTCGATTATCAATGGTTCAAGAATTCTTGGGGTGCCAACACGCCGTCAGGGCTGAACTGGGGTACTGTTGATCCCTTTAATCCCTCTATCTTTACGCCGGGGGATGCCTCTGCCTATGAGCTTGCAGACTATTGGCGCAATAAGTGGCAGTTCGGCATCTATGGACAGGCTCAAACGATTGTCAACGAATTCCTGCTTTTGAAAGTCGGCGCACGTTGGGATAAGGTCAGCATCGATTCTGGTTCGGATGATTCCCGTATTATCATCACCAAGGATCAGCTTGATGATACGCATTTTTCATGGAATGCCGGGATCATGCTTTTGAATGACTATGGCATCTCGCCGTATGTGAATTATTCAGAAGCATTCTTTGCCAATGCTTCTTTGGCATATGCTGGGTTTGATAATAAATATCTTTACGGACTTACCGAGCCCACGAATACCAAGCAAATCGAGTATGGCCTTAAGTTGACGCCGAATTGGCTTGATGGCTTTGTGAACATTGCGTTCTTCAATCTCAAGCAGGACAACGCCATGACGCCGAGTCTGGTGAACGGAGCACCAGCCTGGACGCCGGTGAGCGTTCAGAAGGCAAACGGTATTGAGGTTCAGGCGCGTGCCTCCGTTTTCAAACATCTGACATTTGACGTGAGCTACACGTATCTGGATAAGACGGATGGTGATGATGAAGTCCGCACTGTCATGACGCCTAAGCACATGGCATCGGGGTGGGTCTCCTACAACTTTGCCGATCTTGGTCTTTCCGGGCTGACGCTGGGTGCTGGGGTTCGGTACATCGGCAGTTCCGTCGGTCATTACGTGAACGAACAAGTGCCTGATGTCACGCTTTGGGATGCTGCTGTGAGTTATGTCTTCGATAAGCACTGGAGAATTCAAGGCACGATCACCAATATCGCTGACAAGGAATATGTTCAGGCTGCCGACTATGGCACTGCTTATTACGGCGAAGGGCGAGTTGCTCGTGCGACTTTGACTTACGCTTGGTAAATCCTTGATTCTCGTTTGAATATTCATTCAAACGATCTATCACATTCAACCGTCCGGCACCGCCTATTCGGCACCGGACGGTTGAACGCATTCACAAGCATCATTTTTCAAACGTCCTCGCCATGTACGAATTAAACGGCATCCGCATGGTTCGCAATGATCGAACGATTCTTTCGATCGACCATCTCGAAATTCCGACGCATGAGCTCACACTCATTTTGGGTCACAACGGTTCGGGGAAATCGACCTTAGCATCGATCATTTCCGGACTGGTTAAGCCCGATGCCGGGACGACGAAACTCGAAGGGGGCGACCTCTTTACGCTTTCAGAACGAGAGCGCGCTCAGAGAGCAGCTTTTTTGCCGCAAAAACTTCCGGCCTCGGAAGGCCTGACTTGCCGTGAACTCGTGCGTCTGGGACGCTTCCCTTGGCGCGGGCTTTTTGGCCGATGGCGCGCTGAAGATGAGGCAGCTGTTGATGAGGCACTCGCAGCTACCGGCACGGCGCACTATGCACAAAGCTATGTCGACGATCTTTCCGGGGGCGAACGGCAGCGCGTGTGGATATCGATGCTTCTCGCACAAGCTTCGCCCGTAATGATTCTCGACGAACCGACTTCCGCGCTGGACGTTCGTCACCAATACGGGACACTGGCGCTTCTGGAGCGCCTTAATCGTGAAACGGGGCGAGGCGTTATTGCGATCATTCACGATATCAATCTGGCACTGCGGTTTGCTACACATATCGTGGCTTTGAAGGAGGGGAAGGTTCTCTTCTCAGGCGGGGCTGAACTCCTTCATAGTGAAGAAAATCTCAGAACACTTTTTGAGGCGCCGGTCAAACTCATGCTGCATCCGGATCCGCCGGCAGCCTATACCGGCGGCAAGAAGCAGCTCCCGCTTGATGTTGCCGTGGTGTGCGAATGAACCTTCATCCTCCATTCTCCATACGCTTAAGCCGCCGAGGAGTGCTGAAGCACTTCGCGGCCGGCTCGCTCGGCGCTGCGTCGCTGCCGAACTTTGCTTCGAATGAAAAGTTGGCTGCAGTCTCGGGCATCACCATTCGCGATGACTTGGGCGAGCACGTCTTTCAAACCATCCCGCAGCGTCCTGCCGTGCTTCAATGGGATCTGTTGGAAAACTTGGTTGGTCTTGGCGTCAAACCTGCGGGCGCCTGCGACATCTCCAGCTGGGACACCTGGGTGCGTGAGCCCGCGCTGCCTGCCGGTATTGAGGATCTCGGTACCCGAGCCGAGCCCAATCTTGAACGCATTGCCAAACTTAAACCCGACGTTATTCTCATCGGTCCCACTCAGCTCGATCTGATGCCGGTGCTTGCCACCATTGCGCCGGTACTGCTCTTTAGCAACTACCGCGCCGATGCGCCTGAAAATGAAGCTGAGACGGCTCTCAAGCAGTTCCGGGAATTAGCAAAACTCTTTCAGCGCGAAGCCGTTGCTGAAGCTGAAATTGCTCGATGGTTTGCGCAAATTGACGCTTATGGCGACGCCATCCGCAAAGCTTTTGGTTTTGCTCCTCAAATTCAAGTTATCCGCTTTTCCAGTCTCACAACGCTTTTTGTTTATACGCCTAACTCTATTGCGGACTGGGTTGTGCGGCGCATGGGAATGGCGCAGCCGCTCACTCGGCCTGCAAGCGCCTATGGCCTCACGCAGGTGAGGATTCGCGACCTCAAAAATTTAACGGATGCCTATGTCATCTACATCCGTCCTTTCGCTCAAGAAGCCAAGGTGATGAATTCCATCCTATGGTGTGCCACACCATTTGCCCGCAAACATCATGTGGCACCTGCGGAACCCTACTGGAGCCATGGCGGAGCGCCCTCGATTCTGACCACTGCAAAACGCGTTACCGAAGCACTTTTGACGCTGGCTCCTTCTTATGCCGGCAGAACGGAGCAGGAGGGAACTTCAAAATGAAGACTTTCTCCATAGGTGCACTCATTGCTGCGGCGGCTGCGCTGGGTCTTTCCATTCTCTGCACCTTTACGTTAGACAATGCGCTTTCCTGGACTGACCGCGTCAATCTCATCTTCGATCCGGCGTCAGCAGAGAGTTTTGACGCATACTACTTTGCTTTTGGAACGCTTCCGCGATTTGCCGCTGCGGCCATTGGCGGCGCACTGCTCGGTTTGGTGGGGAGCCTCCTGCAGCAGCTCACTCAAAATCCCATGACTTCTCCCTTGACGCTGGGTACGTCATCGGGCGGCTGGCTTGCAGTTGTATTGATTTCCGCCTTCTTTCCCGCGGCGGCCGGCGCATGGCTTTCATTGGGGGCTTTTGCTGGAGCGCTCGCCGCCTTCGGACTCATCCTGCTTATTGCCGGTCCGCGCGGCATGACGGGGGTCGCGCTGATTATCGCCGGCATGGTTGTGAACCTTCTTTTTGGGGCCATTGCGACGGCGGTTGTGCTGCTGCGTGCTCAGTTTGTTGAAAATGTCTTCCTCTGGGGGGCTGGCGACCTCGCGCAAAACGGCTGGGGCGGCATCACTGCGCTTTTGCCGCAGACGGTTCCGGCGGTGATTCTTTTATTGATTTTTGCGCCGCGCGCACTCGCGCTCATTTCGCTCGGAGATGAAGGTGCTCGGGCTCGAGGCTTGCCCATCGTGCCCGTCTTCGGTGTGTTGGCGGCACTGGGCATCTGGCTCTCATCGGCCTTTATTGCAGCGGCCGGGGTTATCAATTTCACAGGACTCATTGCGCCCAACATCGCGAGAAGAGTCGGGTTCGTCAATCCGCGCACTCAGCTCTTTGCAAGCATGCTGATTGGGGCGGCACTCCTCTGCGCCACCGACGCAGCGGCTCAGGGACTCACCTCGCTTACCGGCAACATCGTGCCCACCGGCGTCGTGTCAGCCATTATCGGAACACCGATCTTCATCTGGATTGCCCGGAAAAGCCTCTCTGCGCTCGCGCGCGGCGGTGCGCAGCCCGGTCAGGTATCCGGCATGGTGCAGTCGTCGCTTAAGAAGCTCTCCATTCCTGGGCTCATCATGCTTGCCGCAGCAATGCTGCTTCTCATCGTCCTCAACTTTACGTTCATTAATCGAGAGGGCATATGGACATTTGCACTGGCAGATAAGTTTGAACTGCTCCTGCGTATTCCTCGGTTTATTACTGCCGTTGCAGCCGGTGCCGGCTTAGCGGCCGCGGGCGTTATTTTGCAGCGTCTGATTCGCAATCCGCTCGCCAGTCCGGACATTCTTGGCGTGTCGTCCGGCGCAGCTTTCGCGATGGTCGTGAGTGCACTTTATTTTGGCGGCGCCGTGGGATCTCTGGGGTCGCTGACGGCTGCCGGGGGCAGCTTTGCGGTGCTCTTGGTGCTGCTTGGCCTCTCAAAATCGTCTCGTTTTTCGCCTGACGTCGTCGTCCTGATGGGTATTGCAATCTCGGCTTTTCTGGATTCCGCCGTCACACTCGCCCTTTCGCGCGGAACCATGGAAAACTACTTTATTCTCCAGTGGCTTTCAGGCTCAACCTACCGCACCACCCCTCTTGCGGCCGCAATGCTCTTGGGGGCCGTTCTCGTGCTTATCAGCATTGCTTTTGCCGCTTCGAGAAGCATGACGCTGCTCTCCATCAGCCGAGACTTTGCGCAGTCCCGCGGGCTGTCGCTCACGCGTTCTGCGCTGGGGCTGCTCACGCTTTGTGCGCTCCTTTGTGCCTCAGCTACTGCTGCCATGGGGCCTGTAGCCTTTGTGGGACTTGTAGCGCCGCACATGGCCGTCATGATTGGTGCACGAACGGTAAAAACGGAACTCTGCACGGCAGCGCTTTTAGGGGCTGCACTCGTTTCCTGGGCTGATTGGCTCGGTCAGGTGCTGATTGCTCCCGCACAGATCCCAGCAGGTACGTTGGCGTCGATTATCGGCGCAGGGTACTTCCTTATTCTTTTGGTTGTGTCACGACGGTGAAGAAAAAGGCGCTGCTCATACAGCTTGCTGAAAAATACCCATTCCAATCAATGTTTGGTTTGAGCGGCTGCGTGGTTGTGAACGAGATTTTCGAGTATGAAATGCCAGGCCTGAATTTTCAGCTTAGGTGAAACGAGATCAACTTCGAATTTATGCGAATAAAAGAATCCCTCGATAGCCATGATGGCCACGAGCGCTGGTGTTCGAACATCTTCGGGTAAGGCCGCAATTCGAGCATGCAGTCTCTCGTACCAGAGTTTTACAGGACGCATGAGTTCTTCGTCGTGCACGAAATTGGAATGGATAGCGAGCCCGACTGTTGACCAGCCGTGGTTGTCATGATCAAAGCTGCGGAACCATTCGATGAAGCCCGGAACGAGCGTTTCCTCGGGAGGTCCGTCAAAAAGCGCTTCGTGCCGAGCGAGTTCTGAGGAAAGGTGTGCCGCGTACTCTTCGACCAGCGCTGCTTGCAGTGCCCGCTTGCTCTTGAAGTGGTACATGCAGGCGCCTTTGCTGATGCCGGCTTTAGTTGCCGCACGCTCCATTGTGAGCGCACCAATACCTTCCTCAATGATGATGGCTTTCGCTGCATCGAGGATGGACTGTCTGGTTTTTATTGCTTTGTCACTGGCCATTTGGGGAAGAAAGCACAGAGGGGAATCCATAGAATGAGCCATTGTAGGACTGTCGAGTGTATCGGATAACGCTGACGGCCCGCGACTTAGTAAAGGTCGCAGGCCGTCGTGAACGGAGTGATTTTTATCTGCATCGATAGAATCGATGCAGATTGGGACATTACTTCGCAGCTTCAGCTGCAGCCTTGCCGGCGATTCGGCCGAACACAATGATGTCCGTGTAGGCATTGCCGCCCAGACGGTTTGTGCCGTGCGTGACGCCCGTCACTTCACCCGCAGCCCAGAGCCCCGGGATCACCTTGCCGTCAGCCGTCAGCGCCTGCGCTTTTTCATTGATGCGCACGCCGCCCATCGTGTGGTGCACGCTCGGCACCGCCTTGATGACGTAGTACTGACCTTGACTCATGTCGACGAGACCCGCACGATGGTGGAAGTCTTTGTCGTTGCCTTTGCCGGCCATCGAAGTGACGCGGTCAACCGTGCCCTTCAGACTGTCGTAGGGGATCTTCGTGAAGTCGGCAATGCACTTCAGATCCGGGCAGGTCGTCATGATGCCCTGCTTAGTGAAGGCATCGTATTCCGTCGGGTGTTCTTTGACGGTATTCGATACCGCGCCGATCTTATCGTTCCAAAGCACCCAGCAGTAGCCTCCCGTCTGATCGAGAATGGCTTCGGAGAGCACGTCGCGGCGGCCGAGCTCTTCAACGAAGCGCTTGCCTTCCTGGTTAAGCATGATGGCGCCGTCAAAGCGGGC
>ERZ779885.651-NODE-651-length-39374-cov-5.420535_pt1 | contig 39374 bp, 39 predicted proteins | sample MGYA00511554_ERZ779885 | MGnify/ENA primary metagenome ERZ779885 (study PRJEB29588, sample SAMEA2160998) | human gut metagenome | biome: human gut; feature: human-associated habitat; material: faeces | place: Denmark | collected 2008/2010 ... | reverse complement strand
TCCTCGTCGTGCTCGACAACGATGACGGTGTTGCCGAGGTCGCGCAGGTGCTTGAGCGTTGCGAGAAGCTTGTTGTTGTCGCGCTGGTGCAGGCCGATGCTCGGCTCGTCCAGGATATAGAGCACGCCCATCAGGGAGGAGCCAATCTGCGTGGCCAGGCGGATGCGCTGGCTTTCGCCGCCGGAGAGTGTTCCGGCGGCGCGGGACAGCGTCAGATAACCAAGACCGACGCTCTGCAGGAAGCCAAGACGGCTTTTGATTTCCTTGAGGATGGTACGCGCGATCATGGTTTCCTTGTCAGTCAGCTCAAGGTGCTCCACAAAATCAAGAGCCTTCAGGACGGAGAGATCGCACAGTTCCGCAATATTCAGGCCACCCACAGTGACGGCCAGGCTCAGCGGGGAGAGGCGCTTGCCATGGCAGGCGTCGCACGGGATGGCGCTCATGTAGGATTCAATTTCCTCTTTGATCCAGGCACTCTGTGTTTCGCGGAAGCGACGGTCAAGATTGTTGATGATCCCCTCGAACTCCGCTTCATACGTCGCTTTTCCGCTTGCCGTTTCGCGGTGCAGACGGAGTTTTTCCCCCTTTGTACCGTAGAGAAGAACGTCAATAATTTCTTTCGGCAGTTCACCGAGCGGAGTGTCGAGCGAAAAATGGTAGCGCTCAGCCAGCGCGTTCATATACATTGCCGCAATGGTGTTGCCTTCCATTGCCCAGCCGCTTCCCTTCAGGCCGCCTGCGTTGATGGATTTTGTCCAGTCGGGAATGACGCGATCGGGATCGATCTTCATAAAGACGCCGAGACCGGTGCATTTGGGGCATGCGCCGTACGGGTTGTTGAAGGAGAACATCCGCGGCGTGAGCTCTTCGATGCTGTAGCCGTGTTCCGGGCAGGCGTAATTCTGGGAGAAGGTGTAATCTTCTCCGTCCTGTACGCTCACGACGGAAATGCCGCCCGTGAGGGAAGAGGCCGTCTCGATGGAATCGGCCAGACGCGAGCGGATCGATTCCTGAATGACGAGGCGATCGACGACAATTTCGATGGTATGCTTGTTGTTCTTCGCGAGCTTGATCGGCTCGGACAGATCATAAAGAATGCCGTCGCAGCGGACACGGACAAAACCGCTTTTCCTTGCGTTTTCAAGCTCTTTTACGTGCTCGCCCTTGCGCCCGCGCACAATCGGGGCAAGAATCTGAATTTTGCTGCGTTCCGGCAGTGCCAGCACCTGATCGACAATCTGATCGATCGTCTGCTGACGGATTTCCCGGCCGCAGACGGGGCAATGGGGGATGCCGATTCGCGCGTAGAGCAGACGCAGATAGTCGTAAATCTCCGTCACCGTGCCGACGGTGGAGCGGGGATTCTTGGAGGTGGTTTTCTGATCGATTGAAATGGCGGGGGAGAGGCCCTCAATGTAGTCGAGATCGGGCTTCTCCATCTGCCCGAGAAATTGACGCGCATAGGAGGAGAGCGACTCGACATAGCGCCGCTGCCCTTCGGCGTAGATGGTGTCGAACGCAAGCGAGGACTTTCCGGAGCCGGACAGTCCCGTGAATACGATCAGCTTGTCGCGCGGGATGTGCAGATCAATGTTTTTGAGGTTGTGCTCTCTCGCGCCTTTGACATAAATATCCTTTGAACTCAACTTTCCGGTCCCAGCCTTTCCCGCGGCATATTGCTCGCCGCGAACCAGAGAACCGCCCGCGCTTTCTCAGAGCGTTCCCTTTTCCTGTAGTTTTTTAATTTTATCACGCAGGTAGGCTGCGTGTTCGAATTCGAGAATTTTTGCGGCCGCCTTCATTTCGCGCGTGAGTTGTTCGATCATCTGTTTGCGCTCCGCAGCGCTCAGACGGCGCTTCTTGCCGCTCTTTCCGGCGGTCTCATCGTCCTTGTGCGTCGAGATTTCGAGCACGTCGGAGACTTTCTTGACAATTGTCTTCGGGGTAATGTTGTGCTCCTCGTTGTATCTCATCTGGATGGAGCGGCGGCGTTCCGTCTCCCGGATGGCAGCCTCCATGCTCGGCGTTACGCTGTCGGCGTACATGATGACTTGTCCTTCGGCGTTGCGCGCCGCGCGGCCGATCGTCTGGATGAGGGAGCGTTCCGAGCGCAGGAAGCCTTCCTTGTCGGCGTCGAGAATGGCGACGAGCGAAACCTCCGGAATGTCGAGACCCTCGCGCAGCAGGTTGATGCCCACGAGCACATCGAATTCGCCGAGGCGCAGATCGCGGATGATCTCCATGCGCTCCACCGTGTCAATATCGTGGTGCATGTACCGCACACGAATGCCGACGCCTTCGAGATAAGAGGTGAGATCCTCCGCCATCTTTTTCGTCAGGGTCGTGACAAGCACACGGTTTCCGTTTGCTGTGCGCAGATTGATCTCCGAGATAAGATCGTCGATCTGACCGTCCGTCGGCCGGACGCTGATCTCCGGATCGAGCAGACCTGTCGGACGGATGACCTGCTCCACGATTTGCGAGGAGTGCTCCTGTTCAAAATCGCCCGGGGTAGCGCTCACGAAGATTGCCTGGTTGACATGGCTGTAAAACTCGTCGAAATTCAGCGGACGGTTGTCGTACGCGGAGGGGAGACGGAAACCAAAGTCGATGAGAGATTTTTTTCTTGCCTGATCGCCGGCGAACATGGAGCGCACCTGCGGCAGGGTTACGTGCGACTCGTCCACAAAGAGGAGAAAATCCTCCGGGAAATAGTCGAGGAGGGTGCACGGCGTGCTGCCAGGCGCGCGGCCGGAGAGTACGCGGGAGTAGTTTTCGATGCCCTTGCAGAAACCGATTTCCTCGAGCAGCTCCGTGTCGTACTGTGTGCGCTCCCGGATGCGCTGCGCTTCGATTAGCTTGCCCTTTTCTTCAAAGAATTTTACCCGTTCCTCCATCTCGGCCTGAATATCCTGCACGGCACGGTGCATTTTCTCGCGCGGCACGATGTAGTGGGAGGCCGGATAGATGGCGACGTGTTTGAGGTTGGCTTTGAACTCGCCCGTCAAAGCGTCGATCTCAGTAATGCGATCAATTTCGTCCCCGAAAAACTCGACGCGCACGATGGTGTCAGTGCTTTCGGCGGGGAAAATTTCCACTACGTCGCCGCGCACACGGAATTTGTTGCGGACAAGGTTGATGTCGTTGCGCTCATACTGAATCTCGACCAGCTTGCGCAGCAGTTCATCCCGGCTTTTTTCCATGCCCGGACGAAGGGAGATGACCATGGTGCGGTAGTCGATCGGATCGCCGAGGCTGTAGATACACGAAACGCTCGCCACAATAATGACGTCGCGGCGTTCGGAGAGGGCGCTGGTGGCCGAGTGACGCAGCTTGTCGATCTCGTCGTTGATGGCCGAGTCCTTTTCAATGTAGGTGTCCGTCGTCGCGATGTATGCCTCCGGCTGGTAGTAGTCGTAGTAGGAGACGAAGTACTCTACCGCGGATTCCGGGAAAAACTCGCGGAACTCGCTGCACAGCTGGGCAGCGAGTGTTTTGTTGTGCGCGAGGACAAGAGTGGGACGCTGCATTCTCTCGATCACGTTGGCCATCGTAAAGGTTTTGCCTGAGCCCGTTACGCCGAGCAGCGTCTGTTCCCGCATACCGCTCTGCAGCCCCTGCACGAGGCGATCGATAGCCTCCGGCTGGTCGCCTGTCGGGCGATAGGACGAGCGAAGAACGAATTTATCCGGTTCTTTTTGCTGTGTCATCTCTTCACCTGCTTTCCGGCTGGCTTCCTGCCGGCGGCTTCGGCCGTGCAGGCGCACAAAGATCCGGGAAAGCGCGGAGGCCTCCCGGTTTTCCTGCATAGCAATTCACAAGGACTGTGCAGGAACATTTGTTTGCTTTTGATATTGTACTCTATTTCCCCTTTTCTGTCAAGCGGAGAGGGGGTGTTTCCAGAAATATTAGGTGGGGATTCCGACTGTCATCCGGCAGTCAGAGGAAGAAAAGAGATTGCGGAAAAAGAAGGACGGCGTTCCCAAAGGGACGCCGTCCTGTATCGTCAGGAAGCCCAGCCGCTTACGCGCGAGCAGCGCTGCATCAAATAACGCAGAATCAATTCGCGATCCTCGGCCCGTTCCACACGCAGCTCAGGGGACAGATATCCGTCGTGAGACTGGTTCATCAGCATGCGCAGAGCATAGAGCTGAGAGAGCTTGCTGTTGAGGGCAAAGGCCACACCGTCTTCCATGATAAGGGCGACATTTCCATGGATGTGTTCCAGAAGTGCGGCCAGCTCCCCCACGGTAAAATGATAGAGCTTCATTGGAAATATCCCTCCTTTCGCCCTCGATCATAGCACGTTCCCGTCTGAAAAACAAGGAGCGTTCTGTTGGAAAGCCGGAAGAGAACAGGGGGATCTTTTTATGCGAATAGACGGCGCGCAGAGGGCTGCGGTCCTGAATAACAGCCGGAAGAAGGCGTTGAGAACATGGACATGCCGGACAATAAAAACGCAGAAACGCGCGAAAAAGCAGGGCCCCGGAGGGCCCTGCTCAAGACGGCGCGGCTTTCGCTCAGCGGCGCGAGGAAAGACCGACGGCGCCCATAGTCGTTGCTGCGGCGCCGCAAAGCATGGTGATGATGCCGACGACAAAAACAACAATTGCAAGTCCTTTTTTCAACAGGCTCACCTCACGGTAAAATGTAGGGATTTCCGCGCGTTTCTCCAAAAGGCGCTGCGTTCCAAAGCGGACGGCAAACAGCACACGGCGAATGCAGCAGGAAACTTCGGAGACAGAACACGCTGGCCGATACGTTTGATACGTTTATATTATTATACCATTGAAGGCGGAGCAGGGTCAAGCCTTCGGAACGCAGGCGGAAATGCCGAAGTTCCAAAAAATGTTAAAGTCTGGAGAGAAAATCTGAAACAAAAATTTACAAATCGTTAATTTCCGACATGGGGTTCTATAGTAGAATAGGAAAAGATTATCAGGCGGGAGGCGCTGCATGTTTGGCTATATCCGTCCCTGGAAGCCGGAGCTTCTGGTAAAGGAATGGGAGCAATACCGCGCGGTATACTGCGGATTGTGCCGCCGTTTGGGAGAGGTTTGCGGCTGTATTTCACGTCTCACGCTCAGCTACGACGGCACATTCCTTTCGATGCTCCTGCTGGGGCTCAGCAATGGCTGTGCCGGATATGAGCGGGGGCGCTGCGTAGTCAATCCGATGAAGCAGTGCAGCTTTTGTCTGACGCAGGGAGACGATCTCGATCTGGCCGCTGCGCTGACCGTGATACTCGCCTGGTATAAGCTGCGGGATGATTGGGAGGACGGAGGAGCGGGCCAAAAGACGCGATCCGCTCTGCTGACGCCGCTGGCTGTTTCCGGTCACCGTCGGGCGCTCCGGCGATTCCCCCGTTTGGAGGAGCTGGCCGGGGCTTATATGGAAGCGCAGAGGCAGGCGGAGCAGGATCCCCAGGCGTGTCTTGACGCCTGTGCAGAGCCGACGGCCCGTCTTCTGGAGGAAGCGCTTTGCTACGCTGTCTTTCGCGGCAGGGAGGAAACTCCTGCTTTGGCGCGCGTTCTGCGTCAGCTGGGCTATCATCTCGGCCGCTGGATTTATCTGATGGATGCTGCGGATGACTGGGAAAAGGATCTTCGCACAGGTTCCTTTAATCCCTTTGTCCGGAAGTTTTCTCTTTCCGGGGAGGTCAGTGAGGCGGCTGCCGCCGGGCTCCGCCGCTATGCCAACGAGACGCTGAACATGTCGATGGCCCAGATCAACGGTGCGTTCGCCCTGCTGGAGCTTGCGCAGTTCGAGCCGATCCTGCGGAACATCGTGACGCAGGGGATGCCGCAGATGCAGCGGCAAATATTGTATCAGGAGAAGAAGGAGAATGGCAATGTCGGATCCGTATAAGGTGTTGGGCGTGTCTCCCACTGCGACAGATGACGAGGTCAAAACTGCGTATCGCGAGCTGGCGAAGAAGTACCATCCCGATAACTACGCGGACAGTCCCCTGGCGGATTTGGCGAGCGAGAAAATGAAGGAGATCAACGAAGCGTACGACCAGGTGATGGCGCAGCGGCGCGGCCGCGCGCAGGGGAATGGTCAGAATGCGGGTTCAGGCGGCTATCAGGGAGGTTATTCTCAGGGCGGCTACCGAAACGGGCCTGCGGGCGGCTATTCCGGTTACGGCTCCTCTTCCTCCTCCTTTTACGATGTCCGCAGCCTGATCATGAACGGCCGCATTGCTGACGCCGAGCAGATTCTCAACGGCGTGCCTGCCGACGGAAGAAACGCGGAATGGAATTTTCTCAAGGGAACCGTACTGTATAAGCGCGGTTGGCTGGATGAAGCATACAACCATTTTGCACGCGCTTCCCAGATGGAGCCCGGAAATATGGAATACCGCTCCGCGATGAATCAGGTGATGAACCAGCGCAGCGGCGGCTATGGCGGCTATAATCCCGGCGGCCAGATGGGCGGCTGCACGGCCTGCGATATCTGCAACGGCTTGATTTGTGCGGACTGCTGCTGCGAATGTATGGGCGGTGATTTGATTTCATGTTGCTGAAGCAGGGAGAAAAACTTGCCTTTGGAGGAATTTTGTGCGCGCTTTCCACTCTTTTTGTGGCGGGGGCCGGACTTTTCCCGACTATGACCTATGCTTTGCCCGCGATTTCCGGCGTGCTTTTAATCGCCGCAGTGATTGAGCTGGGAAAGCGGTGGGCATTTTTCTGTTATGCGGCGGTGGCCGTTCTTTCGCTGCTGCTGGGGACGGACAAGGAGGCGGCGCTTCTGTTCCTCCTGCTTTTTGGTTATTACCCGATTTTAAAGTCGCTTCTCGATCCTTTGCGCAGCCGCGTTCTGCAATGGACGGCCAAGCTTCTGGTGTTCAATGCAGCCGCTGTGCTTTCCTATTGGCTTGCCGTTTATGTGCTTGGCATTCCGCAGGAATCCTTTTCCGTTGCCGGAGTATCCTGGCAGTGGCTGCTCCTCCTGGCGGGAAACGTAGTGTTTTTTTTGTATGACAAAGCGATCGGCGGCGTGGCGGTTCTCTATTGTCACAGGGTTCATCCCGCCGTGCTGCGGATTTTTCGGAGATAATTGATAACAGGGCAGAGGCCGGAAACGGTCTCTGCTTTTTGCCGCTCTCTTGCAGGAGATCGGTGGAGAAACTGCAAAAACGGAGAAAAAGAGCTTGATTTTCGCACAAAAACTATATAATATTAAATGTGGAGTCGTTTGATTTCGCCGGACGTATCCTCAGGAGAAAGCGTCCGGCTTCTTTCGTTCGCAAGAAAAGAAACAGAGGATGGAATTCGGACATGAATAATTTACTCACGGTGCGCATTCAAAAGAAAATGGCGACCTTTTCGAAAGGTCAGCGCCTGATCGCAAAATATATCATGGAGCATTACGATCGTGTGGCGTTTATGACGGCGTCGCGGCTTGGCGCGACGGTCGGCGTCAGTGAGTCGACGGTGGTACGCTTTGCCACCGAGATTGGCTACACCGGTTATCCGGAGCTGCAGCAGGCCATGCAGGAGATGATCCGCAATAAGCTTACCAGCGTGCAGCGGATGAACGTAACGGCCAACCGTATCGGCACAAACGATATTCTCGATTCGGTGTTCACACAGGATATGGACATTATCCGCCGTACGATGGAGGAGACGTCCCATGAGAACTTTTATGCGGCGGCGGACGCTATCGCAAACGCAAGGCGCGTTTATGTTTTAGGCGCGCGCAGTTCTCTTGCGCTGGCTACCTTTATCTCCTATTACCTGAAACTGCTGCTTGAGAACGTCATTCTGGTGCAGTCTACGAGCGAGGCGGAGATTTTTGAGCAGATGATCCGTATCGACGAAGGAGACGTCGTAATCGGAATCAGCTTTCCGCGTTATTCGCGCAAGGCCGTTAAGGCGATGAATTTTGCCCGCAAGAGCGGAGCGAAGGTTGTCGCCATCACGGACAGCTCTCTGTCCCCGCTGGCCCAGCCCGCCGATTATCTGCTGCTGGCCCGCAGTGATATTGCCTCCATCGTCGATTCGCTGTGCGCGCCGCTGAGCCTGATCAACGCTCTTATTGTAACCATCGCAATGAAGCGCAAGAAAGATGCGGAGGAAACTTTCACCAAGCTGGAAGGGCTGTGGGACGAATATAACGTTTACGAAAAGGTAGACGAGAAGAGCGAACATGAGTCCTGATCTGATCGTGGTGGGCGGCGGCGCGGCCGGGATGATGGCGGCCGGGCGCGCGGCGGAGCTGGGCTGCTCTGTTTGTCTGGTGGAGAAAAACGAGCGCCTTGGACGCAAAATTGATATCACCGGGAAAGGCCGCTGCAATTTAACCAACAACTGCTCCGTGCAGGAGCTGATCGCGTCCGTTCCTTCCAACGGCCGTTTCCTTTACGGCGCCGTTTCATCCTTTACTCCGCAGGATACCATGGCGTTTTTTGAATCGCTTGGCGTTCCGGTGAAGACGGAAAGAGGAAACCGGGTGTTTCCCGTGTCCGATCACGCCAAGGATGTTTCAGGTGCGCTGGGAGACTGGCTGCGCCGTGCCGGCTGCGAGGTTCGCCGGGGAACGGTGCAGAGCCTCCTGCTGCACGAGGGCCGCACGGCGGGCGTGCGGCTCCAAAGCGGAGAGGAAATTTTCGCAGGAGCCGTCCTCATTGCCTGCGGAGGAGCTTCCTATCCCGCAACTGGTTCGACCGGGGACGGCTACCGTCTTGCGGAGCAGGCCGGACATACGGTGACGCCGCTTCGCCCCTCGCTGGTACCGCTGGTGGCACAGGGGGAGGATTGCAGTGAGATGATGGGCCTGTCTCTGCGCAATATCGGACTTTCTGTCTGGGACCGGAGAAAGAAAAAGGAGATTTATTCTGATTTCGGAGAGCTCCTTTTTACGCATTTCGGCCTTTCGGGGCCTGTTATACTCAGTGCGAGCAGTCATTTGCGGGAGATGGAGCCGGGGCGCTATGAGGCGCGCATCGATCTCAAGCCGGCCCTGTCGCCGGAGCAGCTTGACGCCCGCCTGCAGCGCGATTTTTCTGAGAATAAGAACCGCGACTTTGTCAACTCGCTGGGAGCGCTGCTTCCCCGCAAGCTGATTCCGGTTGCGGTACGGCGTTCGGGGATCCCCGGGGACTTGAAATGCAACGCGATTACCCGGGAAATGCGGCGCGGTTTCCTGCAATTGCTCAAAAGCTTCTCTGTGGAGATTCAAGGCTTCCGGTCTTTGGCGGAAGCGATCGTGACCTCGGGAGGCGTGAGTGTGAAGGAACTGAACCCGAAAACCATGGAATCAAGGCTTGTGTCAGGCCTGTATTTTGCAGGCGAGGTTGTCGATGTGGACGCATATACCGGCGGTTTCAATTTGCAGATCGCTTTTTCCACAGGACGGGCAGCGGCGGAAGCCATTGCATCAAAGCGAGGAGAAAAAGGAGGAATTCTGCAATGACAGCAGTTGCAATTGACGGACCGGCCGGAGCGGGAAAGAGCACGGCGGCCCGGGCTGCGGCGAAACGGCTTGGTTTTCTTTATGTGGACACGGGGGCGATGTACCGCGCGGTGGGATGCCATATGCGCGCTCTCGGCCTTTCCGCCTCGGAGGAGGGGCGCGTGGAGGAGGCTCTGCATGGGCTGGAGGTGTCGCTCCGCTTTGCAGAGGAGGGACAGCGGGTTCTCGTCAACGGAGAAGACGTGACGGGAAACATCCGCACGCCGGAAGCCTCGCGGGCTGCCTCCGATTTTTCGGCTCTGCCCTGTGTGCGGCGCTTTCTCTTTGACCTGCAGCAGGATTTGGCGAAGCACAACAGCGTGATTATGGATGGGCGTGATATCGGCACTGTCGTCCTTCCCTGGGCGCAGGTGAAGATTTATCTCACCGCCTCGCCGGAAGAGCGGGCGCGCCGCCGCTGTGAAGAGATGCGGGCAAAAGGGGAGCAGGCTGATTTTGACCAGATCCTCGCGGACATGATTGAGCGTGATTATCAGGATTCTCATCGTGCTGTCGCGCCTCTGCGTCCCGCGGAGGACGCTGTTCTTCTTGACAGTACCGGTCTTACGCTGGATGAGGTTGTGGATCGGATTGTTGAGCTGACGAAAAAGGGGGAGGCGTGACGGTATGAGCAGGCAGAAGAAAGGAAACAAAAAAACGCCTCTTTATGCGTTTGGAAAGATCGTGGCGCAGCCTGTTGTCCGGCCGTTTATTCCATATCGTGTCAAGGGATGGGAAAATGTGCCGAAGGATACCAATTTTATTCTCTGTGCCAATCATCTTGGCATTTCCGATCCGCTTCGTCTCGCGAGCATCGAAAAGCGCCAGATTTATTTTCTCTCCAAGGCGGAACTGTTTCAGAACAAGCCGCTTGCCTGGCTTCTGCGGTCTCTTGGCTGCATTCCGGTGCAGCGCGGACGCGGGGACGTGGGAGCGATTGACCACGCGGGAGAAGTTCTTCGCCGCGGCGATATCATGGGAATCTTCATTGAGGGTACCCGTTCCCGCGACGGCGAGCTGGGTCAGCCAAAGGCAGGAGCGGTGATGCTCGCGCACCAGCACAATGTGCCTATTGTTCCGGTGTGTATTACTCCGATTGGCAGTAAGCTGCCGAAGCTTTTTCACCGCGCCATTGTTTCCTATGGTGAGCTGATTCAGCCGCAGGAGCTTGGTATCCGCGAGGGAAAAGGCACCGAATACCGCAGCGCAAGCCGTCTGGTCATGGGGAAAATCGCAGAGATGCGGGAACGTGATCTGCGGGAACTTGAGGGATGAGGCTGTATTTTTTTCTGCTGCGTCTGCTTGGCCCGCTTGCCCGTCTTCTCTTTGATGTGCATTATCGTGGGACGGACCATATACCGTCTGCCGGGCCGCTGATTGTCTGCTGCAATCACCGGTCGGTTATTGATCCGCTGCTTCTTGCCGTTCCGTTTCGCCGTCAGCTGCGCTTTATGGCAAAATCGGAGCTTTTCGAGGAACATGGGCGGCTGGCTGCCTGGTTTCTGCGCACGGCCGGGGCTTTCCCGGTGCAGCGCGACAAGGGGGACGCTTCCTCGCTGCGCACGGCGCTGGAGATCCTTGATGCGGGAGGCGTGCTGGGGATTTTTCCTCAGGGGCGTGTTATCTTCGATACCTCCCCGTTTCAGCCGAAAGCGGGCTTTGCGCTGCTGGCGGAAAAGTCGGGAGCGCCGGTCCTTCCGGTCAGCATCTACTGTGAGGGAGAGCTGCTTCGTTTTCGCAGCCGTGTGACGGTTCGTTTCGGTTCTCCCATATCCGCCGGAGAACTTTTGGGCGGGGAGACCGCCCGCGGCGGCCTGAGACGTGCGTCAGCCAGGCTGTCAAAGGAAATCAACACCTTATTGGAGGAAAAGCATTGAAGATTACTGTGGCAAAAACGGCTGGCTTCTGCTTCGGTGTAAATCGGGCCGTAGAGACGGTGAACAGGCTGCTTGACGAAGGGGAACGCGTGTGGACGCTTGGTCCCATCATCCATAACCCGCAGACCCTTGCATCGCTCGAGGCGCGCGGTGTACGGATTGCGAAGGAACCTTCCGAGGCGCGGGAAGGCGTGCTGGTGATTCGTTCCCACGGCGTTGCGCGCGCTGTTTTGGAGGAAGCGGAGCGCTGCGGCGTGCGCTGTGTGGATGCGACCTGTCCGTTTGTGTCCAAAATTCACCGAATTGTGCAGCAGGCCTCCGGGGAAGGATGCTTTGTTCTGATTGCCGGAAACCGGGAACATCCGGAGGTACAGGGGATTGTGGGACACTGTGAAGGGGAATGCTTTGTATTTTCCGATGCAGAGGAGCTAGAAAATTTTTCCAAAAACCATGCGGATTTGTGTAAAAAACCAATCTGTGTTGTGTCTCAGACAACTTTTTCGCTTCACGAATGGAAAAATAGTTTGAAAATCGTGAAAAGGGTATATACAAATGCCGCAATTTTTGATACAATATGTAATGCTACTGCAAATCGTCAATCGGAGGCGGAGGCGCTTTCACGCGCCTGTGACGCCATGATTATCGTCGGAGGGCGGCAAAGTTCCAACACGGCCAAGCTCTTTGACGTATGCAGGAGGAATTGCGCCTCTTATTTTGTAGAGGACGCGCGGGAGCTTCCTCTCGACGCGCTGCGGGGAGCAAATGCCGTTGGCATCACTGCTGGTGCATCCACACCGGCAAGCATTATAAAGGAGGTACTTGTTACCATGACAGAAATGAAGGAAAATCAGGAGCTTAACGTGATGGAGGATGGCGCCAGCTTTGAGGCGATGCTCGAAGAGTCCCTCAAAAGTTTTAATACAGACGAGAAGGTCCGCGGTGTGGTTATCAGAATTGCGCCCAACGAGGTCTATGTCGACGTCGGCAGAAAGCAGGCAGGTTTTGTTCCCGTGGACGAGCTGTCCGCCGATCCGAACGTGAAGCCCGAGGATATCGTCAAGGTTGGCGATGAGATCGAGCTGCTGATTATGCGCACCAACGATCAGGAAGGCACGATTATGCTTTCCAAGAAGCGTCTGGACGCTGCCAAGGGCTGGGAGGCTGTGACCGCGGCTGCCGAGGACGGCACCATTCTCGACGGTACCGTGACCGAGATTCTGCCCAAGGGCGGCATCATCGCCGTGACGCACGGCGTTCGCGTCTTTATCCCCGCTTCTCAGGCTACCGCTTCCCGCGGCGAGCCGCTTGAGGGCCTGCTGAAGAAGGACGTGCGTTTCCGCATCATCGAAGTGAACCGTGGCCGCCGCCGTGCGGTTGGTTCCATTCGTTCCGTTCTTGCCGATGAGCGCAAGGCGCTTGCCGAGAAGTTCTGGGAGACGGCTGAAGAGGGCAAGGAGTACACCGGCACGGTGAAGAGCCTGACCTCCTACGGCGCCTTTGTGGACCTGGGCGGCATTGACGGCATGATCCACATCTCCGAGCTGTCCTGGGATCGCATCAAGCATCCGAGCGAGGTTGTGAATGTGGGCGATACGGTTAAGGTGTATATTAAGGGCCTGGACCGCGAGAAGGGCAAGATTTCCCTCGGTTACAAGCGTCAGGAGGACAATCCGTGGGAGGTTCTCCGCCGTGATTATCCGGTGGGCAGTGTTGTGGACGCGACGGTTGTCGGTATGACGACGTTTGGCGCGTTTGCTCGCATCATTCCCGGCATCGACGGCCTGATTCACATTTCTCAGATTGCCGATCATCGCATTGAGAAGCCGCAGGATGTTCTGAAGAACGGCGACGTTGTGAAGGTAAAGATCACCGAGATCGACTTTGAGAAGAAGCGCGTCAGCCTTTCCATTCGCGCTCTGCTCGAGGATGAGCAGGCCAACGCCTCCGAGGAGGCTCCTGTCGAGGAGTAATTCTTCCGTTTTATATGCATTTGTTTAGAACAGCGGAGCTTAGAACAGCTCCGCTGTTTTTTATTTTTATACATCATTTTTAAAAATTTATAAGTAGTTCACAATTATAGATTTGCATGTATGGCGGATATCATGTATAATAGTAAACAAATATGTATGCTGTGAAAGCGAAAGTATGAAGCGGTTTGCGGCCAGGATCGGGCTGAAACCAAGGATTCAGAGAGGAGAGTTACGCTATGGCAAAAAATGACGAATTTGATTTGTTTGCGATTACACCGGAGATGGAGCGCTATGCAAGTCTTTGCGAGGAGCACAGCACCATTGATACGAGCTTGTATGAGAAATATGACGTGAAGCGCGGTCTGCGCGATATCAACGGAAAAGGCGTTCTCACAGGTCTGACAGAGATTTCTGATATTCAGTCCAGCAAGGTAGTGGACGGGAAAACCGTTCCCTGCGACGGCAAGCTTTTTTATCGCGGCTATGATATCGAGGAAATTGTGGCCGGTTTTATCAAAGAGAAGCGTTTTGGCTTTGAGGAAACTATCTATCTGCTGCTGTTCGGCGATCTGCCGACTGCGGAGCAGCTTTCCGATTTTCGTGCTCTTCTGACGCGTTACCGTTCGCTGCCGACGAATTTCGTACGCGATATCATCATGAAGGCTCCCACAAAGGACATGATGAATACGCTGGCCCGCAGCGTCCTGACGCTGTATGCATACGATGAGAAGGCGAACGATACTTCGCGCGCGAACGTTCTGCGCCAGTGCATTGAGCTTATTGCGCTTTTCCCGCAGCTGGCCGTATACGGCTATCAGGCATATTGCTATGACGCCGACCGTCTCAACAACAGCTTCTTTATCCATTCGCCCCGCCCGGAGCTCTCGACGGCGGAAAATATTCTGCACATGCTGCGTATCGACAGCAAGTATACGGATCTGGAAGCCCGTATCCTGGACCTTGCTCTCGTGCTGCATGCAGAACACGGCGGCGGCAATAACTCGACCTTCACCACGCATGTGGTGACTTCCTCCGGTTCCGATGTTTATTCCGTGATTGCGGCCGCTCTGGGCTCGCTCAAGGGCCCGAGACACGGCGGCGCGAATATCAAGGTGGTTCAGATGTTTGAGGCCATGAAGGCGGAAATTGACGATTGGACGGATGAGAAGAAGGTTTGCGATTATTTGCGGGCTCTCCTGCACAAGCAGGCCTTCGACAAGGCTGGCTTGATTTATGGTATGGGCCATGCTGTTTACTCGATTTCCGATCCGCGTGCCAATATCTTCAAGTCGTTCGTGGAGAGACTGGCCAAGGAGAAAAATATGGAGAAGGAGTACGGTTTGTACTCGCTCGTCGAGCGTCTTGCCCCGCAGGTGATTGGCGAGGAGCGCCGCATTTACAAGGGCGTCAGTGCGAACATCGATTTCTACAGCGGCTTTGTGTATCATATGCTGGGTCTGCCGACAGAGCTGTTCACTCCTGTGTTTGCCATGGCCCGTATCGCGGGCTGGAGCGCACACCTGCTTGAGGAGCAGATCAATGTCGGTAAGATTATTCGTCCGGCCTATAAGAGCATTTCGGAGCGCCGCGATTACATCACTCTGGAGAATCGCTGAGCGTTCTCCGAACGTGCAGATACATACAGCGTTTATCAGACCCATGCAGAGGGGCGGCCGTTCACGGGACAGCGGGAACGGCCGTGTCCCCGCTCTTCTTGCGAAAACAGAGTCACCGATTGACAATCCTTCTCTTTTTTGCTATTCTTATCAGTACAAGCATCAGTATCAGCTGCCCGTCATGCGGGTTCGCTGTGCTTGCGATTCCACAGAAAGGAGACTGATTTTATGAAGCGGATCCAGACCTTGAATTCCAGAAGCCTGAAGGACACCCTGAAGGCTGGCGGCTGCGGCGAGTGCCAGACCTCCTGCCAGTCTGCCTGCAAGACCTCCTGCACGGTCGCAAATCAGCACTGCGAAAACAAGAAGAAGTAAGAGCAGTCTCTATGAGTATCGCTGCCCCGGTTGTTTTTGGCGGCGCGCTTTTGCGCGCTCCTGCGTCCGGTGCGGCGATATTTATTGTGTATTTATTCTCTGTGCCGTCCGGCGTGGCGTTTACAGACCATGTACGGCGGCGCGGTTCTCAGAAAGGGATAGTGGAGATCAATGGTTCATCAGTACAAGAGCAATGGGTATAATATCGTGCTGGACGTCAACAGCGGATGTGTTCATGTCGTAGACGATCTCGCCTATGATGTGATTGGGTTATGGGAAAAGAGCGAGCCGCAGGAAATTGTTGCAGCTATGCTCGAAAAATATGCCGATCAGCCGGAAATCACGAAGGAAGAGATCGAGCAGGTGATCGAAGACGTTCGTGCCCTGCAGGAGGATGGCTCTCTTTTCAGCGAGGATTTGTATCGTGACGCTGTCATTGATTTTAAGAAGCGCAATGCCGTTGTGAAAGCGCTGTGCCTGCATGTTGCACACGACTGCAACCTCGGCTGCAAATATTGCTTTGCCGACGAAGGCGAGTATATGGGACGCCGTGCGCTCATGAGCTTCGAGGTCGGTAAGCAGGCGCTTGATTTCCTGATCCAGAATTCCGGCAGCCGTGTGAACCTCGAGGTTGACTTTTTCGGCGGGGAGCCGCTGATGAACTTTGACGTTGTCAAGCAGCTTGTCGCTTATGGCCGCAGCCAGGAAAAAGAGCACAACAAGAAATTCCGTTTTACTATCACAACAAACGGCGTTCTGCTCAACGACGAGATTCTCGATTTTGTCAATCAGGAAATGGGGAATATTGTGCTGAGCATTGACGGCCGCAAGGAAGTCAACGACCGGATGCGTCCCTTCCGCAACGGAAACGGCAGCAGCTATGACCTGATTCTTCCGAAGTTTAAGAAGGTGGCTGAAAGCCGTCATCAGGATAATTACTATGTCCGCGGTACTTATACGCATTTCAATAAGGATTTTGCAAGCGATGTGCTGCATCTTGCCGATCAGGGCTTCGAGCAGATTTCGGTCGAGCCTGTTGTAGCGCCCGCTTCACAGCCGTATGCGATCAAGGAAGAGGACGTTCCGGAGCTCTGTGCAGAGTACGACCGTCTTGCGAAGGAGATTCTGGCGCGCCGTAAAGCAGGAAAGGGCTTTAATTTCTTCCACTTTATGATTGACCTTACCGGAGGTCCGTGCATTTATAAAAGAATTTCGGGTTGTGGTGCCGGCACCGAGTATTTGGCCGTTACTCCGTGGGGTGATCTTTATCCCTGCCATCAGTTTGTCGGCAACACGGATTTCCTGCTCGGCAACGTCTATGAGGGAATTAAAAACACGGAGCTGCAGGATAAATTCAAACTCTGCAACGTGTATGCCCGTGAGAGCTGCAAGGACTGCTTCGCGAAGTTCTGGTGCAGCGGCGGCTGTTCTGCGAACGCGTATCATTTCAGCGGCGACATCAACGGCAACTACGAGATTGGCTGCGAACTGCAGCGTAAGCGTATCGAATGTGCTGTGATGATCAAGGCTGCTGAAGCTGCTGAAGCTGCGGAGAACGAAGAGAAATAAGGGTGGAACGGCGAACCTCAGACAAGAGGCTCGCCGTTTTTTATACCCGATCCTTTCCTTTCTCAGATCGGTGCGCTTGTTTTTACAGAAAATTTAAGTGGAAAGGAGAAAAGACAATGCGGTTATTTTATGCCATTCTGCTCTCAGAGGAAGTACTTGATGCCCTGACGGACGCGCAGGAAAGACTGCGCGCGGAAACGGTGGGAGGAAGGCTTTCGCGCCGCGAGAATCTTCATCTGACGCTGTCGTTCCTCGGGGAGACGGACCGCCTTGATGCTGCGAAACGCGCGGGGGAGGGGCTTCGCTCAAGGCCATTTTCCTTGTCGCTGCGCGGCGCGGGAAGTTTTCGAAGCGGGGACAGCGAGCTGTTCTGGGCCGGCGCGGAGCTCTCAGAGCCCCTGCGTGCTCTGCAGAAGGAGCTTGCCGGGCGGCTGCGGCCCTGACACACATCGAGGAACATTGCAGGACGCAGATACTCCTGATAAAGCAATACTTTTGAACTCCGCTTTTGGGAGGAAGAGAGAAGGAAAACGGCGATAGAAACAACACGAGTTCCTGCCACTCTGGCAAGTACCTTTTGATCTGTAACGCGGAGACAGGGAGGCGGCGACAGCCGGGGCTTGCGGAGTGTTTTCAGGTGGATTATAATGAAAGAAACAGAGGAGAGAGCAAGTGGAAGAAGAAAATGGGGAGGAGAATGGCATGGGGTTTCCGGAAACCTTTAAAGCGTTATCGGATCCGGTTCGCAGAGAGATTCTCATGCTGCTGCGTGGCGGCAGAATGTCAGCAGGGCAGATTTGCAGCCATTTTTCGATGACGAATGCAACGATCTCGTATCACCTGGCTCAGCTGAAACGGGCAGAACTGGTGAGAGAGACGCGGGAGAAAAATTTCGTGTATTACGAATTGAATATGTCGGTGTTTGAGGAGCTGATGATGTGGTTTTCTCAGTTCACCGGCGCGGAGGGAACGCAAGATGACAAGGAAAAAACTGAGTGATCTCTCAAGGGCACTTCTGACATCCGCTGTATGCCTGCTCCCCATTCTGCCGGGACTGCTTCTTTTGCCTTCTCTGCCGGAGCAGGTGGCAACCCATTTTGACGCTTCCGGCGTGCCGGACGGCTGGATGCCGAAGCTTTCAGCCGTTGTGATGATTCCGGCCTTTATGGCTCTTATCAATTTGTTTTGCCATGCCGCGCTTCATTTTGATCCGAGAAAACAAGGACAGTCCGGCGCTCTGCGCACGGCTGTTTTATGGTTTTGTCCGGTGCTCTGCGTCGTTTTGCAGGCGGCTACGCTTGTCTATGCTCTGGGTGTTCCGGTGCCGATCTCCTTGGTCTGCTGCCTGACGGTCGGTGTGCTTTTTGTGATTATTGGCAACTATCTGCCGAAATGCCGCCTTAATTACACGATGGGGATCCGTACGCCATGGACGCTCAGCAGTGAGGAGAATTGGAATAAAACGCACCGATTGGGAGGAAAGCTGTGGGTAGCCGCAGGACTCCTTATTGTTGTCTGTGGTTTCTTTTCCCTGAGAGGTGAGGCGGGAGGAGAGCTTGCCTTTGTGTTTATGCTGATTGCCGTTGCGCTGGCCTCCCTTATCCCTGTGGGTTATTCTCTTTGGCTGTACCAGAAGGAGAAAAAGAGAGAAAAGACAGATTGAAACAAAAGTTTACAATTGTATGGTAGATTTTTCTGAACAGCTGCTGTAGTATTTAATAATACTGTCCGGGAATTCTGCCTGAACCCCGGACGCCGCTGCTTGCCGATGGCACACAGCCCTCCGGGGCTGTTTTTATTGCCTCAGCCTGTCAGAACGGCGATATCAGAGGAAGGATGAAAACGCGTGGAGGATCAAAGTAAGATACAGCTGTTTGAAAAGACGCCCATTCCCAATGCTGTGATGAAGCTGGCGGTTCCAACAATCCTCAGCTCTCTTGTCATGGTCATTTACAATCTTGCCGACACTTATTTTGTCGGGATGCTCAATAACTCTGTTCAAAACGCTGCCGTCACTCTTGCGGCTCCGGTGCTGCTTGCTTTTAACGCCATTAACAATCTCTTCGGTGTTGGCAGCTCGAGTATGATGAGCCGTGCCCTTGGCCGGAAAGATTTCGATGTTGTGTACAAGAGCTCTGCCTTCGGTTTTTACTGTGCGGTGATCAGCGGAGTGCTGTTCTCCATCGGTTTTACGGCATTCCAGGAGCCTTTCCTTGTTCTTCTCGGAGCCAGCCCGGAAACGGCGGGCGCGACAAGCGCGTATCTTAAGTGGACGGTAACATTTGGCGCTGCGCCTGCCATTTTGAATGTCGTTATGGCGTATCTTGTCCGTTCGGAAGGCTCCGCCATGCATGCCAGCATCGGCACGATGAGCGGCTGCTTGCTGAATGTTGTCCTTGATCCGATTTTTATTCTTCCCTGGGGATTCAATTTGGGAGCGGAAGGAGCGGGTTTGGCGACTTTCCTTTCCAACTGCGTGGCTTGTCTCTACTTCTTTGTTCTTCTTTTCTGCAAGCGCGGCCGTACCTATGTTTGCATCAATCCCAAGATGTTCCGGCCGAATCGTTCTATTGTGGCAGGTGTGTGTACGGTTGGTATTCCGGCTGCAATCCAGAATCTTCTCAATGTAACAGGCATGACCGTGCTGAATAATTTTACCTCCGCTTTTGGCGCAGAGGCTGTGGCCGCCATGGGAATTGCTCAGAAAATCAATATGGTGCCTACCTATATTGCGATGGGAATGTCGCAAGGCATCATGCCGCTCATCAGCTATAATTATGCCAGTGGGAATGCGAAGCGGATGAAGGGCGTTACGACATTCTCTGTCAAAATTTCTATGACCTTTACGATAGCTGTAGCCGCTGTCTATTTCTTCTTCTCGGAGTCGCTGATCCGCCTCTTTATGAATAATGAGTCGATTGTCGCATATGGTTCCAGCTTTCTGTACGGTTTCTGCTTGGGAATTCCGTTCCTTTGCCTTGACTTCCTGGCTGTGGGTATTTTCCAGGCGACGGGCATGGGGAAACATGCGTTTATTTTTGCCATTCTCCGCAAGGTGGTTCTTGAGATTCCGGCTTTGTGCCTGTTGAATCTGCTCTTCCCGCTGTATGGTTTGGCTTATGCGCAGTTTGTTGCGGAAGTGATTCTTGCCATTGCGGCTGTCGTCGTTCTGACGCGTCTTTTCCGCCGTTTGCAAAAGAAGCAGGAGAATACTACAGATTCTGCGACACAGACACAAGCATAAAATACATCCTTGCTGCTGTTTCCAACGCTGATGCGGCGGAAATAAAAATTGAACAGACCAAGCATAAAAAGGGCCGCCGGTTTCCGATAACCGGCGGCCTTTTTTATGCTTGGGTTTCCTCCTCCGTGGGGGTAATATGGATGTTGACTCCGTTGACTTCGACGCCTTCGTCGGCTCGAATCAGAATGTATTTGATTCCGTTGAGAACGCGTGTCTCAATGAGATCACCGCGTTCCGGATTGACACGGATGGTGACGTCAGGTGTGCAGACCTCGAGCTGCTTCGGATTGATAATGTTTTGTGGGCGAATCTCGGCTCCCTCGCCGAAGGTTTCCTCATATTTCTGTTCAAAGGCAGCGACATGTTCCTCAGCGACATCGCAGGAAGAGAGTACCTGCCGCACCGTTTCGCGTGAAATGGAAAGGGGCTCTTCCTCCTTGTTTGCCTTATGGTCGGCAATCAGCGCGCTGAGTTTGCTGTGCACCGCCTGCACGACGTCGAGACTGCAATCCTTCTCCAACGACTCCGCAAGCACGCTTTGAAAGCTTTCGCGCTGTTCATCCGCAGGAGCGGGCGGCTCCACACGAAAAATAGAATCAATGAGCTCCGGATGATTCTGTGAGGCGCTTTTGGTGTAATACAGCGCTCCGTAAAGGTTGGCGCAGTGTCCGTCAAAAGCCGGGAAAAGGAATCCTGCCTCCGGTGCGGATACGAGCCAATCCTCGCGGAGATTGTGGAATTCGTTTTCTGCAACCTGATAGCTTAGTGCGGGCTTCGTCAGTTTGATGGGACAGATGCTGCAAAGGATGTAGGTAAACATTTCGCTTGACGCATCCTCCAGCGATTCCCCATCCTTTCCGCGATAAGGAACGTCATAACGGTCGCAGGCAAGCAGGATCAGGTAGGTTCCCTCGATTTCGATGCTTTGCACAATTTTCTCGTAAAATGCGTGTACAGCCTCTTCGTCCTCGAGCAGAGAGGAACGCAGCTTCATCAGAAGCTTATGCTCTTCTCCGCTGACGACCTGCTGCGTTGCAAAGGAGAGATCGATGAGGTTTTTTCCCAATGTGCCGGACAGCGTTTTCTTAAGAATAGCGAGAAATTTCTCTGTTTCGGCCTCATCCATCAGAGCGAGGGATGGGCTGAATTCGGAGAGAATTTCGCGTCTGCCGTTGACGCAGCAGCCGCGGATTTTTGTGATGTTGGTTTGCTGTGGCCGGAACCGGCGGCGAATTTCAGCGACTTCCTTTTCGTTCATCTTTGATTCGACTTCCTTTCCGATAGAGATCAGAAGGGCAACGCCGCTCCTCGCAGGGAAGGGCGGCATTGCCCCAAAGTGTGATCGTTGTTGGTTAAACCAGAAAGTGTAAAGCGATTTTTATCGTCTTGCCTCAGTATAACAGAAATACGCGGCGAAAACAAGGACCTGCGGTCGGCACTTCGCGCACCGGACCTGCGGTCAGCACTTCGCGCATCGGCGGGCGAGCCCGCCGTATGTCTCAGTGCTGGGGGATCGGCGTCTTTGCGGACTTGCGCCGCAAAGACGCCTCACTTTACCACCCGCGTTGCCGCCTGTGCGTAATAGGAGAGCCTCAAATTTTTGAGGCTCTTGCATCGGAAGTATTTGGGGGAGAGAGCGTTTTTCAGGAAGCGGGCATAACCTTTCCGGTGTCTCTCTATACATTGGTCCGCATAGCTGTCCGTGCAGGTTGGGTTTCTGTTTAATGGCGAATATCATCTGAACCTGTGTTTTACGGGCGAGAGCGCTCTGCTTGCTTCCGGGGCATGCTTTTGCCCAGAAGAGCGATGATGATGGAGACGAGGGGATTGATCCAGCCGAAAAAGGTGAAGAAACCGTACTGCCATGCAGAGACGCCAAGAGCGGATTCTGTAAAGCCTGCTCCGGTACTGTAGGGGACGATACCGCCGAACACAGTACCTGCATCCTCGAGAGCGCGGCTTAGATTCTGCGGCTTGAGGCGATGTTCCTCGTAAAGAGGACGGAAGAGACGGCCTGTCAAAATGATGGCGACGTATTGCTGGCCTGTTCCAATCAGTACGCCCCAGGCGGTGAGAATGGTTGCGACGACAAGACCGCGGTCGCTCTTTACCCGTGCGACAATTTTTCTCAGAATGGATTCTGCCATACCGGTCCGCTCATAGATTCCGGCAAAGCTGAGTGCAAGCGTCATAAGCGCAACTGTTTTCATCATACTCATGATGCCGCCGCGGTTGAGCAGCGTGTCAACTGTGGCGACGCCTGTTTCTGTCTTGAATCCGTCCATTAGAGCGGAAAGCATTTCCGGTACAGTGACACCCTGCACAAAAAAGGCGGACAGCACGCCGAGCGCTGCCGCGCCCATGAGACCCGGCAAAGCGGGAATTTTGAAAATCACCATCAGCAGAACAAGCAGAGGGGGAAGGAGCAGCAGGGGGTGAATTACAAAATGTTCTTCCAGTGTTTCGAGCGTCAGTGCGATTTGTGCCTCGTCGCCTGTTTCTCCCCTGCCGTAAAAAGCGCCGAGTATGCTGTAGAGGACGATGCAGATCAAATAAGTGGGGGTAGTCGTTACCATCATATGACGGATATGATCAAAAAGGCCGGCTCCCGAGACGGACGGCGCGAGGTTTGTTGTGTCCGAGAGGGGAGACATTTTGTCCCCGAAATAGGCGCCGGAGACAATAGCGCCTGCAGTTACCGCGGGAGGAACGCCGAGTGCGGAACCGATTCCAAACAGGGCGACGCCGACCGTTCCAATCGTTGACAGCGAGCTGCCGATGGCCAGGGAAACGAGCGAGCACAGCAGAAGGGCCGTAACGAGAAAGAAGGAAGGGGAGATAATCTGTAAACCGTAGTAGACCATGGTGGGAATGACTCCACTGGCTACCCAGGCGGCGATCAGAATCCCAATGGAGAGAATGATCAGCATGGCGGGAACCGCGGCGGCAATGGCTTCTGTAATGCCCTCGAGCATTTCCTTCCAGGTATACCGGTGCAGCGCGCCTACTGCCGCAGCCAGAATGCAGGCCAGCAAAAGCGGAATATGAGGGCTGCTGCCGAGTCCAGCCGTCATCGAGACGACAAGAAAAAGCAGCAGAAGAAAGACTGCGAGCGACGCGGCAAAGCCGACGGGGCGGGATGCTTTTTCAGAGGATTCCATGTAAACAGCACCTCCTGGAATTAATTCGGCCGCGGCCGGAAAAGGCGAAACAATTATGTGTTGAGAAGATCAATGACGTGGCGCGGACAGACCTCTGCACATTTGCCGCAGCCCGTGCATTTTTCCGGGTCGACAACGGCGTGGAAGTCTTTCACATGGATAGCGTCAAATTCACATGTTTTCTCGCACTTCATACAGCCGATGCAGCCGATTTTGCAAACTTTGTTTGTCTGCGCGCCCTTGTCGCAGCTGCTGCAGCGCACCACAGCTTGGGGGCGGTACGGGACGAGAGTGATCAGATGCTTCGGGCAGGCCGCGACACACATCGAGCAGCCTTTGCAGCGGGCAGGGTCAATATGCGCGACGCCGTTGCAGATTTCAATTGCGCCGTACTGACACGCTTTCATACAGTCTCCGAGTCCCATGCAGCCATACTGGCAGCTTGCGGGGCCGCCTGCGAGAAGTACAGCGGCAGAGCAGCTCTCGATGCCTGCATACTCCATCTTGTCTGCGGTGTAATCGGCGCTGCCGGAGCAGCGTACCACCGCGACTTTTTTCTCGACGCTGACGCCGCCGAGACCCAGGAATTCGGAAATTTCCGCAGCGACCTCCGCGCCGCCGGGAGAGCACAGGCCGGGCTTTGCCTCTCCCTTCGCAAGGGCGGCAGCATAGCCGGAGCATCCGGAGAAGCCGCATGCTCCGCAGTTTGCGCCGGGCAGCATTTCCGTGATTTTTTCCGCCTTCTCATCCTTCGGGACAGCCATAACCGCTGAGGCGATGGCAAGTCCAAGTCCGGCAATCAGGCCGATTCCTGCGACAATCAGCACAGGAAACAGAATTTCATACATAGCGGTTTCCTCCTCTCAGCCCAGCAGGCCGTCGACCAGTCCCTGGAAGCCGAGGAACGACACAGAGACAAGCGAAGCGGCAATCAGCGTGATTGGCAGACCGCGCAGGCATTTCGGAATATCGCACGTTTCAAGACGCTCACGCACACCGGCGAAGAGCACCATGGCGACGAGGAATCCGATACCGGAGCCAAACGCGTTGACAAGGGCCTGCAGGAAGCCGTATGTTTCCGGGGAAGCCGTATGGTTGTCGATGACGAGCATTGTTACGCCGAGCACGGCGCAGTTTGTTGTGATGAGAGGCAGATAAATGCCGAGCGCGTTGTAAAGCGGCGGCATATAGCGCTTGAGCACGATCTCAATCAGCTGTACAAGAGCTGCGATAATCAGGATAAACACAATGGTTTCCAGATAGGCCAGATCGTTCGGAACAAGCAAACCGTAATAAATCGGCCACGTGACCGCGGTGGCAATCACCATAACGAGCGTTACAGCCATACTCATGCTCGCGGCGGTGTTCAGCTTCTTGGATACGCCAAGAAACGGGCAGATGCCGAGGAATTTGCTCAGAATGTAGTTTTCCGTGAGGATGGCCGCCAGAAAGATGGAGACCAACCCTTTAATGGTTTCACCGTTCATTTCTCAGTGCCCTCCTTTGCCTGAAGCTTGGAGCAGCTGCCGGACAGCGGACAGCCCTTGCAGCCGATCTCCTCCGGGGCCTTGCCCTCGCCCGAGAGCTTGTTTGCCAGGGCAATCAGCAGACCAAAGACGAAGAAGCCTCCGGGAGGCAGGATGAAGATGAGAATCGGATCCATAAAGTTCGAGGTGACGGCCAGGCCGAAGATGGTGCCTGCGCCGAGCAGCTCGCGGATGATGCCCATGAGAAGCAGTGTCGCCGTGAAGCCGACGCCCATACCGAGGCCGTCGACAATAGACGGGAGGACGGGGTTCTTGTTTGCAAACATTTCAGCGCGGCCGAGAATGATGCAGTTCACAACGATCAACGGCAGATAAATGCCGAGAGCTTTATCCAGGTCAGGCGAGTACGCCTTGATAAACATTTGGACGATGGTGACAAAGCCTGCGATGATTGTGATATACGAAGGGATACGCACCTTGTCGGGAATCACCTTCCGCAGAAGAGAAATGACGGCATTCGAGCACACAAGAACAAAGGTCGTGGCAAGACCCATGCCAATTGCATTGCTTGCGGCGGTACTGACAGCCAGCGTGGCGCAGGTGCCGAGCACGAGGCGCAGAACGGGATTTTCCTTGATGATGCCCTTGGTAAATTCCTGCCAGAGCGTTTTTTTCTGTTTCGCCATCCTTACTCCGCCTCCTTTACCGCGTAATACTGTGCGATCGCGTCATTGACCGCGTCCGTAACAGCCTGAGAGGTGATGGTCGCGCCTGTCATGGCGCTGATTTCTGTGTCGCCGGCCGTTCCGTTTTTGATCACGGTAAAGCCGCCGGCGGGAGCTGCTTTCTTATACTGGTCGCGGAAGCTTTCCTTTTCCGCGTTCATGCCCAGACCGGGGGTGTCGGAGATCGAGAGGATGGAAACGCCTGTTACCGTGCCGTCTGTGGAGATGCCGGTCATGACTTTGATCTGACCGCCGTAGCTGCTGGCCGTCGTGGTGAAGACATAGCCGATTGCTTCGCCTCCGGCCTCGGCGATATAGTAAGTGCCGTCGTCAGATGCGGAGAACGTTTCTGCTCCGGGGCTGACGGTCATACGGGAGGTTTCCTCCGCCAGGCGCTCCTGTTCTGCGATTTTGTCTTTGGTCAGGAGATTTGTTCCCGCCAGCAGAGCCGTCACAACCAGACAAAACAGGAAGAGAGACAGGGCGGGCTTCAGAATATCCTTGACCGAAAGCTTTTTAGCCTGTTCGCTCATTGCTTTACCGTCTCCTTTCCGAAGGGCTTCGGGCGCGAGACGCGCTCAATCAGAGGTACGAGGATGTTCAGGATCACGATGGAGAACGAAACGCCCTCCGGAAGCGAACCGAACACACGGATCAGCATCGTGAGCACGCCGCAGCCGACGGCATAGATAATCTTGCCTTTGAAGGTAATGGGGCTGGTGGTGTAGTCCGTGGCCATGAAGATAGCGCCGAGCATCAGGCCGCCTGCCATCAGATCAAACAGAACATCGCGTCCGAGCAGCAGGGACATAACAGCCGCCGTTCCCAGATAGCAGACCGGGATTACAGGCGAAATCACGCGGCGGGCGATGAGATAGATGCCGCCGAGCAGAAGCGCCAGCGTGCAGGTTTCGCCGAGGCAGCCGCCGCGCACGCCAAGGAACATATCCAGATAGCTCGGCAGAGAGTTGGTGGCTCCCTGTGCCGAGAGTGCGAGGGGCGTTGCCGTTGTCGCGCCGTCCGTTCCGTTGAGGTAGGCAAACGGGGCAGTCCACGTCGTCATTCTCGAGGGGAAGGAAGTCATCAGAATGATGCGCGCCGTGAGGGCAGGATTGACAAAATTCTGTCCAATGCCGCCGAACATCTGCTTGACAACAATAATAGCGGCCAGGCAGCCGAAAACGGCGATCAAAGGATTGATGCTTACCGGCAGGTTCAGCGCAAGCAGCAGACCGGTGACGGCGGCGCTCAGATCCATGATGGTGTTGTCACGCTTCATGACGCGTCGGCACAGATATTCGCACAGAACGCAGCAGGCCATACACAGGACAATGAGAAGCAGCGCTTTGGGGCCGAACAGAATCACGGACGCTACAGCGGCCGGTGCAAGCGCAATCAGCACGTCAAGCATGATTTTCTGGGTGGTAGCTCCGCTTCTCAGGTGAGGGGAGGCGGAGACGATCAGCTTATGCTCCATTACTTTTTCCCTCCGTTTCTCAGCAGAGCCTTGCCCAGCCGGATTGCGTGAACCAGCGGGCGGTGTGCCGGGCAATTGTAAGCGCAGGTACCGCACTCCATACAGCACATAATTCCCAGACGGTCGAGCTCCTCAATGTTGCCGAGCTCCGCAAATTTTTCAAGCTGCGTCGGCACGAGGTTCATCGGGCAGCCGGAAACACAGCGGCCGCAGCGGATACAGGCTGTCGGCTTCGGCAGCGAGGCGTCCTTTTCTCCGAAGGCGAGAATGCCGTTGTTCTGCTTGAGAACAGGCTGCTCGTCCGTTGTCAGGGCAATGCCCATCATCGGGCCGCCCATCAGAAGCTTCTGCGGAGGCTGGCTGTAGCCGCCGCAGAATTCGACGATGTCTGCGATTCTGGTGCCGATCGGTACGATGACGTTCTGCGGCTTCGCTATAGCGGAGCCGTCGACCGTCACGCGCTTTTTGACGAGCGGCATGCCGGTTTTGAGATAATCCGCGAGAAAGGCAACCGAGGTAATGTTCATCACGAGGCAGCCCACATCCGCGGGAAGCTTGCCGAGAGGAATCACGCGGTTGGTGCACGACTGGACGAGCACCTTTTCCGCGCCCTGCGGGTAGCGCGCATGAAGCGGCAGGATCCGCACGCGATCTTCCGGATCGTGCGTCGGGTTGTCCGCGATTTTCCGCAGCGTTTCAATCACGTCCGGTTTGTTGTCCTCCACGGCAATGATCACGCGATCCAGCTTCAGAAGGTCGCGGATGGCGTAGACGCCGGAAAGGACGGCCCAGGAGTTCTCGAGAGCTTCGCGGTTATCCGCGGTGATGTACGGCTCACACTCGGCAGCATTGACAATCAGCGTGTCGAGATGCTTGTCCTTCGGCACGTTGAGCTTCACATGGGCCGGGAAGCCCGCACCGCCCAGGCCGACAAGGCCGGACGCGCGCACCGCCTGGAAGAATTCTTCCGGCGTATTGACGACAGGCGGCTTTACATCGGGCGAAACCGTCATCTGTCCGTCGGATTGGATGACAACGGCGTCGACCGTCTGGCCGCCCGGCAGCACCGTTTTCGTGACAGCTGTCACCTTACCGGAGACGCTGGCATGGATGGGTGCGCTGACAAAGGCGTCGCTGTCGCCGATCTTCTGCCCGACTTGAACAAGGTCCCCGACCTTGACCAGCGGCTTGCACGGAGCGCCCACATGCTGCTGCATGGGGATTGTCACCTGAGCGGGGCAGGGGAGCACGGAGGACTCCATCTGCGCCGTGTTCTTGTGGTGAGGAACTGCTGCGCCGCCGTGGGTGCGAAACGGTTTCTCAGGAAATGTCAGTCCCACTTTCTATTACCTCCACTCTTTTTTCCCTCCGGCGGATTTACGCCGCCGGGAGAAATACCGCCCGCCCCGCGTTCCGCCTGCGCGGTCTGCGAGGGGAGCAGCCGGTTAAGAACCGGCATCGTCACGCGCAGGATAACGCCCGTGACGGCGCCGAATAACACGCCGAATCCGATCAGCCAGGGAGCGTACCACGCGGCGGCAAGCGAGGTGAGCAGCGTCGCCGTGAGCAGCTGGCCGAAATTGTGCGCGAGAGCCCCGGCGATTCCGAGGCCGAGCAGTCCGAAGCGCGGGCGCCTCAGACGGGAAAGAATAAAGACAAGAACCGTGCTGAGCAGTCCGCCGGACAGGCTCATGAGAAAAGCGATTCCGCCCCGTGTCAGTCCGGCGAATACGGCTTTGACAAGGGCGATTCCAAGCGCAGGGAGGAGCCCCAGGCTCTGTACGGCAAACAACACCGCGATGTTGGAGAGGCCGAGCTTCGCGCCCGGCGGCAGCGTCGGAACGGGCGGAAGCATTCCCTCGAGAAGGGAAAGCGTCAGCGCCAGAGCGCCGAGCAGTCCCGTCACCGCGACGCGGCGGGCAACTCCCAAGCGGAGCGTTTGCTGGTGATTTGGCATAGCAATCCTCCCGAAAATCAACCGGTCATGGCATCTGCGCCGGAGGCCGTTCCCTCCAGGCGCACGGAAATGCGTGCAGGGAGACAGACGGCGGCCTGTCCGGGCTTTGTCAGTTCTCCGGTGCGCACGCAGGTCTGGTCGGGACAAGAGGAATGCAGGAAGGAGATTTTTCCCGGCTCCGCGAGCAGAACAACGCTGTAATCGCCGCCAAGGTCAATTTCCGTCGCTTCTGTCAGGGAGGACAGATCGACGCGTTCCAGCTCAACGCCGTTCTCTTCAATAACGGCTACACAGTTTCCCTGCGCCTGTGCCGACTGCCAGAAAAGCAGCGCGGCGGCGGCAGCAGCAGCAACGAGCAGTAAAACCAGATCGGCGGGACGCAGAAGCTTATGTTCCATGGGGTTACTCCGCAAGCTGGAAGGAATCCAGACTTAAGGTAAAGGGGGGGAATCCGTCTGTTACGAGAACGGTTTTATCCCGGAAAACGAAGCTTCCCTCCGCACCGTAGCTTTCCAGAAGCGCCTGCCCCTCGTCGGGGCCAAGAAGAAAGGCGGCGGTTGCAAGGAGATCGCTGAGCGCTCCGCTGTCCTTCGTATAAACGGTGACGGAGACAAGCTCGTTGTCCTCCGGCCACCCGGTGTTGGCATTGATGAGATGATGATAGACGACGCCATCCACCTCGCACTGCTTTTCGTAGGAACCGGAAGTGGAGACAAAACCCTCCTCCATCTCCATTACGCCGAGAATCTCTTCGCCGTCGTCTGACGAGTACGGATTGCGCACGGTAATGGACCAGGGCGTACCGTCCGGTTTTTCACCGTATACGCCCACGCTTCCTCCTACGGCGGCAATTGCTCCGGAAATCCCGGAAGAAGCGTATGAGGCGACCGCGGCGTCACAGCCGGCCCCCTTGCCGATGGATCCGAGATCCACACCCATATAATGATATTTCAGCGAGGCGGAGGATTCGTCTTCCTTGACGCGCAGATCCTCGTAGTTGACGTAAGGGAGAAACCGATCGATGGTTTCCTGTGAGGGTGGGGAGAACGCATCCCCATCGTCAAAGTTCCAAAGCTTGGAGATGGGAAGAACGGTCGGATCGTACACACCGCCGGACTGCTCCGCCACATCGAGACAAAGCAGCAGAAGCTCCGCCGTCTCCGGGTCAATATCAATCCGTTCGCTGCCGGCCTCATCATTGAGCCGTGCGATATCAGAGTCCTCTACCCGCCAGGAAATTTTATTTTCCAGATCCGTGACGGCCTGCAGCGCTGCGTCAGAGGCTTCCTGCCCTCCCGGACCGTATACGGTTTGCTGGACAAAGGAGCCCATGGCAAAACCCGTTGTTTCCAGACGGTTGGCCGCTTCGCTGTACCGGCTCCACAGGAGTACAAGGACGAGCAGAATAACGGCGAGCACACACGCCAGCGCGAGCGTCAGCCGCTTTTGCTGGCGAAGGGTGAGCGTTCGGATGAAATGACGCATGAAAGTCTCCTTCCTGGGTAAGCGCTGCGAAAGCAGACGGCAAACGATCCCTTCTATTATAGCATAAAATTTTAAAAAGTTAAGAAAAAGTTGCAGGAGGGAACGTTGTCTCCTGCGGAAGGCGGTAAGACGTTCCGGGAAAAAGAGGGATGACAGGCGTCCGAAAAGATGATACAATAGGCCACGGAAGATTGACGCGGCGCACCGGCCGCGAAACAGGAAAGAGAGGGAGACGGGATATGTCTCTGGAAACGGTTAAGGCTTATTTAGGGGAGCGCGGTCTGGCAGACCGTGTGCAGACGTTTGATGTCAGCAGTGCGACGGTGGAGCTGGCGGCCGCTGCTTTGGGAACGGAACCCGCCAGAATTGCAAAGACAATTTCTCTGCGGCTTGGCGACGGATGCCTGCTGGTGCTTGCCGCGGGTGACGCAAAGATTGACAATTCCCGATATAAAGCGGAATTCCACACGAAGGCTGTGATGCTGCCCGCCGACGAAGTGCTGCCGAAGACGGGCCACCCGGTGGGGGGCGTTTGCCCCTTTGCCAATCCGGAGGGCGTCCGTGTGGTCTGCGACGAGTCGCTTCGTCGTTTTGACATCGTGTATCCGGCGGCAGGCACGGCGAGTTCTGCGGTGCGATTGAGCTGCGAGGAGCTGTTTGACGCTTCGAACGCGGAGAAATGGGTGGACGTCTGCAAAGGTTGGCGAGAGGAGGAGCACGCAGGATGAGAATGCGCAGCAAGCCCTGGGCCAAGCCGGAGCTCGAAGCCTGTCCGTTTTTTGTCCGCCGCGGCGAAGAGCAGAAGGGACGCTGGCATGAGTGGTTTCCAAGCCGTCAGCCCATTCATTTGGAACTCGGCTGCGGCAAGGGCTATTTCATTGCCGGGCTGGCCCCGGAACATCCGGAGATCAACTATATCGGAATCGATTTAAAGGACGTTGTGCTTGCCCCCGCTAAGCGTGTGATTGAGGCGGCTTTTGGGGAACAGCCGGTTCAGAACGTCGCACTGACCGGCCACGATATTGAACGGCTTCCCGAGATTATGGACGAACACGATCGGGTGGAGCGGATTTATATCAATTTCTGCAATCCCTGGCCGAAGCCCCGCCACTGGAAGCGCCGCTTGACGTATCCGACGCGCCTTCGTGACTACCGTGCCCTCCTGGATCCGCAGGGGGAGATCTGGTTTAAGACAGACGACGGCCCTCTCTACCGGGATACCCTGCGCTATCTCGAGGAGGCAGGCTATCAGGTCTATTGGTGCACGGAAGATCTGCATGCCGACCCGTGCGGAGATGAGATCACCGTCATGACGGAGCATGAAAGAATGTTTTCCGCCCAGGGAATTCCGATCAAGGCTCTGAAAGCCAGGATAAGCTGACGCTGCTCACGCGCGGCAAAAGAGTGTATGGAAGTGGAAGAGCACTCCGCGAATTCCAATCAAAACGGGAAGAAGCCGTCCGGCCTCCTGTTACGGAAGCCGGACGGCTTCTCTTTCTGTAAAGAAAGATCCCGGTTCAGCGGATTTCGATACGCTGGGCGACGGGCTTCTGCGCTGATTTCTTCGGCAGATCCAGCTGAAGCACGCCGTTTTCATAGGAAGCGGTGATGTTCTGGGCGCTCACGGCCGAGATGTCAAAGCTGCGGCTCAGGGAGCCAAAACGGCGCTCGCGGCGCAGATACGTTTCGTTTTCCTGCTTGTTTTCCTGGCTGTGCTCGGCGGAGATCGTCAGACGATCGCCGTCGATGTCGATGTGAATTTCCTCTTTCCGGAAACCGGGCATATCGGCACGCAGCTGGAAGCGGTCGCCGAGGTCCAGAATATCGGTGCGGCAGGGAGCCGCGCCGTCTTCATTTGTGCGGAAGAAATCACGGCCAAAATCATCAAAATAGCGGAACAAGTCATTGTTTCTGCGATCAAAGGGAGTCATCAAATCAAACATACTTCATACCTCCAATAGCGGGCGCTGTATGGCGCGTTTCAATTTCTTTCTTCGAATGTAAGGGAGCGGGAACTCTTGCTGTTCCTTTTGACTGCCTTTAGTATAGAGGCTGATTGTTACAGATTTGTGCAAATCCTGTGAACAAACTGTAAAATGTTAGCACTCTCAAAAAACGAGTGCTAATAACAGCGAATAAACGGGATGAATACTGAATTTTTAAAAATATAATCTTGAAATGCAGCGTCGGGACTGGTAAGTTCTCCGAATTTGATTTATACTAAAGAAAAGACAGATGGGGCAGTGCCCACAGGGAGGAATTTCGGATGAATTCTGTCAAACGGATTTTTCTGATTGTGCTCGACAGCGTCGGAATTGGCGAAGCGCCGGACGCGGCGGATTTCGGTGACGCGGGGAGCAATACGCTTGCGGCTGCGGCGGCGAGCCGGTTCTTTGATTTGCCGGAGCTTGGACGGCTTGGCTTGTTCAACATCGATGGGGTTTCCTGCCGTCCTGCGGCAGCTGAGCCGGAAGGATCCTTTGCCCGCATGACGGAGCGTTCGAAGGGGAAGGACACGACCATTGGCCACTGGGAAATTGCAGGCGTCATTTCGCCTCGTCCGCTGCCGACCTACCCGAACGGTTTTCCGCCGGAGGTCATTGAGGCTTTCCGGCAAAAAACAGGCCGCGGCGTGCTTTGCAACCGGCCCTACTCCGGCACGGAGGTGATTCGCGATTATGGACGTGAGCATCTTGAGACGGGAGCGCTTATCGTTTATACTTCGGCAGACAGTGTATTTCAGATCGCCGCTCATGAATCAATTGTTCCTCCCGAACAGCTCTATGAATATTGCCGCATCGCGCGCGAGCTTCTGCAGGGGGAACACGGCGTCGGCCGCGTGATTGCCCGCCCCTTCGAGGGGGAGTGGCCGTTTGTGCGCACACCGCGCCGTCACGATTTTTCTCTGGAGCCGCCGTCGGAGACGATGCTCGATCGCATCAAAGCCGCGGGGCTCGATGTGATCGCTGTAGGCAAGATTCATGATATTTTTGCCGGATGCGGCGATACAGAGCATATCTTTACCAGCGGGAACACCGACGGTATCGCTCAGGCGATTGCGCTGACAAAACGGCCCTTCCACGGCCTGTGCTTTGTCAACCTGGTCGATTTCGATATGCTCTACGGCCACCGCAATGACCCGGACGGCTACGCCAGGGCCCTCACTGAGTTTGACCGCGCCCTGCCGCAGCTTCTCGCGGGCCTCGGGGAGGGGGATGTCCTGATGATTACCGCTGACCATGGCTGTGATCCCGCCACTCCCTCGACAGACCATTCGCGTGAATGCACGCCCTGGCTGATCGCTGGTCCGGCGGTACGTCCGGGGGTTAATCTGGGGACCCTGCCGACCTTTGCGGATATTTCCGCCACTGTTTTGGACGCCTTCGGTCTGCCGGTACTTGCCGGTACCTCCCGCGCGCGGGAGCTGTTCCGCTGAGTGCGGCGGCATTTCGCCCGTGAAAGGTGCTCTGCCTGGGTCGGGAATGCATCCGTGAGCTGCAATCTGTCCCGCTGAAAAGCCGAATATCCCCGTCCGGACGGGGAACGCATACCGGATTCATCCCCTGGTGCCGTTCCTGCGTACGATTCAGAATTGCGTTGTATCTCGTTTTGAGCAAAGCCCTGCGTGAAGCGGGAATTTATCCTAGTTTGAGAGCGGCATAGCCGCATGAAAGGAGTCTGTTCATTATGTCCACACCGCATAATGCTGCCGAACCCGGTGCGATCGCCAAGACGGTTCTGATGCCCGGCGATCCTCTCCGCGCCAAATTTGTAGCGGAGACGTACCTGGAAAATCCTGTTTGCTTCAATACCGTTCGCAATATGCTTGGTTTTACCGGCACCTATCACGGGAAACCGGTGTCTGTGATGGGCAGCGGCATGGGAATGCCGTCCATCGGGATCTATTCCTACGAACTCTTTCATTTTTATAACGTTGACCGCATTATCCGCATCGGTACGGCCGGAGGTATCGCGGACGGCGTGCAGCTGCGCGATGTGGTTGTCGGCGTGGGAGCCTGCACCGACTCCAATTACGCCGCTCAGTTCCGTTTGCCCGGAACCTTTGCGCCGATTGCAAGCTTCCGTCTGGCGGAAAAGGCCGTGCAGGCGGCCCGCCGTCTCGGCGTGCCGGTGCGTGCCGGAAACGTTCTGTCCTCCGATTTGTTCTATGGCGACGACGAAACCTCGCTTGAGACGTGGAAGAAGATGGGCGTTCTTGCCGTGGAAATGGAGAGCGCGGCTTTGTACATGAATGCCGCCCGCGCCGGAAAAGAGGCACTCTGTTTGCTGACGATCAGCGATTGCCCGCTGCGCGGCGAGGCGCTTCCGGCAGAAGAGCGCCAAACAAGCTTCACACAGATGATGGAGATTGCGCTCGAGACAGCGGAATAAGGAGGAGAACACGCGATGGATTCGAGAGAAATTCTGCGCGCCGTTGACCACACCCTGCTGGCTCCCACGGCCCGCTGGGAAGAAATTCGCGAACTGTGTGACGACGCTGTCCGCTATCAGACGGCGAGCGTCTGCATTCCCGCCTCCTATGTGAGGCAGGCAAAGGAGTATGTACAGGAGCGCATGGCAGTCTGTACCGTGATCGGTTTTCCAAACGGATACGATACAACGGCCTCGAAGGTTTTTCAGACGAAGGACGCGCTGGAAAATGGGGCGGACGAGATCGATATGGTGGTGAACCTTGGATGGGTGAAGGACGGCCGGTTGGATCGGGTGCTGGATGAGATCCGCGCCGTGAAGGCCGCATGCGGCAGCCACATTCTTAAGGTCATTATCGAGACTTGCCTACTCACCAGGGAAGAGAAAATCCGTCTTTGCGAGATTGTCACGCAATCCGGAGCCGATTTCATCAAGACGTCCACAGGCTTCTCAACGGGCGGCGCGACCTTCGGGGATGTGGAACTCTTCCGGGAGCACATTGGGCCCGGCGTGCGCATCAAGGCGGCGGGAGGCATTTCCACTCTTGCGGATGCGGAGCGCTTCCTTTCCCTTGGAGCGTCCCGGCTTGGCACGAGCCGCGTGGTGCGCCTTCTGAAGGAGGCGGAGAAGGCATGACGCGGGAGACGAGAGACAGGCTGGTCCGGTGCGCTCTCGAAGCGAGGAGAAATGCGTACGTTCCCTATTCGCACTGGGCTGTGGGTGCGGCCCTTCTCGCGGAGGACGGAACGCTGTTTCCCGGCTGCAATGTGGAGAACGCAGCCTATGGCCCGACCAACTGTGCAGAGCGTACCGCTCTGTTTTCTGCCGTTGCGCAGGGAAAGCGCCGTTTTACTGCTATTGCGGTTGCCGGGGGTCCGGAAGGGCAATTTCCTGCCTCGTTTTGTCCGCCGTGCGGCGTCTGCCGCCAAGCGCTTGCTGAATTCTGCTCCCCGGACTTTGAGGTGCTTCTGGTGCAGAGTGAAGAGAAAACAGAATGCTACACGCTTGGAGAGCTGCTGCCGCTCGCATTTACTCCGGCAAGTCTGAATGGAGAAGGAGGAACCGCCGATGAGAATGTATGATGTAATCGCAAAAAAGCGCGACGGCGGCGAGCTGAGCCGTGATGAAATCGCGTTTTTCATCCATGGTTATGTCAGCGGGGAAATCCCGGATTATCAGGCCAGCGCCCTGGCGATGGCGATCTGCCTGCGCGGCATGACGGCCCGTGAGACAGCCTGGCTTACCATGGAGATGGAATGTTCGGGCGATACGGTGAATTTGTCCTCCATTGAGGGCATCAAAGCGGATAAGCACAGCACCGGCGGCGTGGGGGATAAGACAACGCTCGTGCTTGGTCCGATTGTCGCGTCGCTCGGCGTACGCATGGCAAAGATGAGCGGGCGCGGTCTCGGTCACACAGGCGGCACGATTGACAAGCTTGAGTCCATTCCGGGCCTGTGTACCGATCTTTCCCGCGACGAGTTCTTCCGTATTGTGCGTGAGGTGGGGATCTGCGTTGTCGGCCAAACGGGAAATCTTGTTCCGGCGGATAAAAAGCTGTATGCCCTGCGCGATGTGACCGCGACGGTTGAAAGCATTCCGCTGATTGCCTCGAGTATCATGAGCAAGAAGCTTGCCGCGGGTGCAGACTGTATTTTGCTTGACGTCAAAACGGGAAGCGGAGCTTTTATGAAGACGGTGGAGGATTCCCGCACCCTTGCGCAGTCGATGGTAGAGATTGCCTCGCATGCCGGACGGCGGGCAGCCGCTTTTATCACGGATATGGATCGTCCGCTTGGATATGCCGTCGGCAACGCTCTTGAGGTCATGGAGTCGTGTGAGACGCTCAAGGGACGCGGTCCGGAGGATTTGACACAGCTTTGTACAGAGCTTGCTGCCGGTATTCTGGTGATGGCAGGAAAAGCGTCTGATCTTGAGGAGGGACGAGCGCTTGCCCGTGGGCAGCTTCTCAACGGGCAGGCTTTTGCCAAGCTCTGCGAAATGGTTGCAGCGCAGGGCGGAGAGGTCGCCGCGCTCGAGGATTACCGCGCTTTCTTTGCGCCGGTTGTCCGCTATGAAGTCAGGGCAGAGCACGGCGGTTATCTCTGCGCCATTGACACAGAACGGTGCGGCGTTGCATCCGTGGAGCTCGGCGCAGGCCGGGAGCGGAAGGAAGATGCAATCGACTACAGCGCGGGGATCCTTCTGAAGAAGAAACCGGGGGATTTTGTCCGCACCGGCGATGTTTTGGCGGAGTTTTACGCTTCCTCGGATTCCCTCTGCCGGACAGCAGAGCAGACGTTCCGTGCAGCTCTCCGGTTTGGCGAGGAGCCTCCCGAGCCCCGCCCCCTGATTTTTGATCGAATTGGTCTCTGATTTTTCATTTTCCTCTTGACACTTCCCTTACGTCAGTTGGTATGATAAGGGTGGAAACAGACACAGAAAAGCGTTTTCCGGGATGTTTTGCAAAGCGGCATCCGGGGCGCAGGGGAAGGAGAATGGATGGTATGAAAATGAAGGAGGTCTGCGACAAAACGGGTCTGACGGAACGTGCCGTACGGTTCTATGTCGCAAAGGGGCTTGTTTCACCCGAGCTTATCGTGCGCAATGACAGAGAGTACCGCGAGTACAGCCGCGAGGATGTGCAGACGCTGCGCGACATCAGCGATCTGCGCAAGCTTTCGTTCAGCATTGAGGAGATTCTCTCAATGCAGAAAAGCCCGGAGCGGATCGCCGAAGTGCTTTCTGTTCGCCGTGCTGCGCTGCGAAAGGAACAGAAGGATCGGGAAACCATCCTGGCGAGCCTCAGCCGGATGGACGGTTCGGGAATGCAGAGCATTCATCAGCTTGCGGAGCAATTTCGTTCTGTGTCCGCGTCCCTGCCGAACCCCGATATCGCTCTCCGCTTTGACCGCCTTGAGGATTTGGAGGCGGAGGAAAAGGAAAAGGCATACCAGGCGTTTCTGGAGAGGCAGCGCCGCCTTTCGGAGACAGGAGAGAAGATGGTAATCGGCATTATCGCGGCACAGGTTATTTCCATTGTTCTGACGCTGTTTACGGGCAGCTTCAGCCTGCTCGGAGCAGGTCTGACCATCGCGTGCTGCGTTGCGCTGTACCGCGGCGTCAGTTGGGTGCGGTATGCAATGGCTGTGCTGAATCTCATCACGCTGTTTTTGTATTTCATGATTTTTGTGGAAGCAATTACGCTCGGTCAGCCGCTTCCGGCATGGTTTTGGCTGCTTTTCGCCGTTTTATTCGCTGTGGTGGCAGTACAGTGTGCCCTGCTCTTTTTCAGCCGCGCGGTTTCGGAATTCATGTACGGACAGTCAACCGGGAGATGATGCATTCCGGCGAAAAGCTTCCAGTCGTTTTGACAGGATTTCCTGTGATTCTTCCGGAAGGACATCTGGTACTCTTCCGGAACGATTTGAAGTTGGAGGCGGGCTCTCTGCTCCTTTCGTGCGGAAACAGAACAGAAAGGTTTTATGTTGGCTCCAAAGTGCTCTCCGGGCATAAAGAAAGGCTGCAATCCCCAAGGAAGGGATTGCAGCCTTTCTGCTGTTTGTTCAGAAATAGGAGGGAGAGCTGTCGACTGTCTCAGATCACATCGATAATGCACTGGCGATCCATGTACGGACCGTTTGCAGAAGCATAAACGCCTACCTGCCCGGCTGCGACAGCTTTAAAGGTCACAAAGTAGTCATTTCCCTCCTGCACGATCTTGGTGAGCTGGAGGAAACTGGTATTGCCGGAGGCAAACTGCGGGGAGCCGCCGCCTGTTACAGTAAATTTAAAGGTGTAGCTGGCTCCGACCCGCATGTTAAATGGAGCGGTGGTATCGGATTTGATGGTGTAATTCGAACTGCTGCCGCCGGAGGAACTTCCTTTTCCGGTAGCGACAAAAGAACAGGTTCTGCCGTCGGCATCCTTGGTGGAGTCGGCAGTACCCTTGAAGTAGATGTACTCGTAGTCGGCCACGTCGAAGTTGTTCTTGTGCTCGTTATAGTAGGTCTCCACTTCCTCGTCGGTGTAGGTGAGGCTGTCGATGTAGTCCTGCTGATAGTGGGAGGCCAGAACGGTGTCCTTCAGAATGCTCTTGAAGGTGGACATCGTCATGTTGTTGCCGTACATCAGCTTCAGGTAAGCGCTGGTGGAGTAGCCGGCTTTCTTAGCATAGGTGGAGAAGGTCTCCAGGGTGCTGTCGATTTCCTTCTGCATATCGTCGTCGAAGGTCAGACCCTTCTCGGCGGCGCCCTTCTTCAGCATGGTCAGCTGAATGAGACTCTTCTTGGCGGCGTCACGGAAGTAGGCGTCCCAAGTCATGTCCTCGGTGACACCCAACATCATCTTGGCAGTGTCGTTCAGGCTCTGCTGAGACAGGGAGGTATTCTTGTCAATGCCGTAGAGACTGGCATAGTTGGAGTTGACGATACTGTTATAGGCATTGTGATAGTAGTAGCTGACCTCGGCGGCGGAATAGGACTCGCCCTCCACCGTGACGGCGGTGGTGCCACGCTGGATGATGTTGGAGTTCCACACCA
>ERZ779885.648-NODE-648-length-39400-cov-5.377862_pt1 | contig 39400 bp, 34 predicted proteins | sample MGYA00511554_ERZ779885 | MGnify/ENA primary metagenome ERZ779885 (study PRJEB29588, sample SAMEA2160998) | human gut metagenome | biome: human gut; feature: human-associated habitat; material: faeces | place: Denmark | collected 2008/2010 ... | reverse complement strand
CCACCTGGTCCAGCCGGTGGACGGTGCGGACCTTGGCCTGGGGCTGGCCGATGGCCTCCCGGATGCGGTCGGGCATCCCGCCCGGCTCGTCCGTGGAGAGGACCCGGAAGGGCTTGACGCAGACGACGATGGACTCGTCCTGGTAAATGATGTCGAGCATGGAGCCTTACACCTGTTCCAGCGCCTGCTCCAGCGCCCGCTTTGCCTCCCCGCAGCCTTCCCTCAGACGCTCCAGCTCGGCAAGCGTCTTCTGCTTTCTTCGCGCCTGCTCCTGCAGGGAGAGCAGCTTTTCCCTCTCCGCCGCCAGACCTTCTCCAGCCGCCCACGTTTCCCGGGAAGACCGCAGCTCCTCCTGCAGAACCGCCAGACGTCCGGCAAGCTCCTTCTGGCGAACCGTCAGATCCTCCCGCTGCTTTTCTCCTCTGCGCAGCTTTTGTCCGCCGTCCTGCAGCTGCATCGCGTCCCGCCGCATGGTGTTCAGAACCGTCCGGCGGCTCTCCGCCTCCGATTTTTTCCGAAGCAGCTGCTCCCGGCGGGCCTCCGCCTGCGCAAGAGACGTCCGTTCCGTGCGCCACGCCTCCAGCTCCGCCGCCTGCTGCTTTCTTCTCTTGTCCTGATTGCTTTGCTTCTCCCGGATCGCCCGGATGCTCTCCTCCAAAGCGGCGAGCGCCTCCCGTTTCGCAGTCAGCTCCCGGTAGCGCGGAAGCTCGGCCTGCCGCGCCGCCAGTTCGCCGGTCAGCGCATCCTGTCGCGGAACCTGTTCCCGAAGGGCCTCCAAAGCTGCCTGTGCCGCCTGTACCTCCGGCAGCAGCCTTTCCCGCTTTTCGCGCGTCTCCGCCAGCTTTTTCCTGGTCTTCTCCTTCTCCTCCGCCTTGCCGAGCAGCGCAGCCGTATTCCGCAGCTTTTCATCCAGCTTATCCAAAACCTCCTGATGGCGGGCGTTTCTCTCCCGGTCTCCCCGAATCAGCTGTTCAATCAGCTCCGTTGTCTCTTCAAAGGGAAGCTCCCCGGCCTGCGCCTTCTCCAGCCGCGGGCGCAAAGGCTCCTCCTCGCGGCAGAGAACGCCCCCAATGTATTGCTGGACGCTGGCGCGGGCCGCCTCGCATTCGCGCTGCAGCCGTCCGGATTCCCCCTTGAGCTTTTCCTGGAAAACCATATAATAGCGCGTTCGGAAAATTTCCCGGAAGATTTCCTGCCGGCTTCTTGTATCCGCAAGGAGCAGCTTCTGAAAGTCTCCCTGCGCAATCATGGCAATCTGTGCGAACTGGCTCCGGTTGAGCCCGATAATGCGGGTAATTTCATTCGTCACTTCCCTTGCCTTTGTGACCAGGGAACCATCCGGCAGACGAAGCTCCGCCTCCGCTCTCTGCAGCGTGGTGCCTCCTCCGCGCCTGGCAGGCCGCTCGTATTCCGGGTTCCGCCGCACCTCATACGTTTTTCCGCCATAGGAAAACACCAGTTCCACCACAGTCGGCGTTTCCGGATCCGCATATTTGGAACGGAGCATGGAGGGTTCCCGGTTTTCGCCGCTCGGCTCGCCGTACAGAGCAAAGGTGATAGCGTCAAAGATGGTCGTCTTGCCGGCTCCCGTATCCCCCGTAATGAGATACAGCCCCCGTTCGCCCAGCAGGCTCAGATCCATCTCAACGCGCCCGGCATAGGGACCGAAAGCGGATACCGTCAGCTTCAGCGGTCTCATCTCTCACCCTCCCAAATCTCTTCCATCAGATCTGCCGCGAGGGCTCTCTGTTCCTCCCCCATCGGCTGCCCATTCTGCTTTTCGTAAAATTCCTCCAAAAGCGCCAGGGGCGACTTCTGCCTTACGTCCTGCGCGCTCTCAAGCGCTCCGGCCGCGCGGGTGCGACGGTTGTCGTAATCCAGCCTCATCAGATACGGATAAAGAATCCGGAGCTTGCCGATTGCATCCGGAATGTCGTCCTCATCGGTGAGCGTGATATGCACATAGTTTTGCGAATACCCCTTCCCCTCATAAAAGGAACGCAGCGTCAGTTCGTTATAGGTACCGCGCAGCTCCACCATATCCCGCAGGGGAGAAAGCGGCACGGTCCGAACGAGAACCTCCCCCTTTTCGCCAAGCTCCACCACGGTAACCGACTTATGGTGTCCCGCCTCCGAAAACGAATACTTGAGCGGCGTGCCGCAATAGCGCACCGTTTCGCGCCCCACATACTGCGGTCCGTGAAGATGACCCAGCGCCACATAATCAAAGGGCTCGAAAACAGACGCGTCCACTTGATCCGATCCGCCTACGGAAACCTCCTCCGAATCGCACCGAAGGGCTCCCGTGACAAACTGGTGTGTGACGAGCACGTTGCGTACCCGGCGATCCACCTGCATCGCGCCGATCACCGCAGCGAGCGCATCCGTATAGGTATCAATCCCACTATCCGGGAAAAACCGGCGCACATGGGAAGGCTTAAGAAAAGGAAGCAGATAAAAGCACACCGGTCCATATGCGTCCGAAAGGATAATAGGCTCCACGCTGCCGTCATACACAGGACACAGGTGCACGCCGCTTTTCGTCATCAGCCGTCCGCCGAAAGCGACACGCTCCGGAGAGTCATGGTTTCCGCTGATGACAAGCGTCCGGAGATTCCGCTCGGAAAGGCACACGAGGAAGCTGTCAAGCAGTCCCATCGCTTCGGCAGAGGGGACCGATTTATCGTATACGTCGCCTGCAATCAGAACCGCGTCCGGCTTTTCCGCATCGACAATCTCCAAAATCGCGCGAAGAATATACTGCTGGTCCTCCAGCATGGAAAACTCGTTGACCCGCTTGCCGAGATGCAGGTCGGAGAGATGAATAAGCTTCATACAGTCTCTTCCTTCCGTTTTGCTTTTTCATCCGAGAAACACCGTTTTTCTGGGCATACTTCTGCCGTTTTTTCATATGGATTCACTTTTGGATCCGCTTTATTTCAGAAGCTTAACCGCCGTCCCCAAGAGGCAGAGCGTAGAATTGATGTAATGAGTCTGAACTGCAATAACGGCGTCGGCTCCGATGGTCCGCGCCTGCTCCTCCATGGTCTCTGTCGCTTGATTGACCCCATTTTGCCATCCATACAGCGCGATCTTATCAGATCCGACAGGTACTGTAACGCACACGCCGCAGACGATGCCGAGATATTCTGAAACCACACGGCCTTCGATGTTATGCGCCGTTGTGATGATCATAGCGCTTTCTCTTTTCTCCTGTTGATAGTTTCCGCCGGCCAAGGAATCTTCGATTTCCGGATCGGCAGCTATCCTCTCCGGCTCCAAACCGACATCGATATTTTCCTCATCTAAGACTTTTGTTTGACGTTTCGGGTTCGCATTTTGATCCCTAAACAAATACGGTTTACATTTTCCTGCGCTTTGATTCATAATAACTATCGCCGTAATCACCCCAAAGATCACTGCGAGAAAGAAAATGATTATTACTGTCATCCGCAATATCACTCCCAATGCGCCGGCTTTTTCCATCATGCAATCTCGAAAAGGGCCGCTCCCCCCTATCCTTCCGGAACCAAACAAGCAACTTCCGTTCCCTGATCGATACTTGATCAAACTCGAAAAGCTCCCCTTGTATCGCCTGATGTTCTTCTTTCTGAATTCAGTATAGCACATCTGTTTTCAGAGTGCGACCATGCTTTTTCTCATAAAAATATTTTCCACAAAGCATTCCGACCCGTTTGAAAAAATATAGGCGTCGTCTTGTTTTTCACAACAGCCGTACTCTGCTATTTTAGCACACAGAGCAAGACAAACACGCCGCCGACCACAGAAAAGCTCGTGAGGCGTTCTTCCTGGTTGTTTTTCAGAGGGAGAATAAAAGGAATACCGCTCTCGGCACGAACAACAAGACAAAAGAAAGGCCAGGCACAGGGCACAAAGTGCGTCCAGGCTCGGCCCGGCTGCGGCGGGTGCGGCCGGGGCGTCCGGAGAAAGGGCGCCGAAGATGTGCAGGAGGCAATTAACGAGCTGGAGTAATAAACAACGTAAACATATAAATAAAGAGGCTGACGTACGCGGCATTTTTCCCCTGCACGTCAGCCTCTTTTCATTTTTGTAATGCGCAAACCAAAACGAACACGCCGCCGACCATATAGAGGATCGGCGGTGTGTTCGTCTGGCTCGCTTTTGGTGGAGATGAGGGGAATCGAACCCCTGTCCGAAAATCGATCGCCAAGGTTTTCTCCGAGCGCAGCCGGTATTTTCAGATTCCCTCACCGCGGCGCCTATCGGCAGGCTCCGCGGTTCGGTAGCCTTTGAGCCGTGACACGGGTAAAGGCGTAACCGTGTTCACGTTCACCACTCATCGACGCCCTGTCCCGGGCCGTGGTGCTCCCGGGCAGGACGGCTGCCTAATTAGGCAGCGTACGCAACTTTATTGTTGTCGTTTACTTTTTAGTTTGCGGATTTTATAGCGGCTCCGCACCGCTGCTCGCTTACCAAAGTTCCCAATCCCCGTCGAAACCTTTACATCCCCGTATTGTGAGTGGAAAACCGGAAAGCCCGCTGGCGCTGTCCCGATACCACATCCTGTCAGCGATTTCTCTCCTTCATGGCGCGGTCGATATCGCGTTTGGCCGCTTTGGCCGCAAGATCGGCGCGCTTATCATAAAGCTTTTTGCCTTTGCACAATCCGACCTGCACTTTTATGAGGCTGTTTTTGAAGTACACTGAAAGCGGAATCAGAGAATAGCCATCCTGCTTGACCAGCCCGAACAGACGCATGATCTCGCGTTTATGCATGAGCAATCTGCGGACACGAACAGGATCCCGGTTGAAAATATTCCCGTTCTCATACGGACTGATGTGCATGCCGTTGACGACAAGCTCTCCCTTGTCAATGGAACACCATGCGTCCTTGAGGTTGCATTGCCCGCGGCGCAAGGATTTCACCTCTGTGCCGCACAGCTCGATACCGGCTTCCATGCTCTCCACGACAAAGTAATCGTGAAAGGCTTTCTTGTTCTGTGCAATTGTTTTGAGGGAATTTTTCTGTCCCGCCATGCAAAAAAGCCCTTCCTTTCTCCAGGATACTTGTCGTGTATCTGCAATTATAGCATACCTTCCTTGTCGTAATCAATACAAGTGAGAAAAAAATACCGTCCGCCATGAGAAAATCCCGTGCCGGGCAAAAACGCTTTTCCGGCACGGGATGAAACAAACGATATGTCCGATGAGCAAACGGTGAAACACGTCTCAGATCTCGCTTCTACCCTCCAGAGCTTTTGCGAGCGTAACCTCATCGGCGTACTCCAAATCGCCTCCCACGGGAATTCCGTAGGCCAAACGGGTCACACGCACTCCAAGAGGCTTGAGCAGACGGGACACATACATCGCGGTTGCCTCGCCCTCGACGGTCGGATTGGTGGCCATAATGACCTCCTTCACACCTCCGGCGCTGACTCTGGCAAGCAGCTCCTTGATGCAGAGCTGATCCGGGCCGATGCCGTTCAGCGGAGAAATAACCCCATGAAGCACGTGATAGGAAGCGTTAAACTCCTGCGTGCGTTCAAGGGCCGCGACGTCGCGGGGATCCTCCACAACGCAGATCACGCTTTTGTCGCGCGTCTCGCTGCGGCAGACCGAGCAAATCTCCTGATCCGTCAAATTGCAGCAAACCTTGCAGTAATGAATTTTTCTGTGCGCATCCAAGATTGCGTCGGCAAGCTCCTGCGCCTGGGCCTCTGTGAGGCCGAGCACATGGTAAGCCAGACGTTGAGCGCTCTTATGTCCGATGCCGGGCAGGCGCTCAAACTCATCCACCAGATGCGCAAGAGGGGCTACCGTGTAAGAAGCCATCTCAGAAAAGTCCCGGCATATTCAGGCCGCCGGAAATTTTCTCCATGCGCTCCGACTTGTCGGAAGCGGCGGCGCGCAGCGCCTCGTTAACGGCGGCGATCACAAGATCGCTGAGCATCTCCACATCGTCCGGATCCACAACCTCGGGCTTGATTTCGAGAGACTTAATCTCCATCTTACCGGTGACGACAGCCTTGACGGCGTCTCCGCCTGCCGTGGCGCTGTACTCCGTCGTTTCAAGCTGCGTGCTGACGGCGTCCATCTCCTCCTGGAGCTTCTGCGCCTGACGGGCGAGCTGCTGCAGATTGGCAGCGCCGCCTCCGCCGTATCCCTGAGGCAATCTTGCTTTCATACTGTTACAACCTCCAATAAATTTCAGATTTCGTCCGCCTTCCGCCAATCACGGCGGGACACGGATCCCTCTATGTTGTGCAAACCGTTCTTCTCCTTGCGAAGAAGAACGTATGGAAAGCATCCTGCTTATGCGGACGGTGTTTCTGTCACTTCAATCCCCGCCTCGCGGGCCCGGCCGGCCAGCTGCAGAAGCGGATCCTCCTGCTGCGCCTCCTGCTCTCCGGAACGGCGATAGGGACCAAGCTTGTACACCCGGCCTGTCACCTGTTGGATCGCGTCGCGCATTTTGCCGCGCTGCGACGATTTGCGCAGAAGCTCAAAAGCCATCTCACGCGGGGCGTCAATAAGAACATAATCCCCGCTGACATAAGCGCTCGAACCGGTAAAGGCCGCTGAGATCGTCGCCGAATATCCCTTCATAATCTGCAGGATCTCCGGCCAGGAATCAAGCGGCACCGCATTTTTCGTCAGCTCCGCCATCGAGGCAGAGACAGCCGACGGCTTTTCGCCCGAAGAAGCGGCAGCACCCTCCGACGGCTCCGGAGAAACAGCTCCCGGCTGCGGCTCTGCCGCAGCCGCTGCAGGCGCCGCGGCCTCCGTTTCCTGTGAAGGAGCCGGACGCCTCGGAACGCCGCGCTCAAGAGCTTCCACACGGCGCAGCAGCGCGGCCACGCTCGCATCGAGCTCCGGGGAACAAAGGCGGATTGCCGCCATCTCCATCTCCGTGCGCCGGTCGGCTCCCCGGCCCATTTTTTCAAGAGCCTCCTGAAGCGTATCGAGACAATGCAGAACCGTGGGGAGCGGAATCGCAAGCGCCTGACTCTCGAGCCGGAGGTACTCGTCCTCCGGCACGGCGAGCAGATTGCGCGCGTTCTTCATGGTTTTGATCAGCATCAGCCCGCGGTAATGAGAGGAAAGCTCCTCGCACAGCCGGGCCATATCCTTCGAACCCTCATGCAGACGCGCAATCAGCTCGAGGGCGGATGCGGCGTCCTGCCTGCGGACGAATTCAGCAAAGTCAAAAAGGTGGTCGCGTCCCGCGAGGCCCGCCGTCTCATTGACAACAGCCTCCGTCACAGCATGACTGCGGCCAAGACACTGATCAAGCAGCGAGAGTGCGTCGCGCAGCGCGCCGTCCGCAAGACGAGCCAGAAGAAGGGCGGCGTCGCGGTCGACGGTTGCTCCCTCCTGGCGCGCCACATAGTCGAGCCTGTCCGCAATGTCCTCGGGAGGAATACGGCGGAAATCAAAGCGCTGGCAGCGCGAAAGAATCGTCGCGGGAAGCTTGTGCACCTCGGTGGTCGCCAAAATAAAAATTACATGCGGGGGCGGCTCCTCCAGTGTTTTGAGCAGCGCATTGAACGCGCCCACGGAGAGCATGTGCACCTCGTCGATGATGTAAACACGGTATTTTGCCGAAGCCGGCGTAAAATTCGCCTCCTCGCGCAGGGTACGGATGTTGTCGACGCCGTTGTTGCTCGCCGCGTCGATTTCCACGATGTCCATGAGCGATCCGTCGTCCGCGGCGCGGCAAATTTCACATTCGCCGCACGGATCGCCGTCCTGGGGGTGCAGGCAGTTCACTGCCTTCGCTAAAATCTTGGCGCAGGTCGTCTTTCCGGTTCCGCGGGAGCCGGTAAACAGATAGGCGTGCGCGATGCGCCCCGCCATCAGCTCATTCTGAAGCGTCACTGTCACCTGGGGCTGACCGACCACGTCGGCAAAGCACCGGGGACGCCACTTTCGATAAAGGACCTGATACAAACTCTTCCACCGCCCTTTCGCTTTCCGGATACGCAAAAAGCAAGACAGACCGCCATGCGGTTTCCATGCACCAGGATATGCAGACGGACAGACAACCTGCATCGCACGGTGCAACTCCGCTTAATGCTGCTCGGTTCCCCGCCTGACATGGTTCACGGCGCTCCGTCGTCCAGAGCCCGCCCGCCTGCATATCCTGTGGCACGTATTTTCTGCCTTGCTTTTTCGTTGTTCTGCATATCCCTCACGGGCTGCAACTCCATTATTATATCCGATCTTTCTTCAAAAAACAAGACCAATCTTTTCATTTTTCCGCACCGTCCGGGCCCCGTTCCCTTTTGCGTCATAACGAAGTATAATAGATCCAATAAAAGGCGGCACTGCGGAAAGGGCGTGGGAGACCGCCCGGAAAAAAGAGGGAGTTTTATGGTTTGGCTGATCATGGCAGGAGGCTCCGCACTGTTCGCGGGGATCACCTCCGTACTGGCAAAAGCAGGCCTGCGGGGCGTCGACTCCAATCTGGCGACGGCAATCCGGACAACGGTGGTATTGCTTTTCTCCTGGAGCATCGTGTTTCTCACCGGAGAACAGCAGGGGCTGACCGCCGCCGGAGCGGACGTCTGGTGTTTTCTGATCCTGTCCGGTCTGGCGACGGGAGCCTCCTGGCTGTGCTATTTCCGCGCGGTTCAGCTGGGCGACGTCAGCCGCGTTGCTCCGATTGATAAATCCAGCGCCGTTCTGACCGTCCTGCTGGCCCTTCTCCTCTTCCGGGAACCCGTCTCCGCTTGGACGCTTGCCGGAATCGCCGCGATGGCCGCCGGTACCTGGATGATGGTCGGAAAACAGGCTGCGCACCGCTCCCGGGGAGCAGACAGGGAGAAGAAATCAAACACATGGATGTTTTATGCCTGCCTGTCCGCTGTCTTCGCGTCCGCGACGGCCCTGCTCGGCAAGCTCGGCGTGCAGGGGATCGGCTCAAATCTCGCAACCGCCGTCCGCACCTGCGTGGTCCTTCTGCTGGCATGGGGGATTGTCCTGGCAACGGGCAAACAGCACGGAATCCGGACCCTGAACCGCTCCAACTGGCTTTTTCTTCTCCTCTCCGGTCTCGCCACCGGACTGTCGTGGCTCTGCTATTATTACGCGCTGCAGAACGGGCCCGCCAGCGTTGTCGTCCCCGTTGACAAGCTCAGCGTGCTCGTCACCGTCGCCTTTTCCGTCTGCTTTCTCCACGAGACGCTCGGAAAACGGGAGGCAGCGGGCCTTGCTTTGCTCACGTGCGGCACGCTTCTGATGCTCCTGTGACGAGCCAATCGGGAAATTGTTTTACCAGTCCCCGCCGTCCTCCGCCGGTTCCTCTTCGACCTCGCTGCCGGAGGATTCCTCCGCAAAGCTGTCCGGGACAGAACGGGAAGCAAGCATGCCGCTCATCAGCGAGTCGAGCTGCATCAGCGCTTCACGCGTTCTGCGGCGCACCTCCTCCGCGCACGCGCGGGCCTGCGCGATTCTCTCCGTCTCCTCGGCAGCCTGCCTGTCTGCCGCGGCCAACATCTGCACGGCCTCCTGTTTTTGCCTCAGAAGCTCGTCCTCCGTCTCGCGGCGCAGCCGCGCCACTTCTTCCCGGGCCTCCGTGAGCAGACGTTCCGCCTCCGCGCGCGGCTCCGTCAAAAGGCGGGACGCTTCCTCCGCCGACTCCGACCGGACACGCTCCGCTTCCTTCTTCGCATCGGCAAGGACGCGCTCCGCATCCGCCGCCGATTCCGTTCTCAGACGCTCTGCCTCCGCTCGGGCTTCCGACAGCCAGCTGTCCGCCTGCGCTCTCGATTCGACGCGCAGACGGTCGGCCTCCGCACGCGCCTCTGCGATCAACCGTTCCGACTCTTCTTTCCCCTGCGTGCGAAGCTGCTCCGCCTCTCTCTCCGCTTCGCCGCGCGTGCGGGCGGCAAACTCCTGCGCACTGATAAGAGCCGCGGCGATCGCCTCGCCCGACTCAGGCCCCGACGGCTGTTCCTGCTCCGTCAGGCGCGCCCGCAGACGCTCCAGCTCCTGCTGCAGGGAGGCGCAGCGCTGATCCCTCTCGCCGACAAGACGCGCCACATCCTCCTTCTGATATCCCCGAAAGCCCGTGCGAAGATCCCTGAGCTCCATGTTTCTCTTCCTCCCTGTCTGCCGGGAAACGCCGCCGCGTCCCTGCGCCAGCCGCGCGGGTTTCCTTTTTCCGCACGGTATGCGTGCTCTCTTTCCAAACGGCGCGCCGCGCAAAATCCTATACTGTTTTCATTATACCGGCTCGCCCCTGTCTTTGCAAGGCGATTCCTGTTCCGTCTCATGCAGCGACGCGAAATACCGCTCATTGTATTGCACGGCCGGATCCTCCGGCTTGAGCGCACGCGCCCGTCGGTGATACGATTCCGCCGTCTCGCGGTCGCCGAGGCGGTCATAACACACACACAGCTGAAGCAGCGGATAAAACGACGCGAAATCGGGGCGGTAAAAGGCGAGGCGGCTCTCCGGAGCACGGCAGCTGAGCGCCAGGCGGTACCAATACGCGGCTCTGGTCCAGCTCTGCGAGCGCAGCAGAATATCGCCTGCCGCGCAGCATGCTTCCGCTCTGGGATCGTCAAAGACAAAGCTTCGGAACACGTCGGCAAGAGCTTCCTCCCGGTTTCCCAGGCGTTCCCGGCAAGCCGCCAGTTCCAGGCATGCGCCGATGTTATCTTCCACCCAGCCGCGTCCATCGTCAAGAAAACGTGCAAACGCCGCGGCGGCTTCTTTGTCCCGCCCTGCCCCGACAAGTTCCCGCGCGTAATAGAGCTGCTGACGCGGCGTCAGTTCTCTCCCTTTTCGCAGAAGCCCTTCAAAAATACGCAAGTTGCGTCCCGGCTCCGACGGCTTGAGCTTGCGATGCTCCACCGGCAGCGGCAATTCCAGCCGGATACCGGCCGGAGCAATCACCTCGTGCACCTCGCCTTCCCAGCGAAACCCGGCCTCCCGGCGCATCAGACGCTCCCGGTAATATACAAATGTAGGGCGATCCGCGGCGTCAAAGGCCACATGATAAGGCAGCAGCACCATATCCACCCTGGGATCCAGCTTTTCCCGGAGCAGAATCAATCCCTGCCTCGTCTGTTCCGGAAGGACGTCGTCCGCATCCAGCCAGAGCAGATAATCGCAGGACGCCTTGGAAAAGGAGTAATTCCGTGCGGCGGCAAAATCATCCGTCCAGGCAAAATCGAAAACTTTCGCCCCGCACCGCCGGGCAATTTCTTTTGTTCCGTCCGTTGAGCCGGTGTCAACGACGATTGTTTCGTCCGCCACGCCCGCAGCGCTTGCCAAACAGCGCTCCAGCACCTCTTCTTCATTTTTGACAATCATGCACAGGCTGATGGTAATCATGGATCATTCCCCCCTTCTCCCCATCCTATGCGTTTTTCTTCCCCCCGTGCCTGCCTGAAAATTATTTTTGAAATTCCGAAAAAAGGTGTTGACAAACAGGAAGATTTTGATATAATAAATATCGTTGTCCGACAGCGACGACAGGAACTTTCAGATATTGCGGAATTGTGTAATGGTAGCACGGCAGACTCTGACTCTGTTTGTGAGGGTTCGAATCCTTCTTCCGCAGCCATTTCGAGGTGTGGCTCAGTTTGGTAGAGCGCTACGTTCGGGACGTAGAGGCCGCTGGTTCGAATCCAGTCACCTCGACCAGACTGGGTCTGGCCGTGAGACAAAGCGGCAGATCGAAGCACGTCACAGAGAAATCTGTGACGTGCTTTTTTGTTTTGCCGGTACGCTCGTACCGGCGGCCGGTTTTCCGGCATTTTTCCTCGATGGCTGTTTTGCGAAAATTGCCGCAGAAACCCGCCGATTGTCACGGGAACCCGCCGGAAGAACAAAAGAGAAAAAACGGAACGCTCCCCACCGTGACAAATGGTTCCAATTGCACCAGGATTGTATAGACGGCGCACTCAAGGGATGATATAATTGGAAAGAATTCACAGCTTTTCTGCCGTTTTCTGCTCCTCATGGTTCACCGCACGGCCTCAATCGGAGGAGGAGTTTTCTGAACAGGCACCCTTCTCCCCGTTTCCGGAAGAAACACCCCTCGCGCCGCCTCTTTTCCCGCTTCGGAAGAAGCCGGACGCGGCAGCGAAACACCTTTTTCTCCGGACACAGGGAAAATGGAACGATCTGCCGCCGCCACAGGCGGTTTCGGGAAGAGACCTGAGGCGCTTTGCGGCACAGGAGGCTGAAAGAAAGGAAGCGAACCGTGTGAAAACACCCTTCAGCCGCATTTTGTACGGCGGCGACTACAATCCGAATCAGTGGCCGCGCGAGGTTTGGGACGAGGACATGAAGCTCTTCCGCCAGGCCGGCATCAATTCCGCCACCATCAACGTATTTTCCTGGGCCAAGCTTCAGCCGAACGAGGAGACGTTTGATTTCTCTGAGCTTGACGACATTGTGGAGATGCTCAGCCGCGAAAATTACGATATCGTGATGGCAACCTCCACGGCAGCCCTCCCCGCCTGGATGACGAAAAATTACCCCGAAGTCTGCCGCGTCGATTACGAGGGCCGGCGGCACAAGTTCGGGCACCGGCACAACCACTGCCCGAACAGCCTTGCCTTCCGGAAATTTGCAAGTGCGCTCGTCACGGAACTGGCCCGCCGCTACGCGGACAACCCGCACATCACCTGCTGGCATATCAGCAATGAGTACGGCGGCGAGTGCTACTGCGAAAACTGCGAGAAGGCATTCCGCGTCTGGCTGCGGGAAAAATACGGCACACTGGAAGCGCTCAACGCAGCCTGGAATACAGAGTTCTGGGGTCACACCATTTACGAATGGGACGAAATCGTCGCGCCCAACGCGCTGAGCGACGGCATTCACTATGAAAAGACGGCCTTCGCGGGCATTTCCATTGATTACCGCCGCTTCGTATCCGACAGCCTGCTGGAAAATTACAAGATGGAGCGCGACATCATCCGCTCCTTCAACCCGAACGTCACCATTACCACAAACCTGATGGGAACCTACAAGGGGCTCGATTATTTCCGCTGGGCCAAGGAGATGGACGTCGTCTCGTGGGACAACTATCCCGCCTACAATACGCCCTGGAGCCTGACCGCCATGCGTCACGACCTGATGCGCGGCCTCAAAAACCAGCCCTTCATGCTCATGGAGCAGACTCCGAGCCAGCAGAACTGGCAGCCGTACAACTCCCTCAAGCGCCCCGGCCAGATGCGCGCGCAGAGCTGGCAGACCATCGCCCACGGTGCGGACACCATCCAGTTCTTCCAGCTGCGCCGCTCAAAGGGCGCGTGCGAAAAGTTCCATGGCGCGGTGATCAGCCACTCCGGACGCGGAGACACCCGTGTCTTCCGGGAGGTTTCACAGCTCGGTGCGGAGCTCGCAGCTCTCGGCAGCGAGACGCTCGGCGCGGCCAATCCCGCCGAGGTGGGCATTCTCTTCGACTGGGACAACTACTGGGCGCTCGAGTACACCAGCGGCCCGAATGTCGATCTCAAGTACGTCGACCAGCTTCACCAGTATTACCGTTATTTCTACGAGAATCATATCCCGGTGGACATGGTTCCGGTCGACGGCGACTTCTCGCACTATAAAGTGATTGTCGCTCCCGTACTGTACATGGTGAAGGACGGCATGGCCGAATCGCTTGAGGCGTTCGTAAAAGCAGGCGGCACGCTTGTCACCGGCTTTATGAGCGGTATCGTCGATCAGTCCGACAATGTACACCTCGGCGGCTATCCCGGCCCGCTGCGCAATCTCTGCGGCGTCTGGGCCGAGGAAATTGACGCGCTGGCTCCGGAGCAGACCAACACCCTGCGCTTCACCGACGGCGAAGAGGCCAAATGCGGCCTCCTGTGTGATATTCTCCATCTCGAGGGCGCGGAGGCTCTGGCCGTCTACGGCGAAGACTTCTACGCAGGCACTCCTGCGGTAACGAAGAACCGCTTTGGCAGCGGCGTTGTCTATTATGTCGGCACGCAGCCTGAGGCCGCGGGTCTTGACAAAATTCTCGGCGAGCTTGTAAAAGCAGCAGGCGCTGCACCGCTGCTGGAGGAAAAAACGCCGGTGGAGATCGTCAAACGTGTCAAGGAGGGCCGCGAATATTGGTTCCTCATCAACCTGACCGGTGCCGAGCAGCCTGTTCCCGCCGCCTTTGCGGGTGAAACGGATATCCTCACGGGCGAAACGATCGGCAGCGCACCGCTCAAGGCATACGACACAGTCCTGGTTCGACGCGAAGCAAAGTAAACACGCCCGATCAGCAATTGAATCTCTTCTGTAAACCCCCGGACAATCTTGCACGATTTCTGTTAAAAATGCAATGTTTTTCCCATTGACTCCTTTCTCAATTTGTGCTATTGTATAAAACACCACCCATTCAGAACGAGACAATTGGCATTTCGTGAAAATATCTGCCGCACGGATCCGGCTTAACGCACCAGCTTCTCCTCAGCGTCCCGCGCCTGCGCATCCAAAAGAGCACAGGAAAGCCGATCCACAACAGTCGGACAGGCGCCGCCTGGCGCGGCGGAAATGCCGCAGCACAAAAATCCCCAGTACCAGGGCGAAAGGAGAAGAATGATTTTGACACCGGAAGAATTTGCAGCGCAAATATTTGCTCAGGGTGAGCTTCAGTTTCTCCGCCCTTTGCTTGCACTGGCGGAAATTCGCGCCGTGAAGAAAAACGAGATCCTGATCCGGGAGGGAGAAATTCCGGAAGAGATCTTCTTCATTGTAGACGGGATATACCGCGGCTTTTTTGAAAATTCGAACGGCAAGGACATTACGGATTGTTTCTGCTGCGGTACCGGAGAACCCATTGTCGGCAGTCTTCCGCTGGGCAGTCCGGCCATGATCACCATGGCGGCCATTCAGCCCGGCCACGTGCTGGCTGTTCCCTCCGGGCCCATTGTGTCACGGCTTGAAAGCGACGAAACTCTCGTCCGTATTTATAATCGCCTGCTGCTCGATTCCCTGCGCAATCACGTGGAAATTAAAAAAGTGCTGTATCAGTTTGACGCCATGGAAAAATATAAGTGGTTTTTGAAAAAATATCCGGAGCTGGACAAGAAGGCCACCGTCCGCCACATTGCCTCCTATCTGGATATTACCCCTGTGACCCTCAGCCGGATCCGCAGCGAACTGGCGGAAGAGCTGGCACAGCAGAACGAAAACAAGTAAAACACCCTAAACCAATAAAACAGGGCCGTGAGGGAAGCGTTTGACGCATTTCCCTCACGGCCCTGTTTCTGCGAGAGGAAACGCAGTCCCCGGCATGCAATTATTCCCGAATCAGAAGCTTGACAATCTCGCCGACAAACACGCGGTGATAATCCTTCCCGGGATAATTTTTGTCCCGAACCTCCGCGTCAAGGAAAGACTCCGGCGTCATATTCTGGCGGTACAGCTTGCGGCAAATCAAAACCACTCTGGCCTCTTCGGGATACGGCGCGAGATCAAAGGCGGGCGTCAGACCCGTTTCCTTCCACTTGTCAAAATCACGGCCGCTTTTCGTGCCGCAGAAGTTCAGCGCCTCACGGAAGCCGTCGTCAAAGAAAGCAAGGCTGTAGTACTCCTCACGTTCCATAAACTCCAGCGTATAGCGCTGCGGGCGAATGAACGAAAATGCGACCGGCTTATTCCACAGAATACCGGCTCCGCCCCAGCTGGCCGTCATTGTGTTGCTCTTTTCCCTGTCTCCCGCTGTGACGAGCATCCAATCCTTTCCGATGCGCGTAAACAAATTGTCACTCCAGTCGTTGACGCTGATTTCCTTCCAGACTGCCATGGTGAAAGTCCTCCTTTTCCGAATACCGTATCACGCGGCTGCAAATTCTTCCTATCTATTGTATAACAAAAAGCAGCGAAAAAGAAAGGGGGATCGCCTGTCCGCACATCTTTTTTCGTTTTCTTTCCGTGTTCCGGCTCAGAATACTCATTTTTTCAGTTCCTCGTTCCCAGAATTTGTATACTCTCGACAAACTGAATATTTATGCAAAAAACTCTTGAAATCCTGCAAGATTGGTGTATAATAAAACACAGAAAACAAACAACCGCGCTTTACGCGCATCAGGAGAAAGAATAAAGGAGATACGTCATCATGGCACAGAAAATCAAGAAGGTCGTCCTGGCCTATTCCGGCGGTCTGGACACGTCCATCATCATTCCGTGGCTCAAGGAAAACTACGACAACTGCGAGGTCATCGCGGTGGCCGCCGACGTGGGACAGGGCAGCGAGCTGTCCGGCCTCGAGGAGAAGGCGAAGAAGACGGGCGCTTCCAAGCTCTATATCGCCGATCTGAAGGATTCCTTCGTTGAGGATTACATCTGGCCGACGCTGCAGGCCGGCGCTGTGTATGAGAACAGCTACCTGCTCGGCACGAGCTTCGCCCGCCCGCTGATCGCAAAGCGCCTTGTTGAGATCGCCAAGGCTGAGGGCGCGGACGCCATCTGCCACGGCTGCACCGGCAAGGGCAACGATCAGGTCCGCTTTGAGCTGGCCATCAAGGCTTTTGCTCCCGAGATGACGATCATCGCTCCCTGGAGAGTGTGGAACATCAAGTCCCGCGACGAGGAGATCGACTATGCGGAGGCGCACAATGTCCCGCTGAAGATCACCCGTGAGACGAACTATTCCAAGGACAAGAACCTGTGGCATCTGTCTCACGAGGGCCTCGATCTGGAGGATCCCTCCAAGGAGCCGCAGTACAACAAGCCCGGCTTCCTGGAGCTGGGCGTTTCCCCCGAGCAGGCCCCCGACAAGCCGACCTATATCACCCTGCATTTTGAGAAGGGCATTCCCACGAAGCTCGACGGCAGAAAGATGAGCGGCGTGGAGCTCGTGGAGGAACTCAACCGCCTCGGCGGCGAGAACGGCATCGGCCTGGCCGATATCGTTGAAAACCGTCTCGTGGGCATGAAGTCCCGCGGCGTGTACGAGACTCCCGGCGGCACCATCCTCTACCACGCGCACAACAAGCTCGAGGAGCTCTGCCTAGACAAGGCGACGTACCACTACAAGCAGCAGGTTGCCATCAAGTTCGCCGAGATGGTTTACAACGGTGAATGGTTCACCCCTCTGCGCGAGGCTCTGAGCGCCTTCGTCACCAGCACGCAGCAGAACGTGACCGGCGATGTGAAGCTCAAGCTCTACAAGGGCAACATCATCGATGCGGGCGTGACCTCCGATTACTCGCTCTATGACGAGGAAATCGCGACCTTCAGCAAGGACGAGGTCTACAACCAGGCCGATTCCGCCGGCTTCATCAACCTCTTCGGTCTGCCGATCAAGGTGCAGGCGATGAAGCGCGAGAAGCTCGAGAAGGCCGGCAAATAAGAAATCCGGAATAGCAAGGGGGATCGATCCCGTGTTCGATCCCCCGCTTTCCGTTTTTATTGAGAGACAGAACGCGCCCCGCCGGGGCGTTCCAAAAAGGAGAAGTTCGCATGAAGCTCTGGACGGGACGGTTCCACAAAGAACTGGACAAGACGACAAACGATTTTAACTCTTCGATCTCCTTCGACAGCAGGATGGCCCATGAGGACATCAAGGGAAGCATCGCTCACGCCACCATGCTTGGGGCATGCGGCGTCATTGACAAGGCGGAGTCTGAAAAGATCTGCGCCGGGCTTGAGGCAATCCTCGCGGATCTGGAGAGCGGCGCGCTCTCGATCGACCCGAACGCGGAGGATATTCACACCTTCATCGAGGGCGAGCTGACCGCCCGCCTGGGCGACTCCGGCAAGCGCCTGCACACGGCCCGCAGCCGCAACGATCAGGTAGCGCTTGACGACCGCCTCTACCTGCGGAACCAATGCGAAACGCTGCGCGGCCAGCTGACGGATCTCGTGCGCGTGCTGTGCAAAAAAGCGGAAGCCCACGCGGACGACGTCATGCCCGGCTACACGCATCTGCAGCGCGCCCAGCCGATCACCTTCGGCCACCACCTGATGGCGTACGCGGAGATGTTTCTGCGCGATCTGTCCCGTCTGGAGGACGCCCAGCGCCGCATGAACGTCTGTCCGCTCGGCTCGGGCGCTCTGGCCGGGACGACATACCCGCTGGACCGCGAGCTGACAGCCTCGCTCCTCGGCTTTGACGGGCCGACGCACAACAGTCTCGACGGCGTATCCGACCGTGATTTCTGCATGGAGCTTGCGGCGGCAATCGCCATCTGCATGGTGCACCTGTCCCGTTTCTCGGAGGAAATTATCCTCTGGTGCTCGTGGGAGTTCAAATTCATTGAGCTTGACGACGCGTTCTCAACCGGCTCGAGCATCATGCCGCAGAAGAAAAATCCCGATATTGCCGAGCTGGTGCGCGGCAAGACGGGCCGCGTGGTTGGCGACCTGACGACGCTGCTGACCATGATGAAGGGTCTTCCGCTCGCCTACAACAAGGATATGCAGGAGGACAAGGAGGCCGTATTCGATGCGGTCGACACACTGCATATGTGCCTGACGGCCTTCATCCCGATGCTCGACACCATGAAGGTGCTGCCTCAGAACATGAGAAAGGCCGCCGCGGGAGGGTTCATCAACGCGACAGACTGCGCCGACTATCTCGTCGGCAAGGGGCTGCCGTTCCGTGACGCCTACAAAGTGACAGGCGCGCTGGTAGCCTACTGCATCGACCACAATTTCACGCTCGAGACGCTGCCGATCGAGCAGTACCGCGCACACTGCGAGCTTTTCGGCGAGGATGTGTACGACGCCATCTCGCTGGAGCGGTGCGTGAACGGACGGCGCGTGCTCGGCGGCCCGGCCCCGGAAAACGTGCGCCGTGAGGCGGCCAGGGTTCTTTCGCTGATAGAGGAAAAGGAAGGGAAATGAGCATGAAAATTCAAGCAGGCGTTGTGGGAGCGACAGGCTACGCGGGCGCGGAGCTCTGCCGGATTCTGACGGGTCATCCCGGCGCGGAGCTGGCTGCGGTCAGCTCGGTGAGCTTTGAAGGGAAGCGCCTTTCGGAGATCTATCCGTCCTATTATCAGATGTGCGAGCCGGTCTGCGGCAAACAGGAAGAGGTCGTGGAAAAGAGCGACGTGATCTTCGCCGCCCTGCCGCACGGCCTGTCCCAGGAGCTGGCCGCCGAGTGCGACGCAAAGGGAAAGGTGTTCATCGATCTCGGCGCGGATTTTCGTCTCGAGAACGAGGAGGAATATAAGGAGTGGTATGGCAACTCCTTCCTCGATCCCGCTCTGCATGAGAAGGCCGTGTACGGCCTGCCGGAGTTGTTCCGCGACCAGATCCGGGGAAAAAAGCTGATCGCGAACCCCGGCTGCTACACGACGGCCGTACCAATGGCCCTCTACCCCGCCCTCGAGGCAGGACTCATTGAGAAGGACGGCATCATCGCCGACTGCAAGTCCGGTGTGACGGGTGCAGGACGCAAGATGACGCAGAACACGCATTATCCGGAGCTCAACGAGGCCTTCACGGCCTACAAGGTGGCGGCGCACCGTCACACGCCGGAGATGGAGCAGACGCTCTCAAAGGCGGCGGGGGCGCCCGTGAAGCTGACCTTTGTTCCCCATCTTCTGCCGGTTAACCGCGGTATTCTCGCGACGTGCTACGCGCGGCTGAAGGACGGCGTTACGATGGAGAATCTTCTCCGCGTCTACCACGAGCGGTACGACGGCGAATACTTTGTCCGCCTGCTTCCGCAGGGCCGTGTCGCGGACATCAAGAACGTGTGGTATTCGAATTTCTGCGATGTTTCGCTTCACATGGATCCTCGCACGAACACCTTCGTGGCGATCTCTGCCATTGACAACATGGTCAAGGGCGCGGCCGGTCAGGCGGTGCAGAATATGAACCTCGCCTTCGGCCTCGACGAGACGGAAGGCCTGCGCCTCTTCCCGCCGGCGTTCTGATTCCGGCACAAACGGCGCGGCAGCGCAGAGAAAAATCGCGCGGGGAAAGCCGCGGACATAGAAGGCAAAAATATAATTTATGGGTCGGGCGCGAAATGCGTCCGGACTTAGTCTGGCTGGGGGATAGATGCAAGATGAAAATGATTGAAGGCGGCGTAACCGCCGCGAAGGGATTTTCCGCGGGCGGCATGTACTGCGGTATTCGGAAGAATAAAACAAAGCCGGATCTGGCGATGATCTACTCGGCCGCGCCCTGCACGGCGGCGGGCATGTACACGAGCAACCTGGTCAAGGGCGCGCCGATTCTGGTGACGAAGCGCAACCTCACAAACGGCGTGGCCAGAGCCGTGATCTGCAACTCCGGCAATGCGAACACCTGCAACGCCGACGGTGAGGAAAAAGCGTGGCGGATGTGCGAGATCGCCGGCAAGGCGCTCAACATTGACCCGTCCGACGTGATCGTCGCCTCTACCGGCGTGATCGGCCAGGTACTGCCGATCGAGCCGATTGAGGAAACAGCTCCTCTGCTCGCCTCCTCCATCACCGGCGACGGCTCCTCTCTCGCCGCGAAGGCGATCATGACGACGGACACGGTCGTCAAAGAGGCAGCCGCGGAATTTGAGATCGGCGGCAAGACCGTTCATCTCGGCGGCATCTGCAAGGGCTCCGGCATGATTCACCCGAACATGTGCACCATGCTCTGCTTCCTGACGACGGACGCGGCAATCGCCGCCCCCGTTCTCGACAAGGCGCTGCGCTCTGTGGTAGCCGAATCCTTCAACATGGTCAGCATCGACGGCGACACTTCCACGAACGACACCATCACCGTGATGGCCAACGGCCTCGCGGAAAATCCTGAAATCCTCGACGGCACGCCGGAATACGAAACGTTTGTCGGCGCGCTGCGCGCAATCTGCATCAATCTCGCCCGCAAGATGGCCAAGGACGGCGAGGGCGCGACAAAGCTTCTCGTCTGCAAGGTCAGCGGCGCGGCAAACCTCGCGGACGCCCGCACCGTCGCAAAGAGCGTCATCTGCTCGAGCCTCCTGAAGGCAGCGATGTTCGGCGCGGACGCCAACTGGGGCCGCGTTCTGTGCGCCATCGGCTACGCCGGCACCGGCACGGACATTCATCGCGTCGACGTTTCCTTCCGCTCGAAGGCAGGCACCATCGACGTGTGCAAGAACGGCTCCGGCATCCCCTTCAGCGAGGAGAAAGCCAAGGAAATCCTCACCCAGGACGAGATCGACATTCTTGTGACGCTCGGTGACGGCGACGCCTGCGCGGAGGCATACGGCTGCGATCTCACCTACGATTACGTGAAGATCAACGGCGACTACCGCACCTGATTGGACACGAGGGAACGAAAGGAGAGGGAACCTATGGAGATTACAAACGCGGATCGCGCGAAGGTATTGGTGCAGGCGCTTCCCTATATTCAGCAGTATTACGGCCAAACAATCGTCATCAAATACGGCGGCAACGCGATGATCAATGAGGAGCTCAAGCAGGCTGTCATGAGCGATATCGTGCTGATGCAGCTCATCGGCGTAAACGTGGTGCTGGTGCACGGAGGCGGGCCGGAAATCAGCGCGATGCTGAAGAAAACCGGCAAGGAAAGCCGCTTTGTCAACGGCCTGCGCTACACCGACGAGGAAACGATGGACATTGTGCAGATGGTTCTCGCCGGTAAGGTCAACAAGGACCTCGTGCAGCTGCTGCAGCGCAACAGCGGCCGTGCCGTCGGCCTGTGCGGCATGGACGGCGGCATGCTCCGCGCGGAAAAGATGACGGCTTCCGAGGATCTCGGCTACGTGGGCGAAATCATTGACGTCAATACGCAGGTCATTGAGGACGCCATGGACAAAGGATACATCCCCGTCATCTCCACCGTGGCGTCGGGTGTGGACGGCCACGCCTACAACATCAACGCCGACATCGCCGCCGCCCACATTGCGGCCAAGCTCAACGCCAAAAAGCTCATCCTGATGACGGACGTTCGCGGCCTGCTGCGCGATCGCGACGACGAGAGCACGCTGATCCCCGTGGTCAACGTCAGTTCCGTGCCGAAGCTGCAGCACGACGGGATTATCTCCGGCGGCATGATCCCGAAGATCCAGTGCTGTGTGGAGGCCGTCCGCAGCGGCGTCAAGCGCGCCCACATCATCGACGGACGCATTGCGCATTCGATTCTCATTGAGCTTCTGACAGACGAAGGCATCGGAACGATGCTGTACTGAACAGGGGGAACGATTCATGACTTCGGAAGAGATCAAAAAGCTGGACGAGGAAAGCTTTATGCCGACCTACGGCCGGTTTGACGCCGTCCTGTGCAGCGGCAAAAACGCCACCGGCGTCGGCTGCGACGGGAAGGAATACATTGATTTCGGCAGCGGCATCGGCGTAAACAGCCTCGGCTGGGCCGACGAGGGCTGGGTGAACGCCGTCTCAAAGCAGGCCGCGACGCTGCAGCACACCTCGAACCTCTATTACAATCCGGCGTCCGCCGTATTTGCCTCCGAGCTCCTGCGCGTCTCCGGTTACGGCGCGGTCTTTCTCGGAAATTCCGGCGCAGAGGCCAACGAGTGCGCTATCAAGCTGGCGAGAAAATACAGCGTGGAGAAATACGGAAAGGATCGCTGCGAGATCCTGACGCTTCAGAACTCCTTTCACGGCCGTACCGTCACCACCCTGGCCGCGACGGGTCAGGACGTGTTCCATAACTACTTCTTCCCCTTCACGGAGGGCTTTGCCTACGCGGAGCCGAACATGGAGAGCGTACGCGAGCATTTGACGGAGCACACCTGCGCCGTCATGATCGAGTTCATTCAGGGCGAGGGCGGCGTTCTGCCGCTCGATCCGCAGTTCGTCACGGAGCTTGCCGCCCTGTGCAAGGAAAAGAACCTTCTGCTCCTCGCCGATGAGGTACAGACCGGCGTGGGACGCACCGGCACGTTTTACTGCTGCGAGCAGTACGGTGTACGCCCGGACGTTCTCACGAGCGCCAAGGGCCTCGGCGGCGGCCTGCCGATCGGCGCGTGCCTGTGCACCAAGGAGCTCGGGGACGTAATGGGACGCAGCGCTCACGGCTCCACCTTCGGCGCGAACCCCGTCGTCTGCGCCGGCGCGCTCGAGGTCATCCGCCGTATATCGCAGCCCGCGTTCCTCGACGAGGTGAAAGAAAAGGGCGCCTACCTGCGCGAGCGTCTGGAAAAGATGAAGGGCGTCGCTCAGGTGCGCGGCATGGGCATGATGCTCGGCGTCGTCCCTGAGAAGGGAACGTCCTCCGCTCTGGCCGCCGCCTGCGTCGAAAACGGCCTGCTCATCCTGACGGCCAAATCGCTGCTGCGCCTGCTGCCCCCGCTGACCATCACCCGCGAAGAGATGGACAAGGGCCTTGCCATTCTCGAAAAGGTGCTGGCCGCGGCAGAGTAAACGCAGCCCGCTTTTCGCAAACTGATTTTCATTTGCCTGCGCGCTTTCTCCCCAAAACGGAACCGGCTCTTTTTTGCCGTTCCCGTAAACGGAGGAACATGGAGCGCTGAAAAGGCAGCCAAAATACCATTCTGACAGAGGAGGCAACCGCCATGAAGCATTTACTCAAGCTGCTGGACCTGACGCCGGAGGAGATCCTCGGAATTCTCGATCTGGCCGACCAGCTCAAATACGAGAAAAAGCATGGGATTCCCCATCCCCGCCTGCAGGGCAAGACCCTCGGCATGATTTTTGAGAAATCCTCCACCCGCACGCGCGTTTCGTTTGAGACCGGCATGTACCAGCTCGGCGGCCACGCGCTGTTCCTCTCGTCCCACGATCTGCAGATCGGCCGCGGCGAAGCCGTGCAGGACACGGCCCGCGTCCTTTCGCGCTACCTTGACGGCATCATGATCCGCACCTTTGCGCAGGAGGAAGTCGAATCGCTCGCCCAGTACGGCGATATCCCGATCATCAATGGCCTGACGGATTTCTGCCATCCCTGCCAAATCCTCGCCGACCTGATGACGATCCGCGAGCACAAGGGCACCCTCGAGGGACTGAAAATGTGCTTCATCGGCGACGGCAACAACATGATGAACTCCCTCATCGTCGGCTGCCTCAAGACCAAGATGAGCGTCAGCGTCGCTTGCCCGGAGGGCTACCGTCCGCCGCAGGAGATTCTGGAATTTGCCTCGCAGTACCCCTGCTTCGAGCTCACGGACGACCCGAAGAAGGCCGCCGTCGGAGCCGACGTCGTCATCACCGACGTGTGGACCTCCATGGGCCAGGAAGAGGAGTCCGAGAAGCGCCGCAAGGCTTTCGACGGCTATCAGATCAACGCTGAGCTGATGGCTCTTGCGAAGCCTGACGCCATGGTGCAGCACTGCCTGCCCGCTCACCGCGGCGAGGAAATCACCGCCGACGTCTTCGAAGCGCATGCGGATGAGATCTTCGACGAGGCTGAAAACCGCCTCCATGCCCAGAAGGCCGTGCTTGTCACGCTGATGGAGGACAAAAACTGACGATAAAACGCTGTTTCAAGCCTTTTGAAAAAGGCCCCGGCGAAAACTTTATCCGCCTGCGGCGCGAAGAAGCTGCTGCAAAATAAAAATGCAAGAGCAATCTGCACAAGGAATTCAAAACAGGCAATAAAAATCGGCAAAAATCGGCCCTCGAGAGAAGCGCTTTTCTCGGGGACCGATTTTTGTGCATACTTTTTTGTAAGGCTATTTTGCAACAGCCCCTTCAGTCAATGCGGAAAAGAGCGGAGAGGACCGTCCAGCCCTGCACAAACGGGCGGGAAAGATTCCAGAAGCCGACGCCGCGCAAACCGAGCCTGGCCGCGAGGCGAAGCTTGGCGCGGATGCTGCGTGCATCCTCGAACCAGACTTCACGCTCCACGCCGTTTTCACGGTAGCGAATCCACGGCGCTTCTGCGTCCTCATCGTATTCGATGGGAACCCCGGCGGTCCGCGCGAGAGAAACGGCTTCCTCGTTTGTGACGGAGCGGGCGCGCGTTTTTCCCGCCTCATACGGCAATGGCCAGTTGTAGCCGTAGTTTGGGATTCCCATGAGAATCTTTTTGCGGTCGATGCGCGTCACGGCATACTCAAGCGTTTTTTTGACCATCGGCAGCGGGGAAACGGCCATCGGCGGACCGGAGAGATAACCATAATCGTACGTCATGATAAGAACGGCGGACACCGCCTCGCCGATCGCCTTGTAGTCGAGGCCCGCCGTGAGCCGTGAAGTGGTGTTGTCCTCATCCTTCGCCGCCACGGCCACATAAACGGGATGCCCCTCCGGCTCGAGCGCGTCTGAGAGGCGGCGCAGAAACGCCGGATAACGCTCGCGGTCAACGGCAAGGACGTATTCAAAATCGACGTCCATGCCGCAGTGGCCGCGCTCACGGATCAGCGTCTGGATTTCAGCGATCAAGCGCCGCTGCGCCTCCTCGCTTGTCAGGATGGCGTGCACCGTCTCACCGTCGAAGCCGTCCGGCTCCCGCAGATTGGAGACGCTCAGCAGCGACGACGCGCCGCATTCGCGCACCGTCTCCAGCATCGCGGTGTCGTTCAGCGCCGAGAGTCCGCCGAGGCGGGACACCTCATGCGTGAACGGGATGGCAAGGCGCATGGACGGCAGAGATGAAAGCAGCAGCTCCCTCCGCGTGCCGGGATAGGCGTAGCCAAGCGTCTCAAAGCGGCCGAGCGTGTTCTGCCGCCACGAGATCACGACGCGCTCGCCCGCGACGGGACCGGTTTCAATAAGTCCGGGATTGCAGCGCCAGAGCTGCCGCTCGCTGACGCCGTACCGCCGCGCGATGGAGGCCGTCGTATCGCCGCGGCGTACAAAATGAACGCGGGCCGGATAGAGAATCGCAAGCGCCTGGCCCTCAACCGGCTCCTCCCCCGCCGCAAGTCCGTTGTCTCTGGCCAGCCGTGCGGCCGAGACTGTATAGCGCCGGGCGATCGACTGCAGCGTTTCCCCCTTTTTTGTCACATGAATCAGCATAGGGCTCCCTCCCTCGTATCGATCAATCCAAGCGGAATCGTCCGCTTCCCTCATCTGTATGCACGAGCGGAAGGAAATATGAAAAAGGCTGCTGCAAAATAGTCTTGCGAGAAAATACGGATAAAAAACGGTTCCCGAGAAAAGCAGAACCGCTTCTCTCGAGGGCCGATTTTCATTGCCTGTTTTGAATTTCCTGTGCAGGCTGCCCTTGCGTTTTTATTCTGCAGAAGCCCCTGGATTATGAAAAAAGCTTTCAAAGAGTCGGACTGCCGTGCGGGCCGGCGCCGACTCAGTCTGCGAGCGTGAGCGTCAAAAGAAGGGCGTCCTCCTTCGGGTCGGTGTAAAAGTTTCTGCGGCGTCCGGCTTCGGAAAAGCCGAGCTTCTCATAAAGGCGGCGGGCGGGGATATTGCTCTCCCGCACCTCGAGGGTCAGGAACACGCCGTTTTGCTCCCTCACAAGACGGATCAATTCTGTGAGGATGGCAAGGGCAATCCCTTGTCCGCGACAGTTCGGATGAACAGCCACATTGTCGATGTAGCACTCGCCGCAGACCACATGGGAACCCACATAGCCCACCGCCTCCCCCGCCTCATCCTCCGCGGCGAGAAAGAGAGCCGTGCCGCTTTCAAGCTCCGCCGCCAGCCCGGCGCGCGTCCACGGATGGACAAAACAGAGCTGCTCCAGCTCCGCGAGCGCGTCGAGGTGGCGCTCCTGCATCGGGACAATCGTCATGCGGCCGCCTCCCTTCGCGGAAGAGTCGCGGCGAGATGACGGACGACAAAGCAAATCACGCCGAACAGAATCACACCCAGCAGCTCAACCGGGAAGAAGTCCGTCCCGAAAAGATTATGGCAAACAGCATAGGCGGAAGCCATACAAACGGTAAATGCAACCCCCCATTTGCCCGGAAAACGGAATACAAAAATTACACTGAGTAGATCCGCCAAAAAATAATACCGTTCGTGCATATGCGGCAGCAAAAAAGGCGTGAGAAGGGCGAAAAAGAGGCCAATACTTACCAGGTTGTCGAGCGTCCAGGCGAAGTCAAGGCGGTAAAGGAAAAACACTGTACACAGCACGACGCCGCCCGCAAGCATCACGCCCGCATGGCTGATCGCCGCCGAGGTGCTGTCCCCAAGCCAGGTATAGAGATTCGGCAGGAACATCGCAAGCAGGTTGTACTGCCCGGCCTGGGAAAAATAAACCGTAAGCAAATCCCAGAGATTGCGCCCCATGACAGCGGCAGGCAAACAGGCGGCAAGATAGACCGCCGGGAGAATCCACAGGCTTTGCCAGCGCACGCGCCGCTTGAGGAGCAAAAGGAGCAGCAGCGGTGCAAGAAACACCGCCTGCAGCTTAAACACAAACGAAATGGAATATGCCAGCACGGCGGCGTTGCTCCGGCCGCGGTGGACATAGTACAGAAAGGCCAGGAGCGCTGAAACATAGATCGCGTCGCATTGTCCCCAGACAGCGGAATTGAGAAAGACAGAGGGAAGAAAAAGGACGACGCAGTAAACGGCCATCCAGCGGCGCGAAAAGCGTTTCCCATCCGACGCAAGGTTCGCCGCGAACACGGCGAGAAGAAGATCGACAAGACTTGAGACAATCTTGATCGCGTACAGATCCCGAACCGGCAGATAGGTCAGGAGAGCGAGAATGTAAAAGTACGGCGGCATATAGTCCCCGATGTCCATTCCAATGGCAAGGAGGCCGCCGTTTTCCCGCAGCGTCTCGTACCACGGGTGAAGAAACTGAAGATAGTCGCCCGATTCAATGGGAAAGAGAAAGACGCGCATCATCATCGCGATGACGGTGACGAGAACGAGGAACAAAATATTTTCGAGGCGCTCCGCGGAGCCGTCCGTTCCGCCTGCAGGCCGGATCCCCTCACCGCAGGCAGGAGGACAGCCCACGGAACCTCCCGCGCCTGCGCGGCGGTTTCTTCCGGTCATGTGTCCGCCTCCCTTCGATACAGCAGAAAATCGAAGCCAATTTCCGTACGCAGCGACGAAGCCCGGCGCAGCCGCTCACAGCCCTCCGGCGGGGTTTTCCAGTAATACGGCGTCATGGAGAACAGCGCCTCGATCAGGGCGGGCGAGGTCAGCTCGATGGTATCGGCGACAGTCTCGCGGTGCACAAGGGAAAAACCGGGATACGCCGTCTCACGGTATTCGTTCTCGTAGGGCGCATCATAGAGAAGCTCCTTCATGCCGTAGAGATGGCGGGGCGTCGGCACAGCGAGGAGGAGGAAGCCTCCCGGCTTTACGACGCGGCGCAGCTCGTCCGGCACAATCGGCGCAAACACGTTGACAATCAAATCGGCGGAGGCCTCCGCCGCCGGGATGGAGAACGCGCTCGCCACGGCGAAGGCAATTCCCTTGTGACGCTTTGCGGCAGCGCGCACAGCGAACTTGCTGATATCAAAACCGCAGACCTCCGGCTCCTTCCCCGCCGCACGCAGCGCGTCGAGCAGGGCCGAGGTATACCATCCCTCCCCGCAGCCCGCGTCGAGCACGGCGGGAGCGGGAACGGCGGCCAACGCTTCGCACGCAAGCTCACAGAGGCGGCGGCGAAACGGCTCATAGCAGCCCGCTTCGAGGAAGGCGCGGCGGGCGGCGACCATTTGCTTGGTGTCGCCCGGATCCTTCGAGTGCTTTTTGTTGGGAGGCAGAAGATACACATAGCCCTCCGACGCCACATCGAAGGAGTGGCCTTTTTTGCAGGCCCATGCTTTTTCGTCCCGCGTAAGCGGACGGCCGCAGACGGGACAGGTCAACAGGCCGCTCATGCTTTCGCCTCGTACCACGTCCGGCCCACCTTGGCCTCGGCTACCATCGGCACGGACAGGTGCACGGCATTCTCCATCTCCTCCGTCAGGAGAGCGGAAACGCGGCCGGCCTCCTCCTCAGGACACTCGACAATCAGCTCGTCGTGCACCTGGAGAATCAGCCGTGCCTGCAGGCCCTCGGCCCGCAGGCGGTGATCGACGCGAATCATGGCAATCTTGATGATATCGGCGGCAGCTCCCTGAATCGGCATATTGCGCGCGACGCGCTCGCCGAAGGAACGCATGTTGAAGTTGCCGGAAGTCAGCTCAGGCAGATACCGGCGGCGGCCGAAGATAGTCTCAGCATACCCCTTTTCGCGGGCCTCCTCGACGGTACGGCGCATATAATCGTCGACGCCGGAGAAGTGCGCGAGGTAGTCGTTGATATACTGCTCGGCCTCCTTGCGCGTGACGCCGATATCCTTGCTCAGCGAAAATGCGCCGATGCCGTAGACAATACCGAAGTTGACGGCCTTCGCGCGGCTGCGCATGAGAGGCGTGACCATATCCTCCGGCAGATGGAAAACCTGAGCCGCCGTGCGGCGGTGAATGTCGTCCTTGTCAAGGAAGGCCTGGATCATGTTCTTGTCGTCCGCCACGTGGGCAAGCACGCGCAGCTCAATCTGCGAATAGTCGGCGTCGACAAGCACCCATCCGGGACGGGCGCGGAAGAACCGGCGCAGCTCGCGGCCGAGCTCCGTGCGCACCGGGATATTCTGCAGATTCGGCTCGGTGGAGCTGATGCGGCCCGTGCGCGTCTCCGTCTGGTTGAAGCTGGAGTGAATGCGCCCATCCTCCCCCACGACCTTGAGCAGGCCGTCGCAGTACGTCGACTTGAGCTTTGCAAGAGCGCGGTAATTGAGCACCTGCTCGACGGCGGGATGCTCATAGCGCAGGCTCTCCAGCACCTCGGCGTTTGTCGAGTAGCCCGTTTTGGTCTTCTTGCCGTGGGAGAGGCCGAGCTTGACAAAAAGCGCATCGCCGAGCTGTTTGGGGGAGTTGATGTTGAACTCGTAGCCAACAGACGCATATATTTCCGACTGAAGCCGGTCAATCTCGCCCTCGAGCTGTTCTCCGTAGCTGCGGATGCCTTCGCTGTCCACGGCGAAGCCCTCCGTCTCCATGTGCGCAAGCACGCGGGCCAGCGGAAGCTCAATCTCATCGAGCAGCTTCTCCTGCCCCTTGTCGCGGATCTCCCCGGCAAGCGTTTCGCACAGAGCGGGCAGAGCGGCGCAAAGCGCAGCCTCTCCGTTGTCGAGCTGCGGAACGGCAGTACCGTACTCCTGCGCAAGACGCTGCGTCTCGTAGCCCTTCGCGGAGGGATTGAGCAGGTAAGCAGCGAGGGAAACGTCGAAGACCGGAGCAGCAAGGACCGCTCCGTGCGATTCGAGCGCGGCATAAAGCTGTTTCGTGGAGGGAACGAGCTTCCGCACGCCCTCCAGCGAACAAATGAAAGCCATGTCTTCCCAGGCGGTCAGCGGAAACACACAGCCGGAAACGGCCACAAGCAGCCGTGCCAGCGAACCGTCCTGCGCGTAAAACGGAGAGAGGGCGGCGGGATCCGTGCAGAGGGAGCGCCAGTTCTCCGGCGGCGTTTCGCTCCAGCTCCACGCGGGCGCTTCCTGCTCCTCACGGGCGGCAGACTGCACCGAACCCGGCGCAATCCCCATCTTCTCCATCAGGGTAAAGAACTCCAGCTTCGCCATGAGCGCACCCGCGGCAGGGTCGACCGGAGCCGGGATATAGTCGGCCAGCGTTGTGTCAACCGGCGCGTCGGTGCGAATTGTTCCAAGCCAGCGGCTCAGGTAGGCATTGTCGCGGGAGTCGGCAAGCTTCTTTTTCTGGCCTGCCTTGATATCAAGCTCGTCGAGATGATCGTAAATGTTGTCAAGGTCATGGAAGCGCTGGATCAGCTCCCCCGCCCCTTTCGGACCGATGCCCGCAACGCCGGGAATGTTGTCGGACGTGTCGCCCTGGATCGCCTTGATGTCGATGAGCTGAGCCGGCTCAACGCCGTAATCCTCGCGAATCTTCTCCTCGTCGTAGACCGTCACCTGGGGCTGTCCCATCTTCGTGGTGGCGAGACGTACCGTCACGCCGCCGCCGACCAGCTGCAGGCTGTCGCGGTCGCCGGTAGCAATCACGCACTGCGCGCCCTCCTCCCGGCAGACGCGGGCAAAGGTGCCAAGGATATCGTCCGCCTCGAAACCATCGCACTCGACCAGACGATAGCCGAGCAGGCGCAAAAGCTCCTTGAGATTCGGCAGCTGCTGGGCGAGCTCCTCCGGCATTCCCTTTCGCGTCGCCTTGTAGCCCGCATACGCCTTGTGGCGGAAAGTCGGAGCCTTCCGATCAAAGGCAATGGCGACGGCGTCCGGCTCCGTCTCAGCGCGCAGCCGCTGCAGCATCGTCAGAAAGCCATAGATTCCGTTTGTATACAGACCGTCCTTCGTGGTCAAAATACGGATCCCGTAGAAGGCGCGGTTCAAAATGCTGTTTCCGTCCAGGATCAAAAGCTTCATGTATTCACACTCCGTTCAGCATGGGGATTCCCGGAGTCCTTCCCCGGGATGGCACTGCTTCTAGGATACCACACTCCGGGAGAAAAATGAAGGATCTTTGCAAAAGAAACGGACGGCGTTTTCTCTTTTCCCTACAGAAAATTTTCCACAATATACAAGCGGTTGTCTGTCAGATGCCAGAACAAAAGCAGCTCGGAGCCATCGTCCTTTTCCATGGCCGAATACCGGCAGTCCCCGCCGGGGATGCTCCATTCCGAAGGAACATCCAGCTTCTCCAAAAACTCCGCCGCCGCATCCGTCTGGCTTTCCGAATACCGCGTGGGAAGCGGTTCCTCCTGCCAGCTCACCGCCTCCTCCAGAGCAGAACCGTCTTCATAGCCGAACACATGATACCGCACGCCGTCACCGAGAAAGCTTTCTCCCGTGTCCGTTTGGTACAGCTCCGTGTAGTCCAGCGGAAGAGCAAGATCCCAGTTCGCCCGGATGATTTCCCCATAGCCGCGCCGCGCACAGCCGCCAAACAACAGCAGCAGACAGACGGCGCCGATCACAAACATCTTTTTTCCTTTCAAGCTCCGCACACCCTTTCCCGGCGCCTCCCTTTCCGCGCCGTTGTTTTTCTGATCCCCATCTTATCACCCCCGCATACAAAAAACCAGAACATTGCTGTCACAATCCACAGCGCCAACGAACAAAGCTGTAACGTTTCTCCCTGCACGAAGGTATTTTTATAAAAGCCGGCGAAAGAAAGGAAAGGTGCGGCATTATGAAATCAATTTTTATGTTTTCTCTTGTCAGCCTCCTGCTCCTCTCGGGATGTGCGAAGCAGGAGGAATACGTCTCCATGCAGGGGCTTTGCTTTGTCGAGGAAGGCGGCGCCGTCCTTCTGATCGAGGAGGAACGCGGCGAACCGATTGTGCTGCATAACCGAAGCGAACAGGACGATCTGTTTGAAGGTCTTTCCTGCGGCGACCGGATCGAGGTTCTGACGGACGGAGCCATCCGCGAAACCTATCCCGCCGGGATGAACGCCTACGGCTGTACTCTTCTGGAAGAGGGCGAACCGTCCGATTTGCCTAAAGAAACACTGGCCGCTCTCGCTGAGCTGCACTACGTTCCGCGGGACGAGGAATAAGCGGGCGCACAGTAGCAGGAGAGAACCGCGTTTGCCTCCTGTTTTTTTGAATTTGATGAAAAAAACGCATATTCCGGAATAAAGCGTCCACACTAACGAACGTCCTCGTTTTCCAATGGATAGAAAGGAGAGGAGGAAACGTATGATCATTGACAAAATTGCGCTGCTGCTGCTGATCATCGGCGGCGTCAACTGGGGCCTTGTCGGCATCTTCCAGTTTGACCTCGTGGCGTGGATCTTCGGCGGTCAGGCCGCCATTCTCAGCCGCGTGATCTATACGCTCGTGGCGATCTCCGCCCTGTGGTGTGTTTCGCTGCTGTTCCGCGACACCACCGAGACAGTGCACACAAGCATGTAGCCTCTGCTGAAAAGGCAGAAGGAAGCCCCCCTGCATTCTTGCAGGGGGGCTTCCTCATGAGAAAAGCATTTTGCTTACGCACATTCACAGTCCAGAGGCCGTTCCGGCGCTTTGAGCTGGAGTACCAAAACCGTCACGTCGTCGTCGTGTCCGTCGCTGCGGCGGGCAATTGCACCGGAAACCAGTTCCTCCGCCAGCTCCTGCGGCAGACCTCCGCCATACTCCTCCACCGCCTTTAAAATCCAGTCGTCCCCGGCGGCGACCGCTCCGTCGCTCATCAAAACAATCAGATCGCCGTCGCCGAGAACGTCGTCGCGGCGGGCAAAGGACGTCTCGTTGAGAATCCCCACAGGGAGGGAGGGCGCGTCCACCAGAGACGCACGGCCTTTATGCCGCACAACGGAAACGGCAGCCCCGGCTTTGTAGAAATTGGCGGCCCCGCTGAACCGATCGAGCAGAACCACGTCAAGCGTCGCCAGAGACTCGTCCCCGGACTTGGCGATGAGAGCCGAATTGACAATCTGCAGCGCTGCCTCCGGTCCGATCCCGGCCTGCAGAAGACGGGAGAGAATCCCGCTGGCCATCGCACCGTCCACGGCGGCGCGTCCGCCCGAACCCATTCCGTCGCTCAGAACGGCAGCCTGCCGTCCGAAACCATCCGAGAAATATTCGTAGCTGTCGCCGCAGAGTGTTCCGTTCCCGCAAATATGCTGAGAAAATCCGGCCGCCACACGGTAAACAGGCTTTTCACTCATCTGAATGCGGCATTTGCCCTGCGCGGTGCTGACACACGGAAGCTCAAAGGGCTTGCCGCAGGCACGGGACACCTCGCGGCAAATCTCGCTGCGGCTCAAGCGGCTCTTTTCCCCTCTGGCCGCCTCCGCCTCAACCGTCATGCGGCCAAAGCGGTCGACGCGGCAGCTCACATCCAAAGGCAGCAGCCCCATCGCGCGCAGCGACTCCGTCACCCGGCGTGCGGCGGCAAAATCAAAGCGTTCATACAGCTCAAGCTCTCCCGCCATGTCCTCGAGCATCCGGCTGACAGTGCCGAACTGTCCCGCGACAAGGCTTCGTATCTGCGCAAGGCGCTGCTCCGCGGCCTCGCGGACGGTAAATTCCGAATAATTGCGGTTCACCGCCAGAATCAGCTCGCCCACACGGGCACAATGCGAAGAAAAATGGTCCGGCAGATCCTGACGCACAGCATGTCCGTCGCGCCTGAGAACGGGAGTGAGCGTCTGAAGCGCGTCGATGGTACGGCCGTAATGCTGGCCCCAGCAATACATCTGCAGGCTGCATCCGGCGCAGACCTCACGCTCCAGACGCTTGTACACTCCATTGATGTCCGGAGCGCAGGTAAAGGCCAGCTTGCGCGAAACCTCCTCCACCGATTCGGACACGCCGCCGAGAGCCTTGGCCGCATAATCGAGCTTCATGATCACCGTACGGCGCAGGGCGTCGCTCTTGGTCATATCCTCGCGGCGCAGGAACAATCCGGCAATGGTTCCGCCGAGCTTTGCCGGCAGAATGAGATACACCGCGCCTGCCGCCGCGGATTCCAGCAAACCGGTCAGCACCGCCGTCTGATTTCCCACCTGCAAGGAAGCCACACCGCTGGACGCCATAAAAACAATTGCCGAGACAGCCCGGCCAAGCGGGGAAAAGAGCCCGGCCATCAGCCCTCCGAGAGCGTAGGCCCCCGACAGATACGTCAGCCCTGTCGTCGAAAGACTGAACAGCACGCCGGCCGTGATGCCCGCGACCGCGCCCCCTGCCGCTCCGGCGCAGCGCGCCGCGAGAAGGATCAGGAGGCAGGCCAGAATCCGTCCCACCGAAACGCCTCCGATTGTCAGCCCCGCCAGCGGCAGAAGCAGCAGACCTCCCACGAGGGTCAGACCCGAGGCCTCCTGGCCGGTGAGGGATTTTCCTGTTGCCGCGCGGCGCACGGATCCCTCCGCCTGAGCCGCAAAATACGCTGCGCCCGCCCCGAGGACCGATTCCGCCAGATAGACGGCGATCGTCGAGACGGGCGAGCCGTCCACAAAAGCCATCGCCAGCCCCGTCGACACCAGGGGGAGCAGAGCCGCGAGAGGGGCGAAGGCCGGGTGCGAGCGAAGCTGCGCCAGATCATTGACCGTCCAGCGGATAGCCGCCGCGGCCAAAATTGCCGCAAGATAACGCACAGGCGACTGAGCCTGTCCCGGCAGCAGCGTTCCCACCAATGCGCCAAGCACCGTCGCCGGCAGAAAGTGGTACGGACAGGCAGCCACCGCCGCCGTCCCAAACGGTGCGCAGCGCGAAAATACAATTCCGCGCGCATACAGCAATCCGAACAGGAAGACGGCGGCATGCTGCGCCAGCTCCCTGAGCCCCGGCAGGGCAAGTCCCGCCATTTTCTCCGCGAACGCCGCCGCTCCCGGCAGCTTTCGCCCCTTTGCCACACTCACGATACCCACTCCTTGAAACGTGCCTCCCGAGGAGGCGCGCTTTTTGTTTTTGCGGCGCGTTTTGCACCGATCCGTGCTTCCAGTATACAGGCAGGCACGGATGATTTTCTGTCGTATCGTGATGGCAATATTTGGAAATTAGACGATCCATTTCGCTTTCCCGGCGGGAAGGACGAACCGGCGCATCAGCCTTCTCTCCGCGAACGGCGCACGCCGCTTCCCCTGTGCATTCCGCGCCGCGCCCGCCGCTTCGCCGTCCGGAATTTCCGGAGGCTGATCCGCACCGGCAGCGGCTTGCTCCTCACCGTTCCTTTCAGGGACAATATCTCCGCCCGCCTCCGGAGCCATCCCCTCTTCCCCGATCTCACCGGAATAGGACGGAGGCGGCCCGCCTGCCGGCGCTGCGGCTTGCTGCGCAGAACCCGCAGCAGCCTCCTCCTGTGACGCTTCCTCCTGTGCGGAGGACGAAGAAGCAGAGGACGCTGCATGATCCCGGTTGAGCGCAAAACCGCCCATACCGCCGCCTCCCTGCGAGCCCATCACCGAGAGTTCCAGATCTCCCGGATCAACCAGCGCGGAGGGATCCGCCTGCTGGCCTTCCTCCGTGGAAGGGATCGTGCCGTCAAGCTGTCCCTGAATGCTTTCCGCCCGCAGCAAACCGAATGCACGGAGCGCTTCCACGCCTTCGGTATACTCGTCATACGTGTAGAAAGCGGTCGGATCGCTCTGCACATAGGAGCGGATCAGCGCGTCAACCGCATCAATTGTTCTGAGAAAAACGCCGGAATTAAAATACTCGTCCACCAGCTCCTGCAGATAGGCGTGATACCGTTCCAGATATTCCGGAACGGCAAGCAGCTGTGAAATCAGCGGGCGCTCCTCCATGCTGACGCCGGAAACCGGTGTGTCAATCGGAAAATTCACCGCGCCGGACGCACTGCCGGACTGAAATCCCGCAAAGGAAAGATTATAGTCCCACGGCAGAATGGCGATCTGTCCGTCCTCCTCATAAAGATAATAATTGTGCTCCATGGTGCCGAAATAGCTGTCCAGATTCACGAGTACGGTGTTGGCCGCTATATAGCGCAGGACCTCGTCGACATTGATATACTCTTCGAGGTTTTCTCCCTCGCTCAGCGCCCGGAGCGCTTCGATCACCCGCTGGTGATCCGCACTTGTCGAGTCAAAAACAGAATTGTCAAAGATGGCGGCATAGCTGTCCTCATCGTCATCCGTGTAAACCAGGTCGCTGCCGGAGCCTCCCATGCCGCCGCCGCGGCCGCCTTCCATTTCTCCTCGCCCGGAAAACGCACTCTGACCGTTTTTACCGGAGTTCTCCGCCTCTTCCCCCGGAAGCCCCGGAGCACCGAAGGTTTCGCCGTTTTCCGGTTCGTTCTCCGCGGGGATCTCATTGTCTGAAGACCCGCCCGTCCCGTCAGCCGCTCCGGCAAACTCACCCGGGAAGCCGGGAAACTCTCCGTCCTCAAAGGAAGGCATTTCACCGAAAGCAGCGTCCTGGAATCCGTCCGGCAGCTCCCCGGCCTCCGGGAGCTCCCGTTCGCCGTCCGCACCGCCCATGCCGGTTCCCTCCACCTTGTACAGCTGGCCGTGATCCAGGCCGTGGTACCGCTCGGCAAAGGAATCCTCCAGAGCCTCGATCGCGAGGTAAAGGCCCCATTCCTCGCCGTTCACCGTGATGTGGACATAGCAGTACAGCAAAGTAGAAAAACCGATGTTGTGGGTTGGTCGAATGAATGAGATACAGGCAAGAGTACGAGAAATTGTATATGCCGATATTATCTATAAGCAAAAATGTAATATATAGAATATTAAAATTGTGGCAGTCAAAAATTAAAACTTTGCCTGCCACAATTATGATTCGATGTGTTCTCTTTCATAATGACTTTGGTAATTCATTATGCTATAATAAATTTAATTTACAGTATCGTGCTGCATCTACTAATTTGGAGTTCGATTAGAACAGGAAAAGATTATATTGATTGCTCTCTATGCGAGATAAAAACCGATTATACAGGAGGAAATTGAATGAGCAATATTATTCAAATCAATAATCTTAATAAAAGTTTTGGAAGTGTAAACGCTGTTCAGAATTTGAGTTTTCGTGTAAAAAAAGGAGAATTGTTTGCCTTTCTTGGTATCAATGGGGCAGGAAAATCAACTACAATCAATATTATGTGTGGACAACTATCGAAAGACAGTGGAAGCGTTTTTATTGATAAACACGATTTAGATAAGGATATGGACTATATTAAGCGTGAACTGGGTGTAGTTTTTCAATCATCTGTCTTGGATTCTGCCCTTTCTGTTTATGATAATTTGGAAAGTCGTGCCGCTTTATATGGCATTACTGGAATGGAGTTTAAGAAACGACTTGAGGAATTGGCGAAAATATTAGATTTTGAAAACTTATTGAAACGCACCGTTGGTAAATTATCAGGAGGACAACGCCGAAGAATTGATATTGCAAGGGCTTTGTTTCATAAGCCTAAAATCCTTATTCTTGATGAGCCGACAACAGGGCTTGATCCACAGACACGCCGACTTATTTGGAATGTTATATCAAGTTTTCGCAAAGATGAAAATATGACTGTATTTTTAACTACGCACTATATGGAAGAAGCTGCGGAAGCTGATTATGTTGTAATCATTGATGATGGGAAAATATCCGCAGAGGGTACTCCGCTTGAATTAAAAAATATTTATACTGGGGATTACATCACAATTTATGATGTAGATGAAAAGGATATTAAAGCACTTGATGTGGAATATGAGCAAATCCGAAACGGTTATCGCCTTTCTGTACCGAATACAAAGGCTGCAACTGAATTGATTATTCGTAATCCGCAGTTGTTTAATGATTACGAAATAACAAAAGGAAAAATGGACGATGTTTTTCTTGCTGTTACGGGCAAAACATTGGTGGGAGGTGCAGAAAAATGAGTATGGCTTTCATTCTTATCAAAAGAAATATCAAATTGTTTTTCAAAGATAAGGGAATGTTCTTTACCTCTTTGATAACGCCTGCTATATTGCTTGTACTTTATGTGACTTTTCTTGGGAATGTGTATCGGGATAGTTTTACATCTAATTTACCTAATTCATTAAAACTATCAGAAAGCATAATAGAGGGACTGGTAGGCGGTCAACTTATCTCATCTATTCTTGCTGTTTCGTGTGTAACGGTTGCTTTTTGTTCTAATTTTTTAATGGTGCAAGATAAAGCAAATGGTACGATAAGAGATTTAAGAATATCTCCTGTAAAGTCAGCTACACTTTCGTTGAGTTATTATGTTGCAACCTTGCTTTCAACACTTATTATTTGCTTTGCTGCAACGGGTATCTGTCTTACTTATGTAGCTATTGTCGGTTGGTATATGTCGCTCGCAGATATATTCTTTTTGTTTCTTGATATTTTACTTCTTGTTTTGTTTGGAACAGCATTATCTTCGATTATTAATTTTTTCTTATCAACACAAGGACAAATTTCAGCGGTAGGCACAATCATCAGTGCGGGATATGGTTTCATTTGTGGTGCATATATGCCTATTTCTTCATTTGGAGAAGGGCTGCAAAAAATAATCTCATTTTTGCCGGGTACTTATGGTACATCACTTATCCGAAATCATACAATGCAAGGGGCGCTTGCCGAAATGCAAAATCAAGGTATTCCAACAGAGGTTATTGAAAAACTAAAAGATTCCCTTGATTGCAATCTTTATTTTTTCGGAAGTCAAGTAAATATCGGAACGATGTATATGATACTTGGAATCACTATTTTGGTATTGATTGGAATTTATATTTTGTTAAACAAATCAAAAAAACATAACTGTTAATTTTGTGGCTGCAAATGATTATGTATGCCGCCGCTATGGGTAACTCCATAACGGCGGTTTTTCAATGTCTATCGGCTATCTCTGTCAATGGATTTTTTATGCTGTCTTTGCGGCGGTTTCTGCTTGTTGCGTTCCTGTATCTCACGCAGATGTTTTAACACGCTCTGCTTTTCGGGCTGTCTGTGCTGTTCTTTAGTGGCGGCTGTCGGTTTCCTGCTGACTTGATATTCCCACTCGGCAAGGTCACGGTTGTACTGTTCTACAACGCTTTCCATTTCTCGAAAAGTCCTCATAAAAACTTGTACATCGGGATAACCGTCCGCTTTGAGTGTATCGGGGATTTTATCCAACCTGTCGGCAATCTCCGCTTCAGTTTCTTTGATTTTTACCTCCAACGCTTTTCGTTCTTTACCTTTGAAAAGCCCCT
>ERZ779885.628-NODE-628-length-39917-cov-5.624254_pt1 | contig 39917 bp, 35 predicted proteins | sample MGYA00511554_ERZ779885 | MGnify/ENA primary metagenome ERZ779885 (study PRJEB29588, sample SAMEA2160998) | human gut metagenome | biome: human gut; feature: human-associated habitat; material: faeces | place: Denmark | collected 2008/2010 ... | reverse complement strand
GAGGGTTACGGCAGCGATGTGACCGTTACCGTCACCTTTGACGAGACCAGCATTACCAACGTGGTGGTGGATTCCTCCGGCGAGACTGAGAACGTGGGCGCTGCTGCCGCCGAAAAGCTGGCAGACCAGGTGCTCAGCGCACAGAGCAGCGCCATTGACGGCGTGACCGGTGCCACCAAGACCAGCAAGGCTGTCAAGCAGGCTGTGGCCGACTGCATCAGTCAGGCCAGCGGCGGTGGAGGGCGGCGACGTGGCCGCGACCGACGATGTGACCGTGGGCGGCAATACCGACTGGCTGGGCACCGCTCCGGAAGTGGCCGAAAGCGACATCACCGAGACCATCGAGACCGATGTTCTGGTGGTGGGCGCAGGCAATGCCGGCCTGATGACCGCTGCCCGCGCTGCTTCTCAGGGCGCAAAGGTGCTGGTGATCGAAAAGGGCATGAGCAGCATGAACGAGCGCCACTGGATCGGCGCTGTGGGCACCACTGCTGCCAAGGAAGCCGGCGTGGAAGTGGACAAGAACAAGCTGGTGGCAGAGCTGTGCCGCTACGCCAGCCACCGCTGCGACGAACGCCTGATCCGTCTGTGGGTGAACCACAGCGGCGAGGCCATGGACTGGTACCAGGAGGTGGTCAAGCAGTACAACCCGGACGTGAAGTTCCACATGGAGTGGGACGTGGGTAAGGGCGGCCACGATACCTACTATGTGCCCGCCACCATGCACAACTTCCAAGATGATATCCCGGAGCACGATTACAGCTCTGCCACTGCAGAATACGGCTTTGCCAGCCTGCAGCAGTGCGTCACCGACAATGGCGGCGAGATCGTGTACGAGGTCGCCATGGTCAAGCTGGAGCAGGACGGCGGCAAGGTGAACGGCGTGCCGCGCGAGGATGGATTCATCATTACGGTTGCCACGGAGGTTATGGCGATTCTCTGTCTCGCGGAGAACCTTTCCGACCTCAAGAAGCGCCTCGGCAATATTCTTGTGGCCTATACCTATGACGGCAAGCCTGTTTACGCCCGGGATCTGAAAGCAGAAGGCGCGATGGCTGCTCTGCTGAAGGAGGCAATTCAGCCGAACCTGGTCCAGACGCTTGAGAATACTCCCGCCATCATGCACGGCGGCCCGTTCGCAAACATCGCGCACGGCTGCAATTCCGTGCGTGCTACCAAGCTGGCTCTGAAGCTTGCCGACTACTGCATCACGGAGGCCGGCTTCGGTTCGGACCTGGGAGCAGAAAAATTCATGGATATCAAATGCCGGCTCGCCGGTCTTGCTCCGGACTGCGTTGTCGTCGTTGCGACAGTGCGGGCGCTTAAGTACAATGGCGGCGTTGCAAAGGCAGATCTGGCGCAGGAGAATGTCCCGGCGCTGGAGAAGGGCATCGTCAATCTCAGAGCGCACGTCGAGAATATGCGTAAATTCGGTGTGCCTGTTGTTGTGGCCATTAACCGTTTCCACACAGATACAGATGCAGAGCTTGCGGTGGTGGATCGCTGCTGTGCCGAGCTTGGCGTTCCTTACGCGCTTTCCGAGGTTTTCGGCAAGGGCGGCGAGGGCGGCATTGAGCTTGCCAAAACGGTGGTGGCCGAGATTGACCGCACGGAAGGGAAACGCCATTTTGCTCCCATTTATGCGGATGACCGGACCATCGAGCAGAAGATTGAGACGATTGCAAAGGAGATTTACGGTGCAGAAGGCGTGACATACGGTCCTGCGGCGAAGAAATCTCTTGTCGACATCCGCGCGCTCGGAGGAGACAAGCTTCCGGTGTGCATCGCCAAGACACAGTATTCTCTGTCTGATAACGCGGCGCTGCTTGGCCGTCCGTCGGGCTTTACCGTGACGATCCGCGATCTGCGGCTGTCGAGTGGGGCGGGGTTTGTTGTGGCTTATGCGGGCGATATCATGACGATGCCCGGTTTGCCGAAGGCTCCGGCAGCTCAGCGGATTGATGTGGACGAAAGCGGCCTTATTTCCGGACTGTTCTGAGGTTGCGCGATGCGGATTGTGACGAATTCCACTGCGGAAACAGAGTCGCTCGGCGAAAGTCTGGCGGCCCGTCTCAAAGGCGGGGAAGTGCTTGCCCTGTTCGGCCCTATGGGAATGGGGAAAACGGCGTTCACCCGCGGCCTTGCCCGCGGCCTCGGCGTACAGGGAGGGGTTTCCAGTCCGACCTTTGCTCTGGTGCATGAGCATGCCGGAAAGATTCCTCTTTATCATTTTGATATGTTCCGCGTGACCTCTTGGGACGACTTGTACTCAACCGGTTTCTTTGATTATCTCGAGTCCGACGGCGTTCTGGTAATCGAATGGAGCGAGAATATCGAGGGAGCTTTGCCGGAAAATGCCGTGCGGATTACTGTTTCTCCGGGAGAGACAGAAAATCAGCGTGTGTTTCAGATCGAGGGCTTTGCGGAATAAAACAGGCGCCGTGGAACGGCGCGGGAAGGTTTAAGCGGTATGAGAATATTAGCCTTGGAGTCCACCGCTGTGGCGGGCTCCGTTGCCCTGCTGGATGAGGATAAACTGCTGGGTGAGTTTTTTTGCAATACAAAGCTGACGCACAGTCAGACGCTGATGCCGATGGTGGAGCAGCTCTTTTCCTGTACACAGACGTCGCTGGAGGATGTAGACCTCTTTGCTGTGACAGCGGGGCCCGGATCTTTCACCGGCGTGAGAATTGGTGTGGCAAGCGTCAAAGGAATGGCGATGGCATTGGACAAGCCTTGCGCCGGTGTTTCAACGCTCGAAGCGATGGCGCAGAATTTGACATTTCTGAACGGCGTTATCTGCGCCGTGATGGATGCACGCTGCGGTCAGGTATATAATGCATTGTTCCGCGTATCCGGAGGAGAGTTAATCCGGTTGACCGAAGATCGGGCAGTTTCTGCTGCGCAGGCCGCGGCGGATTGCGAACCGCTCGGAGGACCGCTGTATCTTGTAGGGGATGGGGCTGCCCTGTGCTATGCCCGGGAGGAGTTTCGCCGCCTTTCGCCTGTTTTGCTGCCGGAGCCCCTGCGCTTCCAGCGGGCCAGCGGCGCGGCCAAGGCAGCTTTAGCTGCCTTCCGGCGCGGCGAAACGGTTTCAGCCGATCAGCTTGCCCCGATTTATCTTCGTCTGCCGCAGGCGGAGCGAGAGCTCAAAAAACGCCTGCAGAAATAAATGACGGCGTTTCGCTGCTGCTCGGGCTGCTGAATGCAGTCTGCTTGGAGGCTGGTTTCACTGCATTGTGCCGGAAGAAATCTGCCGCCTGAAGAAAGGCTGGGTTCTTTCGGACTGTTTTGAGACTATCCGCTGCATGCGGCAGTGCGACTCTGCCGGCTTGTCTTATTATATTGGTTCAGACCTGTTTGTATGGAAGGCTGAGATGTCTGTACAAAAGCATTTTCGTTGGAAGCGTTCTGCAGAAACGTTCGCGGCTTTTTTGTGCGGCAGGCTCTGACAACACAGAAAGGAAGGAAGTTCCGTGATAGCTTTAGGATGCGACCATGGAGGATTGGCACTGAAAAACGCCATCCGGCAGTATTTGGAGGAGAAAAATATTCCTTACCGGGATTTCGGCACGATGACGGAGGAGTCCGTCAACTACGGGCCTATCGCGGCCGCTGTAGCGCACAGTGTAGCCGGCGGAGAGTGTGAAAAGGGAATCCTTTGCTGCGGCACCGGCATTGGTATGAGCATTGCCGCGAATAAGGTGAAGGGCATCCGCGCCTCCGTCTGTACCAATGAGTACTGCACGGAGATGACGCGCCGTCATAATGATTCCAACATTCTTTGCCTTGGCGGCCGTGTGATTGACGAAGCGATGGCCGTTAAGCTGGCAGATATCTATCTGAACACACCGTTTGACGGCGGACGCCATGCGGTTCGTGTCGGACAGATTACGCAGATTGAAAACGGAGAGCTGTAAACAAAAGCGGGGAGGAGAAGAAAAATGGATAACCAGGTTTTCGTGATGGATCATCCGCTGATTCAGCACAAGCTGACCCATTTGAGAAAAAAGGAGACGGGAGCCAAGGAGTTCCGCGAGCTTGTCGGCGAGATTGCCATGCTGATGTGCTACGAGGCTACGCGCGATCTGCCGCTTGAAGAAACGGAGATTGAAACGCCGATGGGGAAGGCGACCACCAAGGTGATTGCCGGACGCAAGCTTGCGTTTGTTCCGATTCTGCGCGCCGGGCTGGGAATGGTGGAGGGCGTTCTGACGCTTGTTCCCGCGGCGAAGGTCGGACATATCGGGCTGTACCGCGATCATCAGACGCTGCAGCCGGTGGAATATTATCATAAGCTGCCGCAGGATATCGAGAGCCGTGAGGTGATTGTGCTCGATCCGATGCTGGCAACCGGCGGTTCCGCTGTGGACGCCATCGATATCATCAAGCGCAGCCATCCGAAGGAGATTAAGTTTATGTGCATCATTGCTGCCCCGGAGGGAGTGGAGGCGCTGACGAAGGCGCATCCCGACGTAAAGGTGTACTGCGCGGCTGTCGATGAGAAGCTCAATGAGATTGGCTACATTGTTCCCGGTCTCGGTGATGCAGGCGACCGTATTTTCGGCACTCTGTAACAACCGACATTCAAACGGGATCCGCTGGTACTCGCGGATCCCGTTTTTCTATGTGTGAATAAAGGGACGGAGAAAAAGCTATATACAGAATATAAAACAGATCGGCAAATTTCGGAGGGGAGAAAGAACGCATGAGACGAAAGGACAGGGAAATTACAGACCGTGGTTGTATCGATGATATCATAGAAGCGTGTGACTGCTGCCGTCTTGGCTTTTGTGACGAAGGGGAGCCCTATATAGTACCGCTCAATTTCGGTTATGACAGGAATGCGGGTGTTTTCTATTTTCACAGTGCCAGGGAAGGAAAAAAGATTGACCTGATTCAGAAGAACGGACACGCAGTCTTTGAACTGGATACCAACCATGCGGTCAATGGCGGGGAACAGGCCTGTGACTATTCCTTCCGTTTTCAAAGCATCATGGGAGCCGGACGTGTGGAACTTGTAAAAGAGTCTGCCGAGAAGGAATATGCTCTTCGTTTGCTGATGAGCCATTATACCCAAAGGGAAAACTGGAGTTTTTCCGCACATGAGCTCCATGCGGTTGCAGTGATCAAGCTTACCATCGAAACGATCTCATGCAAGCGGCACGATTGAACCGGAAACCCGCTGCAAAGGGAGAAAGGCACAAGATTGTAGTCATGAAAGAGAAATACATAGAATGACGTGGAGCGAATATCCTGTGTTCTCAGGAAGCGCAGCATGGAACCGGTATTTACGGTTTGATTGCTGGAAGGGATAAGATCCCCGTAAAAAGGAAAAAGCCCCGTATCGACCGGCACTTGCAGCCGTTTCGGTACGGGGCTTTTCATTCATGGAGAGGCCGGAAGGGAACAGGAGCGCTCATCCGGCGCAGGAGAAAAAGTTATTTGCCGAGCCGAAGCTCCATGGCAAAGTCAAAGCTTTCCTCATTGAGCTGGTACTGGGGCAGCAGCTGCGGACCGCAGCTGTTCGAGCCGATACCGGAGAGCTTGTAGTCAAGGCAGAGAACCGTGGAGCCGCAGGGCTCGAGCTCATAGTTGTGCGCTTTGGTTGCCAGCTCTTCCTGGGTATAAACGGAAGTGTTGAAGGAGAAGCTGTCACCGACCGCCTCCAGGCAGCCGCCGTCAGGATCCGCAACCGCAAGATGCGAACAGCCGTAATGGCTGCTGTTCTCCTGCGGACGGAGATAATCCTCGTGCTCCTGTGCAACGGTTGTTTCATACTTGCCGAGGAGAGACGCACGATGCTTGTCGCTGTAGCTCTCGAACGGGCCGTAGCCGAAGTACTCTACTGCGTCGAAGGCGCGGGGCAGGAAGAGGCGCAGGCCGAAGCGCGGCAGATAGGGGAAGTCCTTCGTACGATCCACATGGATGTTGGCGGAGATGCGGCCGTCCGGAAGAATTGTCCATACAGCCTGCATGGTCAGGCAGGGCTGCAGATAAATTGCCGAAAGGGAGAGTCGGGCCTTGAGAACGACGGCGTCGTCAACCTGTTCCGCGGAGGACTCGTACACACGCGGGGTGCTTCTGTCATAACCGGCTCTTTCCCATTCGCGGCGGATATTTCTGTCATTGTCGGTGGGAGCGCGCCAAATGTTCCATTCCATGGGTTTGTCAAGGAACGAAATCTGCTCGCTGGTGAGGGTGTCAAATGTACCCGTCAGGCGATTCCATACATAGCGGAAACCGTCGCCTTCCACAATGAAGGAACGCTCTGTTTCACGCACGCTGATCTTCTGAGCCGGGCCGGCGGCAAACGCAGCCTTTTCCTCGCGAAGAACAAACTGATCAAAGCCGAGGAGATATCCCGCCTCGCGGAAGTCGTCCTCTTCCTTCAGACGGTAGTAAACGTTCAGGCAGCAGACGCCGGAATCGGGAAGGGTATACGGAATCGCAATCTCCGCTTCGGCATGAGGAGCCAGATCAGGCGTTTCGATGGAGCCGGACTGCACGGTTTCGCCGTTCTGCGTCAGCTCGTATTCAAGCGTCAGATAGCCGCCCAGACTGGTGAAATCATAATAATTGTGCAGCTTGAAAACACCGTTTTCCAGATAGGTACGCACGGGACGCGCGACATTCTTCCACTCCAGCAGACCGGTGTGCGGCGTGCGGTTGGGATACACAAGACCGTCCATGCAGAAGTTGCCGTCGTGCGGGAATTCACCGAAGTCTCCGCCGTAGCCGTATTTGTCACGTCCGTCAGGCGTGCGGCCCATCCAGACGGCGTGATCGCACCACTCCCACACAAAGCCGCCGGCAAATTTGTCGTAGCGGTACAGGCGCTCAAAGTAGTCTTCGATGTCCCCGGGGCCGTTGCCCATTGCGTGGATAAATTCACACTGAATGAAGGGCTTCTGCATGTTGTCGTCGGTGCAGACAGCGTCCACGTTGTCCACAGGAGCGTACATCCGGCTGTATACGTCGATGCAGCTGAGATCGTTTTGATAGCCTTCCATTTGATAGATGCTGCTCTCGTAGTGGACCAGTCTCTCGTTGTCGACGGATTTAATCCATGCTGCCGCCTTCTCCATGTTGGGGCCGTAGCCGGACTCGTTGCCAAGCGACCACATCAGCACGCAGGGGCTGTTCTTATCGCGCTCCACATTACGCTGCACACGATCCAGCACAGCCGCTTCAAAGCGCTTGTCGTGGCACAGCGAACCGTAAACGCGATCCGGTACAAGGTAGTCGTCATAGCTGTGTCCGTGGGGCGGCTGGTTCGCGTAGACGGAGGTAGTGCCGTGCATTTCAATATCGGATTCGTCGATCACGTAGAAGCCGAAGCGATCGTAGAGCTGTGTGGCCCACGGTGCGTTGGGATAATGACTGGTACGGATGGCGTTCATGTTGTGCTGCTTCATCAGTACGAGGTCGGTAGTCAGCTTTTCCTCGTCAACCGCGTAGCCGACAAAGGGATCGCTGTCGTGGCGGTTCGTGCCGCGCAGCTTGATGGCGACGCCGTTAAAATACAGCACGGCATTGCGGATCTCGATACGGCGCACGCCGACGTTGTGGCAGATGACCTCTCCCGGCGTGCGGATGACCAGCTGATAGAGGTTGGGGTCTTCCGCGTTCCACAGCACAGCGTCGGTCAGTGGGAAGGAAACCTCTCTGTTTTCAGCCTTGGCCTTCGCCAATTCTTCGCCGTCAGGGCTGTAGAGCGTGCAGACGATTTCTTCCTCACTGCCTTCCCAGTCAAAGCTGACCTGAATTTTGGCAGTCTTGAAATCATCCTCCACAGGAGTGCGGACGGTAAAGTCGCGGATGTGATTTTGGGGCCTGGTGAGCAGATAAACGTCACGGAAAATACCGCTCATGCGCAGCTTGTCCTGATCCTCCAGATAGCTGCCGTCGCACCATTTCATTACCAAAACGGAGAGAAGGTTTTCACCGGGAGCCACAAAGGAGGTGATCTCGAATTCGCTTGTGCTGTGAGATACCTGGCTGTAGCCGACAAATTGGCCATTGACCCATACATAGAAGCAGGAGTCAACGCCTTCAAAGTGCAGATAATTGCGCTCCTCGCACTGCTCCTCGCTCAGCGTAAAGGTGGTGCGGTAGGCTCCGCAAGGGTTCTCTTCAGGGACATAGGGCGGATCGTAAGGGAAGGGAAAGCGGACGTTTGTGTACTGATGCCTGTCGTAGCCGAGAATCTGCCAGCAGCTCGGAACAGGAATGACGTCAAAGGAAGAATCGTCAAAATCGGGATCCATGAAGTGCTCCGGAACCACAAAACGGTTCGGATAATAGGAAAAATTCCATTCGCCGCTCAGGAGCGTGATTCGTTCCGAAAGCAGCCGGTCGCCAAGGCGCGCCATTCCTTCCTCCTTGAAGGGGATGAAATAGGCGTGGTTTGGCTCTGTACCCACATGCAAAGTAGCCGGGTCCTCAAAATAACGCGGCAGCTTCATAAAAAAGAAACCTCCCATACAAGAAAAAATAGTGTGGTCTATTTGTGTTCATTATAGACTGAAAGCAGAAAGAAAGCAATGGCATTTTGCGTGTGTTTTCCCAAAAGGAGTTTGGAGAAACGCACGGTTTCGCACCGGCTGAAAACCGCAAGGACATTCCGATCTTTTATGAATTTTGTGTGATTTGTTGGAAAGAATGTGGGAATTCATTTACCGGAACAAACAAATGTGATACAATAAATAAAAACAGTGCCGCGTTGTTCTTGTTTGGCTGCAGAAAAGAAAAATCGTTAGTACAAAACGTGATTCCCTGCGTCGCAACTACCGGAAAACCCCGCCTTTTTCAGCGGGGACATTGTGAACGGCGGCAATGAAGTACAATATGACAGGAGGACCGGACCATGCTGTTGGACGAGTTTTACACCGGAGCCAGCTTTGACGCCCACTCTTATTTCGGTGCTCACGAGGAAAACACCGGCTTTGCTTTCCGTGTCTTTGCTCCCGGAGCGGAAAAGGTTGAGTTGATTGGCGATTGGAACGATTGGATCGGTGCAAAAATGGATCGGGACACAGGGGGGATCTGGAGCTGTTTGGCGCCGGATGCAAAAGCGGGGCAGCTCTATAAATTCCGTATTTATCAGACGGATGGACGTGTGCTCGACAAGGCGGATCCCTATGCGTTTTCCTCGGAGCTGCGGCCGAAGACGGCCTCGCGGCTGGTAGGAAAAAGTGATTTTCATTTTACGGACGAAGCATGGGTACAGGCTCGGGATTTGTATTATGACGCTCCCATGAATATTTACGAGCTGCATCTCGGGTCCTGGCGCAGAAAGCCGGACGGAGAATATTTGAGCTATCGGGAACTTGCCGAACTTCTTCCCGATTATCTCAAGGAAAACAACTTCACACATGTGGAGTTCCTTCCCGTCATGGAGCATCCCCTTGACGCTTCCTGGGGCTATCAGCTCAGCGGATATTTCAGCGTTACCTCCCGCTATGGGACGCCGGACGATCTCCGGTATCTGGTGAATGCTTTGCATATGGCGGGAATCGGCGTGATTTTTGATTTTGTTCCGGCGCATTTCGTGGGAAATGATTATGCGCTGGCCAATTATGACGGAACCCGGCTTTACGAGTATCCGGAAACCGATGTGACCTACAGCGAGTGGGGATCGTGCAATTTTAACTTCTACCGTGGCGAGGTGCGAAGTTTCCTGCAATCTTCCGCCGCATACTGGATCGGATCATTTCATGCGGACGGACTTCGTGTGGATGCTGTGCCGAACGTGCTGTACTGGCAGGGCAGACAGGAACGGGGCGTCAATATCGGAGCGGTGGATTTCCTTAAAAAGATGAACAGCGGTCTCAAGCGTCTGTTTGGGAACGTGCTGCTGATAGCCGAGGATTCCAGCAATTTCCCGAAGGTGACAGCTCCGGTGGAATACGGAGGCCTGGGCTTCGACTATAAATGGGATATGGGCTGGATGCATGATACGCTCGATTATCTGTCGCAGCCGTTTGAAGCGCGGCGGGGTCAATATCACAAAATTACCTTTTCCATGGATTATTTTTACCGTGAGCTTTATCTGCTGGCATTCTCGCACGACGAAAATGTGCATGGGAAAAAGACGATCCTCGATAAGCTTTACGGAAGTTATGAGGAAAAGTTCTCCCAGTGCCGTGCACTGTATACTTATATGTTTACCCATCCCGGCAAGAAACTGAATTTTATGGGAAATGAGCTTGCCCATTTTCGCGAGTGGGATGAAGGACGTGAGCTTGACTGGGAACTGCTGCGCTACCCGGCGCATGATTCCTTCCGGCATTTTTTCAGAGAGCTTGGACGGCTGTACCTGGAAAGCCCGGCTCTCAGCGAGAAGGAATATGACGCTGCATGCTTCCGTTGGCTGCCTACCGGGATTGGCGAAACGGAAAACGGCGGCGTGTACGCTTACCGGCGCACAGCGGGGGGGCAAAGTCTCGCCATTGTGCTGAACTTTACGCCGGAGCCTCTGGAGGGGATGCTGCTTGGCTGTGAGGAACGTTCCCTCCTGCGCGAGGTGCTCAACAGTGATGAAACGCGCTGGGGCGGAGGAGGCGTCGTTAACCCGGCGCCGCTTGCGTCTTTTCCGATTCCGTGTCATGGCAGCCCTGCCAGCGTCCGGATTCGCCTTGCGCCGTTTTCCGCCGCTGTGTTCTCCGTCGAGCGCACGCCGGTTTCCGAAGAATGCAAGGCTTGGGCAGTCTCAGGAAGAAAGTATATGACCGTTTGAGGAGAAAAGAAATCCCATCATCGAAAGGAGAATGTTCCCCATGGAACCAATGAAGCTGAAAGCGCCCCTCAAGGATTATCTCTGGGGTGGACATCGGCTGAAAAAGGAGTTTGGAAAGAAAACCACGCTGGAAAAGGTGGCGGAAAGCTGGGAGCTTTCCTGCCACAAAGACGGTCTGAGCGTGATTGACGGCGGAGAATACGCCGGTTTGACGCTTCAGGAGTACGCGGATAAGATGGGAAAAGCAGTGTTCGGAACGCACTGCGAAGCTTTTGAAGAATTTCCCCTTCTGATCAAACTGATCGATGCAGAACAGAATCTTTCCGTTCAAGTCCATCCGAGCAATGAATACGCGCTGGCCGTCGAGGGCGAATACGGCAAGACGGAAATGTGGTATGTCGTCGATGCGAAAGAAGGAGCCTCTCTGATCTACGGCTTGAACCGCACGGTCGGTAAGGAAGAATTTGCCGCGCGGATCCGCGATAACACGTTGCTTGAAATTTGTAATTTTGTTCCCGTGAAGAAAGGGGACGTCTTCTTTATTGAGGCGGGTACGCTTCACGCCATCGGTGCGGGAATTCTGATTGCAGAGATCCAGCAGAATTCAAATTCTACTTATCGCGTTTACGATTACGGCCGCGTAGGAGCGGACGGGAAACCGCGTCAGCTCCATGTGGAAAAGGCGCTTGACGTAACGCGTCTTGCTCCGGCAGAGCGCGTCCCCGGTCCGGCTTCTGCCCCGCGGAGCGAGGGGGATCTGACCCGCACGCTTCTCGGTACCTGCGAATATTTCACAGCTTCGCTTCTGGAGCTTGACGGTTTGGCGGAGGATTGCGTTGGCACGGAGTCGTTCCATTCCCTCCTCGTACTGGAAGGAAGCGGAGAACTGTGCTGGCCGGGCGGCTGTCTTGCGTTGCAGAAGGGAGACAGCTTTTTCCTCCCCGCTGGTTTCGGCGCATACACTTTGAAAGGAAAGCTTGAGCTTGTGCAGAGCATGGTATAAGGCAGATGGGATATAAAGAAGAATTTATCGAGATTTATCGGTCCAATGTCAGTCGCGAAGGAAGTGCTCCGCTGCTCGAGTGGCTGCAGAAAACAGATTTCTTTACCGCTCCCGCCAGCAGCAAATTTCACTGTGCCTGCCTCGGCGGTTTGGTGCAGCACAGCGTCAGCGTTTATCACACAATGCGGGAAAAGCATTTTGAGGAAGGCAAAGACAGCGAGGAGAGCTTTGCGATCTGCGCGCTTCTTCATGATGTGTGTAAGGCTCAGTTTTATAAGGAGAGCTTTCGTAATGTGAAGAACGAGACGACGGGCGCTTGGGAGAAGAAGAGCTTTTATCAGGTGGATGACAGCTTCCCCTATGGTCACAGCGAGAAATCCGTTTTTCTGATTGAACGTTTCCTGCGTCTGAAGACCAGCGAGGCAATGGCGATCCGCTGGCACATGGGCGGCTTTGATGATGCAGCCCGCGGCGGAAGTTTTGCCATCAGTCAGGCGTATGAGCGGTATCCGCTTGCCGTTAAGCTTCATCTTGCTGACTTGGAAAGTACGTATCTGCGCGAGCAGGGAACCTCGGCAGTGAGAAAGAAATAAGAGCCAAAGCAACAAGCCCCTGCGGGAGAATGCGCCGGAACGGCGGCACATCCCTGCAGGGGCTTGTTTTGCAAAATGAGGGGAAAGGGTGTTCAGTCTTCCATCGCTTCGAACGCAAGCTGCAGATATTCCTCCGCGTTTTCGCGCAGATGGGCGCGTTCCTCGGGTGTAAGAGAACGCTTGACACGGGCGGGGGAGCCGACGGCAAGGGTACCGTCCGGGATGACGGTGCGCGGCGTGACGAGAGCGCCCGCTCCCACCAAACATTCACGGCCGACAGTAGCGCCGTCCAGCACGATAGCGCCCATTCCGATGAGAGAACCGTCGCCGATGGTGCAGCTGTGCAGAATAGCGCCGTGGCCTACCGTCACACCGCTTCCGATGACAGCAGGTGCTCCGGTGGAGCAATGGATGACGGCGGCGTCCTGCAGATTCGTCTCAGCGCCCACCACAATTGGTGCGCAGTCGCCGCGCAGTACGGCGTTGTACCAGACGGAACAACGTTCGCCGAGGGTAACGTCCCCCACAATCTGTGCGCCCGGGGCAAGATAGGCGGAGGTTGGAATGGCGGGAGCTTTCATAGGGATCCATCCTTTCAGGCAACATGTTAGAGTATGGGTGGTTACGATCCTTTTGACTTTGTTGAAGCGGGGATCGGCATGGACGGACTGATGGAAAAATGGGGACCCGGTCGCGGCGGAGCGGGTCTCCATGAAATTCCGGTTATTTATGGAACAGCTTTTTGGTCTGATAACGCGGTTCACAGGTCAGACGAACGCCGAGCTTGCGGAAAGTGGATTCGTCGACGGAGGAGAGGATAACGGTGGAATGGGCCTCGCAGTCGCGCAGTTTCGAGAGCTGCTGAAGAGCCTGTCCCGCGACGGGATTCAGCGTGGCGCAGATGGACAGAGCGATCAGCACTTCGTCGGTGTGCAGACGGGGGTTATGATTGCCGAGGTGGTGTGTTTTGAGATTCTGAATCGGCTCAATCACATTGGGGGAGATCAGCAGAATCTTATGATCGATTCCGCCGAGGGCCTTGAGAGCATTGAGCAGAGCGGCGGCCGATGCGCCAAGCAGGGAAGAGGTTTTACCCGTGACGACTCTTCCGTCCGGAAGCTCGATGGCGGCAGCCGGCATCTCGGTATCTTCGGCTCTGCGCAGAGCAGCTGCAACCACCGGTCTGTCGTCAACAGTGACGCCGGCACGGCTCATGAGCAGTTCCAGCTTTACAACGGCAGATTCCTCCACGCGGCCAAGGCGAAGATCGCACTTGGTATGGAAATAACGGCGAATGATTTCCTGCCGGGATGCTTCCTGACAAACCTCGTCGTCAATGATGCAGTGTCCTGCCATATTGACCCCCATGTCGGTGGGGGACTTGTACGGGCTGGTGCCGGAAATTTTCTCCAGGATTGCGTTGAGGACCGGGAAGGCCTCAACGTCGCGGTTGTAGTTTACGGCAGTCTCGTTGTAAGCCTCCAGATGGAAGGGATCGATCATATTGACATCGTTCAAATCGGCGGTGGCGGCTTCGTAGGCAAGATTGACAGGATGCTTGAGGGGGAGATTCCAGATCGGGAAGGTTTCAAATTTCGCATATCCGGCTTTGATGCCGCGGCGGTACTCATGGTACAGCTGAGACAGGCAGGTAGCCATTTTTCCGCTGCCGGGGCCGGGCGCGGTTACGACCACCAGCGGCCGTGTTGTCTCAACATATTCATTTTTGCCAAAGCCTTCGTCGCTCACGATATGCGGGATATTGGACGGATAGCCTTCGATCGGGTAATGCAGAAATACCTTGACGCCAAGCGACTCCAAACGCTTATGGAAGGTGTCCGCCGTGGACTGGCCGGAATACTGGGCGATTACCACGCTGCCCACATACAGCCCGTTGCCGCGGAAAGCATCAATCAGGCGCAGTACATCCGCATCGTAGGTGATGCCGATATCACCGCGCACCTTGCTTTTCTCAATATCCGTGGCGTTAATGACAATAACAATTTCCACCTGATCGGCGAGCTGCATCAGCATTTTAATTTTGCTGTCCGGCAAAAAGCCCGGCAGCACGCGGGATGCGTGAAAATCGTCGAACAGTTTGCCTCCCATTTCCAGATAAAGCTTGTTGTCGAACTGTGCGATGCGCTGCTGGATGTGTTTGGATTGGATTTCAAGATACCTGTTGTTGTCAAAACCGATCGCTTTCATGCGCCCCTCCATCATTTTTCCGGCTCTTCCGCAAAAGAAAAGGGCGGAACCCGCGGGCTCTGCCGTTCAAAGCCCGGTGCCGCTGGTTCACGCCTGTATCGTTGTCCGGAAAAGCCGATATTATTTTGAAAACCTCTATAACGTACTTATTATAGTAAATTTGTCGAGGGAATACAACAGATGGAGCTCAAAAATTTTTCTCTCGGCAAGGGCGTATTTTTTGTGCTATACTGGTAAAAAACACAGCGTCGAGGTGGGTAACATGTACGAGGTTCGGCTGTCAGTGCGGCAGTTGGTGGAGTTTCTTCTGCGCAGCGGAAATCTGGAAAGCGGCTCCGCGGGCAGCGCGCTGGATCGCGCCGCAGAGGGGGCGCGCATTCATCGCCGCCTGCAGAGAGAGGGCGGGGAAGGCTACCGGGCTGAGGTGCATTTTTCTCACACGGAGGACTGGGAGGATCTTCGCTATACGGTGGAGGGACGTGCAGACGGAATTTTTGAGGAAGACGGACAAACGGTTATTGACGAGATTAAAACGGTATCCGTACCGCTTGCGAGTCTCCCGGAGGATGGCTTTTTGCTGCACTGGGCGCAGGCCAAATGTTACGCCTGGTTTTATGCCTCTGAGCAGGAATGCGGGCAGGTAGGCGTGCGGCTGACGTATTGCCATGCGGAGACAGGAGAGCTTTCCCGTCTCCAGCGGGTCTTCACATTCCAGGAACTGTCTGTGTTTTATCGGGACCTGCTTGAAAAATATGCTCCATGGGCTCGTTTCCGAAGAGACTGGACGCAGCTTCGGGGGGAAACGATCCGGGAACTGCCTTTTCCGTTTGACGTCTACCGGCGGGGACAGCGGCCTCTGGCGGCGTCCGTGTATCGCGCGATCCGGGACGAGAATCGCCTTTTCTGTCAGGCGCCGACAGGGGTCGGCAAGACGATGTCCACTCTTTTTCCGGCGATCAAGGCGATGGGAGAAGATCTGACAAGCCGGATTTTTTATCTGACGGCCAAGACGATTACCAGGCAGGCGGCTGCAGATGCACTGGCCGTGATGCGAAGCAAAGGGCTGCGCGTGAAAAGTGTGATCTTTACCGCCAAGGAGAAAATCTGCTGCCTGGACACGCCGGAGTGCACGCCGCTTACTTGTCCGCGCGCCGCAGGTCATTTCGATCGTGTCAACGAGACGCTTTATGCGCTGCTGACTTCCGGGGATCATTTGGATCGGGAGGCGATTGCCGAAGCGGCGGAGCGTTTTGGCGTTTGCCCGTTTGAACTTTCTCTGGATCTTTCCGAATGGTGCGATATTGTAATTTGCGACTACAACTATCTCTTTGATCCTGTCGTCAGTCTGAAACGGTATTTTTCCGAAGGAAAAACAGATTTTACCTTTTTGATTGACGAGGCCCATAACCTTCCCGAGAGAGGGCGGGAAATGTATTCGGCAGAGCTGAGCAAATCCTCCGTGCTGGAGCTGAAACGGGAATTCGGAAAGCAGGAAAAGTCGATGAGCCGGCTCCTTAACACGCTGAATCGCGCCATGTTGGATTTGCGGCCGCTGTGCGGGGAAACCGGGCAGTCGGATATGGAAAAAATTCCGGAAGAATTTCTCCGGAAAGTGCAGCAATTCTCTTCCCGGTGTGAGGAATGGCTGGAGGAGCATCGGGAGGATCCCAAAAGGAAGCTGGTGCTGCCGCTTTGGTTTGAGGTGCGTTTTTTTCTTCGGATTGCCGAGTTGTACGGACCGGAATATGTGACACAGCTGTTTCACAAGGGCAGCGAGGTGAGGATTCGTCTGTTTTGTATGGATCCCGCGCGTTTTTTGGATGAGGCTTTGAATAAGGGACGAGCCGGTATCCTTTTTTCTGCTACACTTTCCCCGCTGCCGTATTTTGTTTCCGTGATCGGCGGAGGGGAGAGCCCCAAAACGCTTGCGGTTCCGTCACCCTTTCCGCCGGAGAATTTCTTTTTGCTTCTGGCGGATCGCGTCAGCACCCGCTATGTGGATCGGGAGAACAGTCTCCCGGAGGTGGCGCGCTTGATCGGTTCCTTTGCCAGTGCGGGAAAGGGGAATTACATTGCTTACTTTCCTTCCTATGAGTATATGGAAAAAGCACGGGACCGGGTGCAGGAGGAGTATCCGCAGCTGCAGATTGTCAGTCAGGCCCGCAGCATGAGCGAGGAGGAAAGGGAAGCGTTTCTTGCGCTGTTTTCGGAAGAAAACGAAGGAACGCTGCTGGGCTTCTGCGTGATGGGCGGTATTTTTTCGGAGGGAATCGACTTTTACGGTGATCGTCTGGTGGGAGCCGTTATTGTGGGGGTCGGTCTTCCCAAGGTGAACCGCCGTCAGGAATTGCTGCGGGAGTACTATGAAAAGGAGAGGGGGGACGGATTTTCCTTTGCATACCGCTTTCCCGGCATGAACAAGGTGATGCAGGCTGCCGGACGGGTGATTCGCTCGGAGACGGACCGCGGCGCTGTTCTGCTGATTGATTCCCGTTTTTCCCAGCAAAGCTATCGCAGCTTGTTTCCCGCGCATTGGCCGGAGCCTTATCGGGTCCGGAATGCAGAGGAGCTTTCCAGCTGTTTGGACGCATTCTGGCGAAAAGACTGGAAGGGTTGACTACAAAAACATAAACAGATTTTCACATTTCGACGAAAACTCTTTTATCAGATCTGGACATTGCTAATTTTATAACAAAGGCTTATAATCTAACAGTTAAAAAACGCGGGCCTTCTGTGACCGGACGGAGAATAGCGCCGGCCGTGGAAGCTGCCCCCGGAATAGATCGATGGAGGGAACGCAGTATGTCATATCATTTTCTTTTGGATCTTGCCTTAATCCTCCTGACCACAAAGGTGTTCGGACTTGTCACCAAGCGGTTCAGAATGCCCCAGGTGGTCGGCGCGCTTGTGGCTGGTCTTGTACTCGGTCCGGCCATGCTTAATGTGCTGACGGAAACAGAATTTATCACACAGATGGCTGAACTCGGCGTTATTATTCTGATGTTCACCGCCGGCCTTGAAACTGATGTTCGCGAACTGAAGAAAACGGGCAAGGCATCCTTTATCATTGCTCTGATCGGCGTGATTGTGCCTTTGCTGGGTGGTTCTGCGCTGACGTACTTTTTCAACAAGCCGACGGACGGCACAAGCGAAACGATGGTGATGCTGCAGAACGTTTTTGTGGGCGTCATTCTTACCGCAACATCCGTGAGTATTTCTGTTGAAACGCTCAAGGAAATGGGGAAGCTCAATACGCGTGCCGGCAACGCTATTTTGGGTGCGGCCGTAATTGACGATATCCTCGGTATCATTGCACTCACCATTATCACGAGTCTGGCCGATCCTACAGTCAACATCGGCATGGTGCTTCTGAAGATTGTTGCTTTCTTTGTTCTCTCCATTGGAGCGGGCTATATTTTCTATCGCCTGTTCAACAAGTTCCAGGCCCGGTATCAGAAGGATATGCGCCGATTTGTCATTATCGCCTTTGTGTTCTGTCTGATCCTTGCTTACTGTGCGGAGAGCCTCTTCGGTGTGGCCGATATTACGGGCGCCTATATCGCAGGCGTTCTGATTTCCAATACGCAGCGCACCAAGTACATTGCGGCGCGTTTTGATACTCTGTCTTACATTTTGCTTTCGCCGATCTTCTTTGCAAGCATCGGTCTGAAGGTGTCGCTGCCCTCCATGACGGGAACCATTATTCTCTTCTCCGTTTTGCTGATGATTGTTGCTGTTCTGACAAAGGTCATTGGCTGCGGCCTCGGCGCAAAGCTTTGCAGAATGACAAACCTGGAGTGTCTGCAGATTGGCTCCGGCATGGTTTCCCGCGGCGAGGTTGCTCTGATTGTAGCCTCCAAGGGCGCGGCGCTCGGTCTGATGTCGGATGCTTTCTTTGCTCCGGTGATTTTGATGGTGGTGGCCACCACCATTGCGGCGCCGATTCTTCTCAAGCTTACCTTCCGCCACGACGGCGTTTCCCCGAGCCAGCTGAAGGATGAGTCTGTGGGACAGTTTGAGGATTACGTCACCAGGAAGCAGGAGATTTTCGACGCTCTGGATGAGGGGAGAAAAACGCCTCCCGAGAAATAAGCGGATTTTTTGTTTGGGAAATGTTTGGTGTGAAATCAAACACAATCCCGGAAAGAACATCAAATTGTCTCTTTTTACTTAGTCTCAGGGGCTTTTGCGAAACGAGCCCCATCAAATCCAAATGCGCAAAAACCGGCCTCATAAGGAAGCGGCAATCGCTTCTTTTCAGGCCGGTTTTTCTGTTGTTTTCTATTTTTGTACAGAGTGGCGTTGAATTTTCACTTTGTGCAATCCCGATCGGGGGAAGCTTTTTATCTACGCCTTGCACTTCAGGGGGCAGTCAGGTAGAATGGAAAAGAAGGGAGAGGGGGAGAGAAATGGATTTTCTCTATGAAGCACTCAGAAAAAATCGAGACTCTGACATGTGTCCCATGCATATGCCGGGCCACAAGCGAAATACCGGCCTGTTTCAGATGGATAATCCCTATGGCCTTGATATCACCGAGATAGAAGGGTTTGATAATCTTCATGACGCGCAGGGAATTCTGCGGGAAGCGATGGAGCGTGCGGCACAGCTTTGGGGTGCAAAGCAAACATGGTTCCTGATCAATGGAAGCTCATGCGGCGTTTTGGCTGCCGTTGCCGCCTGTACCAGATGGGGAGACGAGGTTCTGGTTGCACGAAACAGTCACAAATCCCTGTATAACGCCCTTTATCAAAATAATCTGCAGGCACACTATCTTTGTCCCGAGCAGATTCCCGGTTTTCAGGCCGCGGGGGGGATAACAGCGCAAATGGTGGAGCGGGCCCTGCAGAAGCATCCGAATGTAAAGCTGATAGCTATTACATCGCCGACTTATGAGGGAGTCGTTTCTGATGTAAAGGCGATTGCCTATGCGGCTCACGCGAGGGGAATTCCACTTCTTGTGGACGAGGCGCACGGCGCGCATCTGGGGCTGGCGGATGGTTTTCCGGGCGGAGCTGTGCAGGCCGGCGCCGATCTGGTTGTGCAGAGCGTGCACAAAACGCTGCCTTCTTTGACGCAGACTGCTGTTCTGCATCTCAACGGCTCGCTGGTGTCTCCTGTTTCGGTAGAACGGCAGTTGTCCCTTTATGAGAGCAGCAGCCCCTCTTATGTGTTGATGGCTTCTATCGACCGCTGTGTGTCTTTTTTGAGGGAACAAGGAAAGCAAGCATTTAAGCTTTACACGAAAAAGCTGGCCCGATTTGAGGAAGAAACGCGCTCACTCCAAAATCTGTGCTTGCTTGGACGGGGAAAGGACATAGATGGACGGCCGGGAAAATACGGGATTTATGCGCTCGATCCCTCCAAGATTGTAATGGGAACCTTTTCCACGGATCTTACCGGTCCGGCCCTTATGCAGGCAATGCGTTCCCGCGAACATGTGGAGCTGGAAATGGCAGCTCGTTCCTATGCGATTGCCATGACAAGCCTTTGTGACAGTGAGGAGAATTTCCGGCGGCTTGCAAAAGCGCTTTTGCGCCTCGACGCACGGGCCGGGCGGGCAAAAGAATTTCAGACAGAGAAAACCTCCGTCTTTCCGTTACCCAAACGTGTGTTGTCGCTCCGGGAGGCGGAGGAGTCGGAGGGAATGGTTCTGCCGCTTCAACAAGCGGTTGGCAGTATTTCCCGGGAAACCGTGATCGCGTATCCTCCCGGAATTCCGCTGATTGTTCCCGGCGAGCGGGTTGACAGCAGTTTTCCGGAACACATCCGTGTGCTTAGGGAAGTCGGCGTAGCACTCAGCAACACGCGCCGCGCGGACATTCAAACCATTGATACGGTGCGGAAAAGCGGAATCTGACTTTCCCTGTTCAGGCTTCAAATCTGTTTGTTGACAATTTTGTATTCATCCCCCATTCGAAAATAGGGACATTCTGCGGTTTTTCGCATCATAAAGTCGAACATTTCATCTTCGTCGAGTTCAATTACGCAGCGTCTTTCTCCGGTCTCATAGTCCTGTTCGAAATTGCAGCAGTAGTCGCAGTTTGTTTGCATGACATTCCCCCCTTTTTTCGTTATTTTACCACATCCGGCCGCCTTGCGCAAAGGCTTCGGACACAATGAAATCTTATCCTTGGGAGACGGCAATCCACCGTCTCCCTTTTTCTTTGCCTGCAATACCTGTCCGGTTTTGTTGCTTAAGACGTCTGCTCTTCGCAGACAAAGGCATAAAGCGCCGGAGAAGATGAAAAGCACGTGTGTGCGTGCCGGCAGCCGGTAAATATGTGCTTTTGTTTGGAAAAATGCGTTTGAATTCATGAATTCGATGCATGATTCACAAAAATGCAGGTTGTTCTGTCTCAAAATATATTTTACAATGATAGTACTCTCACCCCAAAGGGGGAGCCGAGAAATCTTGCTGGATCGGACGCTGGGTTCAGTAAATGGGAAAACAGCAGGCGGCGCTGTGCGGCTGAGTGTTTGTCTGCCAGAGAGCGATCCGAAGTGCGAGGAGGGAAACGCATGAAAACAACCTATGGACTGTGGCAAAATCTTATGTATGTCCTGCGTCAGATGAAGAAATATGCAGGGCGTTCTTTCCGCATGATTTGGCTGAGTATTCCGATGAAGGTAGCACTGCCGCTGATAGGAATTCTTCTTCCGAATCTTGTGGTGCGTGCGGTTACGGAACAGGCGGACAGTGCGCGTCTGTTTTTGGCTGTAGTGGGGCTTGGCCTTGCGGCCGTTGTGTGTAGTTTTGCCGAGCAGTATGCTGCCGGTGTGATGGAAGAGGAGCAGAGCCGGTTTTGTCAAAGCCTTGACGATCTGTTGTTTGAGAAAAGGCTCCACTGTGATTACGAAAATCTGGAGAACAAGGAGCTTTCCGGAAAATTTGATGAAGCGGAAAATTATATCTGGGATTATCGCCGCAGTCTCTCACAGGCGGCGGTTTGCCTGACTCTTCTTGGTTCCGGAATCTTTGGGTTTCTCGTTTATCTTTCCGTGCTGCGGATGCTCCCCGTTTGGCTGCTTCTGCTCATGACAGCCTGTACGGTCGTGAGTTTCCTTTTTTCCGATTTGGGAGATAGGGAGCGGAGAAAAAGAAAGGATCATTTCGGGGAAGGCGTCAGGCGCTTTGCTTATCTGCAGGATGCCTCAGCGGATCCCAAGGCAGGAAAGGATTTCCTCGGACAGTGAATTTATTTTCCTCAAGCTGTTCACCACAGGAAGCAGCTCGGTGTATTCCTTCGCAACCTTTTTGGCCTTTCTCGGTCCGCTGGTTGGGATCACGCTTGGCTTTGACGCCGTGACCAACGAGCGATCGCAGGGGACGCTGAACCGCCTGGCGGCGCAGCCCATTTATCGCGATTCCATTATCAACGCCAAGTTTCTGGCTGGAGTGGCGGTGATCTTTCTCCTGGTCTTTACGCTGGGGTTTTATGTCAGCGGTATAGGGCTGCTTCGGCTTGGGATTGCTCCCAGTCTGGAGGAGGTGCTGCGCGTCCTGGTCTTCCTGGTGTTTGCCGGCGTGTATCTGTCTGTATGGCTGGCGTTGGCAGTGATTTTCTCGGTGATCTGCCGCCACGCTGCCACGGCAGCACTGATTTGCATTTCCATCTGGTTGTTTTTCAGTCTGTTCATGAGTCTTGTTGCCAACGGGATTGCAAATGCTGTTTTCCCGCTCGAAGGCTTTGAGGGACTGATGAACATGGAGAGTAATTATAATCTGGCTTTGGCACTCAACCGTATTTCTCCGTACTATCTTTTCAGTGAGGCGGCTTCCACCATTCTCAACCCGAGCGTGCGCTCCATCGGTATTGTTACGGTGTCTCAGACGTCCGGTGCGATCTCGAGTACACTCCCGTTGGGGCAGAGCCTTCTTCTGATTTGGCCTCATCTGGTTGTCATGGTCGCCCTTGCTCTTATCGGTTTTGCCGCCGCTTACCTGAGCTTCATGCGTCAGGAGCCGCGTGTCTAAGGCAGTCTGTCGAAAAGATTTGTCACTTTCTCCATTGCGGCTGTTTTCTTTTTCTGTACAATAAATATAGAATTATTTCGAATTTGTTGTAAGGGAAGAGAAAGTTCATGCCAATTGGAGTCTTTGTCAATGTAGTGTCCGTTGTCCTCGGCGGCCTGTTTGGGGCGCTGGCAGGCCATAAGCTGCCGGCGTCTCTGAAAACGGAGCTCAATGTCGTGTTCGGCGTTTGCTCGATGGGAATAGGAATCAGTTCCATTGTTTTGATGAAAAACATGCCTGCCGTGATTTTCGCCGTTGTGGTGGGAACGGCGGTTGGTCTTGCCTGCCGTCTTGGACTGGCGATTCGGCGCGGGGCAGAGTGGATGCAGAAGCCGATTGCCCGTCTGTTTCATTCCGGCCAGGGGAGTGTGAGCGGGGAAGAATTTTCCTCATCACTGGTCACGCTCGTTGTGCTTTTCTGTGCGAGCGGCACAGGGATTTACGGTACGCTGACCTCCGGCATGACGGGAGATCATACGATCCTGATTGCCAAATCGGTGCTTGATCTGTTTACTGCCGCTGTGTTTGCATGCAACCTCGGTGTCGTCGTCTCGGTGGTGGCTGTGCCGCAGCTCATTGTTTTTCTGGCGTTGTTTTTCTGCGCCAAGTTGATTTTCCCGCTCACAACGCCGGATATGATTGACGATTTCAAAGCGTGCGGCGGGATTCTGATGCTTGCCACAGGCTTCCGCATGGCAAAGATCAAGGAGTTTCCCGTTGCGGATATGATTCCGGCCATGATCCTTGTGATGCCGGCGAGCTGGCTGTGGAGCGGCTGGCTGCTGCCGCTGCTTTCCTAGAGAGAACAGCAAGGAGAGGACAAACAAAACCGGCGCATCCGGGCTGAAAGCCTGAATGCGCCGGTTTTATCATTGCCGGGGTCCCATCAGCGTTTTTTATTGTAGACCGTCATGGAGACACCCTCGTCTTGTACGAGAATGTCTGCCGGGAGGCGAAGAAAACGGACGGTGACATACAGATCTCCTGCCGCACCGCCGAGGTTTGCAATCTGGATACAGTACACCGGCCAGAACCACGCAATCGGCAGCGTACACACAAGCACGTGAAGGACTATGCCCCACACCACGATCGGTGCAAGTGCGATAACGAGGTAGCGGGATTTGCTGAAATAGGCGTCGCTTCCCGCAAATGCATACAGACCGGTAAAGCCGTATTTTGCCCGCTTTCCGCTGAACAGATGGATGAAGAGACCGTGTACCAGTTCATGAAGCACAAGGTAAACAACGAGTCCGCCCATTAATACAACAAATTGAAGCAGCAGCCCGCCCCCCTCCGTTGAAGTGAGGAACGGAGCCTCGGGGCGCAGCAATAAACCAGCTGCGGCGGCGAGGACGGCAATCAAAAGCGCCAGCAGGTTGATGAGGAGGGAGAGCTTTTGGTCCTTCTGTAAATCAATCTCAAGCAGCTTTCCATATCCCTCCGGCAGAGAAAAGACGTCAGCGGTATTGCGTTTCATCCGGATCCTCTCCGATCGTTATTTCATCAGCTTTTTGAGCAGCAGAGCCTTTTCAATGGAGCCGTCGATTTTAAGCTTGCGGAAGGTGAAGGCCGCGACAGGATCCAGCTGTCCGGAGGCGATCTTGATCAATGTTTCCGCCGAGCAGGTAAAGCGGGCGTCCCGGTCGTGGTAGTCGTACGGCTCCACAGAAAGCTTACCGTTTTTGAGCTCTACATAGAAGGTTCCGGCTGCCTCGCCTGTGATATCAATTTGGTAGGCGACGTTCTCATGAATGTCACTTACATCGGCCTGCATCAGCTTTTCTTTTGCTTTTTCAAAAAATTCCTGAAATGTCATATCGGTGTCCTCCTTCTTTTTTTGCACTGAAAAAAGACGCTGTGTTTTTCAGTGTTCCCGTTTTCTCCATTCCGTTTCCAGAATTCCATAGAGCATAATATCCGTCCAATGGCCGGTATTATTGCGGATGTGGCTGCGCAGTACACCTTCCGGCTTCATGCCCAGCCGGAGCATCAGGCGTACCGATCGATTGCCGTCCGTTGTTTCCGCAAACACGCGGTGTGCATGCCGGACCGTGAAGGCATAGGATAAAAGCGCCCGGCAGGCTTCTTGCGCGTATCCCATTCCCCAGTATTGACGGTTGAAGAACCATCCGGCTTCATAGACGTCTGCCGTTTCTTCCCGAAAGAGGAGATACCCGATCATTTTTCCGGATTCCTTGTGTACGGCTGCGATTGCCCCGCGCTTTCCAATGCAGAATTCCGTAAGGAAATGCCTGGTACGCTCCGGACTGTAGACAGATTCTGAGAATCGCATGGTTTCGCTGTCCCCCAGAATCTCCTGCAGATCGGTGTGATCCTCCGGAGAGAAGAAGCGAAGAAGCAGACGGTTCGTTTCCATCAGAATACCGCTTGCAGCAGAAGAGGAGAGTGGAAGTGTCATATTGATAGCCTGGTGCGATCGGAAAGCGTCTGCTTGGCCGAACGGACAAAGAGATCGACCAGTTTCTCCGGCGTCATGGCGTCGCGCTCTTCGCCGGAAATATCGAGCAGAAGCTTTCCGCTGTCCATCATGATGGTGCGGTTGCCGAAGCGCAGGGCCTGATCCATGTCGTGGGTGATCATGAGAGCCGTCAGGCCGCGATCGGAAATAATCTCTTTTGTAATCTGCAGTACCTTCTGTGCCGTGCCGGGATCGAGAGCCGCCGTGTGCTCGTCGAGAAGCAGAAGCTTAGGCCTTGCGATAGTCGCCATCAGGAGGGCGGCGGCTTGCCGCTGTCCGCCGGAGAGCAGTCCCATCTTTGTTTTCATCCGATCCTCAAGTCCGAGGTCAAGGGTGGCGAGAAGTTCACGGAAATAGGCGGAGTCTTTCTTGTTGACCGCGAAAAAGTGGTGCGTTGATTTGCGCGTGTAGGCGAGCGCGAGGTTTTCCTCGATCGTCATGTTCGGTGCCGTTCCGCGCAGCGGGTTCTGATACAGACAGCCGATATTAAGCGCGCGCTTGTAATCCTTCTCGTAGGTGATATCCTCGCCGTCAAGCAGGATGCTGCCTGCGTCGGGAAGAAATTTTCCCAGGATGGCATTGAACAGCGTCGATTTACCCGCGCCGTTGGAACCGAGAATCGTGATAAAATCTCCCTTGGCGACCTCAAGAGAAAAGTCATGCAGAGCATGCTTTTCGTTCGGTGTGCCCGCCTCAAATTTCTTTGTCAGGTGCGTGATGGTCAGCTGAGCGTTCATGCGTGCTCCCCCTTTCTTGCGGCCAGACGGGCTTTACGGATCGCCAGCTTGCGCTTGGCAAGCGGGAGCGTCAGGGCAAGAGCCACGATCACGGCGGAGAGAAGCTTGACGGCGTAGCTTGGCATGTTGACTTTATACGCAAACTGAAGAATCAGCCGGTAAGCGGCGGAGCCCGCGACAGCCGAGATCACACCCAGCGTGACGCTGCGGCGGCCAAAGAGCACCTGTCCGATGATGACGGAGGCCAGACCTACCACGAGCATGCCGCTGCCGTTGTTCAGATCGGCGTAGCGCTGCTGCTGGCAGAGCAGACTGCCGGAAAGGGCAACCAAAGCGTTGGCAAGGACAATACCGAGAATGCGGGAAGCATCGGCGTTGATAGAGGATGAACGAACCATCTCCTCGTTGTCGCCTGTCGCGCGGATTGCCATGCCGGGACGTGTCTTGAAAAAGACGCAGAGCAGGGCGGCGACCGCGGCCACAATCAGAGCGGTCAGGATCAGAACGTTTGCGTTGGTGTCAAGGCTGGGGAAAAGGCCGGAAAACATCTTATAAATGGTGTTGCTGGAGACGAAAACCTCGCTTCCGCTTTCGTTGGTTTCCGCTGTCTGCAGATACAGATTGGACTGTCCGCCGAGTACCGTGTAGTTGACAGTATACAACCCTGTCATGGTCAGGATACCGGCAAGGATTGCGTTGATCCGCAGCTTTGTCTGCAGGAAGCCCGTTACAAAACCCGCCGCCGCACCGGCCAGAGTTCCGGCCAGCAGGGCGAGAATCGGATGGGAGGCGATGGTCACGACAGCGCAGACCGTCATGCCGAACACGAGACTGCCGTCGATCGTCAGATCCGGCGTGTTCAGAATTTTGAAGGCGATAAAGACGCCCATTGCCATCGGTGCATACAGCATGCCCTGGCTCAGAGCGGACAGAATCAGGTTGACGTACTCCATGTTGTCTTGTTCCTCCGTTGTTTATTCGCCGAAATGGCTTGTGCCGTCGGCCTCGACCAGCACCGTATAACCCTCGAGCATTTCATCAGAGAGCGTGAGACCGAGTGTATCGGCGGCCTGCAGGTTGACAAACTTGGCGTACTCGGACAGCGTCTCATAAGGGATCTCGGAGGGCTTCGTACCGTCGGCCACCTTGAGGATCATGGCAGCTGTCTGCTCGCCGAGCGTAACATAGTTGACGCCCGTCGTAGCAAAGCCGCCGTCGGCTACCATTGAATCCGCGCCGCAGTAGACCGGAATGCCCTTCGAGTAGGCGGCGTCGGTGTACGTCGGCATGGCGGAGGCAATCGCATTGTCGTTGCCCGTGTAGAGTGCGTCGACGCCCTTCGAGATCAGAGCCTCAACGGCGGTCGGCAGCTCGGAAAGATTTGCAATAGAGGACTCCTCATAGGCGATTCCGTTTTCCTCGCAGTAGGCCTTCGCCGCATTGATGGTGGAGACGGAATTGGTTTCACTGGAGGTATAGAGGAAGCCGATTTTCTCAAAGTCGGGCTGGAAGTGCTCGATCAGTTTCACGATTTCGTCGGCAGGGATGTTGTTCGAAACACCGGTGATGTTTTCGCAGTCGGAGCCTGTCAGGCCGGCGGCGTCGGGGTCGGAGACAGCGGAGAAGATGATCGGCGTATCGTCGCCCTCAAAGACGGCTTTCGCACTCTGCGCGGTGCCTGTCGCAATCGGAACGACAATGTCGACGCCCTCGGAGCGAAGGTTCTGCATGATGGTGGAAAGAGCGGAGGTGTCGTTATTTGCGTTCTCCGTCACGATCTCAATATCGTCGCGTCCGGCCGCCTCAAGCTCGGAAATAATGGTGTCGCGGATCTGGTCGAGAGAGGTATGGCTCATCGGCTGTACGATGGCCACCTTAATTTTTCCGCCGTTTTCCTCGCAGCCTGTGGCGAAGAGAGAGAGGCAAAGCGCAGCGGCGGTTAAAAGAGCAAGAAGCTTGGAATGTTTTTTCATATGGGATAACTTCCTTTCCGGTTGTATTTTATTTTAAGTAAAAGAGCAAATGGAAGCGTTCTATACCGGTGCATAGTTCCGGCACATGAGGGGCCCCCGGCGGGGGACCTTTAAAAGCTGCTTTCAATCCAGCGGGGCAATTTCCTGCGCCATCGCAATATGCTTGCGGATGATATCGCAGGAGCGGTTCAGCGCCTCCTGTTCGTCAGGCGTCAAAGGCAGCTCAACGATTCGCTCCGCGCCGTCCTTTCCAACGACGCACGGAACGCCGCAGTGTACGCCCTCCTGTCCGTATTCGCCGCACAGCTGAACGGAGACAGAAAGCACAGCCTTGCGATCGAGGAGGATGGTTTCCGCCAAAAAGGCGGCGGCCTGCCCGATGCCGAATTCGGTTGAACCTTTTCCGTTGATGATGTCCATACCGATCAGGTGCGTACGCTCCAGGAGCTTCGCGCGATCAACGGCAGGATAAGCGTCGAGAGCCAGGCCTCCCGCGCGGATCGCGGAGAAGGGAATCATGGAAGAATCTCCGTGCTCACCGAGAGCATAAGCCGTAATGGAATGGCGGGAAAGCCCCGTTTCCTCGGAAAGCGTGCGGATGAGGCGGGCTGTATCAAGCAGCGTGCCGGTGCTGAAAACACGGCTGCGCGGAAGGCGCAGGCCGCGGCGCAGATAATCGGCTACAATGTCGGCGGGGTTTGTAATGGAAACGACAATGCCGCGCGGCGGATACGGCGCGAGCTGATCAAGAAGTTCCCTGGCCATCTTTACGGAATCACCGAGAAGATCGAGCCGTGTCTGGCCCGGCAGTCTTGCCTTGCCGATTGCGACAAAAATCAGAGCAGCGTCGGCGCAGTCGGCATAATCGCCTGCGCGCACCAGAGTGTCATCGGAGGGGAAGGTGAGGGCGTCTGCGACGTCCATCGCCTGGGCGGCGGCCTTGCCGGGCTCCTTGTCGACGAGAACAATTTCCTGTGCACACCGTCGCCAGCAGAGTGCCTGCGCGACATGAGAGCCCACATGGCCTGCGCCGAGAATGACGATCTTGCGGTGTTCTGACATAGAAATCATCCTTTCCAAGATAAATAAAAAGCCCTTGACTGCAAGCAGCGTTGCAGTCAAGGGCGAAACAAACCATTTCGCGGTGCCACCTTGATTTCCGTCCCGCCAGGGGACGCTCAGCGAGATACCAGCATATCTCCGGCCGCTCACGCGGGCCTTCACGTCGGCGCATTTAACGCCGCCCTCCGCAGACCATATTATTCAGCATTTCATACGGAGCTTGCACCATCCTCCGCTCGCTGGAAAGAAACCCTCTGATTTTTTTCTGCATCATCGGTTTGTTGAATTTTCTCTCATACTATAGCCTTTTTTTCTGCATTTGTCAAGCTTTTTCGGGGAATTGGCCACTGCGGCTTCTTCCGCAAGACGGCAGATATCGAGGGCGGCTTCCGGATTTACGTTCTCGGCCTGCCTTTTTTTCATGGCTTCAAGACGGGCCGGAGTCTTTTTATCACACAGAACATGCAAAAGGCCTAGCGTCGATTTTGCGCCGAGGCTCATTCCGTTTTGCGTAAAAAAGCGGTAGTTTTTCGATTCGCATCCGGGAATGGGGGAGAAATGCACAAGCGGTGCGCCCGATACGGCGGCTTCGGTGGAGGAGAGACCGCCCGGCTTGCTGATGAGAAGATCAGCAGCCCGCATATAGTCGGCCATCTGATTGGTTTGAGAGAGAATACGGACGGACGGATCTTTTTTGCAGCGCCGCCGCAGACATTGATACAGTCTGCGGTTGTTTCCGCACACGACGACCAGTCTGCATGCAGGACGTCTGTGTGCGCTCAGCTCAAAAAGGCGGACGGCGCCTTTGATTTTTCCTGCCCCGATGCTTCCTCCCGCCAGGAGAATGCAGGGGGAATCCTCTGAGAGCTGGAGGCGGCGCCGGGCTTCCGGTTTGCTCTCGGGCGTGCGGAACGATTTTCGCACCGGAATGCCGAGAGGGCGGATCTGCTCGGGACGAAAGCCGAAGCGCAGAAATTCATTTGTCAGTTTGGGGGAAGGAATCACGCAGTAGTCGCAGTCCACCTCTTCAAAAAAGGGAATGCAGGCGTAATCGGTAGCGATCAAAATCAGTGGAGGGAGTGGAACGCCGCGCCGTTTCAGACGTGTCAGGAGCATGCCGGGAAAGACGTGTGTCGCCAGGATCACCTGATAGGAATGGGAGTTCAAATACTGCTCCATCACTTTTTCAGCCGCTCGGTTTGCCTGATAGACGGGGGAGGGACCGGGCAGCCGCCGGTATGCTTCTCCTGCAAGGTAAGCGCAGCCGAAGACCCAGGGAGCCCGCTGTACAGTGCGGATGTAAGCGTTGTTGATACGAGAGGCGGCGCGGCTTCCGAGAAGCTCATAAGGGTTGAGCAAATCAACCCGGTGCCCCCGGCTTTCCAGGGCTTCCTTGACGGCCAGTGCGGCCGTATTGTGACCGCCGCCTGTGCCGCAGGTCAGAATCAGTGCATCCATAGAAGTTTTACCCGGCATTTTTCACGTTTCTCCTTGCTGGTCAGAAGCTTTCCGATCACCACCGCGGCGATCACCAGAAAGCCTCCCGGATTGGCGCAGCAGCCGGTCAGCCAAATAGCTGCCGCCGTGCAAAGATAGGTAACGATAGTTCGGTAATAGTGCGGGCATATCCGCAGAACCGTGGAAAAAAGAAGAAAAAAAGCGGCGAACCACCAGAACGGCGTGCTCTGAGGCCACAGTCCCAGCAGGCAGCCGAAGGTGACTGCGATTCCTTTTCCTCCGCGGAATCGGAAAAAGAGGGGGAACACATGTCCGATAACGGGAGCGGCAATGATGAGGGCGGAGAAGAACCCGGGAAGGGGTGGCGCAGGCGGTCGTTTTGTAAAAAGAAACACGGGCAGAAACCCCTTGAGCAGCTCGCACACAAGGGTCAGCGCACCGCACCAGAAGCCGCCGTAGAGAAATGCGTTTGCCGTGCCGGGATTGCCGTCACGGCTTTTTTCCGTAACATCTCCGCGCCGCAGCAAGCCGGAAAAAACGCGGGCATAGAGCACGCTGCCGGACAGGTAGCCGGTCAGCAGATACAAAAGCCCCTGTTCCATATCCATCATCCTTCCTCTTTCAGCTAGTATATTCTCATTTGACCTGCATTATCTATAAACAGGACAGGGAGAACAGAGCAGGCGCAAAATCTTTCCGGAAATTTGCACGAAACAAATTGCCATGGTTGTTTGAAAAAATGAAACGAAGCGGCGATTCCCCAGAGAGGTTCGCCGCTCCGTAACGGTTATCCGACAATCTGCAGATCCTTTGAGTATGCGTTGAGTACTTCGCAGCCCGTCTCCGTGACGAGCACAAGATCCTCAATGCGCACACCAAGTTTTCCCGGAAGATAAATGCCAGGCTCCACCGAAAACACCATACCAGGCTCTGCGATGACTTCGGAAACAGAGCTGTTGTCCGGCGGCTCATGGCATTCCAAACCGATGCCGTGACCCAGACGGTGGGTGAAATACGGGCCGTACCCGGCTTTTTCAATGACTTCGCGCGCCGCATGATCAAACTCACGCATAGGCACACCGGGACGAATCACGGCTTCCGCTGCGAGGTTTGCTGCCCGTACCGTTTCATAAACGCGGCGGGCTTCGTCGGAAGCGGAGCGGAAAAAGACAGTACGCGTCATGTCGCACCAGTAATACGGTATCGGGATAAAAATGTCAAAGACGATGGAATCGCCATTACGCACAACGGTTTGATTCGGTTCGTGGTGAGGATCCGCGCCGTTTGGTCCGAAGCATACCAGCTGCCCATGACCGCGTCCTGCACCGGCTTCGCGGAATTTTTCCTCCACAAAGGCAGCAAGCTGTGACTCAATTGCTCCTTCGCGTACTGCATCAATAGCGGCTGCAACAACGGAATCGTTGATTTTGGAGGCGCGGCGAAGAGCCTCGATCTCCTCGGCGTCCTTGCGCATTCTTGCGTTGTCGACCGGCGCGCTGCCGAGCGCGGGAACGCAGTCTGGACGCTTGTTAAGCAAAGAGATCAGAAAACGGCTGGGCCATGCCTTGTCAATGCCGATTTTTCCCGGTTTGACAAGACGGACGATATCGCGCAGCGGATCGTCGCTGTCATTGTGAAGGAAAAGTTCGCGCCCCGCTGCGGGCTGCAGGCCGAACAGATCGTTGCCGAAAAGGATCCGCCGCCCGCTGTCGTCGAGATAGAAGGCAAGCAAGCGTTCCATCGGCTCTACCCAGACGCCGGTCAGATAGTAGACGGAGGCAGTGGAGGTAACGAGAATCTGGCTCAATCCCTCCTGCTCCATATTGCATAGCACCCGCTCGATACGGGCGTCGTAGACCGTGCTCATGGAAGGTTCTCCTTTCTGTGAAAGAAATGTTCCTTACGTATTCCAGTGTCCCTCATTTCCCTCGATCAGGGCAATCGAAGGGGCTTCGGGACAGTAGCGGACGGGTAACGTATCGCCGATCTCCACTCTGCCGAGAACGGGAGTTTTCCGCTGCCCAATTGGAATTTTTCCGATTCGGATCGCCTCGCTCCGAAGCTTCAGACTTTCTGAGACGTGCCAGAGCTGTCCGTTCGCCTGGTATTCCACTGTGACAACGGTTGGCCTGTCAATCCCTTTGCGGGAAAGGCTTGTGACAGTTCCCAGCACGGAGGCTGTGCATCTTGCCGCTTTGTTTTTGCGCCGCTGTGCGGCAAGATGGAGGACCAGAACCACAGCTGCGGCGGGAATGGACAGGAGAAGGGTAAAAATAAGCAAAATCCAAAGGCCGCCGTTCATAGGGAATCCCCCTCCGTTTTTGCAAACCTCCGCACCTCGGGACACAGATAGCCGGATTTTCCGGCTTCATGGTGTTCTTCCTTACGACAGACCTTCAAACTGCATGTTGTAGTAACGGGCATACAGCCCGTTTTTTTCCAGCAGTTCCTGGTGGCAGCCGCGCTCTTCAATTCCGTCATCGTCGATGACAATAATCTCGTCAGCGTTGCGAATGGTAGAGAGACGGTGCGCAATGACTATCGTCGTGCGATCCTTCGCGAGCTCTTCCAGGCTCTGCTGAATGTGGCGCTCGCTCTCGTTGTCAAGGGCGCTCGTGGCCTCGTCGAGAATCAGAATCGGCGGATCTTTGAGGAAAACGCGTGCAATGGAAATGCGCTGCTTCTGACCTCCGGAGAGGCGTGCGCCGCGCTCGCCGACGAAAGTGTCGTAACCGTCCTCGAGGCCCATCACAAATTCATGAATGTTGGCCCGCTTGGCCGCCGCAATGATTTCTTCGTCTGTTGCACCCGGTTTGCCGTAGGCGATGTTGTCCCGGATGGTGCCGGAGAACAGATACACGTCCTGCTGTACAATGCCGATTGCGGAGCGCAGGCTCTCAAGGGTCAGCCCCCGCACGTCCTGGCCGTCAACCAGAACAGAGCCGCCTGTCACATCGTAGAAGCGGGGAAGAAGGCTGCACAGCGTTGTTTTTCCGCCGCCCGAGGGACCGACAAGGGCTACGGTTTTTCCAGCGTCGATGTGAATGGAGATATGAGAGAGGACTGTCTCGTTTTTCTCATACTGGAAGGAAACGTCGCGGTAGTCAATAACGCCGTGTACGTTGGTAAGCGGACGGGCATCCGGACTGTCGACAATTTCCGGCTGTGTTTCCATGACCTCAATGAAGCGCTTGAAACCGGAAAAGCCCTTTTGGAACATCTCCGTAAACTCGACCAGAACTTCGATCGGATTGATGAAGATGTTGATGTACAGCGCATACGTCGCGAGATCCACGGCGTCGATCTGTCCGGCTGCGATGAAATAACCGCCCGAAACGAGGACCGTCAGAAAGAGCATGCCCTGGAAGAAGTTGTTTCCCGCATGGAAGATTCCCATGCGCTTGTAGTTCTTTTCCTTCGAGCGGAGGAACTGCAGGTTGCTCGCGCTGAACTTTTCATGTTCAACGGTTTCGTTGGCGAAGGATTTCACCACACGGATACCGGCCAGGGAATCCTGCAGGCTTGCGTTGACTCCGGCAATTTTGCGGCGGTTGTCCATAAAGACGGCGCGCATCTTTTTGTTTTGCCATACGCTGAACACGAGCATCACAAGAGTGACGGCGAGCAGAATCAGCGTCATAGGCACGTTGATCCAGAGCAGCAGAGCGAACGAACCGAAAATTTTGAGCAGGGAAATGAAGATATTCTCCGGTCCATGATGAGCCAGCTCGCTGATATCAAAGAGATCCGAGACAAGCTTGCTCATCATCTCGCCGGTGTTGTTCCGGTCGTAATACGAGAAAGAGAGGCGCTGATACTGATCAAAAAGATCCTGACGCATATCGCTTTCCATGCGCGCGCCCATGATGTGTCCCTGACAGGTAATGTAATACCGCCCTCCGAAGCGAACAAGATACATCAGCAGCAAGCCGAAGGCCAGCGGGGGCAAAATACGCAGAACCTCATCCGCGCTGCGGGTAAAAACGCTTCGCGTCAGATAATTGAGAAGCTGCGGGAATGCAAGATCGATCACGCTTACCAGCATGGCGCAGGCCATATCGATCCAGAAAACGGCCTGATAGGGTTTGTAGTAGCGAAGAAATTTTTTCAGAATGTGCATCTTACATCTTCACCGGCTCGGGGTATTCCTCCCCGAAGGTTTCGACCGTCACCTTTACCATTTTTTCATCCTCGAGCGGGCGATCCATACGGTTGCGAGGGACAGAGACGATTCGGTCGCACTCCTCGATGCCGGAAATGACCTTGCCGAAGGAAGCGTACTCGCCGTCGAGATGCGGGGCGTCCTCCACCATAAGGAAGAATTGGCTGCCGGCACTGTTCGGGAACATCGAACGTGCCATCGAGAGAACACCGCGCGTGTGGCGCAGATTGTTTTCAAAACCATTGTGAGAAAACTCGCCGCGGATCGAATAGCCGGGGCCTCCCATGCCGGTGCCCTCAGGATCGCCGCCCTGAATCATAAAGCCGGGAATGACACGGTGAAAAATGGTGCCGTCGTAAAAACCCTTTTTGACGAGAGAGATAAAATTGTTGACCGTATTCGGGGCAATCTCAGGGTACAGCTCAACCTCAATTTTGCCGTGATTTGTTTCAATGGTGACAATAGGATTTTTCATGTATAAATGCTCCTTTCCATGATTCCGTCAGAATCTTACAGCAAAATATTATAGCAGATTTTAAGAAAAAGGCCAGACCGTTCCGGGAAGATTTTTCATTTTGGCCTTTCCCTTGCGGCTTTTTGCGCAGTATGCTACAATAAAATAAAAAGAACGGAGGAAAAATCGTGCGCGGGAGAAGCGACAGGGAACGACCTGTCTCAGAGAGAGACCGTGCTACAATCAGGAGAAAGCCGCCTCAACGGCGGAGAAGAGAAAAGAGGGATTTCGGTGAGACGTGGAAAAAGACGCTTCCTGGTATGGATGCTGGTTTGCGCAATGCTTGCCTCTTTGGCGGTTCCCGCACAGGCTCAGGGACAGGCCCTGCCTCCGCCGGATGACAACAAGGCGCAGGAGGAATGGGATGCCCTCATGGACGCGGTGGAAGCAGCGCGAGAGGAGATGGGGCTTTCCTCGGCGTCCGGAGACAGTGCGGATCCGGAAAACGGCTCTGACGGAGAGGACCCGGAAACACCGTCTTCGTCCGATTCTGCTCAGGAGGGCGAAGAGGGACAGGTCGTACCGCCGCCTTCTGAGAACCCGAAAACGGATGAACCGGAGTCTTCCGTGGAGGAGACTTTTCCGGTGGTAACGGTCCCCGCAGAGAATTATTCCATTGTAAACGTCGGCTTTAACAACAAGAGCCTGTTTCTGCGCAGCGCGCCTGGGTACAGTGCAAGCCGCCTGCTGCTTCCGTTTGCCACGGAGCGCGCTTTTGTGCGCGAGACGCTTTCGAACGGCTGGTCGCGTGTGATTGTCCGCGGTACGGAAGGGTATCTGCCCACGGAATATGTCGCAGATAATTTCTTTCCGCTCTATCTCAGACGTGATTATACGGCGGACGGCACTGCGCTCTCTGAAAATCAGCCCGTCTATGCGCGTTCCCGCGACGGTCAGAATGTTTACGACTGCTATACCGATGCGAACGTCTCCCAGCACCTGCTGCTGAACGGCGCGCTTCTGATGACGCCGCAGGAGTATTACGAGAAGAACCGGGACAAGTTCATTCCGGTCCTCATTGGCCGGGAGGAAAGCTATTACTCGCAGAGTTCAGCCAACTGGGGACGCAATGTGAATCTGGAGCTTGGCTGTCAATCGGTGGACGGCTTGGTGGTTTTACCGGCCGAATATTTTTCCTGGTGTGAGGACGGCGGTTCGGGCAGCAAAGCGGACGGTTATCAGCTGGCTACCGTTTTTTCGGATTCCGGCTACGATTACGGCGGCGGTCTTTGTCAGGTGACGACTACGCTGGCAAGCGCGGCCAACCATGCCAAAATGTATCTGGCGGAGGTCTATGCGCATTCCCGTCCCGTGACGTATCTGCGCGAGGGCATGACGGAAGCGTCGATCTGGCATAACGGAAATATCGTCTATCAGCACGATTTTACCTTTTTCAATAACCGAATGAATCCCGTCCGCATCAATATGAAGGCGGAGAACGGCGTGGTGACGGCAGAGCTGTATGAGCTTGTTCTGCCGCCCGAAACGCAGGAACCCGCTTCCGGAGAACCGGCGGAAACGGAGACTACGCAGACAAAGGATGAAGCACAGCAATGAAATTTGTATCCTGGAACGTTAACGGCCTTCGCGCCTGCCTCGGCAAAGGCTTCCTCGATTATTTCCATGAGGCGGACGCGGATGTGTTCTGCCTGCAGGAGACAAAAATGCAGCCCGGACAGGTGGAACTGGAGCTGCTGGGCTACCGACAGTATTGGAATTCCGCCGTAAAGAAGGGATATTCCGGAACGGCAGTTTTTACCCGCGAAGAGCCTCTTTCTGTCCGGTATGACATCGGGGATCCCGCTCACGTGGGAGAGGGAAGAGCCATCACCATCGAGCTTCCCGATCTTTTTCTTGTCACAGTGTACACGCCGAACGCGCAGGACGGTCTTGCGCGCATCGATTACCGCATGGAGTGGGAGGACGCCTTCCGTGCCTATCTGCAGCAGCTTGACGCGGAGAAGCCTGTTATTGTCTGCGGTGATATGAACGTTGCCCACGAGGAGATCGATCTGAAAAATCCAAAAACGAACCGCGGCAACGCGGGATTCAGCGACCAGGAGCGCGGAAAAATGACGGAGCTCCTTGCCGCCGGTTTTACGGATACTTTCCGGTATTTCCATCCGGATCTGACGGGAGCATACAGCTGGTGGAGCTATCGGTTCCATGCCCGCGAGAAGAATGCGGGTTGGCGGATTGACTATTTTCTCACTTCGGATCGTTTGCAGAGCCGCTTGGTTTCCTCCACGATTCGCGCCGATATTTTCGGCAGCGATCATTGTCCTGTGGAGCTTGTTCTGCGCGATGGGGAGGAAAACTGATTTCCGCGTCAGAGACGCTCAAAATCCGGGGAGGATTCAAAGCGTTTGACTGCAAGTCTCTCAATCCGCGAAAAAAACGGTATTTGTCTGTTTTTCGGTAAGTGCAGCACTTATACAGGTGAATACCAAGAATCTGATTCACAGTAAGAAATCCCCTCCGTGCGTTCTGAACGCCGGAGGGGATTTCTTACTGCAACCATAAAGATTCAGAACAGTCTTGGCAGATTTTGCTGCAAATCATATCCGATGAAACCGGATAGAAACAAAGCCTCTTTTCAGACTGTTTATTTTGTTTTCTCTGCTTCTTTCTTCTCCAGATTTTCTCTGGCAACGGCGAGCATCAGCTTAATGCGGTTCTCCTGGTTGACCTTTGTCGCGCTCGGGTCGTAGTCAATCGGCACGATGTTGGCGCGTTCGTTTTCCGCCTTGATGCGGTGGATCATTCCCTTGCCCACAATATGATTCGGCAGGCAGCCGAACGGCTGGGCGCAGACAATGTTTTCATAGCCTGCTTCGGCAAGTTCGAGCATTTCGGCCGTGAGAAGCCAGCCTTCACCCATTTTGTTGCCATACCCGATAACACCCTTGACAAGCTTTTTAACGTGCTCATAGGTGGCGGGAACCTCGAAACACGGCTGGGAGGCAATGGCTTCGGTGAAAACATTCTGCATCTTGGTCAGATAATCGTACAGCATCCGCACAACCGTAAACTTGGCGCGGCTTCCGCCGTAGAGCTTGATATCTTCCATACGGTTGTCGACTTTGAACAGGACGAAGTTCATCAGACCGGGTACGTTGACCTCACAGTCCTGGCTTGCGAGAAATTCCTCGAGATGGTTGTTGGCGAAGGGGGCATACTTCACATAAATTTCGCCGACAATACCGACGCGGACCTTGGGTGTTTTTTCCACCTCAATGGCGGCGAAATCGCGGGCGATGGCGAAGAGGTTTTCCTTTTCCTCCTTCAATCCCATGCCTTTTCCGTGGCGGAACTGCGAACAAAGCTCGTCTGTCCACTTTTGAACAAGCCGATCGGCAGCGCCCGTTTCCTTTTCATAGGGGCGAATCTGATTGCTCAGTGCCATCAAGGCATCACCGTATGCGATGGCGGCGACCATTTTGCGGATGATCGAGAGGTTGATCGAAAAACCGGGATTGCTTTCAAGTCCCGACAGGTTAAGCGAAATGACCGGAATTTGATCCATGCCCGCCTTGTGCAAGGCTTTGCGCAGCAGATGGATATAATTGCTGGCGCGGCAGCCGCCGCCCGTCTGTGTGATGATCAGGGCTGTGCGATCGAGATCGTATTTTCCGCTGTGCAGCGCGTCGATGAACTGGCCGATTACAAGCAAGGCCGGATAGCAGGTGTCGTTGTGGACGTATTTGAGTCCCTCCTGCACGATGGACGGTCCGTCGTTTGTCAACAGTTCTACCTTATAGCCGCAGCTGCGGAAGACGTCCACAAAAAGAGCAAAATGGATTGGCAGCATCATCGGGCAAAGAATGGTATATTCCTTTTTCATCTCCTTGGTGAAGAGGAGACGTCCCTTTTTGTTGAATTTCAGTTCCGCCATCTCAGTTCCTCCCTTCGTTTTCCTGCTCCAGAGCGGCAAACAGGCTGCGCAGACGAATCTTTACCGCGCCGAGATTGGTAATCTCGTCGATTTTGATCTGCGTATAAATCTTTTCTTTCTCTTCCAGAATGGAACGCACCTCGTCGGTTGTAATGGCGTCAACGCCGCAGCCGAACGAAACGAGCTGCACAAGGTTCATATCAGGCTGCGTGCCGACATAGCGGGCGGCAGCGTACAGCCGTGCATGATACGTCCATTGATTGAGCACGTGCGTGGGGAATTTCTGCACATGATCGCTCACCACGTCCTCTGAAATAACGGCGGCTCCGAGGCTGGTGATCAGCTTGTCGATGCCGTGATTGATCTCCGGGTCAAGGTGATACGGACGGCCGCTCAGAATGATAATCGGTTTCTTTTCCGCACGGGCTTCCTCAATCATTTCCTCGCCCTTGCGGCGAATCCGGTCGAGATAGCCGTAATATTCGGCATAGGCCGCTTCGGCCGCTTCCTTGACCTCGCGCAGAGAAATTCCCTTGAAATAATGTGAGAGAATGTCATGGAATTTGATGGGGAAGTCGTGGCGGCGGTGAATGCCGACATAATCGTGAATGAAGTTCAGGCCCTCGAGCGCCGTCGTGTTGGCAGCGATGACCTCCGGATAGTACGCGACAACAGGGCAGTTGTAGTGGTTATCGCCGAGCTTTTCGTCAAAGTTATAGGACATGCACGGATAGAAAATCGAACGGATTCCCTGATCAATGAGGGACAGCACATGGCCATGCATCAGCTTGGCCGGGAAGCAGACGGTGTCGCTCGGAATGGTGCTCTGCCCCTCGAGATACAGCTCGCGGCTTGAAAGGGGAGAGGTCACGACCTCAAAGCCCAGTTTTGTGAAGAGCGTGTACCAGAACGGCAGCAGTTCATACATATTCAGGCCCATCGGGATTCCGATTTTCCCGCGGGGTCCCTCTACCGGACGGTAGGAGAGCAGCTGAGCGAGCTTATAGGCGTACATGTTCAGTTCCTTGCTTTGTCCGGAACGGCGGGTGACGGGTTTTTCGCAGCGGTTGCCGCCGA
>ERZ779885.620-NODE-620-length-40133-cov-6.420630_pt1 | contig 40133 bp, 35 predicted proteins | sample MGYA00511554_ERZ779885 | MGnify/ENA primary metagenome ERZ779885 (study PRJEB29588, sample SAMEA2160998) | human gut metagenome | biome: human gut; feature: human-associated habitat; material: faeces | place: Denmark | collected 2008/2010 ... | reverse complement strand
CTTGCCCGATGCGCTCCCTTTTTCATTCTTGTGCTGTAGCCGCTCAGTTTTTCCGGCTTTTGCCCTTGATCAGCGCCGTCACCGCTTCGGCGACGGGCTTGCGGTCCGCGTCAAGGAAGAACACCTTGACCTTCGCCGCCTTCGACCAGTCGGCGCCCACTTGAGCGTCACGGTTTCTTCATCCTCCGCAGCTTCGCTCGCGGCATAGGCCAGGAATCTGCCGTCCTCGACGTAGAGCGCCGCAGCGTAGTAAACCGCGTCCGCCTGCTTTTGGACTGTGACCTCGTTCTCGCCCATGCTCACGATGCCGCTGTCAGGGTCGTTCGCCTTCACCACGATGGCATAGGTCGAGAAGTGCTTGAGCGTCAGCACGGCGTTTCCGTCGCGGTAGGCCACCTCGACCGGCTCCTTTGTGCCGTCATCGGCAAGATACCAAGCCTGCAGCACACCCTGTTGCGTCCACGTAAACGGAACGGAGACGGTCACCTTGCCGTTAAAGCTGTGAATTTCCGTTCCGTTTGCCGTCAGGCTCACATCAAGCACCATGCCCTGTTCGATATCGCCGATGATCTCGGTCTGATCGCTGCTCAGTGCATCGCCGGTGCTGACATGCAGCTGAATATCGTTGCCGTCCACTGTTTCGACGACCGACTGCATCGCCGTCTTGTCCAGCGTGATCGCCGCGTCCGCCATCTTGATCGACAGCGCTTTCGCTTCCAAAGCAAGGACGTCGTTCACGGCGCTGACGGGCAGCGTCACTTTTTCCGCTTCCAGCCCGGACACATCGATCTGCGCCGTGCTGTCAGTTTCGAGCTGCTTTTTAAGCTCGTCCTGATCGACCGACTCGATCTTCACGGTACCATCGTCCGCCTTAGTATAGTAGGCGGAGCTGTCCTCCGTCTTATTGCCGATACGCTCCCACTGGGCGGTGTAGATCGTCGTCTTGCCTGCGTGCAGCTGTCCATCGTCAAACACGGTGGAAAGCTTATGCAGATCGCTGAGCGTATAAAGCTTATCTTCCTTGCTGTCCGGATCAGGGCCCACAAAGCCCGTCAGTGTAAAGCCGTCGCGGTGGAACACGGTCTTGAGCTCGTCCGCGTACATGTAGCGCCAGCTCGCCTGATTCGGCAGAAGGACAATGACATCGCTGTAGCGCGCACCGTGCGCCGTTACCGCGCCGTTGCCGTCGAGGAAGATTTACCGCTTACGCTCACGGTTGTTGAGGCGGCATCGGTGCTCCGAATCGGGCGCACGTCTGCGTATATCATTCCTGTTCCATCCCGGATACGGTCATGTCACAGAGCAAATGAAGCAAGCAAGTTCAGAACGCATGGATAACTTCATTAAAAGCGTGTCTGGTGGTGAAAAATGAGTTCTTTTCACTCTCATAAGGGAAAACTAAAGGGAAAACCTCCCCGAAAAGGCAAAAGGAAAACCCTGTAGTCATTGAAACTACAGGGTTTTTACTTGGCACCCCCGGCTGGGTTCGAACCAGTGGCCTGTCGCTTAGGAGCTACATCGTTCGGATCGTGCCTTATAGTACGCCGTGCTTCAAAATGTCCGCAAACCCGCATGAATACTGGCTTTTTTATCGAACTGCCTGTTGCGGAGTATCTGAAAATATCGCCTAATATTGGCTCGTTTTGCACTCAAATCGAACCTGCTATTAGACAAATATTAGACAGATTTTCAGCTGTCACCCCAAACACCGGGGACTCTTTGGAACTATCTTACCCAATAATTTGACATTGTTCAAGAGGAAGAAAGCGTAAGCTGACTTCCTCTTGTTTTTATATACAGATGCAGGAGGTGACGCCTATGCCGTTAAATCTACCCTATTACTACGGTCATTCCGGTGAACAATACGCTTTCTTCCGTATCCCCAAATTGTTGCTGACCGATGACCGCTTTGCAGAAATCTCGACCGATGCCAAACTGCTGTACGGACTGCTGCTGGATCGTATGGAGCTGTCCTATCGGAACGGCTGGATCGACGAGCAGAATCGCGTCTTTATTATCTTTACAGCGGAGGAGGTCATGTCCACTTTGCGCTGCCGTTCTGAGAAAGCGGCACGGCTTTTCTCTGAATTGGACAGCGCCAAGGGCATCGGTCTAATTGAGCGTAAACGGCAAGGGCTGGGGCGGCCTACGCTGATTTATGTGAAAAACTTTTCTGGTGCGTAATGTGGTTTATTTCAACTTCAATACGCCATTTTCGCCGCAGGATTATTCTGCAATTTCCAGAGATTCGATAATCGAATTTCAAGACATTCGATTTCCGAACTTCTGGACATTCGATAATCGAAATCTAATAAGACTGAGATATAGCAAGACTGAGAATAGAAAGAATACCACCCGAAAAAAGAATAACCGTAAGAAGCAACAGCTTTGTTAGAACAGGGGCCGCAAGGCTCCTTTTTTGTTGGAGGAGGTGTCCCATTGAAAACAATCGCACTGGCAAATCAGAAGGGCGGCGTGGGTAAGACCACCACAGCCGCCAGCCTCGGCATTGGTCTTTCTCGGCAAGGTAAAAAAGTTCTGCTGATCGACGCCGATGCACAAGGCAATCTCACGCAGATGTTGGGCTGGTCGCAGCCCGACGAATTATCCCCCACGCTCTCCACCCTGATGGAGAAGATCATCGCGGAGCAGCCCATCACCCCCGGTGAGGGCATTCTGCACCACCCGTCCGGTGTCAATCTTGTCCCCGCCAATATCGAGTTGTCAGCACTGGAGGTCACGCTGGTCAACACCATGAGCCGTGAAACGGTGCTGCGGCAATATCTGTCTACGGTGGCGGACCGCTATGACTACGCACTCATCGACTGTATGCCGTCCCTCGGTATGCTGACCATCAACGCCCTGACCGCTGCGGACAGCGTGATTATCCCTGTGCAGGCGCAGTACCTTCCGGCCAAAGGACTGGAACAGCTTTTGCGAACCATCACCCGCGTGAAACGGCAGCTCAACCCGAAGCTGGAGGTGGACGGCATTGTGCTGACCATGGTGGACAGCCGTACCACACTGGCGCGGGAGATCAACGCGCTTGTCCGCAAGACCTATGGCGGTCATGTGTTCGCAAGTGAGATCCCCCGTTCCATCAAGGCGGCAGAGATCAGCGTGGAAAACAAAAGCATTTACGACCATGACCGCAGCGGCAAGGCGGCGCTGGCGTATGAAAATCTGACGAGGGAGGTGTTGAGCCTTGGTAAGCAAATTAAGCGGCATCGAACTGACCCGGTACGATGACCTGTTCAAAACGGACGCGGAGCGAGAAGCTGACCGGCAGGAGCGGATTCAGATCGTTCCCGCAGCAGAGGTTTTCCCATACTCCCGCCAGCCATACACCATTGACCGCCCCACGCCTGATCTGGTGCGCCTCATGGACAGCATTGAGCACATCGGCATCGCTGAGCCGCTGATCGTCCGTCCCCGCGACACTGGCGGATACGAGATCATTTCCGGCCACCGGCGAGATTACTGCGCGAAGGCCGTGGGGATGGACACCCGCCCCGTCATCGTCCGCAATTACAGCGACGAGGAAGCGGACATCCTTGTGGTGGACTACAACATCAACCGCGAGGACTTGCTGCCCAGCGAGAAAGCCAAAGCCTACAAGCTGAAGCTGGACGCCATGAAACGGCAGGGACAGCGAACAGATTTAACATCGGACCAAGTTGGTCCGATGTTAACGGGAGTGCGTACAAACCAAGTCTTAGCTGAGCAGGTTTCAGACAGCAAAACACAAGTGCAGCGGTACATCCGCTTGAATAAACTCATTCCGCCGCTGTTGGAAGCCGTGGACAGCGGCACCGTCAAATTCGTCCCCGCGGCAGATTTTCTCTCCCACCTGTCCGAAAAAGAACAGACCTACCTCTTGCTGGTCATGGAGCGCGACGAGGTATCCCCGTCGCTTGGACAGGCCCAGCGGCTCAAGCAGCTCAGCGGTGAGGGCAAGCTGGAAAACAACATCATCGACCTCATCATGCGGGAGGAAAAGCCGCTGGAACGCAAGGTCACGATCCGCAACGACCGTCTACAAAAATACTTTCCCTCCAGCTACACCCCAAAGCAGATGGAGGATGTCATCATCAAGCTGCTGGAGGGCTGGCACCGCAAGCGGCAGCAGGAGCAGGCGCGATGAGGAACGAACCGATGCGCAGGAACGAGCTACCGGAAACCTGTTTTTCCATTCTGCCGTCCAGCGGGCAGCTTATTATCATCCGGTGCGGTGAGCGCGGCTATTATCCCTCCGAGTGGGACACCGGGAAACGCGAAGAAAACCGTGAGATCGCCAGCAGCCACAATGCGCGGCGCGGCATTACGGATATTCAGGAAGCGGCAATGCTGGCAGGCTCCATGTTCGGCTGGAATACACCAGGCGCGAACCCGCAATGGTATTTGGATAATGCAAGATATGTGAATTCCAACATCGTCCAAGGCCATATCAAAGACCCAATCATGAGCGTGTACTATCCCGTCAGCAGTTTCCTGTTGCGCTATGAGATCATGGGCAAGCAGCACTTTTACCTGCCTATGGACAAACTGCCGCAAGAGCTGATGAGCCAAAGGTCGCAGTTCATCATGCTGCCGGATATGCTATGTGGAGTACCGGCCATGCCGGTGACAGCGACCTTTGCACAAAACGGGAGCTGCACCATCCAGTTAGAACACGGCAGCTATGTAGTGGGCGAAGCAGTCAATCAGGAATACCACATCACCGCCCGCATCCGCGTCGGCAGTGCCGAGTTTGTCATGGGCGAATGTGAAAAAGCCCCTGCCCCCTTTGTCACATGGCAGCGCAACTGCAAAAACGACGGGGACGGCCCACCCAATTTCTTTTGGGGGCATTACCGCTCTGACCGTTCTTCCTGCATCGAGGATTTCTGTGAACGGGCAACTGATGAATATAAAAAGCAACAAAATCGCATGGTGCAGCAGGAACAAAAGCGCACCACGCCGAAAAAAGAAAGAGGTGAATCACGATGAGTGACCGTGAGCCGGTAAACATCATGGGCGTTATCGCCTTTCCAAACCCTGACCATGACAAGCGCATGATCCGCTTCATCGACAGCGAATACCACACGCTCTTTACCATCAAGGACGGGGAAAGCATCGTCATTACCCGCTTTGACGGTGAAAAGATGGTTTTCCCTTGCAAGTACATTGACGATTGCCATGTCTGCATCGGTAATTCTGCCTATCATATCTGCGAGTTTGCAGAAATGCAGGAACGCAGCGGCAATACCTATGTTCCCAGAACGCCGAAAATCAGCGCCGAGATCGGCACCTATGAAATCTACCAAATCCCCGCAACCGCTGATGTGGACTACTATTTCCGGCCTTACGCGGCGGCAAAGGGAAAACTCCAGAACGCTGATTATCAGCGTTCTTATGCCGGTATGTTCGCAAAGGAGAATTCGCTGGAACATCTTTGGGCAAAGCACAACAGCGACCATCGCCCCTTTGCCCGTCGGATGCATTCCATGTCCGTAAGCGACATCGTGGTACTGAAGCAAGGTGGAAAGAAAACCGCCTACTACACGGATAGCATTGGTTTCAAGGAAGTGCCGGAGTTTTTGATGCAGCAGAGGACACAAAAGAAACACAAAGAACGAGGTGAAGCCAGATGAGCTATGACGCACAGAAGGTGACCTATCAGGAGGTCACGATTTTTGACCGACCGGCATTGTTTACAGAATGCCGCATTGACCGAGCCACCATGCCGGAGGGTGTATATCGCTACGAGCTGCGCCACGGGGATGAGGATTGGGGAGAACCGAGGGAGTTGGCCCGAAACCTCATGGTCAACTTCTATGGCACTGTCCTCACCCGCGAGCCGTTCCAGCTTCCCATTGATGGGTGGATTCCGCTGGAGAGCGACAGCCTTTCCTTTCAGGACAGCGGATGCCGTACCCTTGCGGAATTTCAGGAGAAATATCCCGCCAGCGATAAGGATGTCATTGACTTTTACAGCGTCAATGAGCCTGCACTGCACGCTCTCTATTTCTCTCGCAGCGAGGAACAGGACAAGACCGTAGGTTGCGTGGGACACCTGCGGGGTGATTTTGGCAGCGGCAAGCAGTTTTATACAACATGGTGGCCCCACCAGCAGGATGCGCTGAACACGCCGGAGTTTAAGGCCGACATTGACCGTACCGTAAACTGGCTGCGGGAGCAGCCGGACTCCCCGCTGCGGGACTTTGACAGCATGAAACGCTACTGTAACCGGTATGAGCAGATCTGCGCCATCAAGGGTGCGTTGCTTCCCTCTTGCGGCTTCATGGTAAAAACCAAACAGTATGTGTATATGCTCCGCTGTACGCCGGTTAAAGGTGACTACCAGTTTTATATTTACTGTTACCAGCGGAAACCGTTTGAAAAGGCCCAAAAAGAGCAGCAGAAGAATGACCGGCTTGCAGTAAAAAAGCGGGCGGAGCCGGAGAGATAGGAGGTGCCAACTTGCCTACCAAATTTCAGCTCATCACCGAGCTGTATGAGCATACGTTGAAAAGCGTCACCGGCAGCTATCAAAGCTGGACGGGCTTTCTCCGTGCCGCCTGCTATAACTACAAATGTCCCTTTGATGATCAAATTCTGATCTACGCACAACGCCCGGATGCCACGGCGGTCCTTGAGATGGAGCGATGGAACCGTCAGTTTGGCCGCTGGGTCAATCGTGGGGCCAAGAGCATCGCCGTATTTGGCGATGACGGGCAAAACTGCTTGAAGCTCTATTTTGATGTTTCCGATACCCATGCGTCCCGTTTTGCCCGTCCGCTGCCCATCTGGACGATGCACCCGGCCTTTGAGCCGGAGGTCATCGAAACGCTGGAGGCCACCTTCGGCAACCTGTCCGAAAAAGAAAATCTGGCGGACGCCGTGCGCTCCGCCTGCCACAATGCCGTGGCAGATAACATCACGGACTACCTGCAAGACCTGCGGGAGTGTCGGGAGGACAGCCTGCTGGAGGAACTGGACGATCTGAACCTTGAGGTTTTCTACCGGGACGCGCTGGAGGTCAGTGTGGCATATATGCTGATGACCCGGCTGGGCTTACGGGCAGACGATTATTTCACCGCTGACGAATTTGCCCATGTTTACGAATTCAACACGCCGCCCACCGTCAACGCCCTGGGCATCGCCACCAGCGACATCGCGGAGATGGGCCTGCGGGAGATCAGCCGCACAGTCATGCAGGCCCAGCGGGATCAGTTTTTTGCAAACCGCGTGAGAATCGGTTATGATGACCGCACAGAACAACACGAAACACCCCATGAAAGGAGCGAGCAGCATGGAGGTCACTTACAGGATGCAGAACGGCTATCAGGTGCCGAACCTGCTGATGCCGCAGACGCCGGAGGTGCATCTGGGCAAGTACGCGGAGCTGCGGAGAGAGTACCTGAAGAAGCACCGCAGGGTGCTTTACACCAACCTCAAGACCAGCGGCAAGCTGACGGAGCATCTGGCAGAGATCGAGCAGACCGCGCGGAAGATGGTGGAGCAGACCGTGGCGCAGATGGCGAGAGCCGAGGGCGTGACGGAGGCACTGAAAGCGACCGATCCCCTGCGCTGGACGGGACTGATGAACAATCTCCGGCACAGCGCGGAGGAACTGGTGCTCAGCGACCTGATCTACAACTGACAACCGAAGAACCCACAGAGGCAGGAAGTGATGAGCTTCCTGCCTTTGTCGATCACAGCGGAGATTATGTGCTGCTGGACCGTTTGCGCGCCGACTGTGACTACTTCCTCGGCGCCGGTGGCCGGAGTGAAAAGCATTTGTGGGCAGGCAATGTCCATGCGCAAATCAAAAAAATGCGGGAACTGTATGACGCCCTCCCGGAAAAACCGGAATGGCTGACCGCAGAAGCCATTGACCGCTACGCCGCGCAGATGGCCGCGCCCTATCAGGTTGCAGCCTATCACCATATTGAAAACGGCTTTGACGATAAGCTGGACTATCAAACGCTGGAAGAAGCGGAGGCCGCGGCGCAGGGCTATGTTGCCGGTACGATGGAGGAAGACGGCTTTGCATACGACGGCGCTGCCGTCTATGATGCCGAAACACACAAGTGCCTCCGCGTCTACGGTGATTACCCGGACGAAAAGGCGCAGGAACAGGCAGCAGCCTTTGCGCTGGAGCATGACACCGCACAGCAGAATACCGCAGAGCTGCCCGCCTTTCTGGATATGCACCTTATTGAAGCGAACCTGCTGGATGACGGCGGGCGCAAGCACAAGCGGCAGGAGATCTTTGAATACTTTCAGGCGCACAAGAGCCTTGCGGAACGGACGGAGTTCTTAAAAAACAGCTACAACGATATATGGGTGGAGGTCCTGACCGACGGTGTTCGGACAGGCTACCACGCCGAGAAAGACGGACTTTTGATGTGGGAGGGCAGCTATCTCTCCCGCACCTCGGAGTCCGTTTTTTCATGGTCGGTCATCACCGAAATGACCGAGGGCCTGATCGAGCGCGGCGAGTACAAAATTAAGCTGGGCCTGCAAAATGCCCCAATCGTCGCAGAGCAGCTTGCCCTATTCGACATGGGCGGCGACGCTCCGGTGTACGAGGCCCCGGCAGACGCGCCCTCCGGCATTCTGGCCCCGGCGCGCACGGTGCCGCAGGCGGTCATTGACCTGGCACTCTGCACAGGCGGAAACGAGCCCAACAGCGCGGAGCGCATCGCCGTATTTTATATGCGGGAACGGCCAGAGCAGGAAAATGAAGAGTTTCTGCGCCGGGAGTTTGGCACGGAAAATGGGCGCGGCATCGAATACGAAGGCCGCAAATATGCCGTGTGGTTTCTGGAGGACGGCATCCACCTCGCCCAAGGCGACAGCGTCCGCACCGGGTACAGCAAAACCATGGTCACATGGGAACAAGCATCGGCGCGGATTCTGGAGCTGCTGGAGGCGGGGACTTATCTCTCCGCGTCCGAGCTGGCGCAGGCACCGGATAAGGTGCTGCACGAAGCGATGGACGCCCTCCTGATGACCGCCCGCGATCTGAGCGAGGAAGGGCGCAAACAGGGCCTATTCCCGCAGACTTTGACCATCCATGACCAGCGAAAGGGCTACCCGGAACTGGACGAGGATATGGTTGCGTTCGCAAAGACAGAGGGTGGGCTGCAAATTCTGGCACAAGAATATCACACTTTCCTTGACGCTTATGCCCAAGACCGCGACATTATGCACTGGCGACTATCCGCTTACAACACCCACCGGATCGGTGTTGTGCTGGATGGTCTGCCCTACCCGGAGCGGCACTTTAACGCCCAGCCCAATTTCCTGCGCCAATGTAAAATGTTCATCACGCAGGACGAGATCGACCAGTTCTTTTCGAGTAGTCCCACGGATAGACGACTGGCGGTGTACTCGCATTTCTGCTATCCCCACACGCCGGAGGAACGCCAGAAATTCATCAAGGACAGCTTTGGCGAGTACAGCGGCGGCAGCCGTGCCGGGTATGGATACACCAAGACACACAAAGGGCTGGACTACGAACGGGACTATAATTCCAAGAAATATGATACCGTCCATCTGACGATCCCCAATGTGGTCAAGGAGTATGAGCGCCTGATCGCGCAGAAACGATTCCCTGGCGAGGATGCCATCGCAAAGATCCCGGAATATGAGCGTGGGCAGTTGGCTCGAATCGTCTACAACGGTTTCTATAATGCCCCGGATGAAATTCCGCGCCCCTATCCGAAAAACACAGACTTCTATGATGCCGTTCCCATCATTGAAAAGCAGCTTCAGGACAAGACCAAAGCTGCGGATATGCTGGCGGCGCTGACTTCCCGGCTGGACGGCTTGCCGGAGGATGATCGCTATTATGGCTCCGTTCGGCGCGCAAAGGAGCAGCTTTCCGAATATGTGGACGGCACTTTCAGCCTGTTCAACCACCGGCACGATGGGCAACTGACACCGACCGTACCCGATGAGCCGACAGCGGCGTTGGTGCGGGAAGTTGCGGCACCCTCCGAGGAAACCATGCCAACGCCACCGGAGCCCGTAATGCCCATGGAACCGGAAGTCCCCGAACCGCTCTCCATCGGTACACGCCTGACCATAGATGGGCGGCAGTTTGAAGTGGACAGCGTAGACGATCATACGCAAAATGTATCCCTGCGGGATGTGACCTTTGAAGGCGGGACGGGATTTCCCATCTTCCGAAAGGAATCCATCGACTATGTCCGCGCTCACATGGAGCAGCCGGACATAGTGCAGGAAACCGCAGCACCGCAGGCGGACGAGCCGCCTGCGGTACTCACCCCGCCGAAAAAGAAAAAGCAAAACGCGCTTGCCTATCCGCTGGACGCGGATGGCAGCAACTACCGCATCACCGATGACCACATCGGAGAGGGCGCGCCGCTGGAGCGTTTTCAGCGCAATCTGGACGCGATCCGTACTCTGAAAACCGTGGAGGCGGAGAACCGCAGCGCCACCGCAGAAGAACAGGCGGTGCTGGCGCAGTATGTGGGCTGGGGCGGTCTGGCGGACTTCTTTGACGAAAAAAATCCTCGTTACGCTGAACTGAAAGAACTGCTGACGGATGCCGAATACGCCGCTGCCTGTGAATCCACGCTCACGGCGTTCTACACGCCGCCTGTGGTCATCCGCGGCATCTATGCCGCCTTGGGGCAGATGGGCTTCACGCAGGGCAACATTCTGGAGCCGTCCTGCGGTATCGGCAATTTTCTCGGTATGCTGCCGGAAAGCATGAGCGGCAGCAAGCTCTACGGCGTGGAGCTGGACGATCTCTCCGGACGCATCGCCCGCCAGCTTTATCAGAAAAGCAGTATCGCGGTGCAGGGCTATGAGAAAACCGCCTTCCCGGATAACTTTTTTGATGTTGCCATCGGCAATGTCCCCTTCGGTCAGTTTCATGTAGCAGACAAACGCTATGACCGGCTGAATTTCCCCATCCATGAGTATTTCGTGGCCAAAGCGCTGGATCAGGTCAGACCGGGTGGCGTTATCGCCGTTGTGACCTCCAGCTACACCATGGACAAGCGCACCGCCAGCGCGCGAAAATACATCGCGCAGCGAGCGGAGTTGCTGGGGGCGATTCGCCTGCCCAACAATGCGTTCAAGGCCGCGGCGGGCACCGAGGTGGTTTCAGACATCCTGTTCCTCCAAAAGCGGGAACGAATGGTGGATATAGAACCCGAATGGGTACACCTTGCCACCAACGAGGACGGCATCCAGATGAACAGCTACTTCATCGACCACCCCGACATGGTGCTGGGCGAGATGAAGATGGTGTCCGGGCCGTTCGGCCCCACGCCCACCTGTGAGCCGTACCCGGAGCAGCCGTTGGAAGCACTGCTGGCGGAGGCCGTTCAAAATATCCACGGCGAGATCACCGCCTATGACCGGGAGGAGGAGCTGGAGGGCGAGGATCATTCCATCGAGGCCGATCCCGCTGTCCGCAACTTCTCCTATACACTGGTGAACGGGCAAATCTACTACCGTGAAAACAGCCGCATGAACCCCGTGGAGGTATCCAAGACGGCAGAGAGCAGAATCCGCGGCATGATCGAGCTGCGGGACTGTGTGCGGACGCTGTTGGAATATCAGACCGAGGACTATCCCGATGAAGAAATCAAGGCGCAGCAGGCCAAGCTAAATGTTCTCTATGACGCCTTCACCCGGAAATATGGACTCATCAATTCCCGCGGCAACGCCATCGCGTTTGACCAGGACAGTTCTTACTTCCTGCTGTGTTCACTGGAAATTCTGGACGAGGACCGGAACCTGAAAAGAAAGGCGGACCTGTTCACCAAGCGCACCATCCGCAGTCACAAACCTGCTGAAAAGGTAGACACGGCGGTGGAGGCGCTGGCATTGTCCATCGGGGAAAAGGCTCATGTGGACATGGAATACATGAGCAGGCTCACCGGCAAGGACGAGGAAACCCTGTTTTCTGACCTCAAGGGTGTCGTGTTCCTGAACCCCAATTATAAGGAGGGCGTGAACGAAAAGTATCTGCCCGCCGACGAATATCTTTCTGGCAATGTGCGTCAGAAATGGGCGATTGCCAAGGCAAAGGCGGAGCAGGACGCGCAGTATCAGATCAACGCTGAGGCATTGGCGCGGGTACAGCCCACCGACCTCACTGCCAGCGAGATCTCCGTCCGGCTGGGCGCTACATGGCTGGACACTGAATATGTCCGCCGATTTATTTTTGAAACGCTGGGTACACCCCGCAGCGCACAATGGGGCATGAAGGTCCACTATTCTAAAATCACCGGTGAATGGCGCATCGAGGACAAAAACAAGGATCGCGGCAATGTGAAGGCCATCAGCACCTACGGCACCAAGCGCGTCAACGCCTATGAGATCATCGAAACGACACTTAACCTGAAGGATGTCCGCATTTTTGATTACCAATACGATGAGGAAGGGCGCAGAATTGCCGTTCTGAACAAGAAAGAGACAGCCATCGCCCAGAGTAAGCAGGAACTCATTAAAGACGCTTTTGCTGAGTGGATCTGGAAAGACCCTGACCGGCGCGAAGCCATCTGTAAGACCTACAATATCCTGTTCAACAGCAACCGCCCCCGCGAGTATGATGGCAGTCACATCAATTTCAGCGGCATGAACCCGGAGATCACGCTCCGCAAGCACCAGGTCAACGCCATCGCTCACATCCTCTACGGCGGCAATACTTTGCTGGCTCATGTAGTGGGTGCCGGCAAGACGTTTGAGATGGTTGCGGCGGCGATGGAATCAAAGCGGCTGGGCCTGTGCCAGAAATCCCTCTTTGTGGTGCCCAACCATCTGACGGAGCAGTGGGCCACTGAGTTTTTGCAGCTCTATCCTGCGGCCAATATTCTTGTCGCTACCCGCAAGGATTTTGAAACCAAGAACCGCAAGAAATTCTGCGGCAGGATCGCCACCGGCGACTACGATGCCGTTATTATCGGGCATTCGCAGTTCGAGAAGATCCCTATGAGCGTAGAGCGCCAGCGGGCCATTCTGGAACAGCAGATTGACGAAATCATGATGGGCATTTCCGAAGCCAAGCGAGAAAAAGCGGAGAATTTCACGATCAAACAGATGGAGAAGACGAAAAAGGGCCTGCAAGCCAAGATCGACAAGCTGAATGACCAGAGCCGCAAGGACGATGTGGTCACATTTGAAGAGTTGGGCGTTGACCGAATTTTCATCGACGAGAGCCATTATTTCAAAAATCTCTTTCTTTACACGAAGATGCGCAATGTGGGAGGTATTGCCCAGACCGAGGCGCAGAAAAGCTCAGACCTCTTTATGAAGTGCCGCTACCTCGACGAGATCACCGGAGGGCGCGGCATTGTCTTTGCCACCGGCACCCCCATTTCCAACAGCATGGTGGAGCTTTACACCATACAGCGGTATTTGCAGATGTCGGCGTTGGAGGAGCAGGGCTTACAGCACTTCGACAGCTGGGCGGCGAACTACGGCGAGACTGTCACCGCCATCGAGCTGTCTCCCGAGGGCACCGGTTACCGGGCCAAGACGCGGTTTGCCAAGTTTTATAACCTGCCTGAGTTGATGTCCGTTTTCAAAAATGTGGCGGACATTCAGACGGCGGATATGCTCAAGCTCCCCGTGCCGGAGGCGCATTACCACAATATCGCCTTGAAGCCATCGGAGTATCAGAAAGAGATCGTGGCGTCGCTGGCGGAGCGTGCTGAAAAAGTCCGCAACCGCGAGGTGGACAGCAGTGTGGACAATATGCTGCTCATCACCAACGATGGCCGCAAGCTGGCACTGGATCAGCGGCTGGTCAACCCCATGCTCCCCAGCGACCCCAACAGCAAAGCCGCCAAGTGCGCGGAAAATGTGTTTGAGATCTGGCAGCGCACCGCGGACAAGCGTTCCACCCAAATGATCTTTTGCGACCTCAGCACACCGAAGGATGACGGCACATTCAGCGTTTATGATGATATTCGCGCAAAGCTGCTGGAATTGGGTATTCCCGAAAACGAGATCGCCTTCATCCACAACGCCAAGAGCGAGGCGCAGAAAAAAGACCTGTTCGGCAAGGTGCGGAGCGGTCAGGTGCGTATCCTGCTGGGCAGCACCCAGCGCATGGGTGCTGGCACCAACTGCCAGCAAAAGCTCATCGCCTTGCACCATCTGGATTGTCCGTGGCGTCCGTCCGATTTGCAGCAGCGGGAGGGCCGCATTATCCGGCAGGGCAACGAAAACCCGGAGGTAGACATTTATAGCTATGTCACCGAGGATACCTTCGATGCCTACTTATATCAGTTGGTAGAATCCAAACAGAAATTTATATCGCAAATTATGACCAGCAAATCGCCTGTTCGCTCCGCCGAAGATGTGGATGAGCAGGCGCTTTCTTATGCCAAGATCAAGGCGCTGGCCAGCGGCAACCCTATGATCAAAGAAAAGATGGATCTTGACATTGAGGTGTCCAAGCTGAAGCTGCTGAAAGCCAACCATCTTTCTCAGAAATACGCGCTGGAGGACGCCATCAGCAAGGGTTTTCCAAAACAAATCGCGGAAACGCAGGCACGGATCGCCGGTTACGGCGCGGATATTGCCACGGTCAAGGAAAACACCCACCCAAACGTGGACGGCTTCTCTCCGCTTACGCTGGCAGGCGTCACCTACGCTGACAAGAAAGAGGCGGGCGCGGCGCTGCTGACCATGTGCCAAATGATGCTCTCCCCGGAGGCGACACAGGTCGGCAGTTATCGCGGACTGACGCTGGAGCTGGCGTTCGATACCTTCGCGCGGGAATACCGCCTGACCTTGATCGGGCAGCTCCGCCACACGGTCACGCTGGGAACCGATGTGTTCGGCAATTTGCAGCGCATGGACAATGCGTTGGAGGGACTGCCCATCAAGGAGCAGGCTTGCCGGGAGCAGCTATCCAACCTGCAAACGCAGTTGGAAACCGCAAAGGTGGAGGTACAAAAGCCGTTTCCCCGCGAGGCGGAGCTGAACACCAAAACGGCACGGCTGGAGGAATTGAATACCCTGCTGAATTTAGACCACAAGGAGCCTGAGATCGTAGACGCCGAGCCGGATGAGGCACCACGCCCACGGGAGCGCCCATCAATGCAGATGGAACGATAAAATTATGAGGAGGTCTTTATGGGATACCAGGAGAGCTGGCTCTACATCGAGCCGCAGCATAAATTCAAGAAATTGATCCAGGCATACGAAAAGGCGGAGCAGTCCGGCTACTATGAGGTAGCCGGGGCGGAACCCTGTTCCGTCATTGTTTTGAAACAGCCCTTTGGGGATATTCCTGCTGGGAAGAAGCTGCTGTGGGTATGCGGCGACCGCGGCTTTCACTGTGCCGCAGGGGTATTCGGCGGCGAGCTGAAATGCTCCGGCAGGCTTCGCGTGATCCCGGTGGAAGAGGTGCTGAACGGCACCGACGATCCCCGCATGGAGGGGCTGGACTTTGATAGTCCGACCCCCAGCGAAAACGCCTATATGAAACGATACAGCGTCGCCAATTACGCCCACCGGATGCGGGCGGGATTGGCACGATAGAAAGGGACTGCACATGAACAAGAAAATTACAGAAAATGACCTATACGCAAAATTGAGGAAAGAACGCGAAGAACTCTACAAGATCATTGGTAAAGAAGAAATTGCCGATCAGAAAGTCCGTATTGATAAATATGCGCATCTATATGTTCTGCAAGACGAGATGACAGAGTACCTGAGAGCACGGAGACTGAGCCAAGCAGAAATCGAAAAGCTGTATGCAGTTGAAAATTTCTATGAGTATATCCAGAACTATTTGCTTCATCACAAGGATGTTTTTAACTACCCATATCAAAAATGTGCTGATTCTATTCTTTATCCAGAGGACTGAGAAAAGATCGCTGGGAGGTGAGTGCCATGCCCTACCTATCTAAGGAACAGATCGCTGCCGCCCGCGAGATGGACCTGCTGACCTATCTGCGACGGTTTGAGCCGGAGGAGCTGGTGCATATCGGCGGAGACACCTATGCCACCCGCACCCACGACAGCCTGAAAATCTCCAATGGAAAATGGTGCTGGTGGTCGCGTGGTATCGGCGGCACAACTGCGCTGGACTATCTGACAATGGTGGAGGGGGGGCCCTTTTTGGACGCCGTGCAGCGTATTCTCGGAGAACCGCTCCATGTGCCGCCCAAATCAGAGCCAATCGCACCGCTCCCGAAAACTGAATTTACCCTCCCACCCAAACACGCCGACAACCGGCGTGTTTTTGCATATCTGCGGAGCCGCGGCATTGACGCGGAAATTATCAACCACTGCATCAAGCACGGGCAGCTTTACGAGGACGCCGAGCGTCATAACTGCGTATTTGTGGGCTACAAACATGGAACCCCTGCCTACGGCGCACTGCGCGGGACCCTTTCGGACACCACCTTCACCGGTGAAGTCCCCGGCAGCGATAAGCGGTTTTCCTTTGCCGTTCCCCTCCGCGCCGGTGGCAAAACCCTCTGCGTGTTTGAATCCGCCATAGACGCCCTTTCTTACCTGACGCTGCTGAAGCTGCGCGGGCAGGAATGGCGCGCTGCCAATACGCTGTCCCTCTCCGGCATCTATCAGCCGCGGAAGGACGGCTCGATCCGATTCCCCGCGGCACTGGAACAATACCTGAAGGACAACCCTGGCGTTGCGCGGATCGTGCTGTGTCTGGATAATGACGGGCCGGGACGGGCGGCATCGGCGGCCATTCAAAAGAGACTTTCCGAGTATGAGGTCATTGACAACCCACCCCGCCGCGGAAAGGACTACAACGACCAGCTCCAGCTTGTGAAAGGGATCAACGGCAAGGTAAAGACACGCGGTGGCGAAGCCCGCTGATTTGTTTTTCGGCTGGGTTAGGACTGCAAGCGGCCTGCGGCTGCTTTGCAGTCGCAAGCATAGCATTTTGACATCAAAATGCGCTTGTTAAGGGGTAAACCCCTTAATATCCCCACTTCAACAGGAAAGGAACTTCCGATGAAACGCAACAATGTCAAGCAAATTACCATTCGCCTGACCGCTGACGAATACGCCCATGTCAAACAGCTTTCCAAGGACAGCGGCTTGAAAATGGAGCCTGCGATTCGGCGGCTTATCATGGGCGTGAACCTGCGTCCCCGTCCGCCTGATGAACTGCCGGAGCTGCTGCGTCAGCTTTCCGGCATCGGTACGAACATCAACCAAATCGCTAAAGTCGCCAATGCCTCCGGTTATGTCCGCAAGGAGGACATTCAAAACATCATGGAAATGCAAGCGGCATTGTGGAGGGCGGTGAAGCGGGGGTAGTGGCTGTCACCAAAGTTTTTGCCATTCGCGTCCGATTAGATGACCGTGTACGCTACATCACCGATGGAGAGAAAACCTCGCTGGCGTCCAGCATCACCTACATCTCTAATCCCGAAAAGACGGAGCAATTCTTTTTCACTTCTGCGTTGAATTGCAGCAGCGTGGACACCGCCCTCTCTGAAATGATGGAAACCAAGCAGCAGTTTGGCAAGATGGGCGGCGTCCTCGGCTACCATTTCATCCAGTCCTTTCAGCCGGGGGAGGTCACACCAGAGCAGGCGCACGCTATCGGGCTGGAATTTGCCAAGCGGTTGTTTGGAAAACGGTATGAGGTCGTTATCAGCACCCATTTGAATAAGCACCACCTGCACAATCATCTGGTGGTCAATTCTGTGTCCTGTGTAGATGGGCAGAAATACCATTCCAGCCCGGAAAGCTATTACAACGATGTGCGCGGTACTTCGGACGAACTGTGCCGGGAGAATGATTTATCCGTCATCACCCCGCAGGGCAAGGGCAAGCATTACGCTGAGTGGAAGGCGGAGCAGGGCGGCAAGCCCACCGTGCGCGGCGTGATCCGCGCCGACATTGACACGATCATTGGGCAAGCCTACACCTACGATTCCTTTCTCATGCTCCTGCGGAAAAACGGCTATGAGGTGCGGTGCAGCCCCAACCGGAAATCCACCACGGTCAAGCCACCAGGCGCAAAGCGGGCGATCCGCCTGGACAGTTTGGGCGAGGGCTACACCGAAGCGGATATTCTGCTGCGGCTCTCACGCCAGCGGCATGGTGGCATGGCCCCGCCGACCGTCACCCATGCCGTCAAGCGTTACCGCATGAAAGGCAAGCTGGCCACTGTCCGAAAAAAGAAGATCACCGGCTTTCATGCGCTCTATCTCCGCTACCTCTACCTGCTGCGTGGAGGCAGGCGGAAAAAGCTGCCGCCCAAGCTGCCCTTCTCCGTCAAGCGGGAGGTCATTCATTTGGAGCGGTATGAGCAGCAATTCAAATACCTTTTATCAAGCGGAATCACTACCGAAACGGAGCTGGAGCAGCGCATCCGTGCGCTGGAGTGGGACATCCGCTTGTTGGAGGAGCAGAGAAAACCACTTTATCAGGAAAGGAGGAACACCAGCGATGAAGAAGCACAAGCCAAGTACAGCACGGAGATCCAACAGCAGACTGCCGCCCTGCGTGAAAAGCGCGGGGAGCTGCGTCTGTGCCGCAGGATACGATCGGACATTCCGAGGGTATCCCAACAGTGTCAACAGGCGCAGGCTGAACGGCAGGAAAATCTAAAGAACAAGGAGGAACACGAGCATGAGTACCAACGGTGAAACCGCTGACCTGATGGTGCGTGAGGGTATCCAGATCACCGAGAGCTCTCTCAAACTGGCGGGGCTGGGGGCGAAAAATCTTGCCGCCCTTCTGATTGCCCTTGCCAACGACAATCAGAAGCTCGCCGGTAAAACCAACCTCAAGCGCCTGATCCACGATGGCGAGGAGCTGACCATTTTTTCCGTCAAGCAGGAGGACTTGAAGGGCTTTCAGATGGAAGCCAAACGATATGGCGTCCTTTTTTACCCCATCGTCAACAAGGTGGAAAAGACCGGGACGGTAGAAATTATGGCAAAAGCCAAGGATGCCAAGCAGATCAACCGCATTTTTGAACGCATGGGCTATCCCGCCCCGGTGAAGGAGGATACTGCCGCAAAAAAAGAGAACGCCCGCGCTCCGTCCGAGAACAGCTCAATCAAGCGCGGGACTGGTGCGAGAGCGTCTACGGAACCGGCTGCGGAGAAAGCTGATGCCCGCCCCTCTGTCCGCAGCCGCCTGATGGCGCTGCAAGCCGCGGCGGAGCGAGATGGCACGGCACCCACCAAGGACACCGTGCGGGAAGCCATCCAAAAGGCTATGCCCACGCGAGAATAAATTGATTTTGAGAAGGAGAAACGAACATGGCAAAGTTAGACGATTTGATCCAGCAGAAGCAGCAAAGGGACGAGGACTGGAAGGCAAAGAAAACAGCGGAGCGCGAGGAATTGGGGCAGCTTTCCGACGATGCGGTCATGCACGTCACCAGTGAACCCGGCGCATACCTCCACTATCTGGACACGCAGGCCATCAACCCGCGATACAGCGCGTCCAATGTGATGCTGGCGATGGCGCAGAACCCGGAGATCACTTACATCAACAGCCTGGAGGTGTGGAACCGGCTGGGGCGCAGCGTCAACCGCGATGAGAACGGCATGAAGATCCGTGTGTCAGACACCTATGTGAAGGACGGAAGGGAGTATCACGGCTATAAGATTGGGCGTGTGTTCGATATTTCCCAGACCCACGGCAAGGCCGGTGTTCCGGCGCTGAGTCTGAAAGACAATACGCCGGAAATGGACGCCGCCCTGCGCCGATTGCTGGACAGCTCCCCCGTTCCTGTGGTCACCAGCAACACCATGTATCAGGATGCCGTTTATGATCCTAAGACGCAGAGCATTACGGTATCCAGCCGCCTGATCGACAGCAAGATCTTTGCGGCGCTCTCCCGCGAGATCGTCCACGCCGGCATCCATGACCACGGGCGCTATCCCTACTATACCCGTGAGGACTGCGCCATGGATGCCGAGAGCGTCAGCTATATGCTCTGCCGCAATTTCGGCGTGGAGACCCCGCAGCCCGATGTGAGCCGCGTGGGGCAGGTGTTTGACGGTATGGAGGTGCAGGATCGCCGTGGCGTGGTGGACAGCCTGCAAAAATATTTCCGCAAGCTGCAAAATGATATTCAGCGTGAGATCTCTCCGCAGGAGCGCAAGCAACCGGAGCAGAACCGGCCCGTTCGCTGAGGAAGGAGGACGAAGCGTGAAAAAGAAAGTTTCATTTGCTCTCTGCGCGGCGCTGATGCTGTGCAGCATGAGCGTCGCGGCGCTGGCCGCAGAGCCCATGACAGAAGCCGATACGGTATCCACAATGATCTCTGCCGCAGATACGCTCCCCAGCGTTTCCGCCTATCCCGCCGAGGTCAGAGCCAGCGAGGAAAACGGCGTCTATCGTTTGGAAAAGGTCTACTACCTGACCGCAAAGGACGATCCCGCTACGATCCCCACCGCTGACTTTGAGCGTGAGGGCCGCACCTATACACTCCTTGATTTGCTGAAAAACGACCAGACAGAAACGGACACGCGGGAACATATCGAGGTGGTCACGCTGGAGAGCAAGACCAAGGACATGGCGGAAATTCTGAAACTGCTGGAGCCGAAGCTGGAGGTCAAGACCGAGGACGGCTATGAGGGCGTCCTGTCCCTCGACCACACCACCATTCAGGTGGAGGCAGCGGGCTATGGGACCAGCAGCCGCACGGTGACGGCGGAGCGCACCTATCCCAACCTCTCAGACGCGGATGTGTCCCTTGTTCCCAAGTCCGTGAATGAAAATGGCCGCACCCTGACACTTGCTGATGTGAGCTGGCAGGAGGCGGCGGTCGATCCCACGGACGGCTATGACATTCCCATTCGCTATACCGCCGTGGCAAGCTACACCGGAACTGCCATCAGCAAATACGCCACCGGCTACACCGTCACGGCAGACTACAAGGGTGATGTCACCCGCACAAGCTGTGATACAGTGGTCTACACCGCAGTCTTTTCCAGCGTCGGTAATGAAGCAGCAACGGACAGCAGTAGCTTTAACTGGCTGTGGCTGCTGATCCCCGTGGGAGCTGCGGCGCTGGGCGGCTGCGGCTATGCTGGTTATAAGGGCTATCTCCACTACATCAATAAAAAAAGAGGGTATGCCGCATGAAAAAATATCTGACTACGCTGCTGGCCGCCTGCTGTATGCTGGCGGCTTTTTCCATGCCTGCATCGGCACTGGAGTATCACTTTGACGGCCCGGACGCAGGGCTGTTCGGACGTCCCACCTCGGACGATACCATTTATGTCACGATGGATGAGCCTGCGAATACCGACCGCAGCAAAAACGCCGCCTATATCCCACCTGCTTTTGGTTCGCCTACCTCTTATACGCTGAACGCTGGGGAACTGCTGACGCCAAACCTTGTGAGCGGTTCGGCCACGGGAGCGGTCAGCGGCACAGGCGGTGTGACCGTCCTGCCGCCCTCCACTTCCGGCAGCACCGCTGGTGGAAATACTGGTTCCTACACGCCGGTGAAGTACACGGCAGTCACGAAAGACCTCTATTACAGCGGCGGCTACCTCGGTACACTGAAAATCCCCACCCTCGGCCTGTCTGTCAAGGTGTATCAGGGGACGGACGCGGACGCACTACGCAAGGGCGCGGGTCATTTTGCCAACACCTCCATTTGGGAGGGCAATGTGGCTATCGCGGGCCACAATCGCGGCGTGAATAATCACTTTGGCAAAATTCACACCCTTGACATTGGGGACACCATCAAGCTGACCACCCAGCTTGGCACACGCAGCTACGAGGTGTACTCCGTCAGTAAGATCGGCGTGGACGACACCAGCGTCCTGAATGACAGCACGGAGAACATTATCACCCTTATCACCTGCGTGATGAATCAGCCGGATCACCGCTGGTGTGTGCAGGCACGGGAAAAATGATGAGATGCTGTGATGGTCATAGAAAATTAACGATTCCTGACAGCAAGAAATCATTGCATAGCGGGCAGTGGCCTGATAAAATAAAGTAGAGGATGAGAAGCTATCCTCGAAAGGAAGTGTCACATGGTAATCAAGTATTCCAAGGATTCGCTGAAATTTCTGAGCAAGCTGGATAAGAAGTCCGTTGCCCGGATTAGGGCGGCGATTCAGGACTTGACCTTGACTCCCCCGAAAGGAGATATTAAGGTCATGCAGGGGTACAATGATGACCGGAAACGGCTCAGAGTTGGCTCGTGGCGCATCATTTATAAGTATGGTGTTGATAATGAGATCGACATTCTATTCATTATTGACATCGGAAACCGAGGAGACATCTACAAGTAAGGAGGTAGTATTTATGTCTGACATGGCTATTGACGCTGCCCGCATGATGGATATGCTGCCTGACGAAGATAAAAACTTTGCCTATGAATTCATCAAGAAGCTGGTAAAAGCGTGGGACCCCGACTTCACAAAAGTGACGCCGGAGGAGGCACAGCGTATCAAGGCGGCAGAAGAAAGCGGCTTTGTCGCGGACAGCGATATTGACTGGGATCATCTCAGCGCCATCGTATAACAGAAGATGGATACCGTTGATCTGATCGAACGAAAGCTGGGCGAGGCCGAAAATGCTGCGGCTTTATCTGCTGTCCGATACACAGCCGACGAAATGTTTTCCCGCATAAGAACGAATCAAACATCAACAGGAAGAAAACCGCTCTGAGAAATCAGGGCGGTTTTCTTGCAAAATAGCGTCAATGTTAACAACTTCCCCAAATAGAAAGTTTTTAACATTGATGTGGAAAACTTTTCTGTGCTTCTTTTCCTCGTTTTTTGACACACGGCAGTTGCCGCGATACTATGAACCCATCAAAGGATTTGGAGGTACACACCATGAAGCGAGGAAGTTTTGCAGCCAGTTTTCTTACCTGCCTGCTGTTGGCTGGCGTCACCACCACGGCGTATGCTGCCGGAATCGTGGCGGAGCGCAGTCACCATCGCATTGTCGTAGATGGAAAAGAAGCGCAGATGGAAGCCTATGTCATCAACGGCAGCAACTATGTGCGGCTTCGGGACATCGGCAAGGCTGTTGGTTTCGAGGTTTATTGGGACGGCGATGCCAAATGTGTGCAGGTGGAGAGCGGCAAGCCCTACACCGGCATCGCGCCGGTGAAAGCGGAGACCAGCGGACCTGCTTCACAGCCGGAGGTTACGACGCCTGCCGATGATGTGGATGCCATGAAGCAGGATATTGTGGATCGCACCAATGCGCTGCGGCGCGAAAATGGCGTTGCTGCACTGCGCGTCAACGACAGGCTCATGCAGGCGGCGCAGGTACGAGCCGACGAGATGGCTGCGCATACCGTCTATTCGCACACAAGACCGAATGGCGGAAAATTCAATACCGTCGCGGATTGTCCTTACATGGCCGAAAATATCCATCGCATCGCAGATTGGACAATGTCCAACCAAACACTTGCCGAACGGGCCGTGGCAGATTGGAGCGCTTCGACAACCCACAACAAGAACATGGTCAACCCAAAGCTATCTGAGATTGGCGTTGGGCTGGCAAGAGGTGTCAATGACACTGGTGACCCGTGCTGGTACTGTGTCCAGCTTTTCCTCTACGATGGATGCTCCGTCACTCGGGTGGATACCCCCACAAACAAATAAATCATCAACTTTCACGCAAGAGCAGGTCGTCAAGATCTGCTCTTTTTATTGCGCTTTTTGGAAAGGAGAAAGACATGAAGTCAATTAAACATCGCTTGTTGTCACTGCTTTTAACGCTGGTGACGATCTTGAGCCTGCTGCCGACTGCGGCTTTCGCCGCGTCGAACACGGGTTCCGGCCTCAAAATTACCACCAACCAGGCATATTGGAGCACGCGCCTGCTCGCCAACGGTACCCCGTACAGCTACCGCCCGCCGCTTGTGGACGGCAAGCTCGTGTACTGTATGGATAGCGGACTTGGCTATCACTACGCCACCGCGTCGTACCTGAATTCCTTTACATGGACTTCCGGCACCGGTGCAGATGCAGATACCGTATTGCAGTCGGCGCTCACAAACAGTGGTCTCAGCGAGATGGATGCCGCGACCGTTGAGAATGTCAAGTGGATGATGACCTACCTCAACGATTGCAAAGAGTCAAACGTCGGCCAGCTTTTTATGGCCGTGCAGACGTATGTGTGGGATCACCAAAGCTATAAAGGCGAGCCCGGTGGAGACGGCGACGCGGGCGGCTACGCCAACGCCGACACCTATGATCTGTATCTGAGCCTCATCGACTGGCTTCTGGAGCAGAAAGCACAGGAGGACGCCGAGTTCCAGCGCCAGATTGAAGAGTACACTGCACAGGGTAAGTCTGCATCCATTGTGGAGGACCAGAGTGCAAAATGGGCGGTATACGCAATTTCCAGTAACCGCAAAAATCAGTCATTCTTCAATTATTATGGTCCCCGCAAACTGGTCACTCAGGATAAGCCCGGAGGCGGCGGAGAAGAACCTGCACCGCCTGCAGGCGTTGGCAAGATCGTGCTGAAAAAAACTGCTGGTGGAACCACAACCGGTCTCGCCGGTGCACGTTTCAGCATCTATTTCAACGGGCAGATCGTCGGCAGCGACATTACCAATGCGCAGGGTGAGATCTATGTTGAGGATGCCGCTACCGGCCTTTGGAGCTTTGTCGAAACCTCCGCACCGGACGGCTTCTGTGTTGATCCCACGCCGAAGAGCGTGTACGTAGATGTAACTGAGGGTGACCGCGAATACACTGTTGCGGCGGTCAACTACGAAAAGCCCGATATGAAGATCATCAAGCGCGACGCCATGAGCGGCAAACCGATTGCCGGCACGGTGCTGTCGGTGAAGTCCGTGACCAGCAGTTACTCCACTTCCGTCACTACGGGGACGGACGGTTCCGCAACGCTCTCGGCCATTCCTGCCGGTGTCTATGTTGTGCGTGAGGAATCCGTTCCCGAGCCGTACATCGTGAGCAATACCGAGCAGACCGTGGCGCTGCGCCCCGGCAAAACCTCCGAGGCCACTTTCGTTGACTATGAAAAGCCGGGTCTTGAAATTGTCAAGAAAAACATCGCCAACGGAGAGCCTATCGAGGGCGTGACCTACCACATCGAGCAGATCGACGGCAGCTTTTCTACCAGCGCCACCACGGACGGCGCGGGGCGCATCTTCCTCGCTTCCATCCCCGTGGGCAGCTATCGCATCACGGAGAAAAATGTGCCTTCCCATGTCATTCTCTCTGAGATCCCCCAGGAGGTCTATCTGGAAGCAGGCTGCACCAGAACGGTGACCTTCTTCAACGCGGTCAAACCCTCCCTGACGATCCTAAAGCGAAACAGCGTCACCGGTGATCCTCTCTCCAATGCCAAATTCCATATCTATTACGGCTCGGACAATACCACCACCGGCGAGATCAACGACCTCGGTGTATTCACAACGGCCTCCGATGGTAAAATCACGCTCACCGATGTAAACCGTGGCTGGTACAAGCTGGTGGAGGAGTCCGCTCCCAAGGGCTTCGGCATTCAGGGCAGCGGGGTCACCGAGTTCTATCTGGAAGCCAATACCTCTAAGACCGTGACCGTGGACAATGTTCCTCACAGTGCCCTCGTCGTGTACAAATATGACGCCAAAACCGGGAAAGGCTTGGAGGGCTGCCGCTTTGAACTGAGATATTTAGGCGGCGGCACTTCCGGTACTGGCGGCACAGTCATCGGGACCTATCTGACCGGCCCCAACGGGGCGTTCACTGTGACAAACCTCAAACGCGGCACTTACATCTGCCAGGAAATCGAGAGCGATGAAAATCACATCATCGACCGCGAACCCCAGACGGTGTGGATCTCCGGCGAGGATCAGGATGTGGTGACACTCCGCTTCGGCAATGCCCCACTGGGCAGCCTGCTCATTACAAAGCTGAGCGACGACAGCAAGCACGAACCGCTCTCCGGCGTAGAGTTCCTGTTGACCGACAGCAGCGGCAATTATCTCGGCAATGACAACGGCCGCTTCACCACCAATGCCGCGGGCGAAATTCTGGTGGATGGTCTGGAACCCGGCATGACGGTCATTGCCCGTGAAGTCAGAGCAAAAACGGGCTACCTGTTGGATGACAGCCCCCAGCACGCACTCATCAAGAGCGGCGAAACGGCGCATTTGCAGTTTCTGAACCAGCCTGCCGGTAATCTCATCATCCGCAAGGTCAGCTCCGGTCCCAACAAGGAGCCGCTGGAGGGCGTAGAGTTTAGGATCACCTACGCGGATGGCAGCTTTGTCCCGGACGCCAACGGCGAACTGTCCAGCAACGGCATTTATTACACCAATAAATCCGGTGAAATTCGCATCTCCAGCGTCGTCGGCACCGTGGTAGCGACGGAAAGCAAGACGATTCCGGGCTTCACCATTGACGAAGCGACCCGCACACAGACGGTGGTCGTCAATCCCAATGACACCCAGACGCTGACCTTTTACAACAAACCCACCACAACATTGTTTCTCCAGAAATACATTTCCGGCACGAAAAATGAACCGCTTGCCGGGGTACAGTTCCTTGTGACCGACTCCTCCGGTGCGGTAGTTGGCCCCAACAACGGCTACTATACCACCGACTCCGCAGGCCAGATCGTCATTGAGGGTCTGACCGACGGCATGACTGTTACCGCAAAAGAGGTCAAATCTGTGGATGGATTCGTATTGGACGGGACACCGCAGAGCATTAAAATCAACCAGAGCCAGTCTCCCCAGCGCATGACCTTCTGGAATGAGCGACAGGGCGCGCTCATCATCAACAAGCTGTCCTCTCTGGACCGCAAGACGCCGCTGGAGGGCGTTACCTTCAAAATCACTACGGCTACCGGCGAGTTTGTCCCCGACGAAAACGGAAAGATCAGCTCCAACGGTCTGTACTATACCGACGAAAACGGTCAGATCATTCTCAAGGGCGTCACCGGCACACTGGTGGTAACGGAGGAAAAATCTATCTCCGGTTACACCATCGACGAGAATACGCGCACGCAGACCGTGGTGGTCAACCCCAATGACACGCAGTCCCTCTATTTTTATAATGCTCCCATCGGTGGGCTGGAGCTGGTGAAAGTGAATGCGGCGGACAAAACCCAGCGTATCCCCAACACCACCTTCGAGATCCGCCGTGTCAGCGATGGCGGTCTGGTGGACACCGTCACCACCGGAACGGACGGCCGCGTGTATGTGCCGCTGGAAAGCGGCAGCTACTATGCCGTGGAAACCGAGGCGGGCAAGGGCTTCCAGCTGGACAATACCCCCATCTATTTCGCCGTGGAGGATGGTAGAACCACGACCAAAACGGTGACCAACAAAGCCATCTCCGGTATCCTGATCCACAAGGTCGATTCGGCCACCGGCGAGGGCATCTACGGTGTATCCTTCATTCTCTATGACAGTGGAAATAATCCCATTGCGCAGGAAACAAGCGATGACCGCGGTTATGTCCGTTTTGAAAACCTGACCGCTGGCCGTTTTTATCTGCGTGAATTGGAAAATGAGGGATATATTCCCGACACGCAGAAAAAGACCGTGTATGTAATCCGGCGAAACCACAGAAATCGAGTGGAAGAATACGCCCATCACCGGTCAGATCCAGATCGTCAAGACCTCGGCGGACTATAATTCCATGAACGGCTGGCCCGCCGGAACGCCGATTCCCAACACCGTCTTTGAAGTTTACAACGCCCGCACCAACCGTCTGGTGGATACCATTAAGACGGATAAAAACGGCTTGGCGGTCAGTAAGCCCCTGCCTTTGGCGCGGTACAAAATCGTAGAATCCAAGGCGGCGGAGTTTTACGGGCTGGATAAGACACCCATTGAAGTGGAGATCGAACACGCCGGTCAAATCGTTAAGGCGAGCATGACCAATAAGAGCCTGTACACCAATGTGTCCATCAAGAAAACCGGTTACGTGGAGGTCATGCCGGGTCAGCTTGTCCGCTACAACTTTACCGGCATTGCCAACAATTCCACCACGGCGCTGGAGTCGTTCTACTGGAGAGACACTCTGCCCGTCAAGGTGGTGCGCCTTGAAAAGATCTACACCGGCACGTGGAATACCCCCAGCAACTATAAAATCGTCTACCGAACCAATCTCAGCGGCGATACCTGGCGCACACTGGCGGATAATCTGAGCACATCCAAAAACTACGTCTTGGACGCCTCGCCCGCAGCGCTGGGGCTTGCCGCCAATGAGTATGTGACGGAGTTCATGGCGGCATTCGGCATTGTACCTTCAAACTTCCGTCAGGTGGAGGCGCCCCGCGTAGACTGCAAGGCGCTTTCAAAGCTCACCGGTGGTACGCAGTTCGTCAACACGTCGGATGCAGGCGGCGTCTACAATGGGCAGTGGATCATGGCGACCTCCCGTTGGGTCACCAGAGTTTATGCTCCCAGCAAGCCCCTGCCTCGCACCGGTTATTAAGGACTAACAACGGATGCCGCTCCGCAAGGGGCGGCATCCCCATTTTAAGGAGGTTGAGATTTCTTGAAATACAGAAAAATGATTATTCTGACATTGACGCTTCTGCTTCTGACTTCTCTCTGCTGCACCTCGGCGCTCGCTGCGGGCGGGGATGTCGCGGGAGCGGTGGAGCAGACGTGGACGGAGGCGGCCAAGCAGATCAAGAGCGTGGTGGAGAAGGTGGTGTTCCCTGCGCTGGATATGATCCTCGCCATCGCATTCTTTGTGAAACTTGGCGGCGCGTACTTTGATTATCGCCAGAGAGGACAGTTTGAATGGACCGGCCCCGCCATCCTCTTTGCCTGCCTGATTTTCAGCTTGATTGCGCCGAAATACATCTGGAACATCATCGGGATCTGAGCCAAGAAGAGAGAACAATTAAAAGCCTGATCAGGACCCTCCTGCCGGATATAACCGATGAGGCAATGGTTGCATGGATAGTGTATGTGGATGAAGTAGGCAGACATGGTTGCTTCACAAAGATACCCTTGCGTTAAAAGCACAATCCTGCTATAAATACCATTTGAGAGATAGGTACCAGAGAATCTTAATGAGAATGGAGGAATTGTTCTGTGTCTACCAAGAATACTATGAAGCATAATGCCGTCATTACAACGATGCTTTTGCTTGTATTATTTACGTTTTCCGCTTGTGCATCTGTAACTCCTGATGACCAAACATCAAAGGATTCCAATATTACGGAGAATGGTGCATCAACGGGCCGTTCAGACTATGATAATACAAGCACGCCTGAGTTTTTCAATGACCTCGGGAAAACGCTTGATGAATTGAAAAACGAGCATCCGGAAGGTAACGTGATTGTAAGGCCGGATGGATTTCCAGACAGTGCTGCTATATGCTTTGGAGCCTCAGAGTCGGAATATCTTTACTGCTTTTTCGGCGCACAGAGTGGCGATGCTGAAAAGGCTATGAACGAATATGAAGACCAGCTGGAATGTTCCGGTTTTGTCACCACCGCATGCATACTCTTTCCGGACATGGAAGATGAAATGTCCTTTGAAGATTTCTTCTCCTTGATTGGTGTTGACGATTATGAGTATTTAGGAGAAGATACGACTGCAGCAGGTTGGTTAAGATTCATGTATAACGGTATGGAGGTCATGGTGAATACAAACGAGGCTGCTTCTGGTGGTGGATGGAATTTCACAGGAGCGGAAATTGTGAAGCATAATGCTCCCGTGTCAATCGTGGACACGGAAATATTCAATACCAATCAGGACTTAGCGGATGCGGTCATGTTCGATTGATCTACATTATAATGGTCTAAAGCAAAATATTCTATAAGGAAAGCCGTCGCCCCGCCTGGGCGGCGGCTTTCTGCATTTCCGGAGGTGAGTGAAGATATTTATTGGGGACTTTGTTGCCGCGACAGTCCTGGATTAGGAAGTAGGCAGATGGTGTCACCCCGTATTTAGCAAGGAGCCTCATAAAAAGCTTGCATAAAAAGTGTTATCTTGATATAATACTATCAAGAAATTGATAAGGAGGGATTTCTATGCAAATCAGACCATCCTCTGCTCTGCGGAATGAGTACACGCAGATCTCTGAGCTGGCAAAGGCATCCGGTGAACCGATCTTCATCACGAATAAGGGTGAAGATGACGGTGTTTATATGAGCATGGCAGCATACGAGGAGCGGGAAAAAATGTTCCGACACCGCGACAAAATTTATGCTGCGGAACTCAGCAGACTGAGCGGAGAGCCTGTCTGTACGCCGGAGGAGCTTGACGAAGGAATGGAGGAGCTGTTCCGTGCCTACGAAAAGTAAACTGGTCTATCTTCCACCTGCTCAACACGACTTCGAGGAGATCGCAAAGTATCACATTACGGAGGCAGGAACTCCCTACGCGCGGAAAATCTACAGTACGATGAAAACGACCATAAACCGTCTGCGGGATTTCCCGCTGATGGGGCAAACGCATCCGGACCCGATCCTTGCGGCAAGCGGTTACCGTAAACTTGTGCTGACGAAGACTTATGTTGCCATCTACAAATTGATTGGGGACACCGTCTACGTTTATGCGATCGTCAATGGTACAACAGATTATCCGCGGCTGCTCAAGTAAGCGCTGCAGTCAGATGCAAAACAAAATACTCTATACGAAAGGCTGTCGCCCATCCGGGCGGCGGCTTTCTGCATTTTCGGAGGTGAGCGAAGATATTTATTTGGAACTTTGTTGCCGCGACAGTTTTGGATCAGCTGGTGGACTGGATCTACGGGCAGATCGTAGGCTTTCTCGGCAATTTCTTTGCCCTCATGGGCAATATGGGCGTGGAACTTTTTGAACTGGAATGGGTCAGCGCCATCATTCTCTTTTTCTCCCGCCTTGCCTGGGCGCTGTTCGCTGTCAGCGTGGTAGTCTGCGCCTTTGAGTGCGGCATTGAATACTCCACCGGCAGAGGAAATCTCCAGCAGTGCGGGATGAATATCATCAAGGGCTTTTTGGCGGTGAGTCTCTTCACCGTTGTCCCCGTCCGCCTCTATGCCTTATCGGTGTCGCTGCAGGGAACCTTTTCCGCGGGACTTACCGGCTACGGACGAAGCATCGGTGAGGTGGGGCAGGACATCATCACCGAACTCAGCGAGATACAGACGCTTGCCGATGTAGTGAACAGTTCCCACTTTGGCCTCGGCATCATCACCAGCCCCATTATGCTTCTCTTTTGCGTGATCCTTATGGGCTATGCGGTGCTGAAGGTGTTTTTTGCCAACCTGAAACGCGGGGGCATCCTGCTCATCCAGATCGCGGTGGGCAGCCTTTATATGTTCAGCGTCCCGCGTGGCTATCTGGATGGATTCATGGGCTGGATGCGGCAGGTCATCGGCTTGTGCCTGACCGCCTTCCTCCAGTCCACCATCCTCATTGCGGGACTTATGGTGTTCAAAGACCACGCGCTGATGGGCGTGGGGCTCATGCTCTCTGCTGGTGAAGTACCCCGTATCGCCGGCAGCTTCGGTCTGGACACCACAACAAAGGCCAATATTACGAGCGCCGTTTATACGGCACAGTCCGCGGTGAATGTGACGAGAACCATCGCCGCGGCAATCAAATAAAAGGGTGTGTATGAAATGACACAATCAACAAGAAAACTTACGATGGGGAGCCTGTTCGATGGCATCTCCGGCTTTCCTCTGGCTTCGGTGCGGTGCGGCATCGAGCCAATCTGGGCCAGCGAGATCGAACCGTTCCCTATACTGGTATCAAAAATACGTTTCCCACGCATGGAGCAAATGGGAGACATCACAAAACTGAACGGTGCATATCTGCCGCCTGTGGACATCATCTGCGGGGGCAGCCCGTGCCAGGACTCAGCGTGGCCGGAATGCGCGCCGGATTGAACGGTGCGCGTTCCGGCCTCTTTATGGAACAAATACGAATCATTCAGGAGATGCGAGATGCAGACAGAAAATCTGGAAGGACAGGAATCCATATTCGGCCGAGATTCGGGATCTGGGAAAATGTCGTCGGCGCTCTCTCAAGTGGGCGGGACGCTGAAACGGGTCAAAAAAAGCCTGGGGCGGATTTTCAAAAAGTCCTCGAAGCGTTCCTCCAAGTTGAAGAACCATACCTTCATGCTGTTAGACCTGAGACCGGGCGCTGGGAATATGCTGGGGGCATATTGGGAGTACGATCCTCCGTGGCTTGGATCGTTTGGGATGCTCAACACTTCGGAGTGCCCCAAAGACGCCGTCGAGTGTTCCTTGTGGCAGATTTTGCAGGCTACAGCGCCATCCCGATACTCGCTATCCCAGACAGCGTGTCTGGGTATTCTGCGCCGCGCAGAGTGCCGCGGCAAATCGCTGCCACCCTTATTGGAAGCAGCTTTGCGTATGCAGGCAGGGCTTGACCCGCCTGCGCCCATATCCGGCGAAGCGAAAGCCTACCATATCAATCAACGCAGTGAAGGAATTGACTTAGACGGTGTGTCCGGCGCCCTGATGGCGACGCAGAACCTTCAAATGCAGACCTTTATTGCCGGTTTCTTTGCCGGAGCTGGCGCGAGCGCCGGGACCATTGGATATCAGGAGGACGTAGCGCCCACGCTGAAAGGCAGCCCCAGCGGGAACTGTATGCCCAGCATCCTCTGCATCAATGATCAGGGTGGGCAGATCATGGAGTGCAGTGAGAATGTCACCGGCACCCTTCGGGCACAGGAGCATGGACATCAGCCTTTAGTGCTGCGTCCGGGAAAGCCTTTACTGTATGAAAACTATGGAATAGACAGCCGCTACACAGGCCCCCATAAGATAGCGCCAACACTTTCGGCCAGAATGGGTACGGGCGGTTTGAACACCTCGCTTGTTCAACAGATACCGGAAGAAGTCATCTGCATTGCGGGCAACGCCATAGACCGCCAGCCGCAAAATGGCGGCAACGACTTCGGCTGGCAGCGGGACATTTCCTATACCCTGACCGCCACGGATCGCCACAGCGTCTATGCCCGCCAGAGGGTAGATCAGTTCAGGGATGATGAGATCGCCTCCACGGAGAGCGCGCGGCAGCACAAGGACGCTACAGACCTTGTCTGCCAGCCGCCCTCTACCTGGGATACGGACTGTTGGAATCTCATTCGCCGCCTGACGCCTTTGGAGTGCGAACGGCTCCAGGGCTATCCGGATGGCTGGACCGATGTTCCCGGCGCTTCGGACTCCGCGCGCTACAAAGCCCTTGGCAACAGCGTTGCCATTCCCTGCGTGGAATACCTCATGCAGCGGGTGGCTATGGTCATTACGCTTGATTTGGAATGGGATTTTTAGTTGGCTTTGGTCATAGCTTTCACACTTGCTTTCGGGTATCTTAGCTTTACCATTAAAAAGATTGGAGGAACTGCTATGGCAGAAAAAACGCGCAACCTCTGCGCTGAAATTCCTTTGGAGCTGCATACCAAAGTGCGGCAGCGGCAGGCGGAATCCGGTGAGACACTGAGCCGCTACATGACCGCGCTCATCACAAAATACTATGAAATGGAGGAAAATGTGAAGATGGACAAGGACAATGTGAGGACGGTGGCGTTTCAGGTGCCCACCGAGCTGTTTGAGCAGCTCAAGGCATACCTCAAGCGGAACAGCATCAAGCAGAACGCCTTCTTCCTGGACTGCATCCGGCAGGCGCTGGCAAAGGACACCGGTGCCGCCGAAGAATAAGAAATATATCGCGCGAACCGCTGCTGAGATTCTCGGCAGCGGTTTTGCTTTGGAGGAACAAAATGTTTATTTACCCCGAAAACCTGAAAGCCAAGCCCATGCTGTGGCTCTGGCTGCTGCGGGACATCGCCGGGATCGGCATCGGCGCTCTGCTCTCTGTGCTGGCGCTGACCCAGGGCCTCGGCATGGGACTGCTGGTGGTCACGGTGCTGTACGCCTTCCTCACCATTCAGGTGGATGGCAGCAGTATCTTAGATTTCCTGCGCCGCGCCGCCTGTTTTCTCTTTCTGCGGCAGCAATACTATGAATGGAGGCTGGACCCATGAATCGGAAACAGAAAAAGGAGCTGCGCCAGCGGCAATCGACCCGGCAGCTCATGGGCATCGTCCGCGTGACGCCCCACGGCATCGTGACAGATTCCGGGGAGCGGGTCTTCTTCCTGATCCAGCCGGACAACCTCTCCGTCCTGTCCCCGGAGGTCATCCGGGGCCGCGTCCGCTCCCTGACCATGCTTCTCAGCACACAGCCCTCACTGGAGATTTTGGCGCTGGACTCCCGTGAGTCCTTCCAGCGGAACAAGGAGTATTACCTGCGGCGACTGGAGGAGGAAACGGAGCCTGCCGTGCGGGAGCTGTTAGATCGAGACATGGCCCATCTGGACGCCATTCAATTCTCCTCCGCCTCCTCCCGCAAATTTGTGCTGGTGCTCCCACTGGATGAAAAAGCCGGTGCGGATGAAGGTGCGCTGCGGCAGTTGGAGAAAGCCATCTGCGACCATGGGCTCCGCGTGCGTCTGGCGGAGGAACAGGATGTGAAGCGCCTGCTGGCGATCTACTACCGGCAGGATCTCACCACGGAGGTATTCCGTGATTTCGATGGAGAGGAGTATATGGCACATGGCTAAAAAGAAACAGAAGAAGAAAAAGAAGATGCCGGAGCAGGTTCAGCGCCCGAAGGACTTTCTGGATATGATCGCGCCGGCGGCAGTGAAGTTCAACACAGATCATTTTATCCTCGGAAGCCGGTATCACACGGCAATGGCGTTGAAAAGCTACCCGCCCATGACGGATGAGCTGGCGCTGCTGCGGGGCCTTGGCGATATGGGCGGCGTCAACCTGCGCCTGACCGCACGGCAGGTCACACCCGCCGAGGAGGACGCCATCCTCCACGCCGCCACCAACAAAAGCCGCATGGAGCGGAGCAACACCAACGATTACAAGCAAAGCGTCACGGCGGAGGCCAACCTGCGGGATATGGCGGAGCTGCTGGCGAAGCAACGTCAGGAAAAGGAGCCGCTCATCCACTGCGGCGTGTATCTGGACATCGCCGCCACGGATACGGAAAGGCTGCGCACGGCGCGGGATACGGTATCCGCCCAACTGGTTCGCTCCCGCATGGGCGCCGATCCGCTGCTTCTGCGCCAGCGTGAGGGCTTTCTTTCCGCCAACCCCGCAGGTGGCAGCCAGCTTGCCAATTTTGCGGAGCGGGTATTACCCGCACGCAGTGTTGCCAATTTATATCCCATGAACTATTCCGGCAAAACCGATCCCAAGGGCTTCTTCATTGGCCGGGACCGCTTCGGCTCCAACATCATTGTGGACTTCGACCGCCGTGCTTCTGACAAGACCAACGCCAGCGCCCTCATCCTCGGCAACACCGGACAGGGCAAAAGTTATCTTCTGAAGCTCCTGCTCTGCAATGTGCGGGAGGCGGGCAAAAGCGTCATTTCATTGGACTCCGAGCACGAGATGGAGGACGAGTGCCGCGCCCTGGGCGGCTGCTTTCTGGACTACTTAAGCGGGCAGTACCGCATCAACCTGCTGGAGCCGCGCTGCTGGGACGATGGCAGCGGGCCGGAAGACCCGGACGCGCCGGACGCTTTCCGGGGGACGCTGCTCTCTCAGCACATCTCCTTCCTGCGGGATGTGTTCCGCGTCTACAAGGGCTTTGACACGCCCCACATCGACACGCTGGAACTGATGGTGGAGAGCCTGTATAAAAAGTGGAACATCACCGACCACACGGACTTTGCCGGAATGCAGCCGACCGATTACCCCATCCTCTCCGACCTCTACGATGCCATTCAGGAAAGCTACGACCATTACGAGGCCGCAGACAGCCTCTACCCGCGGGAAATGTTGCGGGATCTGCTGCTGGGGCTCCATTCCATGTGCCGCGGCGCGGACGCCCGGTTCTTTAATGGGCATACCAATATTGACCGCTCAAAATTTCTTGTTTTCTGCGTCAAGGGACTGGATAACATGGCGGAAAATCTACGGAACACGCTGCTGTTCAGCCTGCTGTCCTATATGTCGGATCAGCTTCTGACGCTGGGCAATTCCGTGGCGGCCATTGATGAGCTGTACCTGTGGCTGTCCGATCCCACCGTCATCACCTACATCCGCAACGCGCTTAAAAGAGTACGAAAAAAGGAATCCGCCCTGTTCCTTGCCAGCCAGAATCTGGAGGACTTCACCCAACCGGGGATACGGGAGCTGACACGCCCCCCTCTTTTCCATCCCCGTCCATCAATTTATCTTTAACGGCGGCAATGTGGATAAGAAATTCTTCATGGATAACCTCCAGCTGGAGGAATCCGAGTATGCCCTGATCCGGGACCCGCAGCGCGGCTCCTGCCTCTACAAGTGCGGCAGCGAACGGTATCTCTTGCAGGTGCAGGCCCCGGAGTACAAGCAGGCCCTCTTCGGAACGGCAGGTGGACGGTAATGGCAGTACCCGTCGCAGCACTGGCGAAGATCGCCGCTGCCGCTCTCTCGGATGAGGACACCCGGCGAAAGCTGGGCTGGATCGTGGCGGCGATCTGTTCACCGTTGATCCTGACGCTGGCGCTGATCTGCTCTCTGCTCTCCGGCAGCGCGGAGCATAACAATTCCGCCGTCCTGCTCTGTTTCCACGGCGGTAACATTCCGGGCAAAACGCCTGCGGAATATGTTGCTTACATCGAAGATATGCGCCGCAGCTTCACGCTGCTGGACAACGCCATCGCCGCCGTCAATGACATGACGGAGAACAGCGACAGCCTTGACGGTATCCGCGTCAAGGCTGTTTTTTATGCCATTTTCTTTGGAGAGGACACACCGAGCCGCCGAGCGCACCGACAATTCGTGGACTGCTTTGTGACCTACGAGGAACGCACCCGCACCGTCACCGATGAGGACGGGACGGAAACCGAGGAGAGCTACACCGTGGCGATACCCATTGCGGACATAGCCGCCGTGTACGGCAATCTTGAAAACGTGCTTCACTTACAGCTCTCCGAGGAGCAGAAGTCCAATGCCGACAGTGTGTACAATCTGGTGCGCTATGGCGTTGCCGGAGGTTCAGAGGGCTGGATTCCCGGCGCGGATGTGCCGTACATTGGCGCGGACGGTTTCTGCTCGCCAATCGGCTCGGGCTGGGAAAGCCGCATCACCTCTGAATTCGGCAACCGCATCGATCCCATCACCGGGAAGCGCAAGGGGCACACCGGCATGGACTTGGCTGTTCCCACTGGCACGCCCATCCGCGCCGCGCTGCCGGGGACGGTGACGGTCTCCAAGTACAATGCCGGAGGCTATGGCTACTACGTGTGCATCGACCACGGCAACGGACTCGTTACGCTGTACGGCCACTGCTCTCAGCTTCTGGCGAGAGTGGGACAAACCGTGCAGGCGGGAGACATCATCGCCCTCTCCGGCAGCACCGGGCGCTCCACCGGGCCGCACCTCCATTTCGAGGTGCGCGTCAACGGGGAACGGACGAATCCAAGGGCATATCTGCCGAAAGGCTGAAAGGAAAAACTAATTATGAATACTGCAATAAAACCGATCACGCCGGAGCGTGAGCAGGAGTTGGTTGCGAAGCTCGTGGATTTTCTCAGCAGCCGCTACGACGCTGGGAATCTCTATGACATTCTGCGTCACGGACTCGGCATGGATCACAGCGACATGGAGGCGCTGGGCTTTCAGCTCCGCGATTACTACGAGGAGGTATGATCATGAAAAAGGAAAATGTCACGATCACATTCGAGAGTGAGCAGCTTGCCGCTCTCGAATTTTCACTCAAAAAGAAAAACACCAGCGTGCAGGCGCAGCTGGAGGAACTGCTCAAATGTCTCTATGAATCCGAGGTGCCGGAGCCGGTACGGGAGTATCTGGACAGCCGCGCGGCGCCCGCTGCCCGTCCCCGCCGTCCGGCAAGACCGGTGAAGCCACAGACATTGGAGCAGAAAGTTACTCCCCCTGCATTGGCATCGTCTGATGCTACTGAAAAGGTCGGTGGCTGAGATGGAACAGCAGGAAAAGATCGTGCTGTGGATCGACCGGCGCTGGTTGACCGCTATCGAAAAGCATCTCAACGGTCAGACGCTACAGGAGCACATGGAAGATGTGCTGGATGAGCTCTGCAATCAACTGCCGGAGCGGGAGTACACTCGGATCAGTAAAGCAATTCAGGCGGGAAGCTCTGCCGCCCGTGAGCGGGAAGAAGCGGCGCAGACATGGTCTGCCTACCGTGTACTCGAAAACGGTGAGGAATGGTGCTTCAAAGTCGCGCCCGGTGAGGAACTGCTGAATGCCGCTGAAAGACTGAACCGTTACCTGAACACGTCTGCCGACACAGGCAGCAAATTCATTCGCCTTTTCTCCTGTGGGACGCTGCTCACATCGGAGGAATATCAGCAGATGATTGCGGAGCGCATGGAGAACACCGGCAAGGTGCGCGGCGTGTTTGAACTCGACTTTGACAAGCGGGAGTTCTCCGCTGTCCACATCATGGACGGTTGGCAGACCTGGGCGATGCGGGATGTGTCAGCGGCGGTGTACCATGCCACACGGTCGCAATTCGAGTCGAGCGATGATAAGTGGCGCAAGCTGCTGGATCATCTGAGCGGTAAAGAGATCACCTCGGCGGGACATCTCTCCGCGCGAAATTTCTCTTTCGGTGACGAGATCATCGAGTCGGACGGCAAGCTCAATTTTTATGTACAGGCGGAGTTCGATGTAGATGCTGCCTTCGGCACCTTCGTCCTCACGGACAAAAACGATGACTGGCTCAACATCTATGCCAACTACGACATCGCGGAGGATAGACCCTGCGACACACTGGAGCTGACGCTCTGCAAGGGCGACGGTTCCGAGGAAAGCTGGAGCTTCCAGCTCAACGCCGCAGAGCAGGATGTCCTGCTGCGCAAGATGGAGGAATACTGTCAACAGCAGACCGGCATGAGTCTCCACGACTACGCGCAGCAATTCCGCGAGGAACCGGAACAGCAGCAGGGGCCGGTGATGAAGCTGTAGGTACAAAAGCAGGCACAGCAAGGCTGAAGCACTCACAGCTGCGGAAACAACAGCGTCCAGGCTGCGCGTGCCTGCGGGCCCGCGGCGCCGCCGAACTGCGTCAACCCGCCCTTGGCGGGCAGCCACAGTTTGGCGGCTGTTATTCTGCTCCCGCGGTTTTTCTCCGTCCCGAATTTGAAAGCGTTTTGCGCAGATTTTTGTGCTTTCAAATGCGCCGCGCAGGGGGCTCCCCGTTTCCCCGCACCGTTCGCCCTGTGTGCCGCTGTGTGCGCGTTTAGGGGCTGGGGTGGAGTGTGTACCCGCCAAAGCCCATTGAAGCGAGCGTTGCGGCGTTTGTGGGCGATGTGCGAAAAATTCGTGTGGATACGGCTTCGACGATGGAGAAATGAGCCTTTGGGGGAGGGAGTTTTTTCTCCTGACCATGCCCTGTTTCGGAGGTTTTTGCCCCTTATTTACCCGTTCGATAGTGGAACAGACCGGCTATAATTTGTCAAGCTGAAATCTCATTTGGGATGCAGGGCGTATAGGCCTTGTTGCCTCTCATGACAGCGTAAATGATGGAGACCATCTTCCTGCAGGCGTGGCCCACGGACGCCATGTAGGGCTTCCCTTCATCTCGTTTTTTCTGAAAATAAAGCTTCAGCGCCGGATCGTGAAGCACCGCCGATGAAGCCGCCAGCCAAATGGCGTGCCGCAAATAAGGCGAGCCTCGTTTGGACATACGGTTTCTGACGCCGTTGTATTCGCCGGACTGCCGCATGGTTGGATCGATCCCCGCGTAGGCGGCAAGCTTTGCCGCGGAGGAAAAACGGCTGATGTCTCCGATTTCGCTGAGGATGTACGCGCCAAGGGTCGGGCCGATGCCGGTGATGGTGGTGATCGGCGTATCCAGGGTGTCCATGATCTCGGCGATCTTGCGATCCATTTCCCTGACCTGTTGTTTTAAGAAATCGAGGTGCTTTGCGTAAAGCCGGATCATCGTGCTGAAAACATCGCCGGCCATGGCGAAGCCAAAAGAATTGCGCGCAAGCTCCTGAAGCTCCCGGGCTTTTGCCATGCGGAAGCGCTTGTGGCTGGAGACTTCGATGAGATGGCAGAGCTCCTCGAGAGGTATCTCGGATAATTCCTTTGGTGTAGGACAGGTTTGCAAAATCGCCATGGAGGTGTCGCTAAACATATTGGTAAAAGCTGTTTCGTATTCAGGAAAGACCTGATCCAGCAGGGCAACGACCTTTCGCTTAACATCTGCCT